>ERZ651776.2737-NODE-2737-length-18563-cov-3.047009_pt1 | contig 18563 bp, 13 predicted proteins | sample MGYA00514761_ERZ651776 | MGnify/ENA metagenome assembly ERZ651776 | reverse complement strand
CTATTAATGTCCAAAAGTGGCTGGGGAGATTTTCCATAGGTTGTTCAAACTTGAAGTGGTCTGGAATGGGTTGATGCCTGATATTTTGGATACATTTAAGGTCATTCGTATGAGATGGATGTGCAGAGGCGGTATCGAGAATGGGTCCATAGAGCACAACAACTCGCTGGAGCTGACATCACTTGCTAGCGTTCGTTCCGCACCTCCGCTTTAATGTTTAACCTTGGGTAGTGTCGGGCACCATTGATATCGGGATCGGTTGGGTGTTTTAACCCAGATATTTCAATACATATATTTCACATTCGCTTTCTATCTGCCCGAATTTTTCTTAAAGGATATCAGTGGTATAGTTATTGCGTACGAAGTACATTTTCGTTCAAGATGTAGTCCATGAAAAGCCACCTTCTTTTTTGCCTCTTTCTTTCTGTTTTTACTGCCAAATTAACTTTTGCAGATAAGAAAAATTCATCTAATTTTGAGTTCAAAATTGCTTTTGGATCATGTGGTAAGCAAACCCATCCACTTCCCATATTTAATGAAGTCATTAAGCAAAATCCCAACATATTTATTTTCTTAGGGGATAATATTTACGGTGATACCAACGATATGGATATCCTTCGTAAAAAATACCAGGAATTAGGTGACAAAGAATCATACAAAAACTTGATTAAAAACACCGAGGTGTTGGCGACCTGGGATGATCATGATTACGGCCAAAACGATGCCGGTAAACATTATCCGCGCAAAGTAGAATCCAAGGAAATCTTTTTGGAATTTTTTAAGGAACCTCAAAATTCAGAGAGGTATAAACACAAGGGTATTTATCATTCAGTTTATAAGAAAGCAGGAAATAAAATTATACAGATCATTCTTCTGGATAATCGTACCTTCAGGGATGACTTGGTACGATTTCCGAAAGGGCAAAAGATCTCGGGTCGCTTTTTTTACCGACCCGATTATCTTCCCCATACGGATGACTCCAAAGCATTTCTTGGTGAAGAACAGTGGTCCTGGCTCGAAGGTGAGCTTAAGAAAAAGGCGGATCTTCGAGTCATTGCTTCAGGATCTCAATTTTCTCATGAATATAATGGATATGAATCCTGGACTAATTTTCCACATGAACAGGAGCGCCTTATTCAATTAATCAAGAAAACCAAAGCGAATCATTTACTTTTTATCAGTGGAGATGTTCACTATGCTGAAGTATCCAAATTTGAGCACCCCGATTGCTACCCGATTTATGATGTCACCTCGAGTGGACTTTCCAGTACCTGGAGGTTTGCGACTCCCAATAAGAATCGAATGGAGGGCCCCATTATGGAAAACCATTTTGGATTATTGACTGTAAATTTTGAGCATGATGATCCCTCTGTATTAGCTGAGGTATGGGATATTCGGGGTAATCAGCGCGTGGAATTTTCTATTCCGTTGAGTGAGATAAGCTTTCAGTAAGAACGGTTGCTGTTCTATAAAATATATTCATAGATGAAGAATTTTCATTGAGGATGAAAATTCAAACAGGTACTGATTAAATCCCTTTAGGGCTTTTATTATGAAAAACTTAATTCAATTACTTATTTTCCTTTGTGCCGGATGCTTTTGGACATCCGCAAAAAAATCAAAACCAAATGTTTTGTTTCTGATGTCAGACGATCTCAATACGGCATTGAGTGGATTTGGGCATCCGCAATGCAAAACACCGGAACTCGACAAGCTGGCCAGTCGGGGCATGCGCTTCGAGAATATGCATTGCCAATACCCTGTTTGTGGTGCATCGCGTGCTTCGTTGATGTCGGGACTATATCCTTACACGAATGGAACTCTGGGCAATGCGGGTACCCTGCGAGGAAATATGCCGGATGTGGTCACCATGTCACAAATGTTTAGAAAAAATGGTTACCGGGTTGGCCGAGTCAGTAAGATTTATCATATGGGCATTCCTCCTGAGATCATTGCCGGTACTGCCACGCGAGACGACCCGCACTCCTGGGATGAGGCCGTCAATATCAAGGCACCTGAACAGCACGCTCCGGGGGTGAGCACGCATTGGTCTCCCAAAGACAAGGGTTCGCAGACTTTTGAAGGAGTCGAGGCGGAGGGTGATGACTTGGTGCATGCCGACGGACTAGCAGCAGAAGCGGCGATCAAGTTTCTAAACAAGCATCATGAAAAACCTTTCTTTCTTGCGGTGGGCTTTGTTCGTCCGCATGTCCCACTGGTAGCTCCTAAAAAATATTTTAAGCTTTACGACCGCAAGGCGATGAAGGCACCGGTGGTTCCTGCGAATGACCTTGAGGATGTGCCCAAGATCATCCGGGGATACAAAGCGAATGGCGGTTATGGCGTGACTCCGGAACTCCATAAGGGATTGTTGCAGGCTTATTACGCAAGCATTTCATACATGGATGCTCAAGTTGGTAAAGTCATTCGTGCACTTGAACAGCTAGGGCACATGAAGGATACCATCATTGTCTTTAGCAGCGATCATGGCTACCTGCTTGGTGAGCATCACAAGTTTCAAAAACAGCATTTATTTGAAGAATCGACCCGGGTGCCTTTCATTCTCTCGGTTCCATGGATGAAGGATACCCACGGGAACCAGACCAAGAAGATTACCGAACTGGTTGATCTCTATCCCACGCTCGCTGAACTTGCCGGTCTGACTCCCCCAAGTGTACTTCAGGGCCAGAGTCTGGTGGCACTTCTTGATGATCCGGTCGCCAAGGCATGGAAGAAGGATATGGCTTTCACCATCAGCCGCAGTGGCGGCGAATCCATTCGCACCCACGATTGGCGTTACACCCATTGGGGTTATGGGGACAAGGGACAAGAACTGTATGACTTAAAGAAGGATCCTGGTGAGTTTACCAACCTTGCCGATGATCCCAATTATTCTGCTTCTATGAAAAAGCTGAAGAAGCAGCTCCTGTCTAAACGAATCGAAGCAGGCTACTCAGTCGAACGGTTTGGTAAAAAGAAAAAGTGAACACCCAGCACTTTACATTTTAAATTATGAAAAAATCATATCTCCTCTTCTCTCTTGTCGCCTTTCAAATCTTGGCCTTAGCTGCCAAATCCAAACCAAATGTTTTACTTGTCTCCATTGATGACTTGAATGACTGGGTCGGCTGTATGGGTGGACACCCCCAGGCTAAAACTCCAAATATCGACCGAGTGGCCAAGATGGGAACCCTGTTTAATAATGCTCATTGCCAATCCCCTGTTTGTAATCCTTCAAGGGCAAGTATGATGACTGGGCGCTACCCGCATACTAGTGGGGTGTATTTTTTAAGTCCTGATCTTGAGGAAGCCCCGGTTCTTAAAAACCTAAAAACTATGCCTGAAGTTTTCGCTGATCATGGGTATAAAACCATGGCAGCAGGAAAAATCTATCATACCCGTGATCATCGTTTTTTTCAGAGTTACAAGCCGACTGGTGGATTTGGGCCTCGCCCCAAGAAAAAGATTTCCCAACCACATGGACATCCGTTATGGGACTGGGGGATTTTCCCGGATGATGACAATTTGATGCCTGATATGAAATGTGCCAAATGGGCAGTCGATCAATTGAGTCAGAAACATGATAAACCCTTTTTTATGGGCGTTGGTTTTTATCGTCCGCATGTTCCCATGTTTGCCACGAAGAAATGGTTTGATATGCATCCGAAAGATAAAATTAAACTCCCCGCTGTACCTGGTGATGATCTCAAAGACCTCAGTCAGTATGCGATTGATCTAACAAATTTAGAGCATGTTTCCCCAACTCATGAATGGGTGACCGGGGCGGGGCAGTGGGAGCATGCCGTTCAATCCTATCTTGCTTCGGTAACTTTTGCTGACCATTGCCTTGGGCTTGTGCTCGATGCCCTCGAGAAAAGTGAATACGCAGACAACACAATCATTGCCTTGTTTTCTGATCATGGGTTCCATCTCGGAGAAAAGGAACGCTGGGCGAAGCGTTCCCTCTGGGAGGACGGAACCCGGGTGCCTGTGGTTGTGGCAGCACCAGGGCATAAGGCTGCCCAAAAGACGAATCGTCCTGCTGAACTTTTGGATATTTTCCCCACCTTGCTTGAACTGGCCGGTTTGCCAAAAGATGAAACTCAGGAAGGACAGAGCCTGGTTCCTCTGATGAAAAAACCTCAGCGAGAATGGAATCATCCCGCGATTACAAGTTTTGGGCTGGGTAATTATTCGGTACGGTCTACCAACTATCGTTTTATCCAGTACTTTGACGGTTCCCGTGAGCTCTACAATCTGAGAGATGATCCTCATGAATGGAACAATCTAATCGATAATCCTAAGATGAAAAAAGTTATCCAGGAACATGCATCCTTTATTCCGCAAAAACAACATCCCATTCTCCCCGGGAAATCCACTGGGCATAAGGCTTATGCCGCAGCGAATGGAAAGCTAAATAAATAGACAATCGAATCATGGATTCTCTTTTCAGAATACATGCAACCATTGTTAGTCTTTTATTTGTTCATCTTGTTGTAAGTGCTGATACGCCAAGCATGATCTTTTTAATGACGGATGATCAGGGTTGGGGGGATGTTGGATACAATGGCCATCCCAAGATTAAGACCCCACATCTTGACGACATGGCCGCGAGTGGTCTTCGGTTCGATCGTTTCTACGCCGGTGCATCTGTTTGCAGTCCAACTAGGGCAACCTGCATGACGGGTCGCTGCAATTGGCGTGTAAGCATCAATGATCCATCGCGGGCAGATGAGGAGCATTTACCGCAGGAAGAAATTACTCTGCCCGAGGCCTTAAAGGAAAAAGGCTATGCAACCGGACACTTTGGCAAGTGGCATCTCGGTGGTTTTGACGAGAAGATGGCGAAAGGACCGGTGCATGTGATGCCGCCATGGAAAGCAGGTTTTGAAGAATGTTTTTCAACCTTCAATGTTTTAGTAACCCACGACCCCTATGCCAAAATCGGCAAGCACGGCATCGAGGGTTTGTATTGGCACAACGGGCGTAACATCCCGTTCGAGGAGGGGCAAAAGGATCCTACCCTGCGTGGTGACGACGCGGCCATCGTGATGAACAAGGCGATTCCTTTCATCCGTGAGCAGGCCGAGGCAAAGAAACCCTTCCTTGCCGTGATTTGGTTCCACAATGTGCATACCCCTCTGGGCAAGAACCCCGAACTGATGAAGCAATACGCGGACTGTTCGGTCAAGGAGCAGATCTACTACAGCAATATCACCGCGGTGGACACCCAAGTGGGAGCCTTGCGCAAGGCCCTCCGCGAGCTCGGCATAGCAGACAACACCATGGTCTGGTTCACCAGTGACAACGGCCCCAACCTGAAGGAAAAGAAGGAGGTGATTTATGCTGAAGCTCAGAATGGAAAATTTAATTATACGCCACTTGGATCCACAGGAGCCTACCGTGGTTGGAAGCGCTTTCTTTATGAGGGCGGTATTCTTATGCCGGGCATCCTCGAGTGGCCCGCCCGGATCAAGAAGCCATTCTCCACCGACCTGCCCGCGGTGACCAGTGACTATTTTCCCACCGCTCTCGCCGCAGCAGGTATTCCTCTACCGGATGATCGGGAATATGATGGCATCAATCTGTTACCCTTAATTGATGGAAAGATGAAAAAACGAAAGGGGATCGGTTTTCATTGCAGGGGGATGGATGCCTGGATTGAGAAGAAATATAAAATCATTCGCATTTCCAGTAAAAAGGAACAGAAAAATCCATGGGAACTCTACGATCTTTTGAAAGATCCTTTTGAAGAGAATAATGTAGCCAAGAAATTTCCAGGTGTGGTGGAAAGAATGAATCAGGAATTTACGGTTTGGGCGACCTCCGTACAGGCAGATGAAAAAAAGGTGTTAGAAAAATATCATTCATCCAAAACTAAAACGAAAAAATCAAAATGATGATTAAAATTTATTCAATTATTCTATGCATCTTTTTAATCCTTCGAGTAAGCGCTGAAAAAAAGCCCAATTTCCTGTTCATCATCGTGGACGACCAGTCCCCGCTCGATCTTAAAATCTATAATCCGAGGTCTATACTTGATACACCTAATATCGACCGATTGGCTGACGAAGGAATGGTCCTGGATGGTGCCTATCATATGGGAGCCTGGGTGGGAGGAGTCTGTACCCCTTCCCGTCATATGGTAATGTCGGGCCGTACGGTTTGGCATGTTCCGGATAAACCGGGTCGTATTATGAATCCTCATGTGACCGATCCCAAGAGAGTGCCTCCTGATTTGGCACAATATAGTTTACCGGCCGTTTTTAATCGTGCCGGTTATGACACCATGCGCACCTGCAAGAATGGAAACAGTTACGACGCGGCAAACAAACTTTTCACTGTTCGTCACGACGGTACCCGTCGTGGGGGAACGGATGAAAAGGGAAGTCACTGGCATGGGGAACAGGTCATGAATTACCTAGTGGACCGGGAGAAATCCAAGGATACGGATCCCTTTCTGATTTATTATGGATTTAGTCACCCGCATGATGTGCGTGACGGAAAGCCTGAATTGCTTAAGAAATACGGTGCAGTCAACCATCTTGACCCGGTCAACCTGCCACCGACCAACCCCAGGCAACCGCCTTTACCAGTGAACTGGTTGCCTGAGCATCCCTTTGATCACGGCCACACCACGGTGCGTGACGAAGAGGGGGTGAAGGGCGTTTGGAAGAAGCGGGACGAACGTACCATACGGAATGAAATGGGACGGGAGTTTGCCTGCAGTGAGAACATTGACATCCAAATCGGACGCGTACTGAGGAAGCTGCAGGAGATGGGCGAACTGGATAATACCTATGTCATTTACACTGCAGACCATGGAATGGCGATTGGCCGTCATGGCTTGCAGGGTAAGCAGAATTTATATGAGCATACCTGGCGAATTCCATTTATGGTCAAAGGACCGGGAATTGAATGGGGTTCCCGGGTTGACGGGAATATCTATCTGCTCGATGTGCTTGCCACCCTGTGCGATCTGGCGGAAATCGAAACACCTAAAACCTCGGAGGGAAAGAGTTTCAAGCCGGTTCTAATGGGTGTGGGGAAAAAGGTTAGGGATGTCCTGTACGGAGTGTATTGTGGGGGCGGTCGGCCGGGTTCCCGGTGCGTTAAGAAAGGTGACTGGAAGTTGACTCAATACGAGGTCACCAAGACCGGAGTGAAGCATAGGCAGCTTTTCAATTTGAAGGAGAATCCGCACGAATTCATGAAGGAACACCATGATCCTAAGGTAGTTGCCATGACCGGGGTTAAGCCGACGACGAAACAAGTCAATCTGGCTGGAGATCCCGGCTTCGCCGATAAGCTCAAAGAAATGGAAGCTTTGCTTTTGGGTGAAATGCGTCGCCTTGACGATCCTTATCGTTTTTGGAACCAACCGGGTGACGGCTTACCTATACCAATCTTAAAAGAGAAAGTTAAGAAGCCTTCCAAAAAGAAATCCAAATGATGCTCCTTGAAAAGCGGAGCGTTCGAGTTCAAATTTTAAAATAAACCTTATTACCAATGAAAATCGTAACGATCCCAACCTTCACCGCCTTTTTCTTATTCCTTTGTTTTGCCCAAGTTTCAATAGCTGAGCGGCCCCTGAAAGTATTCATTTTATGCGGACAGTCCAATATGGAAGGGCATGCCAAGATTAGTACATTTGAAGCGATGAAGATGGATCCGGTTACGAAGCCCATTTATAAGCAAATGGTCAATTCAATGGGGGATCCCGTTACCTGTGAGAAGGTATGGATTTCCTATTTTACCGGTGGGCGTGATAATATGGGCGAGGGGTTCGGCAAACTTACTGCCGGCTATGGTTCGCGAAGAGTACCATCTGAAATCGGAGAAAAAATCGGACCTGAATATACTTTTGGAATCTATGCCCAGAAAGCATTGAAAGAGCCGATTTTGATTATCAAAACCGCATGGGGAGGGAAATCGATCCACACTGATTTTCGCCCTCCGTCTGCAGGACCTTATGTATTCAATGAAAATGAACTGGAAAATTTCAAGCGTCGAGGAAAGGACATTAAAGAAGTTAAGGCTGACAAGGCTGAACAAACCGGTAAATTCTATCATTTGATGATGGATCATGTAAAAAGGGTACTCTCTGATATCAAGCGAGTTTATCCGGGTTACAACCAAAAGGATGGATATGAACTTGCCGGTTTTGCCTGGTTCCAGGGATGGAATGATATGGTGGCCAGTGGGACTTATCCGAATCGTGGTCAACCGGGAGGGTATGATGCGTATACGGATTGTTTGTCTCATTTTATTCGAGATGTACGAAAGGATCTCAATGCACCGAAGATGAAGTTTGTAATCGGGGTGATGGGAGTCGGTGGACCGTTGGAGAAATATGCCAGTCCACGGTATGTTCCGATCCATGGTGCATTCCGGGAGGCAATGGCTGCCCCTGCGTCGATGCCGGAATTTAAAGGGAATGTGTTTGAGGTGAGAACGGCCAAATTTTGGGATATGCGTTTGAAGGAACTGGAAGATAATCAGGAACGGGTTAAGCAAATGGCCGGGTTTCTTAAAAATAAGCACAAGGATCATGCAAACCGTGACGGGTCGATGACTGCTCAGGAGCAAAAAGAGTATATTGAGAAATACCGTACAAAATTGATCAGTGAAAAAGAGGAAGCCTATGCGAGGATAGCAAAATCGAATGGCGGGTATCATTATTATGGAAGTGCTAAAACCATGGCACAGATCGGCAAGGCCTTTGCGGAAGCTTTAGTGAGCACGGATTAGAGCTTGGTGACTTTTTTCGAATCATAATGAAGGTGCAATTTATTGACTCGCATACCGGGGGTGAACCCACCCGGGTGATCGTTAATGGAAGCCCGGATTTGGGGACGGAGAGGCTTGCTCAGAGAATGGAGATCTTTCAAAAGGAACAGGACGGATTTCGGCGTGCGGTGATCAATGAACCAAGAGGATGGGAGGCCATGGTGGGTGCTTTGCTCTGTGAACCTCATGACAAAACCTGCGATGCCGGAGTGATTTTTTTTAACAATGTCGGGTATCTTGGAATGTGCGGGCATGGAACGATCGGACTGGCCGTTACCTTGTATGAAATGGGCCGGGTTGGATTGGGTACTCTTCGATTGGAAACTCCGGTGGGCATAGTGGAGGCTGAATTGCACTCCTCCAATCGGGTATCGATTCGGAACGTGCCGAGCTACCGCTATAAAAAAGCAGTGCAAGTCAAAGTAGCGGGGGTTGGAAAAGTAACTGGGGACATTGCCTGGGGAGGTAACTGGTTCTTTTTGGTGGAAGACAGTCCGTTGTCCTTGGATTCCCAAAAAATCAAAGAATTAACTGAATGTACATTACACATTCGATCCGCACTTGAGGATGCTGGAATATGCGGAGAGGACGGCGGAGTGATTGATCACATTGAATTATTTGAACCCTCCCCACTGGAAGGTGTGCAGAGTCGGAATTTCGTACTTTGTCCGGGCGGGGCTTATGATCGTTCCCCGTGTGGGACGGGAACAAGTGCAAAACTTGCCTGCCTCGCGGAGGACGGGAAATTGAAGCCCGGTGAAACATGGGTGCAGGAGAGTATCATTGGAAGTGTTTTTGAGGGGTCGTACCAGTGGATTGATGATTCTAAGATATTACCGAGAATTACGGGAACCGCCCATCTTTCATCACGGGGAGAATTACTTTGGCAGGAGGGTGATCCGTTTCGCGAAGGAATTTGAATCTTCCCTAATGAATTCCAAGCAGAGAGTGGTCATTGCTGGGGCGGGTGTCATTGGAATTGCATGTGCCCATTACCTGTCGGAAGCCGGATTTGAGGTGACCGTTCTAGATCAAGGGAAAGCGGGCGGGGCATGCTCCCGGGCAAATTGCGGGTATATCTGCCCGAGTCACATTCCACCCTTGACCGAACCGGGAGCCATTGGAGTTGCCCTTAAATCAATATTGAACCGGGAATCTCCCTTTCATTTAAAGTTACGGCCCAGTCCTGCCCTGTGGCAATGGATGTGGCAGTTCGCGAGGCGATGCACTCACCAACAAGTCTTGCAGACGGGTGAGGTATTGCAGTCCATTCTGGATGCATCGATGGAGGAATATCATTTATTGATGAAAAGATTTTCCAAACAATGTGAATGGCAGGAGCGTGGTTTGCTTTATGTGTATGAAACGGAGGAGGGCATGAATGCGTTTGCCAAGACAGATCAGATGCTCGAAGAAAACTTTGGCGTTTCAGCGGTGAGACTGGAGGGTTCTGATCTTACTGCATTGGAACCGGGGCTTCGTGCTGGATTAGCCGGAGCTTATCATTACCGGGGAGACACATCCCTGAATCCGGAAAAGCTTAACCAGGCATGGGTGGAGCAGTTGCGAAAGCAGGGAGTTGAATTTATTGAAAATACTGCATTGCAGGAGGTCGAAAAGGAGGGAGGTAAAGTGGTGCGGTTACAGGTGAAGGACGGAATACTGGATGCGGATTATTTTGTTTTTGCCCTCGGTGCGTGGAGTTCAAAATGGTCGGAGTCTCTCGAATGTTCGATTCCGATCGAACCGGGGAAGGGATACTCCCTGACGATGAAGAGACCGGAGGATTCCCCGTTCTATCCAATGCTTTTTCCAGAGAAAAAAATTGGGGTATCTCCCTTTGAGAATGGATTTCGTTTGGGTTCGATGATGGAATTTGTCGGGTACGATGAATCGATTCCTGCTCGCAGACTAAAATTATTGAGAGACTCCGCCCGGCCATTTTTACGGTCTGATGTGGATGGTCCGGCTGAAGACACATGGTACGGTTGGCGTCCGATGACCTGGGACAGTCTGCCCATTGTGGGGCAGGTTCCTCAAATTGATAATGCCTACCTGGCCACCGGGCATAATATGCTCGGGTTAAGTTTGGCTCCCTCAACAGGTCGTTTGATCAAAGAGATGATTTGTGGGGATGAACCTCATATTGATCCCTCTGCCTATTCTCCTCTCAGGTTCTAGTTTTTAAAATTGATCGATCATGATAATGAACCGTAAAGTAATCATCCCATGACTGACTCCGCCCAAAATATTTTCCGGGGATGTATTCCCGCTCTGATGACTCCGTGTTCCAATGATCGTAAACCTGATTATGATGCGTTGGTGAAAACCGCTGGTCATCTGATGCAATCGGGAATGAACGCTGTTGTCTATTGTGGCTCAATGGGTGATTGGCCATTGCTTTCGGATATGCAGAGGCAGGAAGGAGTGACGCGTTTAGTGGAAGCGGGTATCCCCACTGTTGTGGGAACGGGTGCCCAAAACCCGCAGGGTGCGGTATCACACGCTGCGCATGCACGAGAAGTGGGAGCCGACGGGTTGATGATTATTCCCCGGGTTCTTTCCCGCGGGATATCCCCGATTGCCCAGGAAGTTCATTTTTCCTCCGTTCTCGAAGCGGGAGGAGATCTGCCGGCAGTGATTTACAATAGTCCATACTACGGATTTGAGACCAAAGCGGATTTGTTTTTTAAATTGCAAAATAAATTCTCGAACTTGGTGGGCTTCAAGGAATTTGGTGGAGCGGATTCCCTCACTTATGCGGCTGAACACATTACCAGCGGAGATGAGGGGCTGGCTCTGATGGTTGGCGTCGATACCCAGGTCTTTCACGGATTTGTGAATTGCGGAGCGGTGGGAGCAATCACCGGAGTGGGGAATGCCCTGCCCAAACCGGTTCTGCGATTAATTGAACTTTGTCGGGAAGCGGCAGAGGGGAATGCGGAGTCACGCCGGCTGGCTATTGAGTTGGATTCCGCGATGTCAGTTCTGTCGAAGTTTGATGAGGGACCTGACTTGGTTCTTTATTATAAGGAATTGATGGTGCTTGAAGGTTTTGAGGAATATACCCATCAGCTCAATTCATCGGATGAATTAAATCCTTCGCAACGAGAATTCATTCATAAGCAGTGGCGAATTTTTAAAAGTTGGTGGAATAATTGGATCGGATCACAATAAATGTACAGGCAATGAAAATTTCTAAAATTACGGTGTGGCAAGTCGATTTGCCTTTGCATGAAGGAGATTACAAATGGTCGGGGGGGAAGTCGGTTGAAACTTTTGATTCCACCATTGTGGGAGTAGAGACGGACGAAGGAGTCACTGGATATGGCGAAGTCTGTCCTCTTGGACCGGTTTACTTGGCTTCCTATGCAAAAGGTGTACGGGTCGGGATTGAGGAATTGGGTCCGAGTCTTCTTGGGGAGAACCCCTTACATTTGGAAAAACTGAATCGTCTCATGGATCAGGCGATGAAGGGGCATCCTTATGTGAAATCGGCTATTGATGTCGCGTGTTGGGATATTTTGGGGAAAGTCTCGGGTTTACCTGTCAGCTCATTACTGGGTGGTGCGTATGGAGAGGACTTTGTTCTTTACCGTGCAATTTCCCAGGAAAGTCCGGAGGAAATGGCAAAAAAGATTGCAGGGTACCGGGAGGAAGGATACCGGCGCTTTCAGTTAAAGGTGGGAGGGGACCCGGATACGGATATCGAAAGAATACGCCAGGCATCCGCCCAGTTGCAACCCGGAGATAAACTGGTGGCTGATGCCAACACCGGCTGGCTTAAGCATGAGGCCATGCGTGTAGTCGAGGCAGTGAGAGATATCGATGTATACATTGAGCAACCCTGCTTGCGCTATGAGGACTGCCTCTCGGTTCGGCAACACACGAACCTTCCTTTTGTTTTAGATGAGGTGATTGATGGAATGCCCGAAATTCTCAAGGCTTCCCATGACCTGGCCATGGATGTGGTTAACATCAAGATCAGTAAGTTTGGAGGTTTAACCCGGGCCAAGCAGGCAAGAGATCTGTGTGTGTCCCTCGGCGTTGCGATGACCTTGGAAGATACCTGGGGCGGAGATATTGTCACCGCAGCGATCGCTCATCTGGCCCACAGCACACCTTCCGATTTTTTGTTCACTGCCACCGATTTTAATAGTTATGTCACCCAACCCCTCGCGGATGGTGCTCCGCAGCGGGTAAAGGGACGAATGGCTTCATCCACGGCACCAGGATTGGGGATCGAGCCCATGATGGATGTGCTCGGTGATCCTGAATTTGTGATTTCATGAGAGTCCAGCCTGTCTTTTATTTTTTGCTGGGCATATTTCAAGTAACAGCTGAAGAAACTGATAGTGATATATTTCAGGTGTTTTTATTGGCTGGTCAGTCCAATATGCAAGGGCAGGGGGTTGTGGACATGGATCATCCGAAATATTACAACGGAGGCAAGGGTACTTTGGTACGAACTATAGAACAGACGAAGACACCCCGTCTATTTAACCATTTGCGGGACAGTAAGGGGAAATGGATTGAGCGGGAGGATGCTTTTATTCGTTATAAAAATAAGCAGGGAGTAATGGCAGGAGGGGTAAGCATCGGGTTTACCGGATATGGAAGTATGAATAACCGGCACCATATTGGACCGGAGCTCCAGATCGGGCATCGACTGGGAAATTATTTTGAAGAGCCAATTCTCCTGATCAAGACTGCGTGGGGTGGAAAGAGTTTACACAAGGACTTTCGTCCCCCTTCCGCGGGTGGAGAGACAGGAGAGTATTATCAAAAAATGTTGTTCGAAGTAAAGGAAGCCCTGGATCATTACAGGGATGAATTTCCCACCCTGAAGAACCGTATTCCAAAATGGGGAGGATTTATTTGGTTTCAGGGTTGGAATGATATGTTTGATCCGGATGCCCTTGCCGGGTACGAGAACAACCTAGTCCATCTGGTCCAGGATTTACGGGTCCATTTTAAACAACCGGATCTGCCCGTTGTTGTCGGTGAACTGGGGAATATGGGCGAAGAAGCAGGTGAGAAGATGAAGATGATTAGGATGGCCCAACGGAGAGCCTGTGAGCGCAAGGAATGGAAGGGTACAGTCTCCTTTGTAAGAACCACTCCGTTTGCCCGTCCGAAGGAAGAGTCGCCCAATGTTGGACATGGGCACCATTGGTTCGGAAATGCAGAAAGCTATTTTTTAATCGGGGATGCTCTGGGTAAGAGGATGGTTTCCCTGCTCGGGAACTAAGTTTTGACCGAATGTAGTTAGAGCGAAAGACCGAGGAAACCGAAGGCTCCTTTTATTCCAATTTTTTGTAATCGAATGTTGTAAGGATGATTATGGTATCCAGGCGAATCGACCATAATGAGGAGTTTGGGGAGGAACGATTAGTAATTCCTTCGATTCGTTTTTAGTTTCAATCATGATTTTGGGTCCGCCCTTTTTTTGATCCGGGAAAGACCGGGTCACAAATCCGTCGGGAGACCATGTTGGATCGTCACCGTGTCCCACTTTTCGTTTCTTTTTCCCATCAATACGAACCACCCATACATTCCAGCTCTCGCCAATCATTCTGTCTTTTTGATGATTTTGTATCCCCGTGAATTTGCTCATATGAATCATTTCCACGCCTTCCCAATGAGCAATCCATTTGCCATCCGGTGACCAGGCGGGGACTTTCTGTTCAATTGGCAACTCGAGAATATCGTGTTGCTTAGTGGATGTGGGTGAAATGGGTTTTGCATCACTGCCATCAAGATTGCTCAGCCAGACTCTGTAGGTGCCCTGACGATTTGAAATAAAAGCCACCTGCTTGCCTTTGGGTGAGACTACAGGCATGGAATTGCTGAATTTAATTTGCTCTGGATCGCTGAACAGTCGCCTTGAATCCATGGTCTCTGAGTTCATGATATGTAACTGACTATTCTCTGCCGGATCTTTTCCATCTTTGAAATTCATCCACACGATGTGTTTGGAGTCAGGGAACCAGGAGGGTATTAAATTTCTTCCTGGTTTCGTAAGAACTTTCGAATTATTACCATCGATGTCGGAAACCCAAATACTCATTCCCTCTCCGCTCATTTGTAAATATACAATTTTCCTTCCATTTGGAGACACTGCGGGTTGGAGGCATCCATGGATAGAATTTGTTATTTGCCGCTTCGATGAGCCATCCTCCTTCACATAATAAAGCTGGAGTATGTTATTCTCGTCCGTGTGACTAACAATAACCTCGCGCAATTGAGACTTTGTAGCCAACAGATCGGTTGATACTAAAAAAATCGGCAATAATGAGAGGATAAATTTCAAAAATGATTTCATTACTACCAGATAAGATTTATTTTTCTGTGACCCAAACCGGGGAGGACCAGGCCATGTTGCCGTCCCTTTGAATCACGCGGACATAATAGCGGTTTTCGCCCTCGAGCATTTTCGGATCGCTAAAGGTTTTCTCAAAGACTTTTCCCTCGAATTCATTGAAGTGCTTCCAGTCTTTTTCGTTGCGGACAATGGTGATTCTTTTGAAATCAGAGGTGCCATCCACCTTGACCCAGAATTTGGGTGCCCCCTTGGTTTTTAAAAAGGATCCGAGAGGCTGATCATTACAGGTGAAATTCAGATAGATTTTATCGGTGGCGGCAATGGTGCGACGGTTATCCATTGCCTCGATGATTCCCTCACGGGTAAAGTCCTTACAATAAACCCCTCCATAACTGGCGTGCTGGGAAATATGGTCCGAACTGGCGAAGACCCCGAGGTTCAGACCTTCACTCAGAGCGGTCTGGTAAGTCCCGTTGGCGTATTTGCCAAAGTCCATGATCGGAGCCGGTGAAGAGTTTTCCACCCGACCGGTAAAATTTAAACGGGTACCCGGGCGAAACCCCACAGACGGCTGGGGCGCACCCGTCGCTTCATAGGACACGCGCGCACCCTGATAAATCTCGACCACATTTTCCGAGCTGTAGTCAAATTTTTCATACCCCGTCCAGTCCGTTCCCATTCCGGTGGCCCCGGTGTGACTGAGTGCGGCGACGGGTTGGCCGTATTTTTTCAGCAGATCCCAGAGCTCGTAGGGGGAAATGGTTGCCGACCCGTTGGTTTCCACAGGCAGCGTTTCCTGCCAGGGGGAATTTAAATAGAGAGAACGTTTTATGTAGACGATAGGACCCCCTCGCTGGGCAAAGACGATATTACGATGTCCCCATGGCCACTTCTGTTCACGCTCATAAACATAGACGGTATTGAAACGACCAGGGCTATGCAGGGCATCGTGCATCCGTTGGTTGTGCCACCATTCATAAGGATGATAGATCTTACCAATGTCGGTGTGATCGGAGGTTCCGAGAAAGTCGATCTTGGCCAAGTCGTAGGCATAGCGGAAATGATCGACGATGCATCCGTCGAACCCGGTGCGGCAATTAGAGACATCAGTGTGCCGATGTACATCCCCCCAAAAGAGCCCAAAGGTTTGTCCGTCGACCTTCCATTCATGACGGTCGAAGGCAGGGCGTTCGGGGGTTTTGTGCGAGTGTGGGAGTTGCTTCTTGGTTGGGGCTTTACCTGCTTTTTCGGGGGTGGCTGCGGGCAGAGATGCCGAAGAGGGCAGGGCGGCGAGAAAGACCGCGGCGGTTTGATGGGCCTTGTTCGGGCGCTCGTCGGATGGCCAGCATAGGCGGAGGTCACCCTTCTCATGGGCTGGTAGGAAAATGGCGGTCCTGTCTTGCCCGAAACTACTGTTGGGAATTCTTCTTCTCGAGCTCCAGGTCTTGGAGTCAAGACGATAGCCAGTTGCGGCGATTCGCCAAAGGGCCCGGTTGAAATACCGGTAGACGACCCAGGGGTTTCCATCCTTGCCGACGCCCACGACTGGTCGGTTAACGGGGTTACCTGCTCTTCCTGCATGCCCCAGGGGAATCTCGGTGAACTTGCCGGTTGCGCTTTCGAATTTTCCGAAAAGAACTGATTTCTTGGCATTAATTCCAGTATCGTTTCCATGACCCCGGTAGTCGAGTCCGTGCTTTTCCTTTCCTCTCTCGGCGGTGATCCAGAATCCATCACCTTGTGCGGTGGTGGTGATGGATGCACGGGCTTCGTACTTGGGACTGTGGGCAATTGCGAATTCCCTGGTTTGGCCTTGATCGTTCACCCGGGCCAAGTTGAGGTTGAACTCGTTTCCACGCGAACTGTCGTAGACGATCCAGGCTTGACCCTTTTGGTCGAAGGCGATGCTCGGTTCCCAATCTCCTCCCTGCTGGGTAGCCACGGCAATTTCCTTTGACCATTTACCGGATTTTGGATCGAGGAAACGGGCATAAATATCCGCTTCTCCCGCCCGAAATGATTGCCAGGAAGCCCAGACCCGTCCATTGGAGTCGGTTCCGGCGACCACAAAGGCCTCAGCCGCATCGGAGTCAGCAAGGGTAAGGGGAGAGCCGAAACCCTTGCTCGCAGACCACGATCTTGCCTTGAGATCCACGGTAGTGTCCCCATGGGTTTCACTCCAAAAGATCCACGCCGTTCCTTTGCCGTCGATTGTAATTGCTGGTTTGTGCAGTACGCCCTTGGCCACATCACCGGAAACTTGTTGGAATCCCTTTTTTATTTCCCGGGATAAAATGAGGCGGTCCGTCTTGCCATCCCATTCCAAATAAGAGATCAGGGCTTTTCCGTCTTTGCCGGACACGGCTGCCGGAAGGTCGCACTGGATTCCATCGCGCCCGATCTTGTTCATCGGACCGGCAAAGGTGAGGGCGGTATTGATAAAAGGAATGGGTTTCTTGCCGAAGAACTTGGTCTTAACCTTCTTCTTTACAGCTGCCTTGGTTTCCTGAACAGGAGGTTTTTGCTTTGTCTGTTGGGCGAGTACGGAGGACCCTAATAATAGCAGGCAAACGAGCCTTAAAGAGGTGAGGGATTTTATCATCCTTTAAAACTTCAAAGTTTATGGATACAGGTCAATTTCCATCTGCATGTTAAAGTTTAAAATCTTTGCGGAGTTTAGACCTGATTTTTCGATTGCCAGACTAATTATTTATACCGCTAAGATAGAAATCTTTATTTGTATCTGATAAATTGCTTAAAAAATTTGAAGTTCAATGCCTGGAATTACTCAGGCAGATTCCTAAGGGAAAGGTCACCACATACCGGGAAATTGCCCGGGTGTTGGACTCCCAAGCCTATCGGGCAGTGGGGCGGGCCCTGGCTAAGAACCGAGATCTTGTCGTCGTCCCCTGTCACCGTGTGGTGTGCAGTGACGGTAAGGTGGGGGGATATGCAAATGGCATCGACCAAAAGATTAAATTACTCGAACGGGAAGGTATTCCCATTCTCAAAGGAAAAGTGTTGGATCTTAAATCCGTACTCTACAGGTTTTAAGCATTCAAAGTTTTAATTTTGTACTCCTGATCGTTTGATCACATCTTTGAGTAGACCTTTTGGGGGGAGCTTATCGCTGGGAATTTTAGCGAGCAAGGAGTGGCTGGCCGTACCCATCCAGTCAAAGATATTGGCCAGTGTCTTGTTTCCCGGATTTTGGGTAATTGCCTCAAGCATCCATTTCTCGGCGAATGTTTTTTCCCCGGCTTTATAAATTGCCCAGGCAGCAAAAGCTGGAATTTCATCGCGATCCCCGAGGACTTTTTTCAGTTCCGGGATCGCAGGTTTGGCCTGTTTTTCGAGGAGCAGTAAGCCAATCACTGACCAGTAGCGTTTGACCGGATCCTCGTCCGCAAGTCCCTTGGTGAAGGTCTTGAGGTTTTTCTTTTTACGG
>ERZ651776.2736-NODE-2736-length-18563-cov-8.084713_pt1 | contig 18563 bp, 16 predicted proteins | sample MGYA00514761_ERZ651776 | MGnify/ENA metagenome assembly ERZ651776 | reverse complement strand
TAAATTGTGGAAAGAGATGGGTATTAAGCATGAAAAAAAACATCATAAGATTTTAAAAAGTAAATTTAAAAAAAACATTGAAATTAAGTCAGCGAAAGATGAACAAACAAGATTTGATGAAACAGTGGCTGCCATGCAAAAAGGCTATGATCTTATATATCATGCTTATTTAATTGATGAAAATTTTAGAGGAGAGGCTGATTTTTTAATTAAAACGAACACACCTTCAGATCTTGGAGATTATAGCTATGAGGTATATGACACAAAAATTACTAGAAACATTAGACCAAGACATATTACCCAAATTACCGCTTACTCCGACATGCTTGGTAAAATACAGAATTTACTTCCAGAAAAAATGCATCTTATAGATGGTTCAGATGAGAAACATTCTTTTAAAACTATCGAATATATAGATTTATTTAACCATGGAAAGAAAGAGTTTATTAAATTTTTACCAAAAATTTCTAAAGAAAAAATCTACCCAGAAAAATGCTCTTATTGCAATTTATGTGATTGGAAAGATGTTTGTGATCAAATTTGGAAAAATGATAATTATATAAACTTAGTTGCAGGATCAAATAAATCTCAAATAGAAAAATTAAAAAAAAATAAAGTAAGAACTGTTGAACAATTATCTAATACAAAATTAGTTGCAACGGATCTCAAGATTAATGCTGAAAGTTTTAATAAGATAAAATCTCAAGCAAAACTTCAAGAGGAAAAAAGAAAAACTGGTGAAGATAAAATTATAATTTTAGATCCCGATTACGGTAAAGGTTTTTATAAACTTCCTAAACCAGATGAGGGAGATGTTTTCTTTGATATAGAAGGTTTTCCAAGAATGGATCGACCTTTTGAGTATCTACATGGGCTTTATTATAAAGAAAAAGGTAAGTTACAATTTAGAGAACTCTGGGCCAAAAATTATGACAAACTAAGTGAAAAAGCCATCTTCATTGAACTTATAAACTTTTTTGAGAAACATTTTCAAAAGCATCCCAATGCACACATCTATCATTATGCACCTTATGAGAAGAGAGCTGTTAGAGAATTAGCAGCCGCATATTCAGCTGAGTTTCCAAAAGGCGATGTAGTTAATGATGATTTGTTAAGAAGAGAAAAGTATGTAGATTTATTTAGTATTGTTAGTCAAAGTATTCGTACTTCTGAAAGAGATATGTCTCTTAAGTCTATTGAAAAATTTTATAATTTTAAAAGAACAGCAGATATTGTTAAAGCTGATGACAGTGTTATTAAATACGATAATTGGATAACAACCAAAAATGCTAAACATAAAAAAGATATAATAAGTTACAATGAAGAAGATTGTATATCTACTTATGAGCTTAGAGAATTTCTAGTTAAAAACAAACCTGATAGTATTGATTGGTTTGCAAAAAAAGAAGAGATTAAAAAAGAGGATAAAGAACCCAATCCATATAGACGGAAAGTTCCAAATAAGCTTTCAAGAGAAGAAGTTGAGCTGGATCTAAATAATAAATTAGAAAATAAAAAAAATAAAACCAATAAGGATTTTGTTCAACAATTAAAAAATTTCATAGGGTTTCATTGGAAAAGTAATAAACCTGAATTTTGGGAAGTTTTTGATAGAGCAGAAAAAACACATTTAGAACTTGAGGATGATACGGAATGTATCGCAAACTGTATTTTGATTGATGATGAGCCAGAGATTACCAACGAAGGTTCAATATATTCTTATAAGTTTAATGACCAAAATTATAAATTAAAAGAGGGTAAAACAGCGTTTGATGCCCATCAGATTAAAGCTGTTGGTACGATATTATCTATTGAAGAAAATTTCCCTGATAAAAATGTAGTTGAAGTTTTTGTATCAAAAAGAAGAAAGAATGTAGAAATGCCCAGTTTATTAACATTGGGAAACACTACTCCACCACAAGTTCATCAACATGATCAAGCACTTAATAAATTTTTAGAAGACTATATTTTAAACGATGGAAAAAATTATAAATCAATAATGGATATGCTTGAACGCAAATGTCCAGATATCAAAGATATTAAATCAGGGTCAAAATTAATTAATGAAGATGAAGAATTAATTTCTCAATCAACTGAAATTGTTAAAAATTTAAATAACTCATATCTGACAATCCAAGGTCCTCCAGGAACAGGCAAGACATATTCTTCAGCAAATATCATTATTGAATTAATGAAGGCTGGAAAAAAAGTTGGTGTTACTAGTAACTCACATGAAGCAATTAAGACATTACTTATAGCAATTGAAAAGCAGGCACTAGAGCAAAATTTTGATTTTAATGGAATGAGAAAAGCTAGAAGTTCAGATAAATATGATTGGAAATTTATACAAGATATAACAACAGGCAAACCGCTTAACTTTAGTGACTATTCACTTTATGCAGGAACGTCATGGTTTTTTGTTGATCCTAGAATGAATAAAAGTTTGGATTATTTATTCATTGATGAAGCTGGACAGGTGGCTTTAGGCACCACAATTGCAAATGCAACTGCAGCAAAGAATTTAGTTCTAATTGGAGATCAAATGCAACTCTCTCAACCAATGAGAGCTAAACATGAAGGATATGCAAAGTTAAGTTCATTAGATTTTATATTAGAAGATAACGATACTATTCCTGCTGATAAGGGTGTGTTTTTAAATATCACCAGAAGACTGAATAATAAAATTTGTAATTACATATCAACAAGTTTTTATGATTCTAGATTATCTCCTGATCCCATAACTGAAACTAGATCAGTTAATTTAAAATTAGACCCAATTAAAGATGAAGGTTTGTTTTATGTTCCAATAGAACACAGTGGTTGCTCTCAAAGATCAGATGAAGAGGCAGATTTGGTAGAAAAAACATATAACAAGATAATTGGTAAAGAATTTAAATCTGGCAAAACTAAAGGCAAGATATCAGCAAAAGATATTATGGTTGTTGCTCCTTATAATGCTCAGGCAAATAATATTAGAGAGAGACTTAAAAAGAAATTTAAAGATGATGTCAGAGTTGGAACTATTGATCTATTTCAAGGGCAAGAAGCAAAAGTAGTACTAATATCTATGACTACATCAGATGTTGAAAGCTTACCAAGACATAAAGATTTTTTCTTCAGCAGGAATAGATTGAATGTAGCCATATCAAGAGCTGAATGCGTTGCTATTATTATATTTAATGAAAACCTGCTTCTTGCTTCAGCTAACTCCATAAAAGAGATGAAATTAATGAATAGTTTTTGTAAGCTTTTAAAGTTTAAAACAAATTACAAATAAATGAAAAAAACAAAATACCCATTATTAACAAGACTTGAGGTAATTAATAAAAAAAAAATAATTTTAGGATTTAATGGTGGTGATCTATATGAAAGAAAAGATAACCATAGTCAGTTTGGGTGGGCCGACAAATGGGAAGATATTCATAACACTTTAAAAGTTGTTTATCCGTTATTAGTTAACTTATCAAATGATCAAAATAGAAAAAAAATTACAGATCTAGATTGGGGTATATATTATACAGTCCCAGACATTGATCAAATCAAAGATCTAAAAAAAAATAAGAAATACAAAAAACTTAAAAAAAATTATCATGGCTATCCAATTATTAGTTTTCATAAAAAAGTACTTCATATAGCTGCAGACTTATTCACAGAGAGCTCAATATGGAAGAATGGTGAATTTGGATTAGGTGTTTATTCAATTAAGTTGGTTGCTAATTTGATTGATGATCTAAAAGAAATTTATTTTACACATCAGCCATTAGAAGCTGGTTGGTTAAAAAAAACGAAATATCAAGAGAATTACATTAGATTTAAATTAAAAAACTGGTCATGGATTGATGGTTCTATCGATATTTACAATAAATCATTTAGAAATAAAAATTTTTTATTAGATAAAGTTAAAACTTCAGGAGATGAAAGATTTGTCACCCGATATTCTGCTAGAAGCCTAATTAACAATAAAGTTAAAAGTTTAATAATAAAAAAAAAAAGAACTAAGAAGTTGATTGATTTAGAAAATAAGTCTGTTGGCGAAAATATTGTAGATGTTGTTAAGCAAAGTTATAAAAAAGAAATGAAAGGTAAAGACTATGGTAAAGATAAAGATGCCTTAGTTTATTTAAGAAAAAATATTAACAAAAAAGTAAAATTTAATTTTTCCAGATTATTTGGAACAACTGATGAACATAAAAAAAATAAAGTAATTTTGAGGAAATATAAAATTATTAAATGAAACTGGAGCTAGTATAAATGTCTGGACTTGAAATATTACTAGCCATTGAACTTGCTTATTTAGCTTACACAATAATTATGGATTTATGATCAAATATATTCTGCCAGCTATAATAATCTTCTTGATTGTAGTGTTCTGGGAAAAGATTACTGAAATAGTCTTTAAAAAATTTAATATTAGATTGAATTATATTGTTGTCAGTGCTGTGTTAATTACTATCGCTATAATAGTTTTATTAATCAATATTTAAATTCTACAATCTTTTAGTTGATTAACTCTCATTCCTTCACTTAGGTATCAGATTTCGAATTTGTTAATCTTAGATTTGGAAAAAAATATACTAAATAACAATCTATTTTTTTTTCTTTTTGGTTTTTCTTTTAACCAAAGGGTTAGCACCATATTTATTTTTACCTTTAGTACCCTCTGGAATTAAAAAGAATAATAGAATTAAACCTCCAATAAATGGAATAAAGCCTATTAAAAGAAAAAAACCTGATCTATTTGTGTCGTGGAGTCTTCGTACACCAACACTAATTGCAGGTATAAGAGTTACTAAGGCAATACCTAAAAAAAGATAAGATATATCCGTCTCTGTAAAGTCTGATATCACAAAGGAAGGGGTGACAATTAATTGAAACCACCAGTACTCTGATCTACTAGCTCTACCTTTAAAGACAAAATATTTGTTAAAACATGTCGATACTGACTCAGAAAATGTCATTTATATTTGTAACATAACTTTAGGTTGTTTTAAAAGATATATTAAAAGTACTTTATAAATGGTCTTATTTAACCTTTAAATAATTGATTTTTTTTGAAATAGTACGATGATTGTATTAATTCATATTTAACAATGATTACTCTTTTATTAACTATTATACCTTCAATATTAATTTTACTTTATTTTTTTTTATCAGATAGGTTTAAAGAGCCCAAAGGGACAATAGCTTTAATTTTTTTCTTAGGTATTTTAATTTGTTTGCCTGCAGGAATTATCAATGGTTTTATGAATGATAATTTTAATGATGGTTCAGATTTATCTGAAAAACTTTACTCAAGTTTTTTGGGACCTGCTTGGGCTGAAGAATTATTAAAATTTGTTATTTTATATTTTGTTGTTTTAAGAAGAAATGAATTTAACGAGCCAATGGATGGTTTAGTATATGGAGTAGTTGTATCCTTAGGCTTTGCAACTTATGAAAATTACACATATGTTTATGAATGGGCTTCAACAATCGCTGCTGAAGAAAATTTAGATTTTACAAAATTTTCATATATTGTTGCTAAAGCAAGATCTTATTCAGCAATACCGCTACATGGATTAAATGGTGCAGTTATGGGATATTATTTCGGTCTCTACGCTTTTAGTGGTAAAAAAAAATATTTAATATTATCGCTCATTCTTCCATACTTATTTCATGGATTTTATAATTTCCTAGGATGGCCTAATATGCTTGTTATTATAGGTATCTTAATTGTTTATTCATTAGTTCTTCATTCTAATTTAAGAACATTACAATTGGCAAAAAAGAAAGAACACGAAAATTTAAAGATATGAGATTAAAATTATTATTATTTTTTTTAATTTTTACTTTTTTTTCTACAAATGTTTTCTCAAAACCAAGATGTGATATTTTTTATGAAAAGATAAAAACAAATTATGATGTACTAAAGTTAGATCAAGAAAGAATTACTACAATAAAAAGTATTGGTTTCGATCTTCAGGTAATTTTTGATAAAAATATGGCTAGGATAACTCAGCCAGGAGATTCCCAATTTAAAATAGATGATTATGTTTCAAGAAATGAAGTAATTAAGATTAATAAAGATTTAAAGAAAAATAAAAAAAAACCTATATTTTTTCAGGATGGAGATTGGGATATGGATAGGTCTTCCAAAGGTTATTTTATGGTTGGTAAAATTTACACGCAAGAAATGGCTGAAAAAGTTAAACCGTACGATTTAATTATAAGTATCAACGGAAAAGATTTAAGAGATTTAGATTTATCCAAAAAAACTAATTCAAAAAATATCAAAAATTTAGAAGATTATTTTTCCAAAGACGAAAACTTGATTATTGAACTACAGGGTAGAGATGAAGAAAATAAAACCTATAACTATTTAATTGAAACACAGTGGACAGAGTTTGATTATGCTGATCCATTCATTGATTTTTATATACGATCTGTTCAACTTGATGAAAAAGACGGTACTTCAAATATTTCAATTGAGACCGAATATGAAGAAATACTCTCTGCTAATTTCCCGCTTACTAAATTAGCATCAGAAATACTCTCTTATAAAGGCGAAGAAGACGAAGTACAATTTGAAGAATGTGAGTACACAATTAAAGAATGGAAAGATTTAGATACCATAGATCCTCATTATGGAATGGTTTATAAAGACCTTATCTATCAGGATAAAACTCTTTTTGAGGGTAAATACTTAATTTATCCAACTTTAGTGGGTACTGCTGATTGGGTAACCGAAGATACTTTATCAATTTTATATAAAACTAAAGGACAATATAAATTTAAGAATGATTTTAATTTTAGATCCTTTCCATTTGATAAACAAAAAATAAAAATCTTTGTTTATCAATCCAGGTATGAACTTGGAGCTTATCAGGCTTCAATTAGTGATTGGACTAAAAGAGAATTGTTGGCACTGGAAAAACAAAACCCCATAACCGGTTGGAATATTATTGGTAATAAAATAGATTATAAAACCTATAAAGGCCCTAATGATCAATTATATTTTGATGGAGTTGAGCTAACTTTAGATATTGAAAGAAAGAGTGGCTATTATATTTTTAAAGTTATTCTGCCCATTATTCTTATTTTAATAGTTTGCTGGTCAGCAGTGTGGATCAATCCAAAAGAAATTGAGTCTAGGTTAACTATTACCATCGTTTGTTTGCTTTCATTAATTGCTTATAATTTTGTAATAGATTCAGAAATGCCTAAATTAGAATATTTAACCATAATGGATTACATAGTTTTAATTTCTTATATTTATGCAACTATTCCAAATTTCTTAAGTATTGCAGCATTTAATTTAATTGGAAAAAATAAAAAGTTATGTCAAAAATATGAAAATTATGGAAAAAGATATGGTCTCTTAAGTTATCTAATGTTCATTTTATTGACAATTGTTGTAAATACTAATTCAAGTCCCGAACATACAAATGCAATGCTAAGCTGGATTGCTCCAAGGTAAAAATAGATTTGGCCCTGACCCACTAAAAGGGTTACTAGAAAAAGAAAATCATAAAATACTATTTAATAACTAAAAAAATTACTTTTTATTTGCTAGTGACATTAATGCCTTAAAAAGAAATATTAAGAAAAAAAGACTTAAAATTTGCGACAAAACACCAAACAAAATAAAATAATTCTTTTGTCTTTCGTGCTTACTTTTTTCATCTAAAAACCGTGTAGATTCTTTAAAATAAAAATCAAAAGTTACCCTATGAGCATCATTTATTTTTTCTAAATATCCATAGTGCAAAAAATAATAATTTAATAAATCAGTGTACATTTTTCTAATGAGATAGAATTCATCAATATTAGAAATACCATAGTCTACAGATAGAATTTTTTTTCTTTCTATATCCAGTTTTTTGGTAAAATGATCATGAGTTTTTAATGAGTTTTCTAAATTTATTTCATTTATTTCTTTAATTGCTTTTATTATATTTTTATCTTCATGGATATTAAGATCAAATTTTCTTACCTGTATTCCTTTAAAAAAACTGAATGCTAGATCGCATTCTTTTAAAATATCATATCCCAGTGTTTGATATCTTGATGTAAAAATTGTTTTAAGATTTTTGAAATAATTTTTTCCAACATTTTCATCAAATGTTGATTTAATCAGATTATCATCAAATAATACTGATACAGCATCCTGCAAAAAGGATTGTCTATCCTCAAAAAAATTTTTTTTCACTTGAATCCTTGTCATTAAATCTCTTGTAGTAAACATTACATTTTTGCTAGATAAATAATTATTAAATGATCTTTTATATAAGAAGTTTTTTTCTCTGATTTTGTCTTCAGAATAAATAACCATTTGATCGAAAATAAAAGAGGATACTGTAAATAAACCTACTAGAATAATTAAACCTAGAATTCTTACATTTAATGTCATTTGATATTTTGTATTTCCCTTCTGGTAGTTATTATTTCCATTACCTGTACAATAATAAAAATTATTAATTGAAAGAAAAAAGCAAATAAAATGAATTTTTTAGACTCTTTTGAATTCTTCGATATTTCTTCAAAATTTTCAAGATTATCGTTTTTTATATTATTATAAATTTTTTGTAACGTTCCAGATATTAATGAATAATGATAAAGCTGATCATTTATATATATAATAAATGTGTCATAATAATTTTGATAATTTTTTAAACTTTCAGGTTTAATTACCTTAATACCTCTGTCTAGTTTAAATTCTTTATGATCATTATCAATTTTATTTCTAATTTTTAAAAATTCTTCTTGGTTTCTTGAGTTTTGCTTTAAATCTTCAAATACTTTCTCATCAATATTTTTAAGCCTTACATCATCTTTAAGAATAATAAAATCCTCAAAATCTTTAATAACCGTAAAACCACTAGATAAATAATTACTAAGATGAATTACTGGACGATAATACAATTCATATTCATCAAATAATTGTCCTACTTTTGAATAAAGAAAATAATTTATGATGTCATTATTTTTTTTAATATCATTTGATATATTCTCTAAATCTAAAACTTTTGTTGGAATTGAAAGTGTGCTCACTGATAGAACGTCTAATGTCGTATCATTTTTTGCGATTTTTTTTTCGATATCAGTAATTTTTGACTCATAATAAATAGATATGAGAGTACTTGAGATAGCGAAGATGCTTAAAAAGATTGCAATATTTAAAAAGACATTTATCTTATTTATTCCTTTCGTAACTAATGAAATTTTTAGAAAATTAAATAAAAACCTATAACGCATTGATTAAGGTTCTCTTTTAGTTTGACTTTTATAGTCTGTTTTGTCACCTAAATTTAATTTTAGCTTAAGTTCAGCAATTTTTTTTTCTAATTCAATAACCTCAATAGAAATTTGTTCTTTTTCATCTTCATCAACCTTATCATCATCTAAAGCATTACGAGTTTCTTCCATGATATCACCTATAGATTCTCCTAATCTGAGCAAATTATCAATAATTTCGTCACTACTGCCATGATCTTTTTGTTTAGCTATTTCTTTTCTAAGTAAAGTCTCATATGCAGTTAAGAAAGGAGTTCCTTTACCCAACTTTTTACAATGAATATCAAGCTCTAATCCATCTTGTATGTGTAGTTGTCTATCTTTGAAATTTGGATTACTTATATGTTCAATCGCTTTTCTCTTTTTTTCAATAACGGTTTCAATACTGTCATAACCAATATCATCAGCCAAATCTTTTAAAACTCTTTCAAATGAATAAGGTTTTCTAGGATAACCTTTTTTGCTCTTCATTTAACTAGCTTAATAGAAATTTATCCGTAGGCAAAGCTGAAAGTTAACCTACGGGTAAAATGGTCTAAGAGCACATATATTCTTAATATGTTTATTAAGCAGTAAACATTAAGTGATTAAGACGAAAGTAGCTTACTGGTTTTAACCTTTTTATTTGCTTTCTACAGTATGCGTCATCGTCTAGTCATGAGTGGTTAAGGTGAAAGAAGCTTTCATTGTTAAGCCTTTCTTATGAATGCGCCATCGTCTTAACCACAATTTTTTAACAATTAACGAAGGATATAAACATGAAAAAGATAACCATTACAGCCATTGCATTTACTGTAATTTTTGGCGTGCAATTATTAATACCTAATAAATCTGAAGCTCAAATAAGATGTTCAACTGATTTTTATGGCAACACACGTTGTGTAGACACAAATACTGGAAATAGTTCTAATACTAGAACTGACTTTTACGGTAACGATAATACTAGTTTTAGTGATGGTAGCTCTATGTCTTGTAGAACAGACTTTTATGGAAACTACGTTTGCAATTAAACGATAATAAAATCCTCTGATTTATTTCAGAGGATTTAAAAAGTATGAAAAAAAAGAAAAATACAGAGTTTTATTTATTAAGAAAAAAAACTTTGTCAGAAGGTGATCTTTTTATTACCGATTATACCAAAACCAAACAAAGAGTAATTTGTTTAGAGAATGAATTGGAAATATTAAAACTAAGATTAAATAACAAGGATTTAAAAATTACAGATGAGTAAAAAGCTAAACCAAATTACAGAGATTAGAGTAGAGGAAGTTCATGAACATACTGATAAAAGCCACTTTTATAGAATTTACTTTTATTATGCAGAGGGCAAGATTAAAATTATTGATGAGAGCTCTACTAAGCCAATTCTAGCTAGATATGTATCGGAGGTATATTAAATGAAAAAATTAGATAATAAAATTAAGGGTCTAAATATAGAACTTGATAAAAATACAAAACTTTATGAACTTAATGGAGTTATAGATAATTTTAAAAAAGCAACAGATAATAAATACGAGGTTAAGATTTCATTATCATTTGATATTTCACACACAACACTACATCTTAAAAGAATGAGAAAGCCTTATTTAAAACTAGTCAAAAAATAGATATTATAAAATGAATGAAATAACTTTAGCACCTTCCGAGTTAGATTATAAAGCAAAGAAATGTCCCAGATGTTTTTATCTTGATAAAATAAAAAAAATTACTCCAAAAAGTTTTCCACCACCAGTGTTTTCAAGGTTTGATGTAGTGCAGCAAGTTTATTTTAAAGATAAAAATACCTCAGATCTAACTCAAGATTTACCTCGTGGTAGAATTATGACAAAAGAGGAATTACCTGGAAGAGTAGTTTCTAAAACGCTTAAAGATAATAAGGGTAGAGAATTTATATTAGGTGGAAGACCTGATATTGTTATTGAATTTGAAGCTGGTGGATATGGTATTATAGATTTTAAAACTACAAAATTGTCAGAAACTAAATCTGATGATTATAAATATCAATTAGAGGCTTATGCACAAATTTTTACAAAACCTGGGCATATTAAAAAAGGACCTACTCCAAAATTAGATCCTATAACACATATGGGAGTTCTTCAGTTTGATCCAAGTCATATCTATGAGCATGACCAAGAGAGTTGTGACATGAGAATGAAAATGCATTACTCACCTTTAACTAGAAATATAAAAGATTTTTTATCACATATTACTGATGTAATTGACATCTTAATAAAACCAACAATACCAGAGTTTACAGATGGCTGTAATTTCTGTAGTTTTGTACAAAATCAAAAAAGAATAAAATAATTAATCATGAAAAATGAACAGTTAGATATCACACCAACAGTTGGAATGTTAGCTCTTCTAAAAAACCTTGATTATAACGAATGGTACGCACTTGCTGAATTTGTAGATAATGCAATTCAAAGTTACAGGCAAAATAAGAAAGTTTTAAAAAAACTAGACCCACTTTATAAATTAAAAATTAAAATTGATATTTCAGGTAGCGAAATTCATATAAAGGATAATGCAGCAGGCATTGGTCACGATAGGTATGCTGCAGCATTCGAAACTGGAAGACCTCCACCAGATACAGAGGGCTTATCTGAATTTGGAATAGGTATGAAAATTGCTGCATGTTGGTTTGCAGACAAATGGAAGGTTCACACTAAAGCAATTGGAGAAACAGCTTGGCGACTAGTTGAGTTTGATATTATGAAAATAAGAGAAAAAAATATTAAGACTCTAGATGTTACACTTAGTGCGGCCAAATTGAATGCACACTATACGCATGTAACATTAACAAAACTTAATCATAAACCGAAAATGAATACTATTAAAAAGATCAAAGACTATTTGGGTGCAATGTATAGGCACTTAGTCAATACAAATGAAATAGACATAATTGTAGATAATAAAAGTTTACGTTACGAAACTCCAAAAATTAGGACATCTGGTTATTATAAAGACTGGGAAGAAGGAACTATAAAAAAACCAAAAAAATACAAATGGTATAAAGAATTTAATTTTGAGTTTAATGGGATGCCAATAAGAGGTTTTGTTGCAATGAGAGAAACTGGAAGAGTAAAGCAAGCTGGGTTTGCATTATTTAGAAGAGGAAGATTAATAATGGGTACTGAGGAAAACCCTTTTAAACCAGAACAAATTTTTGGACAATCTAATGATAGAAGACATCAGGTAATCTTTGGAGAGGTTCATATGGATGATATGCCAGTAGCTTTTTCAAAAAATGGTTTTAGATGGGATGATGGATTAAAAAACAAATTTATTTTAGCATTAAAAGAAAATATTGAATTTCTAGATAAAGAAAAAAAACTATCTATCATTAAGCAGTCACAACATTGGTCCGAAAACCTTGAAAGAAATAAAGTGAGAGAAGATACAAAAAGCTCCCTAGAACAAATTTCAAATGTGATTGCACGAGGAATCGAAAATACAAAATCAACTAAAATCAAAATTGAAGATAGAAATACAAAGCACAAAAAAACTGAGGAAAGTGATGAAACAGATTGGATAGAGACAAATGTAGCAAACCATAAGTATAAATATAAGGTAATTACAGAATATAACGATGGAGAGCCAAATCTATATGATTGTATATTTCCTGACCCAAAAAATGAATTTAAAATAAAAATCTATATAAATTTAAAACATAAATTTGCGGAGAGGTTTTTTACTCATGCAAATGATAGAGTGGGATTTTTAACGTTTATAGCTTTTTGTGCAATATGTGAGGCTCAAATAAGAAATATTGAAAAAGTTAAAGATGCTTCACTTTTTAGATACAGATTAAATGCAATTTGTGAAAATTTACCACCTAGATCTTAATGATTGATATTTGGAACCCAAAAACTGATGGCCACTTTATTAATGACTTCAGAGAAAAATTATTAAATAAAGGTTTTTTAAAAGAAGACATTAATGTGATAGTTGAAAACGCAAAGGATGCACTTTCAAAGACTATTGATCCAAAAAACCCACATCAAAATAATGAAACATTTAAAACTAATTTAGTATTAGGCTATATCCAAAGTGGTAAAACGACATCTATGGAGGCTGTATCATGTTTAGCTAGAGATAATGGTTTTAAATTAATGATCATATTATCAGGACACGTATCAAATTTAGCAGACCAAACTGAAGAGAGGGTTTACGAGTCCCTTGATCAATTTGGTTGGAATAGAATCCCAATCAAGTCAGGCCAAAAACCTCAATTAGAAAAGGATTTAGGTTTGTTTAAAGATTTAATTGGATCAGATGAAACACTATTTATTGAGGAAGAGGAAAAACCAGCTGGTCTAATTGTTTTAATGAAACAGCATCAGCGTATTGGTAAATTAATTGATATTCTTGAATATGCAGAAAAAAATAATTTGGATTTATCAAAAATGCCAACATTAATTTTTGATGATGAAGCAGATCATTATTCACTTGATGCATTTGCAAAAACTAAAAGAAAATTATTTAATAAAAAGCAAGAAGCAAAATTAGAAATAGTTAAAGAAGGTGATACTTTAGAAAGTTTTAGTAGAGAATTTCAGGTATCAGTAGATAATCTTAAATACTTAAATGGTTTTGAGGATGATGAAAATAGAGAATTAAAAGTTGGAGAACAAATTTTAATCGAAAGACCTGAAACAACAACTCATAGACAGATTAAAAAATTAAGGCGTTTATTAAGGCAGCATTCTTATTTAGGATACACAGCGACTCCTGTAGCTAATTTTTTAATTGCACAAGTTAGCCACTTGTCACCTCAAAGTGCGACAATACTTGAGCCAGGCTCACTTTATACAGGGGCAAATTTTTTCTTTGGAAATGAAAAAAGATTTAATGATCATATCAAAGAAGTAAAAGAAAAAAATATTGTTAAAAATAAAATAAAGCCCGACAGCCTTGTTGAGGCATTAAAAGTTTTTTTAATAGGTGCAGCTTACGGTATCATAAAAAAAGATCATATGAACAAGAAAGTTAGAACTATGCTTGTTCACCCATCAACTTCTAGACCAGTTCATACAGATTGGCAAAATTGGATAAAGTCAGAGCTAGAAATTTATAAAATATCTCTTGATTCTAAAGCCAACAGTATTGCTGGAAAATCTTCTAGAATTGATATGAATTATCATAAGCTAGAACAAGAATTTATAGCAGCACATAAAGAACTTAAAAAGACTCAAAAAGACTTACCTGAATGGAATGATGAATTCATTAAGAAATTATACGTAGTAGTTAATAGTATAATTTCGAAAGTAGTTTTATTTAATGCGGAAAAAGGTGGAATGCCAGTAATCGATTGGGGCAAAGATGGTGTTTATGCAAGAATTTTAGTTGGTGGTATTGGCCTAGAAAGAGGGTACACAATTGGAGGTCTCACAGTTTCATATATAGTAAGAGAATCAGGAACAGATGATACAGTATACCAGAGAGCAAGATTTTTTGGTTATCATAAATCCTATATTGGTTTAGTGAGAATGTATTTACCTCCAGAATTAATAAAAAACTTTTCTCAACAGCAAGAGAATGAAATAGTTATTCGAGAAAAAATTAAAGAAGTTATTTCTAAAGGTGGAGATTTAAGAAAAGATTTAAAAAGAGCATTTCCATTTATTGGTAAAGCTGGTCCTGCAAGACAATCAATTATTGAACATAATTTAAAAAAATTTCCTCATGGCGCTATTTTATCAGATCATAGAGCACATCATCTCGATGATAAAAGGCTCCAAGAAAATAAAGATATATATGACGCATTAAGCAATTTTAAAAATAAAATAAAATTTTCTGAAATTTCAGATCACACTTATGCAAAAAACTTAGATAGCATTGATGTAATTGAAAAGTTAAGTTTATCTGAAATATCAGACAAATACATAAAAAATTTAAATTACTACAATGATACTAATGAAGATGATTATTCAATTATTACAGAATTATCAGATTGGAGAAATTCTGCAAAAAAAGAAGATATAGATTTAGCTATATTAATTATGAGAGATAAAGATGAACAAAATTTCAAAAGAAGAGTAGATAAAGATTTATTTGAAAATAAAAACAGTTCCATTCCTATTGAGTCTGGTGCAAATTTAAATAGACCTGGACATGCATATTTACATTATGAATTTATGATAAATCCTGAACCAAAATGGCACTCTCCAAATATTAAAAATTCTCCTTATGGTACTCCAATAGAAGGAAATAGTAGAATGAAAGCTAACGAAATAGCTACAATACAATTATATAAATTTGACATACGTTCTTTAAAAGAACAGGGAGATGAAATGTTAGTTGAGGGTGTACCTTATTTTAGAATTTATGTTCCAAAAATGATGGGCAAAGGTTTTAAAGTAATTAAATAACCTTAATGATATTAGATCTAATTAATTATACGCTAGATCAAAATCACTCTAATTTTTCAATAGAAATTGTTGACACACAATTATTGAGATTAAGTATAAAAAATAAAAAATTTATTATTTATTTTCATGATGTTACGAGCTCTGGTACTGGAAGAAGTCTTGATGAATTAAGAATTCAATTATCACCAGCAGTAAAGCATAAATTAATAGGTTTTAATGCTGAAGACCATAAGGTTGTACTTCTTGGATATCACAAACTTACTAATACATTTACTTTTTGGAGATATGGCTATGACATTGAAACCAACACACAACAATCTCTATATACCAAGAAGCAAATTCTAACTGAAGCAAAATTAGAAGGCTATGCTAAATATTATTCAAAAAAAAGAAATGTCTTTAATAATAGAGATTATGATCAAAAAAATTCATCTGTTTCTATTAATGCATTTTTATTTCCATTAATTATTAAAAATTATGATAAAATTTTTAATAGAGAATTTTTAGATGATTTTAGAAAAAAGATTAAAAGACATAATTTTCCTTATAGTAAGGATGACCTATTATTATGTTTAAACCTTTATAACAAAGACAGAAAAACAAAAAATATTAGGAAAGATGACCCTAAAATTAAAGCAATAACTGAATTATGTAAATTACGATTTAAATTAATGGGCTTTAGCCCAATAGGAAATTTCTTCCCCGATGAATATATCAAACCAGTTGTAAAATTCAGAAATGGTAATGGCATATACACAAAAATGCAAAATTTTAAATATACAGATCCAAATGTAGAAGGAGGGTATCCAGGTGGAGCAAAATATGCTCAAGAAAGAATATGGCAAACATATTCAGATAATGATATCTTGAATGGTAATAAATTATCAAAAGACGCAATCAATTTAGAGAAAAAAATTTTTTCTAGTAATATAGAAATATTAGTAGGTAAAAAATTATTTGAAGAAAAAAAAGATCAAGTAGCCTTTTCAAATATAGATATAATATCTGACATAGAAAACATAAGTGACCTTTCAAATTTTGTTTTAGATAAACCTTATGAAAATAGAGTAATTGATCCAGATAATATTCCAGACCCAATTGAGTCTTTAAACTTAAGCGATAAATCAAATGAACTTCATGAAAAAACGCTTAATGAACTTGCTCATATATTTAATAAAAATAAATTGATTATTAAAAAAGACCAACATATTGATTTTTATTCAGAATTTAAGGGTAGAGGTAAACTATTTGAAGTAAAATCATTTAATAAGAAAAATTTTAACCAGCAAATAAGACATGGAATAATTCAACTTAGAGAATATTACTTTATCTATGCAAAATATTTACAAAAAATTCCATTAAAAACAGATCTTTTTTTACTTTTAAGTGGTGATCCAAAAAATTTTATTAAAAACCAACAGATAGAATTTTTAAAAGATCAAATGGTAACATTATGTTGGATTGAAAAAGAAAAAGTAATTACCTTTAACAAAAAAATAATTTTAAGCAGTAAATAGATTTTTAGCTATTTTAGATATTACCTTAACATTAACAGCATTTCCTATAGCACTATAAAATTTAAAAGGGGTGGTTGGGTAATACTTCATTTTATGAAATCCTTGTATTCTTAAGCACTCATCCATAGATAAATATCTTTTTTTCCAAGCAAGATAAGGAACTTGTGTTGAAGTAGCAGATATTAAAGTTGGAGAACTGTGATTTCTTCTAATTCTTATGCCTGAACCCCTAAAAGATATTATTTTTTTGATAAAGTTAAACTTGTCACCTTGGCAATTCCATTCTAATTTTTGATAAGCCTCAAATTTCATATCAATAATTAAAGGTAAAATTTTATCTACCCATTTTTTATTTATTTTGTAAAAATCCCTTGTTCTTTTTATCATTCTTATTTTCCAATCTGGAAATTTTAAGGTTTTAACGTTTGCATAGTTGGGTAAGTTTTCAAAAATTTCTTTTTTACTCATATTTTTCAGAGAAATACCAAATTTACCTTTTAATTTTTGTAAATCACTCAACTTCATTGCATGAGGAGTTTTGTTTTCGAATGGATATGTTGCACCAAATTCCATTGTCCACAAAGGGTTTGGAAGATAATTTTTTTTAGGAATTTTACTCAAGAAATATTTCCAAGTATTTATTGCTATTAATTTTTCTTTACTAATTTTCTTAACATTTTTTGGGTTTTTAGATAAATAATTTTTAAGATTGTTTTTAGGTTTAAGTTTTTCTGGCCATTTAAATCCATTCAAAGCAATTCTTTTAGCCACTATATAAAGTCTGTCTCTTGTTTGTGGCACATTAAAATCTATTGGGGAAATTACCTTTTGATCAATTTGATAACCTAATTTCATCATTTTCTTTTTCATATAATCCCATGTTAGACCCTTGTTATGTGTTAGAAGGTTGGGAACATTTTCTAATAATAGATATTGAGGTCTATGAAATTTAATTATTTTTAAAAGATAAAAGAACATTTGACCTGCAATTTTATGATTAAATCCTTGACTATTACCAGCCTTAGAAAAGGGCTGACAAGGAAAACCTGCACATAAAATTTGATGTTTAGGAATTTTATCTACATCTATTTTTGTAATATCACCAGCAGGATAAATATTAAAATTTTTTTTATAATAATCCCTTAGAGTGTCATCAATCTCACAAGCGTAAACACATTTATGTCCTTGGTCGGTTAATGCTAAGTGAAAACCTCCCAAACCTGCAAATAAATCTATAAATTTCATGTTTATTATTATTATCAGATATTATCTTTTTCAGAACATATTTCAGACTTAGTGGAGACAAAGATTAATGATTTAAATAGAATCATGCATTGGATTTCATTCCTTTTCGCCCGTTTACGTTTCTTTTCATTGTTCTCCTCTTTACGTAGACCCC
>ERZ651776.2733-NODE-2733-length-18593-cov-12.291748_pt1 | contig 18593 bp, 19 predicted proteins | sample MGYA00514761_ERZ651776 | MGnify/ENA metagenome assembly ERZ651776 | reverse complement strand
TATAACTCGCCATAAAAAAAGAATTCTCCATTTTTTGAAGCATAAATAGGCTGCAAATCTCCAATATCAACTATATATAGATTTTCTATCTGAGATTTTTTTACGCTTTGAACAGACATTCCCTCAGGAAGCACGGCATTGATTTTAGATGAAATTAAAAGATCGTCAGGTTTTGTATCTGGTGCAAAAATTAAAATAAGTATAATTAAAAATATTTTCATAAAAAATTAGCCTCTTGGGTGGTGTTGTTTCACCATATCACTTAGCCTTTGTTTGGCAATATGAGTATATATCTGAGTTGTAGAGAGATCACTATGACCAAGCAACATTTGAACTGATCTAAGATCTGCACCATTATTTAATAAATGAGTGGCGAATGCATGTCTAAGGGTATGAGGGGAAATATCCATAGGTAGATTTGCTGCTTTAAGATAAATCTTCAGTCTGTGCCAAAAAGCTTGTCGTGTAATCTTCTTACCCTGTTGACTAATAAAGAAATCTCTTGAATTTAAAGATAGATTATTTTTTCGTCTAAACTCAATGTAGTCCATTAACCACGAAAGTGCATCGTCTCCAAAAGGAATCATTCTCTCCTTTCCGCCCTTGCCCATTACCTTTATCAACGATCTATTTAAATCAATATTTGTATACTTTAGGTTAATAAGTTCGCTAATTCTTACCCCCGTAGCATACATAAGCTCGATCATGGTCCTATCTCTTAATCCAATGAAATTAGAGCAATCAGGAGCATCAATTAAGCTTTTTACATCAATGATTGATAAAGATTTTGGCAAAGCTTTAGCGTTCTTAAGGCCTGAAATATTTATAACAGGATTAGATTTTAAAAGTTTTTTTTTACTTAAATGATTAAAGAAATGTTTCAAGGATGAGAGTTTTCTGTTGATGGTTGTATTAGATAGACTGATGCTTTGGAAATGTTTTAAATAATTCTCTATATCTCCCTCAGTTGCATCAACTGCTTCATAACTTTTATTTAAAAATAACCATTTAACAAATGCTTGGCAATCATTTGAATAAGCTTTTATTGTGTTTTCAGATAAACCTTTTTCAAGTCGAAGGCTTGATAAAAAAGAATCTAACAATGGATCCTTTTTTAGGTCAGATGGCATGAGATTAATCTAGTCTTTCTTTAATTCTTGCAGATCTTCCAGATCTTTCTCGAAGGTAATAAAGTTTAGCTTGTCTAACGTCACCTTTTCTTTTAACGGTAATTGAGTCAATCATTGGACTATGAAGTTGGAAAGTTCTTTCAACACCTATGCCACTAGATATTTTTCTAACTATAAAGGCGGAATTTAAACCAGCATTTTTGATATTCATTACCACTCCTTCAAAAGCTTGAAGTCTAGTCCTTTCGCCTTCTCTAACCTTTACAGATACAACAACAGTATCTCCAGGTCTGAATGAAGGGATTTCATCCTTTAATTGGCTTGCCTCAAATGATTCAATGATTTGTGCAGGTGATTTCTCATCAGTTGTTACTGGAGCGGTTACCTCTTCAGGCTGGTCATCTTCAACTGATTCGTCTGTAGCAGCTGTTTCTTCTAATTGTGCTTCTTCTGATGCTTGTACCTCTTCTGCTGGAGCTTCTTCGGTAGATGCTGGAGTATCTTCTGCTGCTAACTCTTCAGAGGGTGTTTCAGCAGATTCTTCAGCTTCCATTGGAGATTCATCAGTCAGGGACTCCTCTGAAACTGTTTCTTTTGCATCAACATTCTCAGCTGTTGTTACGTCTATATTTTCGTTATCTTTATCTGCCATGATTTTGCCTAAAAAATGAGCTATAGGATACGCTTAGAAGCCAAATCTTCCAAGAGTTTTTTTTGTTTTTTTGTTAATTTTACACTTTTTAATAATTCAGGTCTTCTTTCAAAAGTTCTTATCAAAGCCTGGTTTTCTTTCCATTCTTGTATTTTTTTATGATCTCCTGACAATAATATCTCTGGCACTAGTTCTGAATTAAAATTTTCTGGTCTAGTGAATACCGGCCCTTTCAAAAAGCCTTGACTCAGTGAATCCTGTTCAACAGATTTTTTATTGCCAATTACTCCAGGAATAAATCTTGATAAGGAGTCAATTAAATTTAATGCAGCAAATTCTCCTCCACTTAAAATAAAATCACCAATTGAAATTTCCTCATCAACATATTGTGAAATAAATCTCTCATCAATTCCTTCGTATCTGCCTGCAATAATTGTGATGCTATTCAAAGATGATAGCTCTTTAGCTTTTTTATGATTGAGAAGACTTCCTTGCGGAGATAAGTTGATGACTCTGCCTAAGGTATCAACTGGAATATCCTTAAGTGATTTCTCTAAAGGTTCTGCCATCAAAACCATGCCTTCTCCCCCGCCATATGGCTTATCATCTACATGGCCATGCTTGTTAATTTGGTGATCTCGCAAATTAAAAATATTAATTTTGATATCTTCCCTATCTATAGCTTGACCAAGCAACCCATATTTTAATGCTTCAAAAATCTCTGGAAACAAGGTAATGATATTGATATTCATATAGCTTAATAATCTTCCTGCCAATCAACTAATATAGAATTATTCGATTTATCAATCGATATAATCACTCTATTTTTAATGAATGGAATTAAGATATTTTTTATTTTTTTATTGAGAGGTTTAATCTCAAGCACGTCACTTGCACCAAAATTATTTACCCCTTGAATATGACCAAGATGCTGGCCCTCAAGATTTGTTACCAGCATTCCCTCTAATTCAAACCAATAGGCTTCATTATCATCCAATTTAGGTAACTCTGATTTAAGTACAAATATATCCCTTTGACCATATGCTTTGATTTCATCAATTTCATTGATGGATTTAAGTTTTGCCACAATATTTGAATTGCTTACTCTCATAAATTCAAAATGCACTTCTTCCATTGCTAATGTTGAAAGAGCGTAGAATTTTTTAAAGGAAAAGAGTGTTTCTGGATTCTGAGCGTATGATCTAAGAAAAAACTCTCCTTTAAGGCCTCTTGTCTTGCCTATTTTGGCAATTAGGAGAAACAGTGAAAGATCTACTGAGTTATTTCTTCTCATCATCTGAAGATTCTTCTTCAGACTCTTCTGCTGGTGTCTCTTCTGCAGCTGGAGCTTCCTCTTCTACAGCTGGAGCTTCCTCTTCTGCTGGTGTCTCTTCTGCAGCTGGAGCTTCTTCTGCTGGAGCTTCTTCAGCTACCTGCGATTCTTCCTCTGCAGCCTTAGCTTCTTCATTTTCTTTTGCTTGCGCCTCTAACTCAGCAATTTTTTTAGCTTTTATAGCTTCTTTCTTTTGATTTCTTTTTTCTTTCTTAGCATCAAGCTTAGATTGAAGATCGTCTGGTGATAATCTTGCATCTTTTGCTAGTTCTTTAACCTTATCTGAAAGTTGAGCACCCTGAGAAATCCAATGATCTAATCTCTCAACGTTGAATCTCATTCTTTCTTCAGATCCTTTTGCAGATGGATTAAAAAAACCTAAGCGCTCAATGAACGCACCATCTCTAGGTTTTCTGGAGTCAGCAACCGTTATAAAGTAATAAGGGTTCTTTTTGGCTCCGCTTTTTGCAAGTCTAACTACTACCATATTAAAAAATTATTTTTGTATTTATAAAAAGGTGTGTATTTTAGGTTAACCTTGAAGAATTTGATAGTGTTAATATATAAAGATTACAAAAAAAAATAAGACTGTGTCATTTCCAATAACAACATTTTTTGCTCTTCTAGCCTATTTCATATCTAGAGGTGTATTAAGCTCCTCAAAACAAATTTATATAGGTTTATCTTTAGCTCTAATTCTTATTATAAGCTTCATGATTTCATCTTTAGGCGTATCTATTTTGGCCTTACATGTCTCAGTTACAAGTTTTAGCATAGTAATATTGATTGTTACTTTTTTTGAAACTACTCTCCTAGAAAGACACATTACAAAGATCAAAAAGGGTGAAATAGGCTCAAATACCAAATCTGTAGAGAGAGAATATAACGAAATATTCGTTTTAATTGGATTTGGCCTTGTGGGTATAGTCTTGTCACTTATTTCTGGTCTTATGGTTCTTGGTGAGTTAGATTTAGAATTAATATTCAAAATTGTATTTACCGCATTTGCTCTAATTATTTATATGCTTACGTTTTTAGGGGTAAAATACGCCAACTTAAAAGTACGATATGCAGTTAGAGGAACCATTCTTTCTTTTGCTATGGTGCTTTTGGCATATTTTGGTAATTCAATTATTTTAACAAACTACTTATAACTTCTTCTTGAGCACTAATTCTATTTCTTTCTTATTTTTAGCATTATTTGTGCTTCTTATCTTTTCAGCTTTCTCATCAGGGTCTGAAACAGGCATGATGGCATCAAATAAAGTCAAATTAAGAAATCTTTCCAAAGGCTCTAAGGGAGCCATGAGAGCACTTAAATTACTACAGAGACCTGATGTATTGCTTGCATCAATTCTGATAGGTAATAACTTTGCTAATATTTTAGCTTCTGCAATAGTCACAATAATAATGATTGATTATTTTGGTGGCAATGTGTTGCTCGGATCAATCATTTTGACAATGGTTATCTTAATTTTTTCTGAAATCACTCCAAAAACTATTGCAAGTGTGTATCCAGAAAATTTTGCAACCAAATCTTCATGGATTCTAAAAATATTGGTAATAATCTTTAAGCCTCTGGTTTGGTTAACAAATATCCTGAGCTCAAGAATACTTAAAGTGCTTAATGTTGATCCAATGCAATCAGCTAGTAATGATAATTTGAACTCAGATGAATTAAGAACATTGCTAGAGGAACATGGTGATTTAATACCCAGTCAATCCAGAGAAATGCTGTCATCAATCTTAGGCATGGAAGAGTTAACGGTTGAAGATATCATGACGCCTCATGCTGAAATTATCGGTATAGATATTACACAAAGTATTGAGGCTGCTCAAAAAATTATTGGCTCATCTTATTACAGTAGATTGCCTGTTTTTAAAAAGTCTATTGATCAGGTAATAGGTATGCTACATCTCAAAGACTCACATGAATTTATAGAAACTTTTGAAGCTGGAAATGATGTAAAAAGCATCCTCTTTGATACAACATTTATATCGCAATCAACAACCATTGCGACACAGCTAAGTCAATTTCAGAAACAAGATAATAATCTTTCATTGGTGGTTGATGAATATGGTGAAATACAGGGACTTTTAACCATGGAAGATATTTTTACAGAGATAGTTGGAAAATTTGGTGCTGCGAAGGCAGATTTAGAGAAAGAATTCCTTGTAAAGAAAGATGGTTCAGTTATTGCTGATGGTAACTCAAAGATTAGAGAATTAAATAATTTTATGAATTGGGGTATTGATGAAGATGGCTCAAAAACTATCAATGGATTCATCACTGATTATCTTGATCAAATTCCTCAAGAAAATGTCTGCTTAGAAATTGGTGATTATAGAATAGAGATTTTAAATATAGATGAAAACTCTATTGAAAAAGTAAAAATTAAAAAAAAGGAGAGCTAAGCTCTCCTTCTGTAAAATTTTTTAAAAATTACAAATAATGAACCAGTAGTCCAAATATTACTGTAAGAGCAACCCCTGAATGAATAACTGCTTTTACAGAAGTAATCATTGCATTCATCTTGCCAAACAATGCATTTGCCTCAATTAACAAAATAATTGCCAAGCCAAGCCAAAGACTATTCATGCTAGATTCAGCAATCATCGGTAAACTTCCGCCATGAGCAGAGTAAACCATTAAATAGAGCATTGGTAATGAAAACAAAGTGTTTGTTCTGGATGCTAATCCAGCCTTTGCACCAGCATCTGCTGCATCTGGGGCTCCTGCAATTACCTTCTTTTGGTTAGGCCAAATAACAAACCAAACATTAGCAGCCATAATAGTTCCCATTACTGCGCCAAGCACAATGCCAATATTAACAGTGATGCTTAACCAATATAAAAGATATAAACCTGTTAGGAATGTAAATGCTGCAGCCCATCGGAAATACCACAAGGCATTTGGGACTAATTTTTGGACTACATCAGACTTGGCAGAAGCTTCTGATTCTTTAAAGTATTCTGTTTGAACAAAATTAAAGTAATAAAGCAGGCCTATCCAAAGCACTCCAAAAAGAATGTGAGCAAATCTAATTAGCACGGTTCCAAGATACGCTTCCATATTCAAACTCCTAAAATTTAAATTGTGATCGAATAATTATATATCTTGCAAAAAAAAACGGGGAATAAACCCCGTTTTTTTTAATTTATAGATTGATGACTTACATCATGCCTGGCATTCCACCCATACCGCCCATTCCGCCCATATCAGGCATAGCAGGTGCGGCTGATTCATCTTGAGGCTTATCAGTAACCATTGCTTCAGTAGTAATCATCATTCCCGCAACAGAACCAGCTGCTTGAAGAGCAGTTCTAGTAACTTTAGCTGGATCAAGGATACCCATTTCTATCATGTCACCATATTCTCCATTTGCTGCATTGAATCCATATGAACCTTCGCCCTCGATGACCTTGGCAACGATAACAGATGATTCTTCACCAGCATTTGCAGCGATTTGTCTTAATGGAGCTTCAAATGCTTTTCTAACAATGTTGATGCCAACATTTTGATCATCATTATCACCTTTAAGTTTTGTAAGTGACTCTAAGGCTCTTACTAAGGCAACCCCTCCGCCAGGAACAATACCTTCTTTCACAGCTGCTCGAGTTGAATGCAAGGCATCTTCAACTCTTGCTTTCTTTTCTTTCATTTCTATTTCAGAACCAGCTCCAACTTTAATCACAGCTACGCCACCGGCTAATTTAGCGACTCGCTCTTGCAGCTTTTCTCTATCATAATCAGAAGAAGTGTCTTCAATCTGGGTTCTGATCTGATTAACCCTGGCTACTATTGCTTTTTGATCACCAGCACCATCAACAATAGTTGTATTATCTTTGTCTAATGTCACTCTTTTTGCAGTTCCCAAGTCTTCAATAGTTGCACCTTCAAGAGAAAGTCCAACTTCTTCAGAAATTACGGTTCCTCCAGTCAAGATAGCTATGTCTTCTAGCATGGCCTTTCTTCTGTCTCCAAAACCAGGAGCCTTACATGCCGCTGCTTTAACTGTTCCTCTAAGGTTATTTACCACTAGAGTTGCAAGAGCTTCGCCTTCAATATCTTCTGCAATAATTAATAGCGGTCTTCCTGCTTTAGCTACTGATTCCAATAGAGGCAACATATCTCTGATATTTGAAATTTTCTTGTCATGCAAAAGTATGAAAGGATTCTCAAGCTCAGATGTCATATTGTCTTGATTGGTAACAAAATATGGAGACAAGTAACCCCTATCAAATTGCATTCCCTCAACCACATCTAACTCGTTATCAATTCCATTGCCTTCTTCAACAGTGATAACACCCTCTTTTCCAACCTTTTCCATTGCTTCAGCAATGATCCCACCAACATCTTGATCACCATTGGCAGAAATGGTTCCAACTTGAGCGATGGTTTTATCATCAGAACAAGGTACGCTTAGTTTTTCAACAAATTGCACTGCTGTTGATATAGCCTTATCAATACCCCTTTTAAGATCCATGGGATTCATTCCGGCTGCAACAGATTTGTGGCCTTCATTAACTATGGACTGCGCAAGAACGGTAGCTGTTGTTGTTCCATCTCCAGCTTCATCTGAGGTCTGCGAGGACACTTGCTTAACCATTTGAGCGCCCATATTTTCGAACTTATCTTCCAACTCAATCTCTTTAGCAACTGAGACACCATCTTTCGTAACAGTTGGTGCGCCAAAAGACTTATCTAAAACAACATTTCTTCCCTTAGGACCTAAGGTAACTTTAACTGCATCTGCAAGTATATTTACGCCCTGTAGCATTTTTACTCTTGCGGAATCTCCGAATTTTACATCTTTAGCTGACATGTTTTTATTCTCCTAATTATTGATTAATTTGTTTAACTGAAAATGCCGTAAATATCACTCTCGCTGAGCATCAGATATTCATCGCCATCTATTTTTACTTCATTCCCGCCATACTGACCAAAAATCACCAAATCACCGACTTTTACGCCCATCGGAGCGACTTCTCCATTGTCCTGTCTTTTTCCAGGCCCCACAGCAACCACTTCACCTTGAGAGGGCTTTTCAGTAGCTGAGCCAGGCAAAACAATTCCGCCAGGTGTAGTTTGTTCTTCGTCTGTTCTTTTAACTAAAACTTTATCGTGTAAAGGTTTCAATTTCATTGCAAATCTCCTGCTTTTAAAATAACAATAATCCTTATAACTAAAGGCTATGGACTATTTATGGATTAAAAATATTAATTCAATACTTTGGATATAAATCTTTAAAGAAATTTATCAAGAAGCTTCCTGCCAAAACTCCTAAGAAATCAGCAAAAATATCTAAAAATTCAAAAGATCGATAAGGGATATATATCTGCACTATCTCAATCAAAATTCCATAGGCGAGGACTATAACATAAAGCAAGAATTCCTTCGAAATAATTCTGCTCAACCAAGCGACAGTGGTTAAATATAAAAAACAAAGAAAATGAAGTAATTTATCGCTGAAATTGACAGATGATTGGACTTCAATTTCTTGCATGGAAAGAGTTGATATCAATACTACAGAAATGCCTAAAATAATTCTAAAACTAAGTTGAATTATCTGCATGGTTATTTTTATATAAAAGAATTAATAACAGCGCAGGAATAGACATAGCTGAAGTGGTATAAAAAAAGTATGTCCAACCCATTTGGAGTGAAGAAGTTGAAATATAATAATCAGCCAAAATTCCTGAAAAACCACTAAAAAATTTTCCAGGCAGCATCATGAATGATGTCAACATAGCATATTGAACAGCAGTAAATTTTTTTGAAACTAAGCTAGTTAAAAAAGCAATATTAATTGTTCCCACAAGCCCTGCTGCAAAGCTATCTAAGCCAACGATCAAAGATAATAGCGATATATTCGATTCAGCGCTTGCAACATAGGCAAAAAATAAATTGGTAATTAGTACGCTAAAACCACCAAACAATAATGCATTAAATAAGGTAATTCTTTTAATTAATAGTCCGCCTACAAAAAATCCAATAACAGCACCAAAAAGAGCAACAGTTTTTACAAGAGCTCCAATTTCTGTCTTTGAGAAACCCAAATCTAAATAAAAAGGCATAGCCATAGGGCCCATAACAATGTCAGTTAACCTATAAGTTGAGATGATTAGAAGCAATAATGCTGCAGACCATAAACCGAAGCGATTAAAAAAATCTTTAAAAGCTCCAAGCAAAGCTTCATCAAATCTTAAAATAGCAATTTCATGATTGGTAGGTTCGTAACATATTAATGCCCCAGCTGATCCTAGCAGCATGAGAAAAGCCATGAATTGATATACATATGACCAGTTATATAAATCAGCAAAAATTAATGCCATAGATGTAGCAACAAGAATAGCAACTCTATAGCCTAATTGATAACTAGCTGCTAAATCACCCTGCTCTTTTGCATCACCTATCTCAATTCTTAGGGCATCCACAGCCACATCTTGTATTGAGCCAAAAAAAGCAGCAAAAAAAGCAAACAAAGCCAACAATTGAATATTTTTCAACGGATCAATAAAGCTCATGCCTATCAACGATAAAAAAATTATCAATTGAGAAAAAAGAATCCATCCCCTTCTTTTTCCAAAAACTACAAATCCTGGAATTGAATATCTATCTACAAATGGTGCCCACAAAAATTTTAGAGAGTAAGTCAAAACCAACCAAGCAAAAAAACCAATTTCAGTCAAAGAGATGCCAACATCTCTCAGCCAAGCTGTGAGGGTTGAAAAGACAAGCATGTAGGGAAGGCCAGAGGCAAAACCTAGCAATAAAATACCCAATAACTTTCTTTTCATAACATCGATTGTAATAAACTCCAGTCAAAATATGGACCTGGATCTGTTTTTCTACCTGGAGCTATGTCTGCATGAGACACAATATTTTGTTTGTTAATTTGCAAGTCTTTAGACAAAAAATTAATTAGTCTTGATAAAGAATAATATTGTGGCTTTTCAAACTCCTCGTCATCGCAACCCTCTAACTCAATCCCAATTGAGAAGTCATTGCAGTTCTCCCGACCTTTGTATGCAGAAATACCAGCATGCCAAGCTCTCTTATCAGTGGGCACAAACTGAATTAATGCTCCTTTACGCGTAATTAAAAAATGAGAAGAGACTTTAAGATCCTTGATAGATTCTAAAAATTCATCTTTGCCTGAATCTAAGCAATTTAAAAACAAATCTTTTATTAGCTGAGTGTTATAACAACCTACTGGTAGGCTAATGGCATGTATTACAATTAAATCAATTACAGCATTTTTTGGTCTTTCATCAAAATTCGGAGATGGACAAAATTCTGCAACATCAATGATGCCATCTTGAGAGATCATATTTTTCCTCTAGACATAGAAACAGTGTAATGGATGATATTTAAGACATAAAATTTTTTTATCTTTTGGATCAGCGTAACTCAGGAGGCAATCTAAAATATATATCCTCTTTATTTTCACCTAACTCCTCGGCAGCAGTCTTTAACTCATGGCTGATTGCTTGAACCACACTCTGAACAATTGATTCTGGTGCGGATGCTCCAGCTGTTATACCAATGCTTTTATATTTAGACAAAGATTTAAAATCGAGCTCCTCAGCACCATCTATCAAGATAGAACTAGCACCGCACTTCTCAGCCAGCTCTTTTAAACGGTTTGAGTTAGAGCTATTTCTTGAACCTATAACAACAATAAACTCACTCTCTAAAGCAAGTTGCTTAACTGCATCCTGTCTATTTTGAGTTGCATAACAAATATCATCGCTTTTCGGTTTTATAATTTTAGGAAATTGTTGATATAAGATTTTAACTATGGCAATAGTGTCATCAAGACTCAAAGTAGTTTGTGTTACATATGCAAGATTTTCAGGCTGCGAGACACTTAACGATCTAGCTTCTGCCTCGTCTTGCACGAGATAAATTTTACTATTTGAATTGATGGGATTATGTCTTCCTAGCGTTCCTTCTACTTCAGGGTGTCCCTCATGACCAATTAAAATAATATCTCTGCCAGCTCTGACATGGCGTTGAACCTCACTGTGAACCTTCGTTACCAGAGGACATGTGGCATCGAAAGATATCAGGTTAAATTCTTTAGCCTCATTTTCAACCTTCTGAGATACTCCATGAGCACTAAAAATAACATGAGATGATTGAGGGACTTCACTGAGCTCATCAACAAATATGACGCCTTTAGACTTTAATTCATCTACTACAGTTTTATTGTGAACAACTTCATGACGAACATAAATTGGTGGTCCAAATTTTTTTAAAGCCTGGTTAACGATATCAATAGCTCGATCTACTCCAGCGCAAAATCCTCTTGGGTTTGCCAATAAAACTTTAGTCTTCATCCTGATCTATTTTGAAGAAATTTTTTAAACTCCGTCAAGAAAAATAAAGCAGCGCCAATTGAAATAAAAGCATCAGCAAAATTAAAGATAAAAAATGAAGTATTGCCAACATGAAAAAATAAGAAATCAGTTACCACTCCATCTGGCAATCTATCAAGAATATTTCCAAGCGCTCCAGCAATAATTAAGATCAAAGAAAGGCGATTAATAGAAGATTCTTCACTTTTGTATAGTGAATGAAGATAGTAAACGATCATTAATCCAAGTAGAGATAAACCAAAACTAAACACATTATTATTAAAATCAAAAATACTAAAAGCTATACCTGAATTGAATACCAGCAATAAATCCAATATTGGTATCAGTGGGATTGCCTCTCCAAAAACTAAGTTTTCTTCAGCAACAAATTTTGATACTAAGTCAATTACAATTAAGAACAATATAACAAGATAGCCTTTTTTTATGCTAAGCAAACCTTCTATCCTCACCTGGACCATCTAGGTTTTCTTCACACCTATTACATAATTCTTGATGCTTGTTACTAGAACCAACTGATTTATTTCTATGCCAACATCTCACACATTTTTCTGCAGATGATTTAGATACAGATATTTTTAAAGAATCTCCTTGGAGAATGTTGCACTCTGAAACAATTAAAAAGAAATGCATTTCTGATGCAAACTTATTCGTTAAGTTAAAATCATCGGAATTAAGAATTAACTCAATTGATGCATCCAATGAGCCCTTTATAACTCCAGCAGCTCTAGACTCTTCAATATTTTGATTAACTTCTTCTTTGATCTCCAGCAATCTCTTCCAATCTGCATTTGAAAGATCACTGTTAAAACTTTCTAAATCTTTTAAGGTTGTTAAAAATACTGAGTCTGACTCTGCTAAGAGAAAATCATTGCCTTGCCAAATCTCCTCAGCTGTAAAAGACAAGACAGGGGAGATTAATACGACGAGCTGATTAACAATTAACTGCATTGCGGTTTGAGCAGATCTTCTGATCTCAGAATCTTGCTGAGTGGTGTATTGCCTATCTTTAATAATATCAAGATAAATGCCGCCTAATTGATTGACGCAAAAATTATGTATTCTCTGAATAACTTGGTGATATGAATAGGCTTTATATGATTCCAATACATCCTCTTGCAAAAGAGCAAGTTCATGCAAAACCCATTTATCAAGTTCAAGTAGATTATTTAGCTCAATAGAATCCTTATTTGCATCAAAGTCATTGATATTTCCCAATAAAAATCTAAAGGTATTTCGTATTCTTCTGTATTGATCTGAAACCCTCTTAAATATCTCATCAGAAGCGACCATTTCACTTCTAAAATCAGTTGAAGCAATCCATAGTCTTAAAATATCAGCGCCCAATGTATCCCAAATTTTTTGTGGTGCAATAGTATTACCTAAAGACTTGGATTGTTTTCTGCCTTCATCATCAACTACGAATCCATGAGTGAGAACAGAGTGGTAGGGAGCCATGCCATTTATTGCAATTCCTGTCAGCAAGGAGGATTGAAACCATCCCCTATGCTGATCTGATCCCTCTAGATAAAGATCTGCAACCACATCTGCACCATATAACTTATCTAAAACACACATGTGAGTTACGCCTGAGTCAAACCAAACATCCAAGGTATCAAAAACCTTGGAATAGGAATCGGCATCATCAATCAAAGAATCAAGGCTTAAATTATCCCAACCCTCAATACCCTCTTTCTCAATAACATCTGCAATTTGATTAAAAAGAAGATTCTGTTTGGGATGAATCTCGCCTGTTTCATTGTGAATAATTAAAGTAATTGGAACGCCCCAATTTCGTTGTCTTGAAATACACCAATCAGGTCGATCTTCAAGCATTGAAAGAATACGTTCCTCTCCCCAGCTGGGTTCCCAATTAACATCTTTAACTGCATTCACTGCTCCATCACTAAGACCAGATTTCTTCATTGAGATAAACCATTGTGGGGTTGACATAAAAATGACTGGTGACTTATGCCTCCAACAATGAGGATATGAATGATCATATTGTTGATGAGCAAGTAATGCCTTGTTGTCCTGCAATAATTCAATAACTATCGGGTCTCCCTTCTTAGTACTTAAGCCGCTTAATGGTCCGTATTCTTCTTTGAAAATGCCACGATTATCCAAGGCTTTTACAGATTCAAGACCATTCTTTATGCAAATAAAGTAATCATCCAACCCGTGCGCTGGAGCAGTATGCACACAACCAGTTCCACTTTCAGTGGTGACATGGTCTCCGTGCAATAGCTTTGATTCCCTTTTATACAAAGGATGAGCCATGGTGATCTCATTAATTTCTTTTCCTAAAACTGATCCAAGAATCTCTAACTCTATACCCCATCTATCAGAGCATTCATCCAATAAGTCTTTTGCAATAATAAAATGATCGTTATCGCCTCTAACAAAAATATACTCAATTTCTTCATGGATACATACAGCAACATTTGATGGAATTGTCCATGGAGTTGTCGTCCAAATAACGAAATATGCTTCTTCAACTTTATCAACTTGAAATGTTGAGCAAAGCGACTCAATAGATTTGGGTAACACTTTAAACTTCACATCAATAGAATGAGATTGCTTATCCAGATACTCTACTTCAGCCTCGGCTAAAGCTGATCTGCAATCCATGCAAAAATGCACAGGTTTCTCTCCTTGCTCAAGATGACCATTAGCAATAATTCTTCCTAATGCGCGAACAGTGTCTGCTTCAAAACTTTTATTTAATGATAGATATGGATTCTCCCAATCGCCTAATACCCCTAATCGAATAAAATCTTTTTTTTGCTTATCAACCTGAGATTGTGCATATTCTCTACAAGCTTTGATAAATGATTTTTTATCTTTAACAAGATCGCTTCCCTTCCCATGTTTTTTTTCAACATTTAATTCAATCGGCAAACCATGACAATCCCAACCAGGAACATATGGCGCATCTTTTCCAAGCATGCTTTGAAATTTTATTGTAATGTCCTTAAGAGTTTTATTAACGGCATGGCCTAAATGGATATCTCCATTAGCATAGGGAGGTCCGTCATGAAGAATAAACTTTTCCTTGTCAGCATTTTGCTCTCTAATTTTTTGATAGAGGTTAATAGAGTTCCAAAATTCTAATATTTCTGGCTCTTTTCTAGGCAAACCAGCTTTCATCGATAAATCAGTTTCAGGGAGATTTAAAGTATCCCGATATTCTTTACTCATAGAGAATTATTCCAGTATTTCTTTAGCGTGAGATATGTCTTGAAGAATTTGTTCTTTTAATAGGTCAATGTTATCAAATTTCTTCTCATCACGAAGTTTATTTTTGAATTCTACAGTCAATCTTTGACCATATATAGACTCGCTGAAATCAAATATATGGATTTCAAGGACAGGCTTAGATCCATCTACTGTAGGTCTGATGCCCATATTTGCAATTCCATTGAATGACTCTCCAGCCAAAGAACACTTCACTGCATAAACACCAGCTATAGGAAGTCTTTGTTTTGGTATCCATAGATTTGCTGTAGGGACTCCGATAGTTCTACCTAATTGTTTTCCATAAACCACTTTTCCTGAAAACGTATAGGGTCGCCCTAGTAATTGTGCTGCCGACTCAAACTTGCTCTGTAACAGAGCCTCTCTTATTCTTGTAGAGCTTATTCTTACACCATCTCTTGTGACTGTTTTATTGGCAATTACTTCTGTTCCGTTGCTCTTGCCCCAATCTTTTAATAGTTGAAAGTCACCAGCCCGCTCAGCTCCAAATCTAAAATCATCACCAATGATTAAATGTTTTAAGTTAAGTTGGGCTAGAACATCATCAAGAAAACTCTGTGGAGTCATTGTTTTTAAAGATTTATTAAATTGAAGAAAAAATGCAAAGTCTATTCCAAAATTTTTTAGCAACTTTACTTTTTCTCTCCAAGGGCAAATTCTCGGAGGTGCTGAAGAATTTTCATCTTTAGCTGCAAAATACTCAGATGCATGCGGCTCTGTAAAAAATACTAAAGATGCACTTGAGCTTTCTCTTGCCTTATCTTTTACCTGATTAAGAATTGCTTGATGCCCAAGATGCAAACCATCAAAATTACCGATGGTTCCACTCATTGACTGATTTGGAAACTTTCTGTTAAAAGTTTCTATGTTTCCTATTCCTCTAATTAAGTACATTATTTAAAATCAGCTGGTCTAACGCCTAATATAAAACTCGATCCAAAATAAATTATTAATGAGCCAATGACGGCAGCAACTAGATGCAAAAGCCTTTGAGTTTGACTAAATAATTCAAAATCAAAATATTGATTAAAAATTGATAAAAATGATATCAAAGCAACGCTAGCTATTAACACTTTTAAAGAGAAGGTACTTAAAATTCCAGTAAAAGAAATTAACCCATCTCTTTTAAGAATAAAACTTAAAATTATTACACTTACTATCGCAGAAATAGAACTGGCAATTGCTAAGCCAAGATGCCCTAAACCAAAATAAAATGCTAATAGGTAGTTCAGGCATACATTTATCAACAAACTCAAAAATGCTATCAACATAGGGGTTTTGGTATTTTGCCTAGAAAAAAATGCTGGAACCAATACTTTCATGGCCATAAAAAAGGGTAATCCAAATGAAAAAGCTATTAAGCTCAAACTGGCCTGCTGCACGTCACTCCACAAAAAAGCTCCTCTTTGAAAAATAGTAGCCAGCAATGGGGATGCAAATAAAACTAATCCAATTAACGAAGGGATAGCTAGAAAAAAAACTAACTTAAACGCATGCTCAAGCTGTTCAGTATAAGCTTGAATTTCTTTTTGAGCATAAGCCTTTGAGAGGCTGGGTAAAAGAACAGTTCCAATAGCAATAGCAAATATTCCCATTGGGAATTGTATTAATCTATCTGAAACATATAGCCAGGTTGGACTACCTGTAATTAACAGAGATGCAAAAATAGTATCAATTAGTAAATTTATTTGAGCTATGCCTCCTGCAACAATAGCTGGAAGAATAAGAATAAAAAATTTTTTAACACCGGGGTTCTGAAAATCAATTTTTGGTATGGGAATTTTTTTTATCGTTGCTAAAGGCGCAATCTGGAAAAGTAACTGAAGAAATCCTGCTAGAAGTACTCCCCAAGCAAGAGCCATAACTGGTATGTCTATTTTTGGAGCAACCAGCCATGCTGAACCAATTAAACTCAAATTAAAAATTAAGGGAGTTATTGCTGGAATAGAAAATTTATTATGAGAATTTTGAATGCCAGCTGCAAAAGCAACAAGAGAAATTAATGCAAGATAAGGAAACATAATTCTTAAAAGACTGACAGCTAAATCCTGTTTTTGTATATCAAAATAAAAGCCCGGAGCAAATATCAAAATAAATATTGGTGCAAACAATAAAGCCAAGGCTGTAAATATGAAGAGCGCTGAGAGCAAAATACCGAATAAAGCATTTAGAAAATCTTGACTGCCCTTGTCATCTTTGCTGCCTATATACTCAGAGTATATTGGAATAAAAGCTTGGCTAAATGCGCCTTCTGCAAAGAGCTTTCTAAAAACATTTGGAATTTTTAATACAACAACAAAAATATCATGAAAAAAACTGGCGCCAAGAAGGTTGGTTGTAAAAATATCTCTTATTAAGCCAGCCACTCTAGAAATAAAAGTCAAACCACCTACTTTGATGGTAGATAAAAAATTAGATTGGGGGGCTGTTTTTTCGGTCACTTAATCTGAAGATGTGTCTTTTGAAAAATCCAAAGCAGCTGAATTAACGCAATATCTCAAACCAGTTGGTTGAGGGCCATCTGTAAAAACATGGCCAAGATGAGCATCACAATTTGAGCACCTAATCTCAGTCCTTACCCTGGAAAGAGAATAATCCTCTAATTCATTAATTTTATCGTTGCTGGCAGCTTCATAAAAACTAGGCCAACCACAGCCTGCATCAAATTTTGTTTCTGATTTAAAAAGCTTCTCCCCGCAACAAATACAAGCGTATACACCATCTTCAATATGATCCCAGTACTGACCCGTAAAAGGTCGCTCTGTGCCACTTTCTTGAGTGACATAATATGACTCAGGAGAAAGTTCTTTTTTAAGCTCTTCTTTAGATTTTTTGGTCATATGTTTAAATATAATTCCCTATTATATTAGTATAATCCATTGGTTGCTTTTCCAAGCTAAGATTTAATTTGCCAATTTCTGACCCAATAAATAAAAATAGTGTCTATCAAAGCTATAAATACTTTTATGATGTATTTTGCTATAGAAATTGCAAAAGCCTGTTTAAAAGATAAATCTGTTGCAAGAACCCATGTAAATTGATAGATCAGTGTGTCTATGAGTTGCGATGCCATGGTGGAGAGATTGTTCCTGAGCCAAAGCTTTTTTCCTTTTGTTAAGTTTTTAAGATAATGAAAAAACCATACATCAAATCTTTGACTGACAAGGTATGCTGTCAAGGAACCAATAATAAAAATTGGTGAGTAATATGCCAACACTGAAATAGCGTCATGGACCTCTGCTGCTGATCCTGTTAAATCAGAGGGCATGAACTTAGTGCTAAGTACCAAAGTTAACATTACTGCAATGTTTGCAAAAAATCCAAGCATGACTGCTCTATTAGCCTCATCTTTTCCGAATTTTTCATTCAAAAGATCTGTAGCAAAATAAATTCCTGAATATAGAATTGCTCCCATGCTTACATTGAACTGCATTCCAAAAAGAGATAATTCGCTAACTTTTCCACCCTGAAGATTGCCAAGCACTATTCCAAGAATTACAGCGCAGTACAAACCATATTTACCAAAGAACCTATATAGGAAAATAGCTAGTGATAAGTCATAAAAAACTACAAGTAACCATAGTGTTTCTTGGCTTAAATTGCTTAATAGGAAGTCCATTTGGGAATTATTATTACATAGAAATTTAAATTATTAGGTTACATTAATGGATTACCAAAGTTAGAATTATTAGATCAACAAATATAATAAGAGAAATCAATGAGTGAATTAGGTTTTTATAGATTTGCAAACTCACAACCAGATGAAATTGCCATAATTGAACCATCAGAAAAGATTTGGACACGCGGTGATTTGCTTGCAAAAACCAATCAATTAACT
>ERZ651776.2723-NODE-2723-length-18632-cov-6.290865_pt1 | contig 18632 bp, 19 predicted proteins | sample MGYA00514761_ERZ651776 | MGnify/ENA metagenome assembly ERZ651776 | reverse complement strand
CGGACGTCGTTGTTCACGAGTTCGCGGATGTCGTCGAGTTGGTAACGCATGACGGCCAGGCGGTCGATGCCGAAGCCGAAGGCGAAGCCTTGCCAGATCTCGGGGTCGATGCCGCAGTTGCGGAGCACGTTGGGGTGCACCATGCCGCAGCCGCCCAGTTCGAGCCAGCTGCCGTCGGGCAGACTGATATCGAATTCGGCCGATGGTTCCGTGAACGGGAAGTATGAGGGGCGCAGGCGGGTGTTGACCTCGGCGCCGAAGAAGGTGTGCACGAACTCGTCGATGGTGCCAGCCAAGTCACCCATGGTGATGCCCTTGTCGATGACCAGACCTTCGAGCTGGTTGAACGCTGGCAGGTGGGTGGCATCGGCGGTGTCGGTGCGGAAGGTGCGGCCGGGAGCGATGATGTAGATCGGCGGCTCTTGGTTCTCCATGGTGCGGATCTGCACCGGAGAGGTGTGCGAACGAAGCATGACCTCTTCGGGTTCGCCCAGGTTTACGAAGATAGTGTCGAAGCTTCCTCGGGCGGGATGCCATTCGGGGATGTTGAGCGCCTCGAAGTTGTACCAGGCAGTCTCGACCTCGGGGCCTTCGGCCACGGTGTATCCCATGCCGACGAACACGTCTTCAAGACGGTCACGAGCCTGGGTGATCAGATGCAGGTGACCTGCGTCTGATGGCTTCTGAAACTCGGTGAGGTCAAGCCGTTCCGCCTCGAGAGCGACAGCACGAGCTGTGCTTGCGAGGTCTGCGTGCCGGGCGGCAAAGGCTGCTTCGACTGCTTGTCGAGCGGCATTGATTGCCTGACCGGCTTCCTTGCGCTGATCTGGTTCAAGAGAACCAAGATCCTTTTTTGCGGCGGAGATGGGCGCCTTCTTGCCAAGTAGCGTCGGACGAAGCGCCTCGAGCGAGTCGAGATCACCCGCTCCGTCGATCTTGGCAACAGCGTCAGCTGCTAGCTGTTCATATGAGCTCATGCGGTTGTAGATCGTAGTGGCGCAACCCGGCCGCCACCCCGGTTATTTCGAGACGATGGTTATGTCCGACAGGCGACCCGAATCACTCGGGGCCATGTTCGACGAAGGTCGACCCGAGTGGAGCGGTGAAAACCAGGTGGGAGCGAGGGACGAGGCGACCCGAATCACTCGGGGCCATGTTCGACGAACGTCGACCCGAGCGGAGCGGTGCAGCGCGGACTAGCCGACGGCGTAATCGTCGCCGTAGAACTTGGCGGTTGTCCGGGTGTGGAAGGTGATGACCTCGATCGGGTCGTACTTCGGTTCGCCAATACCAGGTAGCACTTCGAGCATCTCGTGGGGGCGCAGATAGGCAGCCAGTGGAATGCTGACCCGTAGTTTGCCGACCTGTTCCGGATCTTGGGGTGGGCTGACGCGGTGGGTGGTCGACGGCATGAGGTCGTTGGTGATGCGCTGCAGGTAGTCACCGGTGTTCATGATGATCGAACCAGCAGGTGCGCTGAGCCGAACCCACTTGCCGTTGCGATTGAGTACCTGCAGACCTTCGACCGCTGGGGCTGGAAGCAACGTGAACAGGTCGATGTCTTCATGGCCGAGCAGTCGGCCAGCACCGCTTGCCTGGTCAGCTGCATCCATGGGCGGGTAGTAGTTCAGTCGCAGGCCCAGGTTCGAACGCTCGAGCTTCTCGTCGAACAGGTGGGGGTCGCACCCGAGTGATTGCAGGATGCTCTGCATGATTGGCTGGAAGAGTGGGAGCTCGGCTTCAACGAGCGCCCGGTAGGTCGGTTCCACGTGTGGGCTGGCCCAGAAGTTCGCTGCGTCGTAGGTCGCGTCGTTATCGAAGTCAAACGCCCGCCGTCCGAAAACCCAGCCTTCGACCAGGTCAGGGTGGATGTCGCTGGTCTCCTTGACGGGGAAATACCCCTCGCTTACCGCCCCGTGGCGTTCGGCGCGAAAGCGCATCTTGTCTTCGAGCGTCACCGAGGTGAAGACCTCTTCGATTGTGTCCTCTGCGTTCTGGATCAACGCAGGATCGACACCGTGTCCTTCGAGAATCACGAAGCCGATGTCCTGCATCGCTGACCCGAGCTCGTCGGCGAATGCGGCCTTGTCAGCAGTGTTGCCGTGGAGGTAGCGACCCAGGTCGCAGGTGGTGAACGTGAAGTCCTCGTCGAACGCATCGGCCGAGTCGGCCGCTTCGGACAAGTGGTACGCGGGTTTATCGACTTGGTCGTAGCGTGCATATTCGGTGCTCACGGCTTCCGTGCCGTGTTCTTGGATTGACCGGTCGTGGTCTGTCGCGTTCGAAGTCACCTTGTCAGGGTAGCAACGACACCGCTATCCATTCGACGGGACGAAATCGTGCGGAGGTTGTTGGCGTATCGTCGTGGTGCGAGATGTCCCCGGCAATCTGACGCATCTGGTCGGCCCGACACCAGCTGGCTAGTCGGATATCACCAGGGCTCAGCCATGCGGTCGGTGGGCTTCGGTAGCGATTTCTGGCGGGCCGGGGGAGTACGCCCATCGGCCGTGCTCGTTCATGCCTGACCCGGGAATCACGAATATCGCTCGGTAGCTGACCTGCTCTGCGCACGCAATTGTGTCGTCGAACTCGTAGCTCACGGCGATCTGCTCGGGTCGTGGCTGGGCCCAGATAGTCGGCAGCGTACATCCGCTGACATCGGCAGTAACCACAAGTTCACCCGCGGCCGCCGAGCGTTCGGCCTGGGCCAGTAACTCATCGACCGCTGCCGGATCACGCGGTGAACCCACGTAGTAGGGCGTTATGGCATCGGCTGGGACGAGTGCCCGCTGTTGCACTGGTGCGACCGGCTGGCCGCAGGCTGCGGCCACGAACGCGACAGCGATGGCGATTGTGGCCACTTTGGGGTTGAGGGCAGCTGCTGTGATTCGGGATGTGTCGCGCCGAGACGTTGCGGTGTGCACGTAGCCACTTTGGCACAAGGTTTTGTTGCATCAGTAGGAAGGTGTCCAGAAAGAACCGCATGTTCATGCATTGCTGTGTATAGTCATGCGATGCCTGAACAGCTGTCCGTCGGAATCGTTGGAGCCTCGGGGTTCACCGGAGCCGAACTGTTGCGCCTCTTGGTGAATCACCCAAACATGGAAGTCCGGGCCGTGACCGGCGATACCCAGGCGGGAAACAATGTTGCTGACCTGTACCCAAGTCTGGCGCCAGCCTATGGAGACCTCACCTATGTGAAGTACGAAGATGCCGGGCTAGAGAATCTCGACCTTGTGTTCGCGTGCCTTCCACACCGGGCATCGCAAGAAATCGTCGGTGGGCTGATCGACCATGTCGACCATGTCGTAGATCTGTCGGCTGACTTCAGGCTCGACGACCCGCTGATCTACGAGAAATGGTACGAGGTTCCCCACAACGTGCCCGACCTGATCGACAGGTTCTCCTACGGCCTGCCCGAATTGTTCCGCGACGACATCGCATCAAAGCAGCACGTCGCCGTGCCCGGCTGTTATCCACAGACAGCAGTTCTGCCCCTTGCACCGCTTCTGCGAGCGGGGGCGATTTCTGAAACCGGCATCATCATCGACGCCGCCAGCGGCGTATCGGGTGCAGGGCGGGCGCCGAAACAGAACACCACGTTCTGCGCCGTCGACGAAGACTTCAGCGCATACGGCGTGGGCACCCACCGCCACACGCCAGAGATCGAGCAGACACTTGGCACCCAAGTCGTGTTCACGCCTCACTTGGCGCCGATGAATCGGGGGATTCTGGCGACGTGTTACGCCAAGCCTGCCGCACCAACGTCGGCCGATGAATTGCTGTCGATCCTTAGCGACTTCTATGCCGACGAGCCATTCGTGCACGTAAGCGAACGTTTGCCAACGACCAAAGCAACCCTCGGGTCGAACACGGCCCATATCTCAGCCCGGTACGACGAACGGACAGACACTGCCATGATCTTCTGCGCACTCGACAATTTGTGTAAGGGCTCCTCAGGTGGAGCGATCCAATCGGCCAACATTGTTGCCGGCCTCGACGAGACCGCCGGCCTTCCTCTCGTTGGGCTTATGCCATGAGCCCCATTTCACCATTGGCTCCGGCCTCGTTCCCTGAACTTCCCGTCGTTCCCGGCGTCGCACTCCATGCGTATGCGGCGAATCTTCGTTACAGCGGCCGGCCCGACCTGTTTTTGGCGGTCATGCCGGAAGGCACCACCGTCGGCGGTGTCTTCACCCAGTCGGCATGCCCATCGGCGCCGGTGGACTGGTGCAAGAACATCCTTCCGAGTGGCTACGCCCGCGCTGTGGTCTGCAACGCAGGCAACGCCAACGCCTTCACCGGTTCTTCCGGCGCAGCATCGGTGCAGGCCGAGGTCGACACACTGAGCGCTGCGCTCGGTGTCCCCGCCAACGAGATCTATGTCGCCTCGACCGGCGTGATCGGCGAGACACTCGACGACGGCCACATGGTGGCCGCCCTCGGACATCTGGTCGAGGCCAGGGGAGCGGCGTGGCCAGACGCCGCCAAGGCCATCACCACCACCGACACGTTTAGCAAGGGTGCAGTTGCGGTTGTGCCCGGCACCCATGTTTCGGGCAGTGTCGTTGGTATCGCCAAGGGCAGTGGCATGATCGCCCCCGACATGGCAACCATGCTTGGTTTCCTCTTCACCGATGTCGCGGCCACATCAGAGGCGCTTCAACTCGCCGTGAGCAGTGCAACAAACGAAAGCTTTAATCGCATCACCGTTGACAGCGACACGTCGACCAGCGACACGGTGTTGTTGTTCTCGACCGGTGCTGCTGGCAATGAGCCGATCGATGGCCCGAACCATCCGGCATGGGCCGACTTCAGCGCTGCGGTGTTCGAAGTGTGTCTCGACCTGGCCCACCAGATCGTGCGCGACGGAGAAGGCGCAAATAAGTTCATCGAGATCCATGTCGAAGGGGCGGTGAGTGATGAGTCCGCCGAGATCGTCGCTCGTTCCATCGCCGACTCACCGCTGGTGAAAACAGCCATGGCAGCCGAGGACGCCAACTGGGGCCGAATCGTGATGGCCGTCGGTAAGGCCGGCGAACCAGCGGACCGAGACAAACTCGCCATCTGGATTGGCGAGGAACAAATCACCGAAGCCGGGCTCGTACATCCTGACTACAGCGAAGACCGGGCCAACGAGTTCCTCAAGCAGGACGACATTGTGGTGCGGGTTGACATGGGAATGGGAATGGGTTCCGGGTCGGTCTGGACCTGTGACCTCACACACGGCTACATCGAAATCAACGCCGGATATCGATCATGAAGTCGCACACTCCAGAAGAAACCGCGTCGATTCTGACCCAGGCATTGCCGTATATCCAGCAGTTTGCTGGCACCACCGTTGTGGTGAAATTTGGCGGCAACGCCATGACCGATCCGCATCTGTTCACGACCTTTGCCGCCGACATCGTGCTGATGCACTCGGTAGGCATCAAACCAATCGTGGTCCACGGCGGTGGTCCCCAGATCGGTGCCTTGTTGCAGAAGCTTGGCAAAGAAACAGAGTTCATCGACGGCCTTCGAGTCACCGATGCAGAGACACTCGACGTTGTACGCATGGTGTTGGCCGGCAAGGTCGGGCGCGACATCGTCAGCGGTATCAATGTGCACGGACCACTGGCCGTTGGTGTATCAGGCGAAGACGCCGGCCTCATCCGGGCGAAGCCCCACAGCACCGAACACGGCTTCGTCGGCCAAGTCGTCGACGTGAATCCCGACATCCTTCACCGGTTGCTTGCCGAAGGTCTGATCCCCGTGATTTCCACGATTGGCAGCGACGAGACAGGTCAGGCGTACAACATCAATGCCGACACGGTGGCTGGCTATCTGGCCGCCGCGGTCGGCGCTAACAAGCTGGTGATGTTGACCGATGTCGACGGCCTACGCCGCGACCCCGACAACCCTGACACACTGATTCGCCAGACCACATCAGACGAGCTACATCCACTGGTCGGAACCAAAACTGTTTCCGGCGGCATGATCCCCAAGGTCGAAGCCTGCCTCCACGCGGTGGACAATGGCGTCAATACTGCCCATGTGCTTAATGGCACCGTCGAACATGTCCTGCTCCTCGAAATCTTTACCATTTCCGGTATTGGCACGATCATCCGCCCCGGCGATGGCTCGTGACCGCGAATAGAAAGCCCTGTTATGACTGATACCCACGTAGAACACATCGCGGCCGATGCGGACCACTGTCCGATCATGCCTACCTATGGTCCACCCGAGATCATGTTCGTTCGAGGCGAAGGGTCGCGTCTCTATGACCCAGCTGGCAAGGAATACATTGATTGGCTCGCTGGTATTGCCGTCACATCGTTGGGGCATTCACACCCTGGCGTGGCCAAGGCAATTGCCGAGCAGGCCACGACGTTGTTGCACGTCAGCAACCTGTTCGCCACTGAACCGCAGTGGAAGGTTGCCCGGATCATCGACGAACTCGTTGGTGGCCCCGCTGGCCAGGTGTTCTTCTGTAATTCAGGCGGCGAAGCCAACGAGGCGCTGATCAAACTTGCTCGCAAATGGGGTGGCCGAGGCCGTCATGTCGTCGTATCGGCGATGCGCTCGTTCCACGGACGCACCCTGGCCACGTTGGCCGCAACTGGCCAGCCCGAGAAGCACGAGCCGTTCCAGCCGCTTCCCGAGGGTTTCCGTCACGTGGAGTACAACAATATCGACGCGTTGGAGCAGAGCCTGGACGACACGGTCGCAGCGGTGTTGCTCGAGCCGATCCAAGGCGAGGGCGGCATCAACGAGGTCGACCCGGGCTACTTCCCGGCGGTACGTGAATTGTGCACCGAACGTGGCATTTTGCTCATGTTCGACGAGGTCCAAACCGGCCTCGCCCGCACCGGAGCGTGGTTTGCGTATCAGCACTATGGCATCGAACCTGATGCGATTTCGATCGCCAAGGCACTAGGTAACGGCATGCCCATCGGCGCAATTTGGGCTCGCAACGAGGTAGCAGCGTCGTTCAAGCCGGGAGACCACGCAACCACCTTCGGCGGCCAGCCCATGGCCGCCTCGGCGGCGCTGGCGACCCTGCAGATCATGAAGTCGATCGATGCGCCATCACTAGCCAACACGGTCGGCTCGGCCATCCGAGGCAAGCTCGAGGAAATGAACGGCGTGGTCAGCACTCGTGGACGGGGCATGCTCATCGCTGCCGAGCTCGATCCAGCGGTGCTCAATGGCCGCACGGCTGGCGACGTTGCCAACGCCTGTCTCCACGCCGGCCTGGTCCTCAACGGCGTAACCCCGACCGCACTGCGGATCGCCCCACCGCTGACCATCACCTTCGCCGAGATCGAACAAGGCATGGCAGTGCTCAACAGCGTGCTCAACCCATGACTCGTGAACGGTCGGGCAAGCGATGACCGAGCGCAAGGTGTCCAAGGCGCAACGCCAGCAAGTCGTGAGCGACTTGTTGGCTGACCAGGCCGTGACCAGTCAGGACCAGATCGTGGATCACCTGGCAGCCGACGGTATTGCTGCCACCCAAGCGACGGTCTCGCGAGACCTCGAAGACCTGGGCGCGATCAAGGTTCGGATTCCCGGTGGGGCAACCGCCTACGCAATCCCAGATCATCCGCACGAGCAGGTGGTGCCCGCAGGTCACCTGCGGCGCATCTTCAGCGAATGGGTGGTCGGCGCCGATGCATCCGGAAACATCGTCGTGTTACGCACACTTGTTGGCAGCGCGCATGTGGTGGCTTCCGCCATCGACCGGTCTGGACTCGACGAGGTCCTCGGTACCGTCGCTGGCGACGACACGCTCATGGTGGTGGCCTCCGAGGGTTACTCGGGCCAGTCTGTCGCCGAACTCTTCCGCAGTTACGCCGATCTTGGCTAACGCCCCATCACTAGACCCATCAGCAACCCCTTACTCGAAAGTCTCATAGAAGAATGTCTGACGTAAACAAAGCCGATGTCAACAAGGTCGTGTTGGCCTACTCCGGCGGTCTCGACACCTCGGTCATCCTGAAATGGCTGGAGGTTGAGTACGGCTGCGAGGTCGTGACCTTCACCGCCGACCTCGGCCAGGGCGAAGAACTTGAACCAGCACGGGCCAAGGCCGAAGCGATGGGTGTGAAAGAGATCTACATCGACGATCTGCGTGAAGAGTTTGTGCGCGACTTCGTCTATCCCATGTTCCGTGCCAACGCTATTTACGAAGGCGTCTACTTGCTGGGCACCTCAATCGCCAGGCCACTGATCGCAAAACGGCTGATCGAGATTGCTCGTGAGACCGGCGCCGATGCCATCAGCCATGGTGCCACCGGCAAAGGCAACGACCAGGTTCGTTTCGAGCTCGGTGCCTACGCGCTCGAACCAGACATCAAGGTCATCGCTCCATGGCGCGAATGGGACCTGGGCGGCCGCGAAACTCTGTTGGCCTACGCCGACGAGCACAACATCCCGATCGAGATGTCACGGGGCGCTAAGTCACCGTTCTCCCAGGACGCCAACCTGTTGCACATCAGCTACGAGGGCGGCCCGCTCGAAGATCCCGCCAACGAGCCACCATCGGAAATGTGGCGGTGGTCGACTTCGCCAGAGTTCGCTCCAAACGATGGCCAGTACATCGAAATCGGTTACGAAAACGGCGACCCGGTTTCGCTCGACGGCAACGTGCTGTCACCAGCCAAGATGTTGGCCGAGCTCAACCGTTTGGGCGGCATCCACGGCATCGGTCGCCTCGACATGGTCGAGAACCGGTTTGTTGGCATGAAGTCCCGCGGTGCCTACGAGACACCCGGTGGCACGATCATGTTGACCGGACACCGCGCAATCGAATCCATCTGTCTAGACCGCGAAGTCGCCCATCTCAAAGACGAACTGATGCCGCGTTATGCCAAGTTGATCTACAACGGTTTCTGGTGGTCACCCGAGCGGGAAATGCTCCAAGCCGCTATCGACTACAGCCAGGCTCGGGTAAACGGCACCGTGATCCTCAAGCTCTACAAGGGCAATGTCATGGTCGCTGGTCGCAAGTCCGACGACACCCTCTTCGACGAGAAGATCGCCACCTTCGAAGACGACGGCGGCACCTACGACCAGGCCGACGCTGCCGGTTTCATCAAACTCAACGCACTGCGCCTGCGCAACCTCGCCCGCCGGGACCTGCGATGAGCGCGGAGAGTCCAGCGGGCGAAACACTCTGGCATGGACGGTTTGAGTCTGGGCCTAGTGATGCGCTGCTCACGTACACCGTGAGTTTGCCGTATGACCAGCGGCTGGCACCGTACGACATCATGGGCAGCCGGGCACACGTGCGTGGTCTGGCCAGGGTCGATCTGCTGACCGAGGCCGATGCCGAGGCGGTGCTGATCGCACTCGACGAGGTCGAGGCCGAGTTGGCATCAGGCAACTTCACCTTCGTGCCGAGCGACGAAGACATCCACACCGCGGTCGAACGGCGCGTTACCGAGATCGCAGGGCCGGCCGGCGCTCGACTGCATACCGGCCGCAGTCGAAACGACCAGGTCGCTACCGACTTGCGGCTCTTCGTCAAAGACAACATGGCAATGATCGCCCGGCTGGTGGTCGACCTTGAGCAGGTGCTCTTCGATCGTGCCGTCGAGGCTGGTGGTGCCTATCTGCCCGGTTACACCCATCTTCAGCGGGCCCAACCTGTGCTGCTGTCGCATCATCTGTTGGCCCATTTCTGGACATTTCGACGCGATGTCACCCGGCTGATGGCAGCCCGCACGGCTGCCGATGTGTCACCCCTCGGCGCTGGAGCACTGGCGGGGTCGACGCTTCCGCTTGATCCCGATGGTGTGGCCAAGGATCTTGGCTTCTCGGCCCGTTTCGAGAACTCACTCGATGTGGTGAGCGACCGCGACTATGTCGCCGACTCGTTGTACGCGTTGACCATGATCGGTATTCATCTGTCTCGTATTGGCGAAGAGTTCGTGTTGTGGTCTAGCGAAGAGTTCGGCTTCGTGACCGTCGACGACGGTTATGCCACCGGCTCATCGATGATGCCGCAGAAGAAGAATCCCGACATTGCCGAACTCGCTCGCGGTAAAGGCGGCCGCCTGATCGGCAACCTGACCGGTCTGTTGGCCACGCTCAAAGGCCTGCCGCTTTCCTATAACCGCGATCTACAAGAAGACAAGGAAGGCCTGTTCGACGCCATCGACCAGATTGCCGCTGGCCTTGTTGCCGTCACCGGCATGATCGCAACCGCGACCTTCCGCACCGATGCCATGGCAAAAGCCGCCGATGAGTCAGCTGCTGGCGCTACCGACCTGGCCGACTTCTTGGTGCGGGCCGGCATGCCGTTCCGCGATGCCCACGCAGTGGTTGCCAACGTCGTGCGCGAGTCGATCGACACCGGTAAGACGTTGGCCGAAGTCACTTCCGAAGCCGAACACCTGGGGGCCGATGCGGCAGCACTGCTCGCTCCTGGTGTTGGTATCCAGCTTCGCTCCAGCCCTGGCGCGTCCGGGCCGGGTCCAGTCGCTATCCAACTCGAATCCGCCACCTCCGCTCTCGCCGAACTGAAAGCCAACCTGCCATAACGCACCCCAGGGTTAGACCCCGGTGTGAGCGCCTTGCGGCGCGGACTGGCAGACTCGCTTCGTGGCATTGCGGGATCATCAGCGGAAGACCCAGGCGGCGTATGACGCTGACGCCGATGGTTGGACGTCGCGTGGGACCCCACGTCAGCTCGATCTAGCGAAGCAGCTCCGAGCCGAAAGCGACGGGCTCATCGTGGATCTCGGCTGTGGGCCGGGATGGCACCTCCCGCTGCTTGAGCCAGCGGTTGGGGTCGACCTATCAGCCGAGATGGCTCGGCTAGCCACAGACCACGGTGTCGCCGTCCAATCGGATCTGAGTCGGCTGCCGTTTGCCCGAGAGTCGATCGGGGGAGTGTGGGCGTCTCGCAGCCTGGTCCATTTTCCCCGGACCGAAGTGCCGATGGCCTTGGCCGAACTCCATCGGGTGATGAAGGTGGGAGCGACGGGTTACATCTGGCTCTTCGAGGGTGACCACGAAGCGCATCAATGGGACGACGATTCGCTGCCCGGCCGCACCTTCTCGTATTGGCCACGTGTATTGCTTCGACAGACGCTCGAAGGTGCTGGGTTCGACGTCGGCGATTTCATCACCTGGGACTCGGAGGTCGGTATCGGCCAGATCATCGCCCCGATTACCCGGCGTTGGACGCTGCCTGACTACGTCGGCGCTGACATGGAGTTGCTGATTTGTGGGCTGAACCCCAGCCCGAGTTCGGCCGACTTCGGTGTTGGTTTCCACAAGGCAGGTAACCGCTTCTGGCCAGCGGCGATCAAGGCTGGGCTCGTCACACTGGATCGTGATCCTGCTCAAGCACTCGCGGCACACGGCATGGGTATGACCGACATGGTCAAGCGTGCAACTCGGCGAGCCGATGAGCTTGACAAGAGCGAATACCAAGCCGGCTTCGAACGCCTGGGCAAACTCGCGGAGTGGCTCGAGCCGAAGACGATCTGCATGGTGGGCCTCGCCGGTTGGCGGGCCGCAGTGAATCGAAAAGCACAACGAGGCTGGCAGCCTGAGACCGTCGGTGGTCGTCCGGTCTATCTCATGCCGTCGACCAGCGGACTGAACGCACACGACACCGTCGATACGTTGGCGGAACATCTGAGCGTCGCCGCAGCCGGCCGCTGACGAAGCGATTGGTCGAAACATACGGAAACGCACATAACCCAAACCACCATCGGTTGGACTGACCTCACGTTCGCCGCATCAAACACCGAGAGCGAGAGTTAGGGATGCCCAACGTCACGCCGGTTCCACTCGCTGCTCAGCGTCAGAGCCGCTACACAGGTGAGGTGAGCGATGCGCTGGATCATCCAACTGAAGCCCCACACGACGTGCGGTTCGAAGTCATGCATATGCGGTGGCTGAACCTGACGTTCCTACATTGGCAGTTTGATCCCGAGCAGGTGCAAGCGGTCCTGCCCGATGACCTGACCGTCGACACCTTTGATGGTGCGGCATGGGTTGGCCTGGTGCCGTTTCAGATGGAAGTCCAACTGCCGGGCGGCATCCCGATTCCACGCGAAGGTAGCTTTCCAGAAACGAACGTACGGACCTATGTTCGTGGACCCGATGGCACGCCCGGTGTGTGGTTCTGTTCGCTCGAAGCCGGACGGCTCTCAGCTACAGCGGTCGCGCGGGCCACCTATGGCTTGCCCTATTTCTGGGCCGAGATGACCGCTGAACACCACGGTCCAGACTGGACATACCGATCAAAGCGCAAATGGCCAGGACCTAGAGGCGCTCGGTGCGATGTGGATGTCACTGCGGGCGATGGCATCGAGGAACACTCGGCGTTCGAACGGTTTCTGACTGCCCGTTGGGGTCTGTACTCCACGTTCCTCGGTCGCACGTTGTATGCCCCGATCACCCACGAACCGTGGCCGTTGCACCAGGCAGACCTCACCTACCTCAACGACGGCCTCATGGCCGCAGCTGGCTTCCCGATTCCCGACGCCGATCCAGTAGTGCACTGGACACCCGGTGTCGGGGTCCGAATAGGGCGCCCACGATTGGTCTAAGTCGCCGTAGTGGTCTACGTGGTCTCAAGCGCGAGTCATACGACCGCGGCAAGTAGTGTCAACGGCTGGCCTTTGAAGGAGTGCGCTATGGAACTGTACGACGTAATGCGAACCACCTTTGCGTGTCGAGAGTGGACCGACGACCCTGTCAGCGACGAGACGCTGCACCGCATTCTCGACAACGCCCGTTTCGCTCCAAACGGCGGTAATCGCCAAGGCCAACACGTCATCGTCGTTCGAGACAAGGACGTGCGTCGTCAACTGGTGCCGCTGGTACGAGAGGGGACCGATATCTACATGGCCCATGTTGCAGCCGGCGAGGCGCCATGGAATTCGATCAATCCAACGTCAGTCGACGAAGCGGCTATTCGTGCCAACGACCGCCCGGTGACCTTTCCCGGCGTGAATGAAATGGTCGATGCTCCTGTTGTGCTGGTGGTGGCAGTCGATCTCTCCGTCGTTGCCAGCTTCGACAAGAACCTCGAGCGCATCGGCGTCATCAGTGGTGCGTCGATCTATCCACTGGTGTGGAACATCTTGATGTCAGCTCGCAACGAAGGCCTCGGCGGAGTTCTCACCACATACCTCTCCGAGAAGGAGCCCGAGGTACAAAAGGTGCTTGGTTTGCCGAGTAGTTATGCGGTCGCAGCGATGCTTCCGATTGGGGTACCGGTCAAGCAGCTCACGAAATTGCGGCGGAAACAGGTTGAAGAGTTCGTCACCATTGACAGTTTCGACGGCCCTGCATTCACGGTCGATAGTTAGACAATGCCTACGGCCGGTGCGAGCGCAAAGGAACTCGTGAACGGCCATGTGCGGCTTGTGAAACTGCTTCGGCTCGCGTATTCCGCAGAGCGGGCGGCGGCCTATGCATACATCGGCCATGCCGGTTCAGTCGATGACTTGGCTGCGAAGGCAGCGCTGACCCAGATCGAAGCCGACGAGTGGGGGCATCGGGCAGCGGTGCTCGGCATCTTGCGCACGTACGACATTCCCGTTAGCCGGGTTCTGGAAGTGCGATTCTTCCTGATAGGGAAGCTGATCTCAGCGAGCTATTACGTGATCGGTTGGTTCATGCCGTATTACTTCGCAGGCCGGCTCGAGAGCGGCAACGTCTGCGAGTATTTCATCATGCAGCAGTACTTCCATGAGCTGGGCATCACCGATCACGACGATGTGCTCTACGAAATGGGGATCACCGAGAAAGAACACGAACAGTTCTTCCTCGATGGCATTACCAACAACCGCCTACTGCCTATCTTCCAACGAGTCTTCGCATGGGGACGCGGCGCAAGTTACAACGACGTCGATGTAGCAGCGCCCCATGACCCGGCGCTGTCATCGCAGTACTGCCAGCAAGTGGGCGACATCTCAAATCGGGCGCGCCCCAGCCGCCGACTTCGCACGCTCACGCCTTCCCGCTGACAATTTAGCTGGGCCAGGGAGCGAGTTCGATGAACGGCGTTTCGAGCCGGCGGAACAAGTCGGCCAGAAAACGAAGCGTCAAACCCCATATGACTTGCGAGGGTTCATCGAGCTGAATGCCAGGCCAACTGGAGTCGCTAAGTGGGTAGTAGTAATCGATGTAGCGGTCGTTATCGGTGAGGACCGAAAGCGGAACCCACACGGTCTCCGCTACCTCATAATTGGCCGTCAGGGATGGACGGTCGCCTTCGAGCCAATACGCCAAGGCGTGCACTGCTTGCAGATGCCGCCCCGGTACCAAGTCATCAAGCGAGCCAAGCCGACGAACACCTGTGAGATCAAGGTCGACTTCTTCGAGTGTTTCTCGCTCAGCGGTGTAGTGGGCGTCGGTATCGCCGGGGTCAGTTCGTCCGCCGGGGAAGGCCATGTGCCCTGACCACGGGTCGGTGTCCTTGGTTGCCCGTTGGATGAACAACAACTCGGTGCCGTTCTCTCCTGATCGGAACACTACCGCGACCGCTGCCGTAGATCCTTCGACCGAAGTCAGGGGCGAGTGATCCAACACTCGCCGCAGAACACCGGCGTCGCACTCGCTTACATTCATCAACCCGGCAACGTATCCGACGAGTGTGAGCGCGACCAACCGCTCGTCCGGCTTGTGTAATAGCGCTGGGTCCGCAACACCGAATCTACGATGTGCTGATGACTGAGCTGTTGTATCTTGAGGACGCGTATCTGCAGAGTTGCGAAGCAACGGTGACCGAGGTCGATACTGAGGCTCGAAAGGTTGTCCTGGACCGCACGGTCTTCTATGTGCAAGGCGGCGGCCAGCCAGCCGATCACGGAACACTCGCGGGGTCCAGCGACAAGGTCGGCGTGACTGGCGTAAAGCGTGATGGTGGCACGGTCTGGCATAGCTGCGGCGACGACGGCGAGCTTCCGGCGGTCGGGAGCACCGTGACCGCAACGATCGACTGGGAGCGCCGACACGAACTTATGCGGACTCACACGGCTATGCACCTGTTGTGCGGCGTGATCTGGAATGAATACGGCAAGGCGGTAACCGGCGGGAACATGGAGCCGCTAGCGGGTCGCATGGACTTCGAGTTCGACCCATTGCCCGAAGGGTTCAAGGACACAATCGAGGCTGCTGTGAACGCCGAGATTGCCGCGGCCCGTCCTATCGAGGTGTCGTTTCTTGACCGCTCAGTAGCCGTAGCCGACGAGGATCTCATTCGGACCAAAGTCAACATGATCCCTGAGTCGGTCACAACGATCCGCATCATCGACATCGTGGGCCTCGACAAACAAGCCGACGGCGGCACGCATGTCGCGAGTACAGCCGACGTCGGCACATTCACCATCACCAAGACCGAGTCCAAAGGCAAAGGCAACAAACGAGTCCGCATCGCTCTCTCCGACTAGGTGTGAAAAGTTATCTTCCCCAGGGGAGGTAACTTTTCAGTACGGTCGACGGGTGATTGATTTGACTGCTGAGTTCTATGAGCGGCCGGTGCTTGACGTGGCGCCCGAGCTACTGAACAAGGTGCTGGTGGCAGGGGAGCGCAGCGGGCGCATCGTCGAGGTCGAGGCCTATGGCGGCGAAGATGATCCTGGCAGTCATGCATGGCGCGGGCCAACACCTCGCACCGAGCTGATGTACGGCCCGGCAGGTCACTGGTACGTCTATCTCAGTTATGGCGTGCACTGGTGTGCGAACGTGGTCGTCAGTGAACCTGGAACAGCCGCCGCAGTATTGATCCGAGCTGTCGAGCCGCTATGCGGCATCGATGAAATGCGGGCCGTCCGCGGCAGGGTCCACGATCGCGATCTAGCGAACGATCCCGGCAAGTTAACGAAGGCTCTCGGCTTCGCTCACGAGCTGAATGGCATGTAGATCAGCCGGAGCGCTGTGCGGATCGTCGACGACGGCATAGAGCGCCCCGGAAATGTGAGCAGGACACCCCGAATCGGCTTGAGCAAGGACCGAGCGCCTGATCGCTTGTGGCGATTTGCGCCGTAGTTCTCACACGTAAGATTCGCTGCAGGGCAAGGTTCGCACTAACTTCGCCAGATGGACATGTCGAAGCCATCCAGTGATCGAGTCAAGGTGTTTATGGACGGGCTAGAGCCCGCCATCTTCGAGAACACCGCGTTCACCACACCCAAACCGCTGTCTGAGTCAACCGTGGCCATCTTGACGTCGGCGGCGCTCCATCATCCGGAGCAACCTGGATTCGACCCGCGAGACACCAGCTTCCGCAAGCTTGATGCAGCCAGGCGCGATTATCGCTTGGGCCACTGGAGCCAGGATGTCGACCAGGTTGGTTTCGGGGTCGACTACAACGTCGTCTTCCCGATCGACCGTCTCGACGAGCTTGCAGCGAATGGCACGATTGGCGCCGTGTCCGACCTGCACCTGGCCTATGCCGGAAATCAATTCGAGGTCGAAGGGATCCGGCTCGACAGCGGACCCGAAGGAGCCAAGGTGTTGCTCGACGCGGGCGTCGATGTGGTGTTACTTACGCCGGTTTGACCGCTGTGCACGCGTGCCGTGAGCACGCTCGCCCATGTCCTCGAAGCCAATGGTCTAGCCACAGTTGCACTGGGTTCAGTCAGAGGTCAGCTCGAAAGCACCGCTCCGCCTCGGGGTCTGTTTTGTGACTTCCCGCTGGGACGACCCCTTGGCAAACCCGACGATGCAGACTTTCAACACCGAGTCCTTGCCCACGCCTTCGCCATGCTCAAGCGCACTGAACCCGGTATCGAGGGATTCCCCGAAGTCATCTCCGATGAGTCCGAAGTGCTCTCCTGTCCAATGCCGCCCCGAGCCGAGAGCGACGAACATCCAGCGGTGGTCGAAGCTCGTGCGCTACGTCCTGCCTATGAACGGACGATCGCCCGTTATGGCGATCGTATGGGTGCCTTTCGTCTCATGGGCCCCGACGATGTACCTGCCGCAATCGCCACCTTCGCAGCGGTTGCTGGTGGTGCCCCGTGGCGCGACGCAGGCATCCCTGGCATTCCAGCCCGGGTGGTGCAAGACATCCGCGGCTACTACGAAGCGGCTGCGGTGTCGCTAGCCGACCACACACCGTCGGCATTTGAAGCCACCCGGTGGTTCCAGCACGAAACTGAAGCTGGCCAGGCGATCCTGGGAGCAAAAAGGGAAATGGAAGCACAGGGAGCCAAACCAGGCCTGTGGCAGTACCTCACGACCGGTGCCGCCGCCGACTAAAGGCCGAGGGTGAAGCTCACAGCGCCGACGGCCCCGAAGTCGGCGGTGTACGTGCCGCCCCAACTTGTTGGGGTCAGGCCGGTACAGGTGCCGGTGATGATCCAGGTGCCTGGCGCGACGGGCCGGCCTCGGCTTGCCTCATGGGCGAGTGTCCAGTCGACCGATGCCTGTGGGCCGCCGGTGAGCGACTGCGTGTTGCCAGAAGCAATCTCCGCGTTGCCGTCGCGTAAGGTCATCGCCAGGTCGTTGAGGTCGCCAGCAGTGTCGATGGCGATGGGCGCTCCGAGCACCGCACCGCAGCCCACCGAGTTGTCGGCGATCAGGCCGATGCCCGACACCTTTGAGGTGTCTAGGTACCGAGCATTCACGAGTTCGATTGCCGGAGCGACGGCGTCGACCGAACCATCGGTGCCGACGCGCATGGCGATCTCGCACTCGAGTAATGGCTCGCTAGCCAGGAAGTCCTTGGGCACCGTCGAGCCAGACTCAAACACGCCTTCGATCGGAATACGGCCGCCGATGGGATGGGGGATGCCGAGGAACTGTTGTGCGACCTCGCTGGTGCAACCGACCTTGAGCACCCCGATCGGCCAACCGGCAAAACGGTGGGTCGCGTCCTGGATGTCGTAGGCATGGGCGATGGTTTTGGGCATGAGCTCACCCGGCAGGCCCCGGACCTGCCCGCGTTGCGTGCGCAGGTGCAGCAAGAACATCGCTGCGTCTTCAATGTCACTTGGTTCCATAGCTACGTCCTGTTCTTGGCATTTCTAAACCGATTGAGCGAAAGAGTCGTCCGATCGGTTCAGAAACGTCTAGCTGTTGGCTCGATCGCGGAGTTTGGCTTTGGCGATCTTGTCTAGTGTGGACCGTGGAAGCTCGTCAACCACGTGTACCTCTCGGGGGACCTTGAAATCGGCCAGCGAAGATTGACATGCGGCCAAGACTCGATCGGCCAAGGCCTGGCCGTCGGCGATGTTGCCGTTTGGTGGGAGCACAAACACAACCGGCACTTCATCAAGCATGGGATCGCGTTTGGCGACAACCGCACACTCAGCGACACCGGCCACAGACCCGACGACTCGTTCGATCTCCGATGCAGCGACGTTCTCGCCGCCAACCTTCAACATGTCCTTGTCGCGATCACCGAACTGTAGGTCGCCGCTCGCCAGCAGCTTCACCCGGTCGCCGGTGATCATGAAGCCTTGGTTGTCGAACGAAGACTCGGTGGCATCTGGATTGTTCAGGTACTCCTTGAACAACGACAGACCGGTGATTCCCCGCACAAACAGGCCACCAGTCTCGCCTGGCCCAACCGGCGTGCCGTCGTCGTGTCGCACCGCAATCTCATAGGCGGGTGATGGCCGACCCATCGATACTGGCACGGACGGAATGGTCGGATCGCTGACGATTGGTTG
>ERZ651776.2719-NODE-2719-length-18655-cov-3.803316_pt1 | contig 18655 bp, 10 predicted proteins | sample MGYA00514761_ERZ651776 | MGnify/ENA metagenome assembly ERZ651776 | reverse complement strand
CAGCAGGGTGCGAATCGCATTGTAGTAGAACTGCCCGGCGTGCAAGATCCCGCGCAAGCTATCCGTATTTTACAGCGAATCGCCACGCTCGAATTTCACCTCGAAGCTGAGTTAGGTGCGTCGAGCCTTTCCTATGAAGCCTTCGACTATCAGGGCCTGTCGATTAACGTGAACAACGATGTAATCCTGCAGGGTGATCGCATTAGTAATGTGCGCTCGTCTCTCGACCAAAACGGGTTACCGCAAGTACAAATCAGTTTGGATGCGCAGGGCGGCAATCAGATTAATCGCGTGACTCGAGACAATGTTGGACGCCTGATGGACATCCTTCTTATCGAGACGAAGTCGCGAACGAATACGACGATCGATGCGGAAGGCAATGAAGTTGACGAAGTCGAATTTTATGAAGAGAAGCGGCTTATTAGCCATGCGCGAATCAATTCGGCCTTGGGCCGTCAATTCGTCATCACCGGCCTGTCGTCGCGTGAAGCGAATGATCTTTCGCTGCTGATCAGTTCCGGTTCGCTTGCGGCACCGATGACCATTGTCGAACAGTCTGTTATCGGTCCTTCTATGGGGCAGGAGAATCTTGATCAAGGTATCCGCGGTGTGCAGGTTGCTGCGGCGCTGGTCATTCTGTTTATGCTGTTTTATTACCGCGTGTTCGGCCTTGCGGCAAACATTGCTCTCATCATGAATATTCTGCTTATCTTCGCGGTGATGTCATCGATAATCCCAGCCACCTTAACGCTGCCAGGAATTGTCGGTATCGTTCTCACCGTTGGTATGGCAGTCGATGCGAACGTGCTGATCTTTACCCGCATACGCGAAGAGATCGCTGAAGGATCGTCACCTCAGCGCGCGATCGATGCTGGCTATGATCGCGCCTTCACGACTATCTTGGATGCTAACTTAACCACTTTCCTCGTTGCGATGGTGCTTTTCACGATTGGCTCGGGGCCAGTAAAAGGCTTCGCCATTACACTGATGATAGGCATCATTACGTCGATGTTTACCGCCATTGTCGGCACGCGCGCGTTGATCAATTTGATTTACGGCGGTCGCAAGGTTGAGGCGCTGTCGATCGGGACAATTCCTCCCCGCACCGAAGCACTGACGGTTGAAGACTAAGCGCCTGACTGCGCAAACTACGGATAAAAGATTATGTTGAGTAAGCAATACAACTTTATGGGTGTGCGGCGCGCAGCGGCGATGGGTTCGCTTCTTCTGGTCCTTATCTCACTCGGCTCACTCGCTACGCGCGGCCTAGACTTTGGTCTCGATTTTACGAGCGGCACGTCGGTACGGCTAAATTTTTCAGAATCGGTAGCGATTGGTGAGGTGAATACAGCCCTCGCCGAAGGCGGTTATAACGATGCGGTAGTCGTTAGTTTTGGCTCCGACCGAGATATTCGTATTATTCTGCCGGTAGACGAATCGGTTGCCGAGGCGGATCAAGCGAGCCAAGCCGTGCGCGTGGGTGAGACGATTACTGCGCTCTTAGCGTCGTCTACGGCCGCCGACATTACGCTTGAGGGCTCTGACTATGTGAGCGCGAAGGTCGGCACTGAATTGGCGGAGCAGGGAGGCTTAGGAATGCTCGTCGCGCTCGGTATCATTATGGTCTATATTGCCGTGCGCTTTCAGTTTAAGTTCTCTGTCGGCGCGGTTGTTGCCCTCGCTCACGACCTCATCATCACGTTGGGTCTCTTCTCCGTTTTCGGGATGGAATTCAATCTTAATACCCTCGCCGCAATGCTCGCGATAATCGGCTATTCCCTAAACGATACGATCGTCGTATCGGACAGGATACGAGAGAATTTTCGCCGTCTGCGTAGCGGATCGCCGGCTGACATGGTCAACGTGTCTTTGAATCAAACACTGGGCCGGACGGTTATCACGTCATTCACTACTCTCCTCGTATTAGTGTCGATTTTACTCGTCGGCGGAGAGTCGACTCAGGGTTTTGCTATCGCGTTGATTATTGGCGTTGTGGTCGGTACCTATTCATCAATTTATATCGCATCGAACGTGATCCTCATGATGAACGTGACGCGCGAAGATCTGATGATTCCTATCAAGGAAGGATCGGAATTGGACGATATCCCCTAGGGCGACATTCACATTCAAAGGTTGAGAGCATTGTCATACTTTGCTAAATCATTAAGTATCAGCAGCATTTTTCTCGGCTGTTGCGCTGCAGTTTTTGTGTGGCTATTCTCATTTCCCGTCACTGTCTTTGGCCAAAACAGTCAGAATCTACCCAGGCCTGTAGAGCTTGAACCTGCGATTCAGTTTTGGGTAAAGGTTTACACAGAGGTAGATACCCAGAGCGGCTTTCTTCATGATGCAGACCATTTAAGCGTGATTTATAGTGCGATGCCTTTAGATAGAAAGCGGATTGAAGTGAGACGCGAGCAAATAAAAGACACACTAAGGCTGCTCGCTACGGGTAAAAGAGAAGGGCTTACTTCAGAACAGCAACAGATCCTCGAGCTCTGGCCTGCCGATGTTGATGGCCAAACTTTGAGAGCTGCTGCTGAAAACGTGCGTTGGCAGCTTGGTCAGTCCAATGCTTTCCTTGCAGGCTATAAGCGTTCCGGCTTATATCGGAATCATATTACGAGTGTTATTGAGGACAAAGGCTTACCTGCTGAATTAATCGCACTTCCGCACGTCGAATCATCGTTTAATCCAAGCGCTTACTCTTTAGCAGCGGCAGCTGGGATGTGGCAATTCACGCGAGCAACGGGCCAACGTTTTATGAGGATCGATCATATCGTTGATGAACGCATGGATCCCTATATTTCAGCTGAAGCTGCAATGAGCCTCTTGGAATATAACTACCGCGTATTGGGTACATGGCCATTGGCTTTGACTGCTTACAACCATGGGGCGGGGGGAATCGCTCGCGCTGTGCGAGAAATGGGAACCAGCGACATTGAAGTTATTGTTGCGAATTATAAAGGGAGAAGATTTGGGTTCGCCTCCCGTAATTTCTATGCTCAATTTTTAGCTGTAAATGACGTTGAAAAAAATTCGAAAAAATATTTTGGGGATGTGCAGTTCGAAACTGAACCCACTTTTATTGAGGTGGAAATTGACGCATACATTGATGCCGAAATTTTTTCTAAGGCAGCAGGATTGAGCTTAGAACAACTTAGATCAGATAATCCTGCGCTAAGGCCGATAGTATGGGAAGGAAGGAAAAGAATACCCAAAGGGTATAAAGTTAAAATTAGAGAAGGATTTGGTCCTGTCTCTGATCTGTTGGCGAAAATTGAGGATGACTTTAAATTTAAGGTGCAAACGCCTGACGCCAACTATGTAGTAGAACGAGGGGACAGTCTTTCTGTTATTGCGAGTAGATTCAATACGTCTGTTTCTCGGCTCGTTTCACTCAACCGATTGAGTAGTAGTAACAGAATTCAGATTGGTCAACAGCTTTTATTGCCTCAAGATGACTCTTCGCGCGTCTTACAGTCGGACCAGATGCCAGAGGATGGAGTTTACACTGTGACACGCGGGGATACGATTTCAACAATTTCGGAGAGGTTTTCAGTGGTTGGAACTGAATTACTTCGATTGAATAATATCAAAGACCCACAACGCATATATCCAGGGCAAAAGCTGCGTCTTCCGGGGCTGTATGCTGAGGCGCCAGAATTACGAGCTAACAAGCCTGCTCCGGCTACACTGGTGACGGAGAATGGGGTCTATGAGGAGCCAGACTCAGGACTCGAGCAAGAATATGGGGCTAATCAAAGGGCGCTTGGGTCGATTGTGGAGTCGATTGATATAGTATCTGAAGTTTCTCCAGTCGTCGGAGAACAGCGCGAGAAAGGCGAAGAGGAGACATCGGCATTAGTGGCTCTCGAGCAGGCGGTTGATGTTGTTGAAGAATCGGATGAAGAGCTTGCTGAATCGCTCAGCACAGATCCAGCTGATTACATAGTGGCTAGCGATGATTCTATCGAAGTGCAGGCAACTGAAACGTTGGGACATTATGCTGATTGGCTTGCCTTACGCGCGAGGGATTTGAGGCGATTAAATGACATGGCTTACAGCGATCCAGTCGTTGTTGGTAAGCGTCTGACTCTTGGGTTCTCTAAGGTATCGAGACCTGAATTCGAGCGCAGGCGCAAAGACTACCACTCGACGCTACAACGTGATTTCTTTGCTCGGTATCGAATTCGCGATGTGGAGGAATACACTATACGCCGCAATGAAAATATCGGCACGATCGCGCGCAATCGCTATTCAGCTCCACTGTGGCTTGTGCGACAGTATAATCCCGAGCTCGACTTCAATCGAATTCAAATCGGCCAGAAAGTTGTTTTCCCGTTGCTGCAAAGCGTCGAATAGCCCGAGTCGTCTATCAGCTATACAAAGGAGCTAAAGCGCTAAAGCGCCGGCCGCTGTTTTGAATGGATAGTTTGCGCAAATAGCTGTTGATACCGCGCAGTCAAATTTTCCTCGAAAAACCGCGTTAGTGACACGCGCGGAAGTGCAATTCCCTCGTTTTTTTCCTCCTGCCAGCGTTTCAATTTCTTGAAGATATTACGCGCGGTGTGCGTGTTATCTTGAGTCACAGAGTAAAGATTTTCTGGCGGCAGGTATTCGGGATAGACGAGGTCGGCAGGGGCGAGCGGGCAGCAGCCAGCGATCGCAGCCTCTTGCATTGCGAGACCTTGAAAGTCATGCAGCGCAGTCGACAGGGCGACGTCGCAGGAGTTGATAAGCGTGTGGTAGTCAGTAGCGCTTTCGATAAAGCCGAAGTGAGCGTCTTCAAGATTTAGAGAGATGCAGTGCGCTTTAAGTAAGCGGCGACATTCGTCGAATTCTTCGGGCTGCTGTTTAAACTGCTGGCCCACAATATGGAGTCGGCAGTTGAGCCTTTGGGCGCAGAGTAGTTTGACCACCTCCAACAGTCGCTCAGGGCCTTTGTCATATTCCCACCGGTGATTCCACACTATTTCAAGCGTCGAGTGATTGCTGCAACGCGGCGACAACTCCTCCGGCTGGAACACAGGAACTGGCACTACGTGAGACTGCTCGAGGCGCTGTAATAACCCTTTGGGCACATAGTCGGGTAAGCGCCGGAGCAGCTCCTCTGCACCGCTGAGAAAAGTCCTACGGTTGTATTCACTATTAAACGCGACCGAATCTGCGCAGAGTGCAGCGTAAAGAGGGACAAGCTGTATCTCGGCATTAACGCGTTGCTGATCACGGGTGGGATACGCAAATTGATTCTCGTGGAAATACAGCAGAGTTGGAATCGCTGCGAGCGCGGGCATGAACCCACGCAGCGTGCTTAGATCAACCATCGATGTCGCAATCAGCAAATCGTAAGGTCTGCTCAGGGTCTCTCGCTCACCAAAGGCGAAGCTTAATGCGTTGCCGCGTAGGCGCCAGCTAAAATTTCGGGGTGCGAGAGCTAGCGGAGTCCATTCATGCTCGGGCATCATGCGCGCGAGATTCTCATGCCAGAGGCGATGGCTCGCGGCATCGTAGCCGGATAGTAAGAGAATGCGGAGGCGTGCGGTGGCTGACATGGGGAATCGCTTACGCTTGCGTGAATAGGTTTTGCAATCTGTGCGCGTGCAGAGTAATTTCTGTCGCTCATTAAACTTAAGTATGAAGGGGACACGTGTGACGATCAAACTATATGGGATGCCACTCAGTAATTACTACAACATGGTAAAGACTGTTCTGCTCGAGAAGGGTATGGATTTTGAAGAAATGCTGATACTCCCTAATCAAGAGTCAGATTTTTTGGGCAAAAGTCCGATGGGCAAAGTGCCGGCGATGGAAACCGAACAGGGCTTTCTCACCGAGACGGGCGTGATGATCGACTATTTAGACTCGCTGGGACAGGGCGAGAGCTTTTATCCGGCAGACCCTTTCGAGAAGGCTAAGGTGCAGGAAATTATCCGCTACCTCGAACTCTATGTTGAATTACCGGCGCGTCGGCTATACGGAGAGGTGTTTTTTGGGCGGCCTGCAACCGATGAATTAAAGAAAGAAGTGAAGCCTCAACTAGAGAAGGGGTTTGCCTCGTTCAATCGGCTCGCGAAATTCTCGCCCTATTTATGCGGCGAGCAGCTAACCTATGCCGATTTCTACTTTCGCTTCAGCATGAATCTTGCCATGACAGCCTGCAAGCGCGCACTAGACTGGGACGTTGCGGCCGAAATGCCCCGCAACAATGAGCTGATCGCGCGCCTCGACGAGCGCGCCTCGATTCAGCGCGTGTTAGCAGACCAGAAAAAGAAAGCCTAGGCGGTCTGTGAGTGAATAAAAAACGCCCCCTTTGAGAGTGTTATAGCTCTCAAAGGGGGCGTTTTCTATTGGTCGGCTCAAAAGCGCTTTGCCGACGGATCAAACATTGCGCAGGCGCAAACGTGCTGCCGTTATCGGTGGTGCGTCCGCTCTATCACGCCCTTGCTCGACGTCATGTCGAGTATTGTGTCGATATTCGCCTCGATGTCTTCGACCGAGGCTCCGAGGCCAAGATTAACGCCTTCGTTTTCACGCACATCGGCAGAGTAATAGCGGCCACCGGCTGCCTGAATGATGCGGCCATTAGGGGCTTTATCGGAACAGAGATAGACCACCGCAGGGGTGACTAACTCGGGCGCGAGTTTTTCTGCGCTGTCTTCGAAGCCCGGCAGTTCTTCGGTCATGCGCGTCGCGGCTATTGGTGCGATCGCATTGGTGAAAACACCGTATTTCGCACCTTCTAGGCGCAAGGTATTCATAAAGCCGACCAGGCCTAGCTTTGCGGCGCCATAATTGCTCTGGCCAAAGTTTCCGAACAATCCGCTCGTTGAGGTTGTCATTACTATGCGGCCGTAGCCTTGCTCCACCATGATTGGCCACACACATTTAGTCGCGTTGAGGCTGCCTGTGAGGTGCACATCGATGACCGCATGCCAGTTTTCGAGTTCGAGTTTCGAGAATGTGCGGTCGCGCAGGATGCCTGCGTTATTCACGAGGATGTCTATGCGGCCCCATTTCGCCATTACCTCGTCGACCATCGATTGGACAGAGGCTAGGTCGGTAACTGATGCGCCGTTCGCAATAGCCTCGCCGCCTGCGGCGATGATTTCCTGAGCGACTAACTCAGCTGCCGAGGCCGAACCGCCGCTGCCATCTACGCTGCCGCCTAAGTCGTTAACGACTACCTTTGCCCCGCGGCGTCCCAGCTCTAAGGCGTGCTGTCGGCCTAGTCCGCCGCCTGCGCCTGTTACGATTGCGACGCGACCTTCAAATCCAATTGTCATAGCTTGTTTTCCGTTTTTCTGTTGATGGGAATAGAAGTAAGGGGCTTCGATACACATCGATAAGAGCCGCCGTTGACTCGATTCTAAGCGTATGGGGGTGGAGGCGCAAACCATCCGCTTATAGCTGCATTCAGGGAGTGGGATCTTCCGCCAAATTGGGTATTATGAGGGTTACCGAAAGCGACAGTGCACAAGGGCGTTGAGCCTTAAGGAAGACCCAGTAATGAGCGAGATGACCCCGGTTCCGGCCGCCACAGTAGTCGTAGCGCGTGACAGCGCTACGGAAGGCTCTATTGAAATTTTACTGCTCAGGAGAAACTCCAAGCTTGTTTTCCATGGTGGTCACTGGGTGTTTCCCGGAGGTCGTGTAGACCAGGCCGATTTCGAGGGGGTCGAGGGGCTGGAGTATCGCGCGGCGCTAAAAGCGGCGGTAAGAGAGACGAAAGAGGAGGCGGGGCTGGACATCGGCGAGAGCCAGCTTATTCACACTGCCCATTGGACCACTCCGCCCCATTTGCCACGACGGTTTTGTACTTGGTTCTTTATGTGTCCGGTGCCACGAGCGGCCACCGTTGTTGTCGACAACGATGAAATACTAGAGCACCGCTGGATTACGCCTCAAGCTGCGCTCGCCGCTTCGAAGGCGGAAGAGATCGTTCTGCCGCAGCCCACTAAGGAGACGCTCAAAGGCATCGCTCAAATCAGCAGCGTCAAAGCGCTTCTAGACTGGGCTGCCTCGACCCCTGTGCATATATTCCCCGATGATTCCCCCTTTTATCGGCCACAAGAGATGGGTTATCCGCTTTCCGAACCTTGCTAAGCGGTTGACGATAGTGGGATAGTGGGGCTGCGAGAGAGGCTTGCCCTGCACTCCTTTCAGCAAGAGGGGGAGCAAGTCCAATGGCGACTCCTCGGCGTTCTAGCTAAGTGTCCTTGGCGCTCACGCTGCCAAAGCGGGCGTTAGGTTTTGCTTATTATCATCCAGGAAACGCATGACGACTCCGAATCTCGACAGTCTCCGCGACACCCTCTACAGCCTTCAGCAAAGGCAGGCCAGATTAGTGCTCGCTCGGCAGTTCGGTTTCGCGCTTGTCGCCGTCTGTATCGTAATCGCGGCAAGCCTCGTTGTAGTCGCGAATGTCACCGCATCACCGACGGTCATCTTAGTAGTCGCCGTCGCATCCCTTGCACTCTTGGTATCTATTGTGGCGATTGCGTGGCGTCACCGTCATCGTGCACAAGCCGATCAGAGGGCGTTAGCGCTCTATGTTGAAGAAAAATTCCCAGACCTCGAACAGCGTCTACTTACCTCTATCGAGTTTTCTCAAATAGAAAGAGAGCCTCTAAAGGCGGGCGTTTCCCCAGCATTCGTCGAACAGCTGATTAAAGACGCGCGCTCACATGTTGAATTGCAGAGGCAAGAGGTTGAGCGAGTAGGCTCCCCACGTGAATCTTTTATTGCGATGGCCGCCGGCCTTGCCGCCTGCTTAGCACTCGGCCTTTTATTGCAAGAATCTGCCCAGATGAGGCAAGCAGCGCAGCGCCTCGCCTGGCCTTTCGCTAGTGAACAGCGAGCTGATATAAGCCCAGCAGCGTTGCCTATCGCGCTTATTGTCGAGCCGGGGGATATTGAGCTGCAGCGGGGCTCGCCACTGACGTTTACGGCAAGGGTAGAAAATGCGCAGCCTGGCGCGCTGACCCTGCGGCTTCAGGACGATCGGTTGAACTGGCGCGACTACCCGATGGTACTCGATGCGGCGGACACCGGCGGCGCGACGTTTAGCTACTATTTACCTGCGGTTCTAAAAGATTCGGTCTATCTGGTTAGCCTTGCCGGCGATGAGCAGACTTCGCGGCAATACCAGATAAGTTTGTATGACCTCCCCAATGTAGAGCAGATCGATGTGGCGCTGGATTTTCCGGCTTATACCGGCGAAGAAGATCGAATCGAAATTGATGGCGGCGATATAGTCGCCGCAGAGGGCACCGAGGTAAGCCTTACGATTACGTTCAATAAACCACTGGCGAGTGCCGAATTGCAGTTCGCTGACGCCGGCAGTACGTCTGGGGAAGGCTATGTAAACAGTAGCCTGACTATTGACGGACTTAAGGCAACTGCTCGTTTTACTGTGAAGGGAGATGGGGTTTACCGGCTTTCGGCAACCGATCTACAAGGCCTGCAAAGCGATGCGCCGCTCGATTACTATATTCGCGCAATCGAAGATCAGCCTCCCCAGCTCACTCTGCGCCGACCCGGCGCTGATCAAGACGTGATGCCACTCGAAGAGGTGGTGATCGAAGTTGACGCAAGCGACGATTATGGGCTGAGCGAATTCGTGCTCAATTACGCGGTAGTGGGTGCCGGTGACAGTGTGGTTAATTTTCTGCCTGCCGAACCCGTTCGCTCTGCGCAGGGATCGACTCTGCTTTACCTCGAAGACATGGAGGTTGAGCCGGGTGACTTTATTAGTTACTACCTAACGCTTGCCGACAATAATGCGCTCGATGGCCCGAGTGAGGTGGTGTCTGACATTTATTTCCTCGAAGTGATACCGACCGATCAAGAATTTCGCCGATCGCAGCAGCAGGGTGGTGGCGGAGGAGGCGGTCAGGGTGGCGGCGAAAGTAGTGCGCTTGTTTCAGTGCAGAAAGACATTATCGCGGCGACTTGGAAACTGCGAAACCGACTGCGTGACGCATCGAATGCCGACATCGAGGCCGATGCCGAAATCATAGCCGAGAGCCAGCGCGAGGCGACCGGTCGCGCTAAGATGTCTATTGATCGCTTATCCGAACGATTGAGTTTTTCGGATGACAGTTATGATCTAGCCGTTGAAAATTTGTCTCTCGCCATCGAACAGATGAATCTTGCTGCAAACGATTTAGATAGTCTGCAAGTAACGACCGCACTCAAGCCTGAACAACTCGCCCTGCAGTACGTGCTGAAAGCTGAAGCGAATATTAATCGCACTGACATAAGCATGAATCAAAACAGCGGCGGTGGGGGAGGAGGCGCTCAGCAAGAGCGCGAAGATCTTCGCGAATTGTTCGAAATGGAGATGGGGCAACTCGAAAATCGGTATGAGACACCGAACAGCGCGAGCCAAGCAGGTGGAACAAATGCCGAAGAGGTGAACAAGCTAGAGGAGTTAGCGCGGCGCCAAGAAGCCCTCACTCGCGCGCAGAGAAACCTTGCTCGCCGAGAGCAAGAGCTCGAAGAAGAGCAGCGTCGTCGCGAACTAGAACGGCTGCGCCGACAGCAAGAACAGCTTACCGCTGACGTTGAAAAATTAGCACGCGAATTAGCTCAAAATAACCAGGGACAGCAATCTCAACAGTCTCAACAGCCTCAACAGTCGCAGCAAAGAGACGGGGGATCGCCTCAGCAAGCTCAGCAAGCTCAGCAAGGACAGCAATCTCAGCAAGGACAGCAGAGCGCAGCCGGGCAGCAAACGGCGCAGCAGGGCGGCACCGCGCAAGCGGGTGAGTCAACTGCTCAATCTGCAATTGAGCGCGCGCTCGAGCAAATGCAGCAAGCTGCGCAGAGCGACAGCGCTGCTATTGCAGCGGCGCAAAGCCAAAAAGCACTCGAGAGCTTACGCGACCAGCAACGCGAACTAAGCCAAGAAGGCGAGAGTTCGATCTCGCAGATTGCACGACGCCTTAGCGAGCGCGGTCAGGAGCTTGTCCGTAACCAGCAGGCGCTACAAGAAGGATTAGAAGAGGCGAGTCGCAATCAGGGTCTAGGTCAGACCCGCCGTGAGGCGCGTCGTGATGAGGCGCTAGAGGCGCTTCTCGATGCGCAGCGACAGCAGCAACGTGATATCGAAGAGATCGAAGACATGCTCCGAGCGGTGGTCACTCGAGGCGATAGTGATGACCGCAGCTTACTGACTCAGGCTCAGGCAGCAACGCGTGACCTAAAACCAATTCGCGATGAGATGGCAACAAGCAACCGTGTTCTTCGCAATGGCATGCTCAACCTTGCGATTGATATGGAACAGGAACTCGGCGACCAGATCGACCAGTTAGCGCAGAGCCTGGCGCGACTGGATCCATCGCAAACGCAAGACTCCGAAGGATCTGCACGGCAAGTAGCAAGTGATGCGCAGCAATTGCGACAGCAGATCGAAAGCCTGAGCGAACAGGCTGAGCAATTTAATCAACGAAGTGCGGGCGAGGCGAATGAAACGGAAGGCACGGGAAACACGCCGTCGCTTGCGCAGATGCGTGAGCAGTTAGAGAGCAGCCAGACACTCGCCGAAAACTTATCCCAGCAGTTAGCGCAGCAGCGGGGAGGCACAACGCAAACCCTGCGTGGCGAGGCGAATGCCGTAGGCACCGCGCGATCGATTAGACAGCAGCTGACGCGGCAAAATATTGAAGATTTCCTCGCGCAGCCCGAGCTCCTTCAGGCGTTACTGCAACCTATTGTTGAGTTAGAAGGCGCGCTGCGCGCGCAGGCGGAATTAGAGAGTGCGGCCACACAGCTTTTTAGCGCAGACGAAGAAGCGATCCCTGATGCGTATCGCGAGTTAGTGGAGCAATATTATAGAACGCTGTCGGAAGGTGATTCTGGAGGAGCGCGGTAGTTATGCAGTCTTCAGATCATTCCTTCTTTGACGCACTGCGCGCGGGCACTCTCACTTTTGCTTACGGTATTCCGCCGTCGGCCTTCGTCGCACTCTCGCTAGGTATTGTAGCGCTCGTGTGGTTGGGGTATGCCAATACAACTAGGCCTCTTACCACCCGCTGGCGAGCCGGATTAGTTGCTCTCAGAGCAGCGGTGCTAGTGCTCATTATGTTTTGCCTGCTGCGGCCTGTGGTGATCGACCTCGAGGTGATCCCGCAGGAGACATTTTTTGCGGTGTTAGTCGACAACTCTGCCAGTATGACCATCACCGACATGCCGAACGGCCAGACGCGGAAACAGGCCGCGGCAGAATCGCTAGAACGTGCCGGTTTGCTCGATGTGCTTGCCGAAGACTATCAGCTACGGTTCTTTGGTTTCGGTGGTGAGACGCGACGCGCTAATGATTTAGCCTCAATTGGCACAGGATTCGATGTAGAGGACGGGGCCGTCGCGTTTAGTAAAACAGGCCTCGGTGATGCGCTCAGCTATGTGGATGATCAGCTAGGTGGCTTACCTCTTGGTGGGGTACTTTTGATTAGTGACGGCGCCGATAACAGTGGCAAGGATGCGACAATCGCTGCCCGAACCTTTGCTGCCAGCGGTGTGCCTGTTTACACGCTTGGCGTGGGCATGCCATCACTGCCCCGCGACCTCGGTATTGAAGGCGTCGTCACTACCCGAACCGTTTTAGAAGGCTCTGTTTTTACTGCGCAAATACGGCTCGTGCAGGCCGGTTTCGATAACGAACGAGTCCGCCTTCGAATCGTTGATGGCGAGCGAGAAGTAGCGAGCCGCGAGGTCGTTCTTGCCCCCGGCAATGTGACACAGCGCTTCGAGATAGAACTAAGCCCCGAGCGTGAGGAAGCAATTGTCTATCAGCTCGAAGCTGAATTGGTTGATCGCGATTCGGTAAAAGAGGAGATTGTTAGCGAGAATAATCGCTATCAATTTCTGGTGGATAACACACCAAAACCCGCGCTTGATATCCTCTTTATCGAAGGCCATCCGCGAAATGAATATAAGTTTATTCAACGCGCTGTCAGAGGCGATAAGTCGCTGCGCCTAGCAACCTATTTACGCACGGGACCCGAGAAATTCTATCGGCAAGGCATCGAATCACCAACCGAATTAAGCGATGGCTTTCCACGCGATCGCGAGGCGCTGTTCGACTACGAAGCAATTATTCTTGGCGACATAGAGCAAGAATTTTTCGATACCGAACAGCTGGAAATGCTTGATGAATTTGTTGGCGAACGCGGCGGAGGGCTGCTGCTTTCGGGGCGTGTCGACGAAGGGTTTATTGGTACGCCGCTTGCGGCGATTGCGCCGGTAAGTTTGGTTGAGGAAGCTCTTCTGCCGCAGCCACTGCAGGGCGGGATTCGCCGCGGCGATCATCCTGCCGGCGCGCTCTTCAATCCGCAGCTGACAGCAGCGGGTCGCGTGTCGCCCTTGTTACGACTCGCTGCAGACGAGGCGGCAAACATCAATTTATGGGCGCAAATGCCGCCTCTGCAAGGTGTCTATGTTACCGGTCGTGTTAAGCCCGGTGCATCAGTGTTGCTTGAACACCCGAGTCTTGATTATCAAAATCAGCCATTGCCTGTTCTCGTTACGCAGCGCTATGGGTCTGGCAGAAGCATGAGCGTAGCTACTGCGAGTACTTGGCGCTGGCAGATGATGCTTCCGGTTGCCGATCAGTCGCAAGAAAAAGTATGGCGACAATTACTCAGATGGCTTGCGGTGAATGCGAAGGAGCGAATCACGCTTAGCTTCGATAGAGAGTTCTACAACGTGGGTGACACCGTGCGAGTCGAGGCAACCGTTCTTGATGCCGATTATCTCGCAGACAATGATGCAACCCTATGGCTTCAACGCGAAGATCCTCTTGGGGATGTAAGCGACACGCCTATGCAGTGGCAACTCGAAGACGAGGGCGTTTATCGGGCCGAATTTCTTGCAAATAATGTCGGAGTCAACTCGCTGCTCGTCGATGTTGCTAGCGCAGCAGGTGAAGGGCGTGCTGAAAACTCGGAAGCTAACGCCTCGATTATCGTGACGCCATCACTGCGCGAGTATTCTAACGCTGGCCTTGATGCAGGCATGCTTCAACGTATTGCAGAAACGACCGGAGGTTATTACGCGTCAATCGACAACTCGTCATCAGTCGCTGCAGCTATCCGCAATACACCTAATGCGTATTCGAAAGAAGTCACAACGGATCTTTGGGACAGCCCCTGGCTTCTGGGTTTGCTTATTTTGATGCTCTGCCTCGATTGGACGCTGCGCCGCGGCAAGGGGCTATCGTGATGAATGGTTTTGTGAAAACAGTGGTTTTCTTTGCGCTGTCCGGATTGGTTGCAGCGAGTGTCAGCGCTCAAGAGAACGGCAAGCGAGAATTATTTGCGCAGTCGGCTGCCACCTCGAAATACGCGCTAATTATTAGCGGTGCGACCGTTGGCGCTGACAATGAAGCCAGATACCGTCAGTTGTCGATTTCTCTGCATGACATCCTCGCGCGCGATTACGGCTATAGCAGTGCAGCGATAGAATTGCTTTTTGGCAATACGAATGCGGATTCACGCTTGGATGCGATCGCTGACCGCGAAGGAATTAGTGCGAGCTTGGCAGACCTCAAAAATCGAATGAGTGCCGGCGACCAACTTGCCGTTTTCTTGCTTGGCCATGGCACTGGAACCGACGAAGAAGCCAAATTCAACCTCCGTGGCCCTGACCTAACCGGCGCAGAGTTCGCGCGTTTGTTTGATGTCTTTACTGAGCAAGACTTAATTTTTGTGAATACGACGAGTGCAAGCTATGGCTTTTCAACAGCACTCGCGCGTGAAATAGCAGGAGAGGGGCGCATCGTAGTCTCGGCAACGCGCTCGTCTTCCGAAAAATTTGATCCCTATTTTTCGCGTTACTTTATCGAGGGCTTGAGTGAGAGACGTGCCGATCGCGATAAGAACAGCCGCGTCTCCTTGCTCGAAGCGTTTAATTACGCAAAAAATAATGTCGAAGAATTTTATGAGGAATCGGGCAGGCTTGCAGCCGAACACGCGGGGCTAGACGACAATGGGGATGCCCTTTTTGCCCTCAGCCCAGCGCCTGGACAAGGTGATGGCAGCCTTGCCGAAATCGCCTTTATCGACGCGTCCGACGCAGGCGAAACCGGCTTGTCAGCGACCCGCTTGGCACTTAAGCGGCGAATGCAAACCCTAGAGCGCAGTGTTTTACTCCTGCGTGGCCGCAAAGCTGAATTTCTAGAGGACGACTACTGGGCGCAGCTTGAAACATTGCTAGTCGACCTTGCTAATACTACGGAGGAATTCACTCGTGAAGCGTCGGAATAAGACCTCTCCAAACTCGATAATGCTCGCGACCCTGAAGCGCAACGTGGGCAGTGGACTAGTTGCGAAGCGGCTAGTGGCGACTATTACCTTGGCGTCTGCACTATTCGCCACGAACGTTTGGGCACAGAACACAGATGAGGCGTTTGTAAGCGCGAGTTCTCCTCTTGCAAGGGGCGAGCAGCTCTTTCTTAACGGCTCTTATGCTGCTGCAGGTGATGCCTTTTTACGCGCGCAGGGCCTCGATAGAGAAGAGGGTGTCGTCGGTGCGAGTCGCGCGCTTGCCATGATAGGTGATAGAGCGCGGGCAATTGCGCTATGCGAAGACGCGTTAAATAGCGCGGCACCTGCCGATTTGCCTCTTGTCGCCACTCAGTTAGCTGAACTGCAACTCGCGCAGGGTGAGTCTGCACTCGCGCTCGACGTGTTAGCCAGTGTAAGCGAAGGACTCGATCAGCCGCCACTGCGTGCCGTAGTGAAATATGGAGAGGCGCTTCAACTTGTTGGTCGTCGAGGTGAGGCCGCGGCGCAATTCCAGCGCGCGCTAGATCGCTATACCGATGGCCTTGTATTTTCGTCGCAAGACATCGGTATGGTGGCGCGCGCGAGTTGGTTGCTCGGCGAATTTCACGATGCCAATAGCCTCTTTAGCGAGGCTACGCGTCTCGATCCGAATAATCTCGAAGCACAGACACTTTGGGGTGATCTGTTCCTCGAAAAATTCAATGCTGCCGATGCGCAGCGCTCGTATGAAGACGTTCTCGCGGTGAACCCACGCTATCTGCCAGCGTTAACTGGTCTCGCGCGCGTCACCGGTGACAGGGGAGCGTTGGAGAGGGCGCTCGCCGTTAACCCGAGTTTCGTTCCTGCGCTCGAGACACAGGCGCAATTATTTTTCGTTAACGACTTCGAAGACGATGCGCTCGAGGCTATCGATCGAGCGCTTTCTTTAAACCCCGAGTCGCTCAAGAGTCTGAGCCTATTGGGTGCGAAGGCGGCACTCGAAGAACGAACTCAAGACTTTGCCGAAATTCGCGCGCGAGTCGATGCCTTCAGCCCGTCTAATCCGCAATTCCTTGGCGACGTTGCCGACACCCTCGGACGGCAATATCGGTTTGTCGAGGCGGTTGCGTTAGCGCGTGAGGCGATCGCATCTGATCCTAACTACTGGCAAGGTTATACGCTGCTGGGCAGTAATCTTATCCGTCTAGGTGAGGAGGTCGAGGGACGCGAAAATTTGGAGATTGGTTTCGACAACGATCCGTTTAACGTGATGACGTCGAATATGCTGAAGGTATACGACACACTCGACAGCTACGTAACGGTAGAAAGTGAGCATTTTAAAGTCAATTTATCCGAGAAAGATGGACAAGTTCTCTGGCCGTATCTCGAGCCACTGCTTGAAGAGAGCTGGGATACGCTCACCGCAAAATACGGCTTTGAACCCGAAGGCCCGATACTTATTCAGGTGTTTGAAAATTCGCAAGACTTTGCTGTGCGCTCGGTTGGCCTTCCTGACATCGGTCCGCTTGTAGGTATTTGCTTCGGCAAAGTTATCACGCTTATTTCCCCCGACACGCTGTCGGCTAACTGGCAGGAGATCGTGTGGCATGAGTTTGCACACGTGGTGACGCTGCAGATGACCGGCAATAAGCTGCCACGCTGGCTGTCCGAGGGGATTTCAGTGTGGGAGGAACGAGAGGGCAGGCCCTATTGGGGCCGTAGCCAAGGCTTAGATCTGGTGCGGGCATGGGAACAAGATAAGCTGCTGCCATTCGCCGATCTAGACAAAGGCTTTAGTGGTGCGCAGAACAGCGCAGACCTTGGCTTTGCATACTTTCAGTCGTATTTGGTCATCGACTATATCGCCCGCGAATACGGTTTCGAGGGCCTCCGTTCGCTGGTAATGCAATACGACGAAATAAAAACCGATGCCGAGCGATTCGATGAGGCGTTTGCTGTTTCGTTGACAGAATTTGACGCAGGATTCCTGTCTTGGGTTGAGCAGCGTGTTTCCGAGATCGACGTCTATGTGCATAAAGAAGATGCGCCAGATGAAGGCGAGGGTCATGGGCATGGCGTGCGCGAGAATTCGAGTGCTATCTTAGCCGAACTGTATAACAACACCTCGCTTAAGCAGCACATGAGTGCGCGAATAGAGGCGAACCCCAAAGACTTTCAAGCCTATCTGCAAATGGGTATTGTCTTATTTAAAGAGGAAGCCTACGCCGAGGCAAAAATCTATTTAGACACCGCCTATGCGATGCTGCCCGAATACACGGGTTATCCAAGTCCACCTCTCGTCCTCGCGCAAATTTACGAGAAGGAAGGCAACGAGGCAGCGCGCCTCGAGCAATTAAGGCTGCTCCTCGGCAATCAGCAGCATGACTACAACTCCGCGATTACACTGGCTGAAGCCGCGTTTGCGAGCAGCGACCTTAGCGGCGCCGGCTACTATATCGACAGGGCTATTCAGGTCGATCCCTATCGCCGCGAAGTACATGAGCTTAGAGCGCGCCTGGCTTCGTTGCAGAACGATACCGCAGCTGCCGTGGTTGAGAATGAGGTAATCGTTACCTTGGAGGTAGACGACCCCGTAGAGGCACGGACGAATCTTGCCGAGGCTTATCTCAACAACGGCGACACAGCGCTGGCAAAGCGGAATGTGCTCAGCGCATTAGAAATTGCGCCAAGCTATGCGCGCGCGCAAAAAATTCTTTTGCGGACCGTGGCTGTCGCGAACGAGAACGACGACTAGGCACTGAACAGACTCAGGTGAGTAAGGCGAGAGAAATTAGAGAAAAAGTAGAGAACAATTAGAGAAAAATTAGAGAGAAATTAGAGAGAAGCTAAAGAAAAATTATCGAGAATAACCAAAGAGACTGGAGAAACAAGAGCGCAATGAAAAAGCCAAATCAGAAGCCGGCGTTACAAGTGAGAACGAGCCCAAAGCTTGCTCCTTCCTTGTGCGTTCTGATGGTTTTCTTCTTGGGCATCTCTATTTCTCATGCGCAGAATTTGCGATTCGATGAGTTGGCGCCAGACGGCGAGGATCTGTCCGTCTACGGTGATGACATCACTGAGTTTCAATGGGTGCGGGGTCGCTATACGAACCATGGTGCAGGGCAAGGCGGCTTCGGTCGACGCCGTGGCGGTGGTTGGTGGGATACTGATTTCCCTGATTCGGATGAAAATTTTTTGCGCGGTGTGCAGCGCTACACGAATGTAGATACTAATCCCAAAAACTATACCTATGTTGAGTTAACGGATCCTCAGTTATTCGAGAATATATTTCTCTACATGAACTGGAAGCGCGTGCCCATCGGCTACCCCATGAGTGGGCCTAATTTTAGCGCGCCCGAGGTCGAGGCGCTTCGCGAATTTATGCT
>ERZ651776.2717-NODE-2717-length-18673-cov-7.024306_pt1 | contig 18673 bp, 16 predicted proteins | sample MGYA00514761_ERZ651776 | MGnify/ENA metagenome assembly ERZ651776 | reverse complement strand
CGACTGCGCGCGCGGTAATCAGGGATATGGTAGGGGCCCGACGCGTGCACCGGCACACGGTTCGCCACGGTCGGACCCCAGCTGGCATAGGCACCGGTGTTGAAATCGCCGTCAAAGCGCAGGCCGGACAACGTACCGTCAGCTTTGGCCCCTACCTTGATCTTGATCTGCGCGGGGTGGCGCTTGGTGGTCGATTGCATGGTCTCGTTGCGGGTATAGGTCATGCGGACCGGCTTGCCGGTTCTCAGCGCAGCAAGTGCTATGAAGGGCTGCAAGGACACATCAATTTTCGACCCGAACCCACCCCCAACGGCGGTTGGCACGATGCGGATATCCGCCATCGGCATGTTCAGAACCGAGGCCAGCGTTTCGCGGTCCATGCCCGGTGCTTGGGTGCAGGCGTGGACATGCAGGCGGCCATCGACCATCTCGGCAAAACCTGCCTCGGGTTCGATATAGCCATGTTCGACAAAGCTGGTTTTATAGGTCGCCTCGACCGTTACATCTGCGCCATCTAGTGCGGCATCGGCATCGCCGCATTGCACAAAGCCGCCGCACATGATGTTGCCCTTGCGGTCGTCAAACAGCAGCGGCGCATCGGGCGCGATGGCCTCGTCAATATCGGACAGCGTGGGTTGCGCGGTCCATTCGACGGGAAAGCTGTTCAGATCAAGTGCCGCCATCGCATCGGCGCTTCCAACAACGCAGGCCACCGCCTCGCCTCGGAAACGGATGTGACTTACAGCAAATACCGGCTGGTCAATAAATCCGGGAATGACGCCGAAAGCATTCAGGCCGGGGACGTCATTTGCGGTCAGAACAGTGACTACACCGGGGTTTCGTGTCTGCCATGCCGCAATGTCGCCCAAGGTAAAACTGGCCGATGGATAGGGCGACCGGATCACGCGGGCGACCAGCGCACCGTCAGGGGCCACGTCATCGCCGAACCGCTCTGAGCCATCGACCTTGGCCAATCCATCGAAACGGCGTGCAGCATGGCCAAGCTCGGTCGGGGCTTTGACCAGATGATCAGCCGCATGCGCCCCTACGACGGCATCGATAATCTTGCGGTAGCCCGTACAGCGACACAAAACACCACCAAGCGCGTCTTGCACCTGCGCATCATCGGGCTGTGGCACGGCACGCAGCAAGGCGACGGCAGACACCATCATCCCCGGCGTGCAAATCCCGCATTGTGCGGCTTGATGGTGCTGAAAGCTTTCCATCAGGGCCTGCGCATCGAGGTCCGCCTTAACCAGCCCGGCTAGCGTTTCGACCTTTCGACCTGTTGCCTGTTGTGTCGCCATCAAGCAGGCGCAAACAGGCGCACCATCGACCAAGACAGTACAGGCCCCGCAGTCGCCCGCATTACAACCGATCTTGACATCCTTGCGGTCCAGCCGTTCGCGCAAAGAATGGGACAGACGTTCGCCCGGTTTGGCATCAACTTGGACAATTGCGCCGTTGAGGGTGAATGAGGTGGCTAGCGAGGTAACAGATTTGTCCATCACGCGACTCCTTCCAAGGCTAAGGTGATTGCGCGGCGGATCACCTGCGGCGCTGCGGATTGCCGATAGTCGGCGCTGGCACGCACATCAGATATCGGGCTGAGGGCAAGGATCACTTCATCCGTTACCGCCTTGATCAGACCGTCCACAGGCAGGCCGCGCAAACTATCCTCGAGCGCGGTTAATCGTTGGGCTGTCGGCGATGCTGCACCGACGCCGATCCGGATATCAGACACTAACCCGCCCTGAACCGTAACCAGAACAGCAACCATGCAGATCGAAATCACCAGATATTTTCGGGCACCCAGTTTAACAAAACTGCCGGTACTGCCCTTTGGCAGATCGGGAACATAGACCGCCGTCAGGATTTCATGCGCTGCGCGGTCTGTCTTGCGCACCCCTTGCAGAAAAGCGCCAAGCGGCATCTGCCGTGTGCCTTGGGTCGAAGACAGCTCAACCGTCGCATCCAGCGTCAACAACGGCGGCACACCGTCGGCTGCCGGTGATGCGTTGCACAGATTGCCCGCAAGCGTGCCGGTATTTTGAATCTGCACCGACCCGACCTCGCGGGCGGCCAGTTTCAAACCGTGAAACGCAGGTGGCAAATCAGCCTTGATGATATCGGTCCAGGTGGTCGCTGCACCGATCCGCCAGCCAGTATCGGTTTTGGTCACACCGCGCAGCTCTGTCAGGCGCGAAATGTCGATCAGCGTTCCGTCGAAATGGCGATCACCTTGGGCGGGAAACCAATCGGTCCCGCCAGCGATCACCGATGCAGACCCCGCAGCCAAAGCATCAAGCGCATCCTCAAGCGTGGTGGCAGTAATATAGCTCATGGGGTGCGTGCTCCTGTCAGGATAAGAACTTGTTGGTACACTAATAAGAATTCGATAGCGTCGCTTCTGTCAAATCAATTCGCGCAAGGCCTATCCCACAAACGCCTTTTCGACCACAAAAGTGGCGGGCCGGTTGTTGGCCCCTTCCTCGAGGCCGAAACGTTCTAGAGCCCGTTTCGTGTCGGCCAGCATGTTCATCGATCCGCAAATCATGCCTCGATCTGTGGCAGGATTAATCGGAGGTACGCCCAGATCGTCAAATATCTTGCCCGAAGCCATCAGATCGGTCTGTCGCCCCATGCGCGGCCAGTCCTCGCGCGTTAGAGTATCGTAAAGGGTCAGCCTCTGCGCGAATTCACCAATCAACGGGTCGGCCTTCAGGCTTTCCACAAGTGCGCGTGAATAGGTCAACTCTCCGACTGTGCGGCAGGTGTGGCACAGGATCAGGTCATCAAATTTGTCGTATGTTTCAGGATCGCGGATGATGGATGCAAAGGGGGCGACACCCGTGCCTGTGGCAAACATCCACAAACGTTTGCCGGGCAGCAAGGCGTCATTGACCAATGTGCCCGTGGGCTTGCGCCGCATCAGGACCCTATCCCCCACCTCAAGCTTTTGCAGATGTTCGGTCAGCGGACCGTTGGGCACTTTGATCGAATAAAACTCGACCTCTTCGTCCCACGAGGGGGACGCGATAGAATAGGCTCTGAAAACAGGTTTTTGCGCATTTGGCAGACCGATCATGACGAATTCGCCCGACCTAAAGCGAAAACTTTCAGGCCGCGTGATGCGAAACCGGAACAGGCTGTCGGTGTAATGCTCAACTTCGGTAACGGTTTGCGCGAATACGCCCGCCGGAATTGGAAATGGGGTATCGAGTGTTTCTGCGCTGTCCATGGGGCATTCCTTTTTCGCTGTTACGCATATTGTTTGTACACAAACAAAAAACTGTCAAGCATTTCATCTTGTCTGGTTTGATTTTTCTGTTAGCGTTCAAATGAAACCATATGCTTGAAAGGCACGCCCCATGTCCGACACCCCCGCAAAGCTCGTGATACGCAACATTGGCATGATCCTGTCTGGCAAAATGGAAGAACCCATTTTTGACGGTGATTGCCTGATTGCGATTGATGGCAAGATCACCGAATGGGGCAAAGAAAAAGACATGGATTGCGAAGGCGCGACGACGCTGATCGATGCCAACGGTGCAACCCTTGCCCCCGGTCTGATCGACAGCCATGTGCACCCGGTCGTGGGTGATTATACCCCGCGTCAACAACAGTTGGGCTGGATCGATTCGACCCTGCATGGCGGTGTGACGACGCTGATTTCCGCAGGCGAAGTACATATGCCCGGACGCCCCAACGATCCGGTTGGCACGGTCGCGATGGCGATTGCCGCACAGCGGTGGTACGAAAACTTTCGCCCCTCGGGCGTCAAGGTGCACGCGGGCGCGCCCCTGCTACAACAAGGGCTGGAGGAAGAGCACTTCCGCCAGATGGGCGAAGCCGGCGTGACGTTGATCGGCGAGGTCGGCCTTGGCACGGTCAAGGACGGCAAGACCGCGAACGAGATGGTCGGCTGGGCGCGGAAATACGGGATGCAAAGCACGATCCACACCGGCGGCCCGTCGATCCCCGGATCGGGGTTGATTGACGCGGATATGGTATTGGAAACCGGCACCGATGTGGTGGGTCACATCAACGGTGGGCACACTGCCCTGCCCGACGATCAGATCATTTGCATCTGCGAAGGTTGCCAAGCCGCGCTTGAAATCGTGCACAACGGCAATGAACGCGCCGCTTTGTTGACACTGAATACAGCGCGTGAACTAGGCAAGCTGGACCAGTTGATACTGGGCACTGACGGGCCAGCGGGATCGGGCGTGCAGCCGCTGGGGATCATGCGGATGGTGGCGCTGTTGTCGTCGCTGGGCGACATCCCTGCCGAGACCGCATTCTGCTTTGCCAATGGCAACACTGCGCGCCAGCGCAAGCTGGACACCGGGTTGATCGAGGCAGGCAAAGCAGCTGATTTTGTGATCATGGATCAAGCACAGCACGCGCCGGGCAAAAACCTGCTGGAATCAGTGCAGCAGGGAAATCTGCCCGGCGTCGGCATGATGGTGATCGACGGCGTTGTGCGCAGCCAGCGCAGCCGGAACACGCCGCCAGCGACCCGTTTGCCCGAATTGGTAAAGGGAACGGTAGGGGCATAAGCGCCCCTAGCTTGCCCCCAGCAACCGCATCGCATTTTCCTTGAGGATCAGCGGGCGCACATCGTCCTTGATGTTGATCTTGTCGAAATCCGACAGCCAGCGTTCGGGCGTGATCATCGGCCAGTCCGACCCGAACAGCATCTTTTTTTTGAGGATCGAATTGGCGTAGCGCACCAGAATTTCGGGGAAATATTTCGGCGACCAACCCGACAGGTCGATATAGACATTGGGCTTGTGCTGCGCGACCGAAAGCGCCTCTTCCTGCCAAGGAAAGCTGGGATGCGCGAGGATGATCTTGAGGTCAGGAAAATCAACCGCGACATCATCCATATACATCGGGTTCGAATATTTCAGCCGCATGCCGTTGCCACCGGGCATGCCGGACCCCACGCCGGTTTGGCCGGTATGGAACAGCGCGATGCCGCCTTCTTCTTCGATGGCTTCGTACAGCGGATAGGCAATGCGGTCATTGGGGTAAAAGCCCTGCATCGTGGGGTGAAACTTGAACCCCTTGATGCCGTATTCTTTGATCAGCCGCCGCGCCTCGCGGACGCCCATTTTGCCCTTCCAAGGGTCAATCGACGCAAACGGGATCAGCACATCGTCATTTTCTACGGCGATGGCGGCGACTTCTTCGTTCTTATAGCGGCGATATCCGGTCTCGCGTTCGGCATCGACCGGAAAGATCACAGCGGCAATGTTTTGTTCGCGGTAATGCGCAGCGGTTTCCTGAATCGTTGGCGGGTGTTTCCACGGCGCCCCGAAATAGCTGGCCATCGTAGACTGAAGATCGTCATAGCCGTCGTCCGAGTGACAGCCGCAAGGTTCTTCGGCGTGTGTATGAAAATCAATCGCGCGAATTTTGTCAAAGTCGATCATTTCGGCCTCTCCCATGGGCAAACTTTGTGCAAGTTTGGAACAAATTATATTGCTATTCAATAGAACAATTGTTCTATTCACCTAAATTGGACCTTTAAGGATTTTACCCTAATGACCTCAGCCGTTGCCAACCCGGATGTTTTGAACATTGACCTGCAGGGAAATATTGCGGTCCTCACCATGACACGTCCCGCCAAGCGCAATGCAATGAACGACGATTTACTTGGTGCGCTCAAGGCGTTTTTCATGGACCCGCCCAAGGAAGCCCGCGCCGTGGTGTTGACGGGCACCGCAGGGCATTATTGCTCCGGCTTGGATCTTAGCGAACACGTCAAACGCTCGACCGAGGAAACACTGTACCATTCGCGCAACTGGCATGGTGTGATGGACATGATCCAATTCGGCGGCTTGCCCGTGGTATCCGCGATCTTTGGCGCGGCAATCGGTGGCGGGCTTGAACTGGCGACATCGACACATGTGCGGATCGCTGAGCCGTCCACTATCTTTCAGCTGCCAGAAGGACGGCGCGGTATTTTCGTTGGTGGCGGTGCCACTGTGCGTGTGGGCCGTATCTTGGGCGCGGACCGGATGACCGAAATGATGCTGACAGGGCGCAAGTTCAACGCCGAAGAAGGCGTTCAACTGGGTCTGGCGCATTATGCGGTGGGCGACGGGGAAGCACTGGCGCTTGCGATGGAACTGGCGGGCAAGATCGCCCGCAATGCGCCAATGTCGAATTACATGATGATCAATTCGATCAGCCGGATTAACGACATGTCTAAGGCCGATGGCCTTTATGTGGAAAGTCTAAGTGCGGCCGTGTCGCAATCAGGCCCCGATGCGGATGAAGGTCTGCGGGCATTTCTGGAAAAGCGCGCGCCAAAATTCCGCTAGTAAATCACCAAAATGTCGCGCAACCTGCGGCATTATATAAGCAGCAAAAAGCTGCATCATCAACTCTGGGAGGAAACGATGAATAGACGTTCTTTGATTAAAACCGTGGCAGCAGGTGTTTTTGCAAGCGGCATGTTTGCAGGCACGACTGCCTCGGCCGAGACAACAACACTGCGCCTGCACCAATTCTTGCCGCCTGTGGCGACAGTGCCAAAGCACATCCTCAAGCCGTGGGCCGAACGGGTTGAGGCCGCATCGAACGGCAGCCTCAAGATCGAGCATTTCGATGGCATGGCGCTTGGTGGCCGTCCGCCAGAACTGATAGACCAAGCGATTGACGGTGTTGTTGATATGTCGATGACCGTTGTCGGTTATACCCCCGGTCGTTACCCCAAGACCGAAGTTTTCGAACTGCCCTTTATGATGACCGATCCGGTCGCCACGTCGAAAGCGTTCTGGCAGCTGGTCGAGGATGATCTGCAAGGCGGCGAATACAAGGACCTCAAGGTTCTGGGCGCATGGGTACACGGCCCCGGTGTGATCCACACCAAGGAACCGGTTACCAAGCTGGAAGACCTTGCCGGCAAAAAGCTGCGCGGCCCGACACGGGTGATCAACGACATGCTGTCCGAACTGGGTGCCACCCCTGTCGGTCTGCCCCTGCCCGGTATCCCCGAAGCCCTGTCCAAAGGTGTTGTCGAAGGCACCGTGATCCCCTGGGAAGTCACCCCGTCGATCCGTCTGGCGGAATTGGTCGGCAACCACACCGAATTCACCGGACCTGAATCGCTTTATACCGCGACAATCGTATTGGTCATGAACAAGGACAAATATGAATCGCTGACAGACGAACAGCGCGCCGCAATCGATCAGGAATCCGGTGCCGCGCTTAGCGAATTCGCCGCTCAGGTGATGTTTGATTACGACGCCCCCGGCCGCGAGATTGCTGTGAAAAATGGCAATAACATCATCGAACTGGACGCAGCCGAGGTTGCCCGTTTCAAGGACGCCGCACAGCCTGTGATCCAGCGTTGGGTAGCCGAAGCCGAAGGCAAGGGGTTTGATGGTCAGGCGTTGATCGATCAGGCCAAGGCGTTGATCAAAGAAAAATCCGAAATGTAAGATATTTTCGAGGCGGCCTGTTTTAGGTCGCCTCGAATACCCCTGCCCCGCCATCATAGATCGCTTGGATCAATTCGGGACGGTTGCGGATGACAGCGCGCTGATTGATCGACCCTTTGTCGGTTACTTCGCCTTTATCAAGGCTTGGCGCATCCATCATTACCAGCATACGTTTGATTTTATTCGCGGACCCAGTGGCGGTTGCGGCAAGGCTGTACAGGCTGGTTTGCAGCGCTCTCCGGACGTCGGGATTTTGCATTAGGGCTGCCAAGGTATCGCCTTTGGCGATCTTTCGCAGTTCGTCCATGTCAGCCAACACAATCGCGCCCAGAAATGGCTGATCCTCGCCCACAATCACCGCATCGCGCAGCAATCCGTCAAAGTGATCGACCAGCTTGGCCCGCAACGCGCCGACAGCAACCCATGTTCCCGTGCGCAGTTTAAAGTTTTCCGCCGTGCGCCCGTCAAAAAAGAACCCCTTGGTCAGATCATCGGGGTCTGCGGGACGCAGCGCATCGCCAAGCATATAGAACCCTTCATCATCCAGCGCATCTGCGGTCGCTTGTGGGGCTCCGAAATAGCCCGGCGTAATCGAAGGGCTTTTCAGCCGCGCCTCCAGCTTGCCTTCGTTCGGGACCAGTTTAAGGGTCACACCGCATGCGGGGACACCAACATTTCCCGATCTGGGCTGGTGATCCGTTCCCATCAACGCGAACGGCCCGGTTTCAGTGGCACCCAAAGCAGTCACCAAAAGCACCTCGCGCCCTGTGGCCTGCTTGGACAGCGCCTTGAGCTGATCCCAGGTATGTTGCGCCATACCGGCACCAGCATACATCATCATGTCCATGCGGCTGAAAAACGACTTTGCCAGATCGGAGTCTGCTTCTAGGGCGCGAACAAGCATTTCATAGCCCAACGGTACATTGAAATGCCACGTGGGCCGCACATCGGCCAGATTGCGCAGGGATGTGGCAAATCCGGCAGGCGTCGGCTTGCCCTCGTCGATATAGAAAGTGCCGCCGTTATACAGCACCATGTTAAAGGTCTTGTTGCCGCCAGCCGTGTGGTTCCACGGGGCCCATTCGCACACGACGGGCGGGTGATCGGCCAGAAAGCGAAAGCAATCGGCGATCATGTCCTGATTGCTGGTCAGCATATGTTGCGTGTTGATGACCGCCTTGGGCGATCCGGTGGACCCGGAGGTGAACAAGTATTTCGCGACTGTGTCAGGCGTTAATTTGGCAAAGGCCGCATCGGCAGTGTCAGTGTCTAACGTGCGGCTTAGGGTCTTGAAATCTATCTGACCTTCGGCAAGATTTTCGGTCGCGATCACCGCCAAATCCGGCGACGCAATCGCTGCGATGGCTTTGCCATAGGCCGCCCCATCAGCGACGAAAACCGCGCCGGGTTTTAGCAGCAATGCGATATCGCGCAGCTTGGCGTGGTCGCTTGATACCAGCGAATAGGCGATCGAGATCGGCGCATAAGGAACACCCACATATTGCGCGGCCAGCCCGATCAGCGCGTGTTCGATGTCGTTGCCCGACAACACCAGCAGCGGCTTGTCAGGGCCAAGCCCCAAAGACAGCAACCCCGCCCCGATCTGTCGCACCTGCGTCAAAACTTGTGAATAGCGCATCGTGCGCCATTCGCCCGACGCGTCTCGTTGGCCCAAATAGATCCGGTCAGGTGCCACCTTGGCCCAATGCACCAGTCTTTCAGGTATGCTGTTGGCCAATGGCGTAACCACACCTTTTTGCGCCATCATAATCGTGCCGTCGGGGCGGTGCTCAATATCAAACTCTGGCTGCCAAAGCGCTGGACCGGGTGTATTCATTTTGATCAGTTTCCAACAAACTTCGACAGGATCGCATGAAGGCTCTCGCGTTCTGCGGCGCTTAGATTTGCAAAGATCCGCTGCTCATGGGCGACGATCGCGGCACTGACCTTGTCGTGCAACTGCTCTCCTTTCAGGGTAGTGCGCAAGGCATAGGCACGCCTGTCTGTCAGCGCGCGTTCGCGGCGGATCAAGTCCAGATCTTCCAGCTCGTCCACGATGACCACCATGCCCGACCGTTCAATTGACAGGGCCACCGCGACGTCGCTTTGGTTGATGTCGGGGTTCGCGCTGACGACAGACAGGACCGACATGCTGCGTTGGCTTAGGTTAAATCCCATCAGCAATTCACGCAGATCGCGTTGGATGGTGACCCAGCTGCGCTTGATCAGATATCCCGTGAAATCCGGCAGATTGCTTTTGCGGATCGCGACGGACAGGTCGTCGCCGTGCAGCGTTGGTGTTAAAGGTGCTTTTTGCTTGGTCATGCCGGTCTCTGGTTTGTTCTGTTACCGAACATTAAGTTTGATCTGGCGCTTTTGGCAAGCAAAAAGGCATGGCCTTGCGTCCGGGGCTGCGATTGACGCAGTATCAAAAACGAACAGTCCGCTAGGAATACATAATGTCGATTTTGCCGCCCCCTGCCCTGCGCCACATCACCGATCTGACCGTAACGTTGGACCCGATCCGGCATATGGGCAGCGGTCGCGCCGGTACCCGGCGGATTATCCCCATTGTAGGGGGCACTGCGCAAGGCCCGTTGATCAACGGCAAAATTTTGAACGTCGGGGCCGATTGGCAAACAAAATTTGCCAGCGGATTGACCGAACTTGATACCCGTTATGCCATTGAAACCGACGATGGTGCGACGATCGAGATCCAGAATTACGGCTACCGACATGGCCCCGCAGAAGTGCTGGATGCGCTGGTCCGCGGCGAAGACGTCCCCCCCGACGCCTATTATATGCGCACCCATGCCCGGCTTGAGACCGGCGATGAACGCTATGCTTGGGTGAACCAAACCTTGTTTGTCGGGAACGGTGCGCGCTTGAACGGGCAGGTGCAAATGTCGCTCTTTGCAATTGACTGACTTTGGCTGGTGAAAATCCGATGCCACGCAAAGAAGTGCTTTCTTTCTGTGGTCAGCCATGTTCAATTTTCCCTCGTATTGCGCAAATCAAAGCAAAAGACAGGATAGAACCATGTTAAATCCTGCCAAATGTCAGTTTGCGGAACTTCGTTCCGTTATGCGGTATTGGCAGATGGGATTTTAACGCTTAGGCTACGCAAATCAGAGTCGCGGACAATCGTGGAGGAGCGTCCGCAAAGGCTTGTTTAGGGAGGGGTTCATATGTCCGGGAAATCGGCAGCACTGCCAATACGAGGTGGTCATTCATGACGGCGATGACCATGGAAGAGGCCATTCGCCACACAGTTCAGACCAACCCGACCTTCGAGGTCGTCGAGGCAGACGTACGCGGTGTCACTTACCGCACGTTCAAGAATATTCCCGGCACAGTCGCCGCATTGATGCTGGCCAGCCGCGAACAGCATGATGGGGGCGCTGCCGAATTCCTTGTCTATCAAGACGAACGCTGGACCTATGATCAATTCTGCGCGCAGGTGCACCGCATGTCGCACACGCTGCGCGACACATTAGGCATCCAAAAGGGTGACCGCGTCGGTATTGCCATGCGCAACTATCCCGAACTGCTGATGCTGACGCTGGCCATCGCGTCGGCCGGTGCGGTAGTGGTGTTCGTAAACGCGTGGTGGACCACCGAAGAACTGGACTATGCCCTGCAAGACAGCGGCGCAAAGACAATCTTTGCCGATGGCCCGCGACTTGAACGGATGTTGCCATTGCAAGACCGTCTTGGCCTGCGCTTGATCGGTGTACGCGACGGCGAAGGGATGACTGATCATTCCCTGACCGCGCTTGCCGCTGATATGCCTGATACGCCCATCGACGGGATCGTGCTGGATACAGATGACGATTTCGCCGTGATGTATTCGTCAGGCAGCACCGGCAAACCCAAAGGCGTCGTGCAAACTCACCGCAGCGCTGTCAGTGCTGTGTTTAGCTGGCTTATTCAGGCGGTTGCGGCCCCCTTGGTCAACCCGCCACAACCGGGTGATCCCGAACCGCCGCGCCCGTCGGGGTTGGTTGTGACCCCCTTGTTTCACGTCACCGCGACGCATCCATTATTCCTGCTCAGCCTGCCTGCGGGCGCAAAAATATCGCTGCTCCATAAATGGGATGCCGAAGAAGCTGTGCGGGTGATCAACCGTGAAAAAGTAACACGTTTTCTGGGCGTGCCCACCCAGTCGGCCGACCTGCTAGAGGCGGCAAAGCGGATGGGTGAAACCCTGCCCACGCTGACGTGGCTTGGCGCTGGTGGCGCGAAACGCCCCGCTGCCCAAGTCGCGCAGCTGCAAGGGCAGTTCCCTGCCGCCGAAATTGCGACCGGCTGGGGCATGACGGAAACCAACGCCCTTGGCATCGGCATGGTCGGCGAGGAATATAACAAGCGCCCCAATGCGGCTGGCAAGCTGCACCCGCCACTGCAAGACGTGCGGTTTTTGGATGATAACGGCAATGATGTGCCGGTCGGCCAATTGGGTGAAATCACCGTCAAAAGCCCCGCCAACATGCGCTGCTATCTGAACAAACCCGAAGCCACCGCCGAGACATTGCAAGACGGCTGGCTACGCACCGGTGATCTGGGCGTGATCGACGAAGAAGGGTTCATTACCATTCTGGATCGCAAGAAAAATATCATCATCCGTGGCGGCGAAAACATCGCCTGCCTAGATGTCGAAGGGGCGCTGCACACGCACCCCGACGTGATCGAGGCTTGTGCCTTTTCGGTGCCCGACGAACGGCTGGGCGAAGTTGTGGGTGCCGCTATCCAAATGCGCGATGGCAAGACGATGACCAGCGCAGACATGGCCACCCATCTGGACGGGCACCTTGCCAAATTCAAAATACCGCAACAATTGTGGTGCCAAGACGGGCCTTTGACCCGTGGTGCTACTGATAAAATTGACCGCCGCGCGATCCGCGCCGCGTGTCTGGAACTTTAGGCCCCCCGGGCCTTTGCTGAAAGGAAGACAGATGAACCACCCCACAGACGAAGAAATTGGTGCCTATATCGGTGCTGCTGGCAAAGCGGCATGGGAGGTTCCTGACCTGCCGGCGGGGACTGCCCTGCGCGAGATCAAATCAGTTGGCATCATCGGTGCCGGCACCATGGGCGGCGGCATCGCAATGAACTTTGCCACAGCTGGCATCCCTGTGACCATCGTTGAAACCACCCAAGAAGCGCTGGATCGTGGGTTGAAAGTCGTGCGCGGCAACTACCAACGTAGCAGTGACAAGGGTCGTTTTCCACAAGACGAAGTCGAAGCGCGGATGGACCGTTTCAACGGCCAGCTTGAAATCGCAGCGCTTGCTGATTGTGATCTGGTGATCGAAGCCGTGTTCGAAAACATGGAGCTGAAGCGCAAGATTTTCACCGAACTTGACCGCGTGATGAAGCCAGGCGCGATTTTGGCAACCAACACATCAGCGCTGGACATTGACGAAATCGCGGCGATGACCAAACGTCCCGAAGACGTAATCGGGCTGCACTTCTTTTCGCCTGCCAATGTGATGAAATTGCTCGAAATCGTACGCGCAAAACACACGGCAGATGATGTCGTCGCCACGTCAATGGATCTGGCGCAAAAGATCAACAAGATCGCCGCGCTGGTCGGCGTTTGCCCCGGTTTCGTGGGCAATCGCATTTTGTTCGCTCGTCAAATTCAGGCTAACAAGCTTTTGGACAAAGGATTGATGCCCTGGGATGTAGACGCTGCGTTAAACACCTTTGGCTTCAAGATGGGCCCGTTCCAGATGTCGGACCTTGCCGGTCTTGATATCGGTTGGTCCAAAGGGGCCAAGACAACCAACCCGATCCGGGATGCGCTGTGCGAAATGGACCGTCGAGGCCAGAAAACCAAGGCCGGTTTTTATGACTATGACGAAGCCCGCCGCCCGATCCCGTCGGACGTGGTCGCTGGCGTGATCAAAGACATCACCGGTGCTGAATCCTCGTCGATGTCTGCGGATGAAATCATTGAAATCTGCATTTATCCGATGATCAACGAGGCCGTCAAAATCCTTGAGGAAAACAAAGCGCAACGTCCATCCGACATCGATGTGGTCTGGCTGAACGGCTATGGCTGGCCCGCCGACAAGGGCGGACCGATGTTCTATGGCGACATGGTCGGCGCGCAAGCCGTGCTGGACGTGATGGAACGCTTGGGCGCTGAAGACCCCGCATTTGCACCCGCAGAGTTGCTGCGCGATCTTGCGAAAAACGGCGGCAAATTCACCGAGATCGATACCGGAGGGCTGAAAACATGAGCTATGAATTCATCAAGACCGAGAAAAAAGGTCATATCCTGATCGTCACCATGAACCGGCCCGAAGTCTACAACGCCGTTCATGCCGAAATGCATCAAGAAATGAGCGATTGCTGGGATGCCTTTGCGGCGGACCAAGACCTGTGGGTCGCGGTTCTGACAGGTGCAGGCGACAAGGCGTTTACCGCAGGTAATGACCTCAAGGCCACTGCGTCGGGTGGATCCAAGAAAACGCTGGCTCCGACTGGCTTTGCCGGTCTGTCCTCGCGCTTTGATCTGGAAAAGCCGATTATCGCAGCCGTTAACGGTTTTGCGATGGGCGGCGGGTTCGAAACAGCACTGTCCTGCGACATTATTCTGGCCGCTGACACAGCGAAATTCGCGCTGCCCGAAGTCAAAGTAGGCTTCTTTGCGTCTGCGTCGGGCGTGCAGCGTTTGTCGCGCTACATCGGGCGCCTTGCTGCGCAAGAACTGATGCTGACAGGCCGCACCATCGACGCTGCCGAAGCGCTGAAACTGGGATGCTGCAACGAAGTGATGCCAGCCGATCAGTTGATGCCACGCGCGATGGAACTGGCCGAGCAGCTTTGCTCTGTCTCGCCATCCTCGGTCAAAGCGACCAAGCGCATTTTGAACAGCATGAACGTGGCCGAAGGCCTGCCCGAAAGCCTTGAGTACAGCCGTGTTGTCCAAGGTGATCTGGCGAAAACCGAAGATTTTAAAGAAGGCGTTCAAGCCTTTGTCGAGAAACGCAAACCCAATTGGGTCAACAAATAATAACCGAAATTAACAGCCGGGAGGCACCGAATGTCACATAACGAAGCAATGGCCGGAATGAACAATCTTGAGATGTCCGAGAAGGCCAAGCCGCTTTTGGCGGCCGTCATCAAGCACATCCGCGAAAACGTCGATCCGATCACAGATGAATATTTCCGCCTTGGCGAAGGCCGCGCAGACCGCTGGTCGCACGCGCCGGGCCAGCTTGAACTGCTGGAAACCGCCAAGAAGAAAGCGCGCGAAAGCGGGTTGTGGAACTTCTTTTTGCCCAACGCCGAAACCGGCGAAGGTCTGTCGAACCTTGATTACGCTTATATCGCGGCCGAGTTGGGCAAAAGCCCGCTGGCGTCTGAATCGCTGAACTGTTCCGCGCCTGACACCGGCAACATGGAAGTGTTGGAGCGTATCGGCACCCAAGAACAGAAAGACACATGGCTCAAGCCGCTATTGGCAGGTGAAATCCGGTCGGCATTCGCGATGACCGAACCCGACATGGCGTCTTCGGATGCGAAAAACATCTCGACCTCGGCCGTGCTGGAAAACGGCGAATGGGTAATCAACGGCGAGAAATATTATATCTCTGGTGCTGGTGATCCACGTTGTAAGATCATGATTACAATGGTGAAAACATCGCCCAACGCAGAGCCCTTCCGCCAGCAGTCGCAGATCCTTGTGCCTGTCGACACCCCCGGTGTTGAAATCATCGGCCCAATGCACGTCTTTGGTCACGACGACGCGCCGCACGGTCACATGCACATCAAATTCACAAACGTCCGCGTACCAGAGGCGAACATGCTGTGGGGCGAAGGTCGCGGCTTTGAGATCTCGCAAGTGCGTCTTGGACCTGGCCGTATCCACCACTGCATGCGGTCGATCGGTGCTGCCGAAAAGGCGTTGGATCTGATGATCGAACGTGGCCTAAGCCGTGAAGCCTTTGGGAAAAAGATCATCGACCTTGGCAAGAACATGGAAACCATTTCCCGTGCCAAAATCGAGATTGAGGCAATGCGGTTGATGGTTCTCAAAGCTGCCAAGGCGATGGACGTATTGGGCAACAAAGAGGCCCGTATCTGGGTCAGCATGATCAAAGCGATGGTGCCAGAAAAAGTCTGCAACATCATCGACCAAGCGATGCAGGTTCACGGCGCGACCGGTATTTCCCAGTGGTCCCCACTGTCCGGCATGTACACCTCGCAGCGCACATTGCGCTATGCGGATGGCCCCGATGAAGTCCACCACCACGTTATCGCCCGTGCCGAAGTCAAGGATTACAAAGAATCCAACCTGCGCACATCCCGCGCCCGCGAAGAAATCGCGACAGGCCGGACACGGGGCGGCGTATGACTTTGTTTGATCTAACCGGAAAGGTGGCGCTGTTAACCGGTGCCTCCAAAGGCATGGGGTTGGCGATGGCCAAGGCCCTTGCCGAACACGGGGCGACGGTGGTGATTTCGGCGCGCAAGCAGGATCAGCTTGATGCTGCTGCGGCTGAGATCAACGCGCTTGGCAAAGGCAAAGCCTTCGGCGTGGCCTGCAACGTAGGCTACAAAGAACAGCTGCAAGCGCTGGTTGATAAAACCCACGAAGTTGCGGGCAAGATCGACATCGTGATCGGCAATGCAGGCGTGAACCCCTATTACGGGCCAACGTCGGAAATCCCTGACGATGCCTATCAAAAAACCATGAACGCCAACGTGCAGTCTAACCTGTGGCTGGCACAAATGGTCGCCCCTGACATGGTCGAAAAGGGTTCGGGTTCGATGGCGTTTACATCCTCGATCGGGGCATTCAAACCGTCTGTAATGCTGGGCACCTATGGCATGTCCAAACTGGCGTTGATCGGGTTGGTACGCAACCTTGCGGCTGAATTCGGTCCCAAAGGCATCCGCTTTAATGCGATTTGCCCCGGCCTTGTGCGCACCGAATTTGCGCGCGAACTGTGGGACAATCCCGAAGTCGAAGAGCGCATCAAAAACGACATCCCGCTGCGCCGCCTGGGTGAGCCCGAGGATTTCGCGGGCCTTGCCGTTTTCCTGGCCTCTGATGCCAGCCGCTACATGACCGGTCAGGCGCTGACCGTCTGTGGCGGATCGAACATGTGGACGTAAGGGGCTGATATGGAACTGAAAGATAAAATCGTCGTCGTCACAGGTGCCGCAAGCGGTATCGGCAAAGCGATGGCCATTCGTTTCGCTGCGGAAGGTGCCAAGAAAGTCGTCTGCGTCGATCTGAACAAAGACGGTGCGCAAGAAGTGGCAGACGGCATCGACGGTGTGGCGTTCGGCGTCAATGTCGGTGTTGAGCAAGAGATCGCGGATATGATCGAAGCGGTCGAGGCCGATATCGGTCCGATTGATTTGTTCTGTTCTAACGCAGGCATTTTGACCGCTGGTGGTATGGACGTGTCCAATGACGACTGGCAGCGGATTTGGGATATCAACGTGATGTCTCATGTCTGGGCCGCGCGTCATCTGGTGCCGCGCATGACCGCACGTGGGGGCGGCTATCTGCTGAACACCGCGTCGGCGGCAGGCTTGCTGAACCAAGTCGGTTGTGCGCCTTACGGCGTGACCAAACACGCGGCAGTTGCCTTGGCTGAGTGGCTGGCAATGACCCACGGCGATGACGGCATCAAGGTTTCCGTGCTTTGTCCGCAAGCGGTGCGCAGCGAAATGACCCGTGGTCACGAGGAATCTGTAGCGGCTCTGGACGGCATGTTAGAGCCTGAACCAGTGGCAGACGCCTGCGTTGAGACGATCAGAAACGAGACGTTCCTTGTCCTTCCTCACCCACAGGTCTTGGACTATATGCGCAAGAAAACCGACAACTATGATCGTTGGATTGGCGGGATGCGCAAGCTGAACCGTCAATTTGGTGACATCCGCAACCCAAAGAAAGCACCCTCATGATCGGATACACGACAGTCGGCACCGCCGACATGGAGCGCGCCAAAAAGTTCTATTGCGATCTGTTCGAAAGCAAGGGTGCCAAGGTGCTGGTGGATGCAGGACGCATCGCCATGATCGGCACAGGTCGCGGTACGCCGATGATCGCAGTGTGCGAGCCTTACAACAAAGAGGCCCCCACCCCAGGCAACGGCGTGATGGTGGCCTTTACGGCCGAGACAAAGCCCGAAGTTGACGAAATCTATGCCCGCGCGATTGAACTGGGGGCGACCTGCGACGGCCCTCCGGGTCAGCGCGTGCCTGACCGCTTTTACGGGGCATACGTCCTTGACCATGACGGCAACAAGCTGTGCTTTTTCAAGTTCGCGTAAGTTAAAACGCTGCCGTCCGCGTCACGCGGGCGGCAGATCATAGACGCGCCGCGCAGTGCCTGAAAACAGCGCTGTCTTCTCGGCTTCCCTCAAATCCGCTGACATCTTCTTGAACGCATTCCAAATCACCGGATAGCTGACCGCGGTACGGTCCACGGGGAAATTGCTTTCAAACATGCAACGGTTCGCGCCAAACACTTCCAACATATGCGCATACCACTTACCCTGAACCTCGACGATCTCGTCCGAAGACGGCGGCAATTCGCGGTGCATGTAGCCAAACCCGTTGTCCGGCATACACAGACCGCCCAGCTTCGCCATCACGTTGGGGCATTCAGCCAGCTCGGCCATGTGATCCTTCCACGCCTTGAAAATCTCGTCGCGCTTGCCCTCGAACCGGCCAACGCCCAACGGGGTGCCAAAGTGGTCAAGGATCAGCGTGGTACCGGGAACAGCACGGGCGAGATCAAGGAATTCCTGATGCTGATGGTGATAGTGCCAACTGTCCAGCGTCAGACCGCGTTCACCCAAAATCGCTGCACCGCGTCTAAAGTCAGGATCACCATACTGGTTCGGCACACCGCGTCCCGGAATGGCAAGGCTGCCAGGTTCAGGGTCACGGGCACCGGAATTGCGGATGCCCTTGAACAGGCCTTGGCCTGCTTCTTCATGCGCATCCAATGCTTCGTGCAACAAAGCAGGGTCCAGCACCAATTCGGTCTGGCCGATGATGCCCGCGACCTTGGCCTGCCCGTCACCTGCGGTCGCGGCCATCCGCGTGACTTCGCGTGTTTCAGCAACGGACTGAAGATGCGCCGCCGCATCCAAATCCCAATAGGACCGGCATTCGATAAACATCGTTTGCACGACATTATGGCCTGACCCCGTATCACGCCCAAGCGCATCCATTTCATA
>ERZ651776.2716-NODE-2716-length-18681-cov-6.532520_pt1 | contig 18681 bp, 10 predicted proteins | sample MGYA00514761_ERZ651776 | MGnify/ENA metagenome assembly ERZ651776 | reverse complement strand
CTAGAGGGGCGCTCAAGCAATCACTGGGTCGACATGAACCTGTACGGACATCAGCTCGTTTTACACGTATCGCCAGCAAAAGCAGGCGAAGTGAGCTCCAATCCCGTGGATGGACACGATGTACCTGTCCCGCATTTCGGCGTAGTTCTTACTATGGAAGATTGGGAAGCGCTTGCCCAGCGCTTACGCGATGCTCGCGTTGCATTTGTAATTGATCCCTATGTCCGCTTCAAAGGACAAGTGGGAGAACAAGCCACGATGTTTTTCCTAGACCCTTCGGGCAATGCCCTAGAATTCAAAGCGTTTCAAGACGACAGTCAACTGTTTGCAAAATAGCCGCACCATGTTTGTAGCCATCTATCAATTCACCGCTAAAAACGGACAAGTAGAAGCGTTTGTAGAAGCGTGGACCCAACTTACTCAACTCATCTACCAATTCGAAGGAAGCCTAGGATCACACCTACACCGCTCCACGGAGAACCCACTTCACTTCATTGCTTATGCCCAATGGCCCGACCAATCAACCTGGACAGCCTCAGGAAAAAACATGCCGGAAAGTGCGAACATTTGGAGAGAACAGATGCGTAGTTCTTGCGTTGAAATCAAGACACTTCACACCATTCATAGCGTAGCAGACTTAACAAAAGTTGATGTTTATAAATAGCTTTTTGCCAATGACTTAACGGCATTTGAATACATCATTAGATTAGCAGAGAAAGCGCTGGCTATTAAGAGATGTTTGTGTAGACCGCTTGGACGTCATCGTCCTCTTCATGATCTTTTCTGTCTCGCCGTTGTCGTCGCTCTCGTCCATCGACCGTGGTTCGAGCACGCACGGTTCAAGAATCGCTCTCATCAAAGGCTCGCGCCCTTTTTTACGACGACGAGGACTTCTGTTCGTACTTTCGGGAGACGAAGACGACGACGACGAAGACGACGAACACGAGGCGATTACGCTTCTTCCCAAACGGGATGAAGAATGCTTCGTCGCAATCGAAGCTTTTTTCTTTCGAGAAGACAAAGAGGAAGAACTCGAGCACGCCGACGAGTGAGAGGACAACACGCGAAGCGCATTTATTGCTGCCATCGCCGTGATTCTCACACTCTGCGTGATGCTCTATAAACTCTCTCTGCTGCTACTAATAATAATACACTAACGTGTTGCTAAGAAGCGAGAGAGAGCTTAGTGACGGGAATTCTGTCAAAACTCTCTCTTCTCTCTTTGTGTTTTATAAGAGAGCAAGTCAATAAGAGAGAGAGCTCCTTCTCTGCCCAAAAAAGTTCGACTAATCTTTCTCTTCTGTCTGTTTAGTGTGCTCTCAGAAATTAATCATAGCAGAAGCTCCTCGTTTTGGACAAAAAAAGCGTTACGAGAAAAAGTCTCTCGTTAAGAATAAAGTCTCCAATCAAAATCTCTCTCTTTCGGGTTTCGTGTGTGCGCGAGGATGAGGAGGAACACTACTTCTGCGATTTCGTCGTCTTTGCGTAATAAAGCGCCTCTTCTTTTTCCTCGCTTTGACAGGTGGGGGTTATTGAGTGGAGGAAAAACGAGTTTTGTCGTTGCCTCGTCGTCGTTGAAATCATCATCGTTCGCGAATTATTATTCTCATCATCATCATCATCATCATCATCATCATCATCGTCGGTCTGTTGTTGTTGCGAAGAAGAGATTTACGACGACGACGACGACAACGAGAAGAGGAGGCTTTGATGAACAGTGGTTACGAGAAAGGTGGACGGTGGCATACGCGGTGGCCGTTCGAGACGCTTTTCAGGCGAAGACGTCTAAATGCGAAGAGGAGCCGGCGCTGAGAGCGGTTTTGGAAGTGAAAGAGGCGTTGGAAAAAGAAACGAAGAAAGAAGAGATGAAGTTTAAAGCGATTACGTTTGCGCTGTCGTCTCTCGCCAGTCGAGAGATGTTGATGGCGGAACTGAATATCGCGCAGAACGAGGACGAAGTGACGAGAGTGTTGAACTTGGCGAAGAGACTGGCGGATGCGGGAGCGTCGTCTGCGCACTTCGCGAGGGCGTTGGCGTTTGAGGTGTTGAAAGCGAACGTTCCGGCGCGAGCGGTGGAAAAATCATTAATCGGAGAGAAGTTGATGCGGCCGGAGGTACGGAGGTACGAGAACGATATTTTGTGGTCGATTACGGTTCCGAGCGAAAAGATAGTCTTGAGCAGGGAAGAGATTCGGAACGAAATGCATCGGAAAGGTTACGTAGTTATCGACGGCGTGCTCGGCGAGAAAAACTCAAAGATTTGCGAAGAAGCGGCGATGAAATTTTACGAAAGCGATCCGGGAACAAGAAAATTCAAATCGGGAGAGCTCGCGTATGAGGAGAAAAACGACGCAACGACGCAAAAGAAAGAAGGAAAGTATCGCGACGACGAAATCGCTTGGTTGACTGGAGACGAACGCCCGGTAGCTTTGGGCGCGCTCAGTCAATTTCTTCGCGACACGCTCGGTGACATTCTCTGCAACGTCTTCAACGAAAAGAAGGATGGAAGTAATAAACATCTTCTTCTCTCTCCGACAGATTACCATTCAAATGTCATGCTCTCCGTCTATTCGTCCAATCGTGGCGGTTTCGTGAAGCATTTAGATCACGACGACGCGAGCGACCCTCGTAAAATTAGCGCGGTGTACTATCTCAACTCTCAATGGAACGAAAACGAAAATCGCGGCGCTTTACTCTTGTACCCGGAAGGAGGAGAGGATTCGACCCCCGTTCGCGTGAACCCGATTCGAGACCGGTTAGTGCTCTTTTGGTCCGATACGATGTACCACGCGGTTGAACCGAGCGAGAGAAGAAAACGCTTCGCTTGTTCCTTTTGGTACTTGTAGCGTATAGTCGTTTCGTCGCATAGAGTCGTCGTGTATAGTCGTAGAATGTAGAAAGGAGTCTCTTCGTCGCATAGAGTCGTAGAAAGTAGAAAGGAGTCTCTAGAAATAGCAAAAGCGCACGCGGCGCTTCTTCAAAGCGAGTCATAAATATCGTCTCCATTCCTCGTATTCGTCGTATTATTTTCTTTCTTTCTTTCTTTCTTTGTTGTGTTTTCTTTCTTTCTTTGTTGTGTGAAAAACCTCACACAAAGCCGCCGCTCTCGAGAACGAAAAATGCGCGCGACTTCTTTGCTCTCGCTGCTCAGACGAGGACGAGGAACGACAGGGGGACGACCGTTAGTACCGTTTTTAATAAAACGTGCGAATAACGCTGCCTTCTTCTTTCGTGGTGATGATGATACTACCGATAAAGTGAACGCGAGGAAGACGATCGATTTTCGATCCAATTTCTCCTCCTCGAGCGGGATGCGTTTTGCGGCGAAGAATGACAACGAGAACGACGACGAGAATCCTATGAATACTCCTAAGAATACTACCGCCATCAAAGAAAACGCAGCCGACGAGGAAGCTTTACCGTCGCCTTTACAGCGCGCACCGATGAAGAAGAACCAGTTAAACAAGCAAACGTCTTCTTCTTCTTCTGTTTTATCGGATCAACTCGGGAATCTGAAACTCCACCCATCGGTGACTCGAGAAGGGAAAGAAAAATCCGAGGAAATATTCTACGCTTTGAAGAAGAACGCGAAAGGGTCGACGAAAAGGTTCCAAGCGTTTCTGAAAATTTTAAGAGGCGGGATAACCGTGGAAGAGGCGTTGATTCAGTGCAAACTGTCGCCGAAGAAGAAAGTGGCGAACGAGTTGTACCAGATTATTAATTCGGCAAAGTTTAACGCGATAGTCGGTCTCGGGAGAGAACCGGAGGACGGGTACGTGGACGCGAATTGCGTGATTTCGAAAGCGACGGCGACGAAAGGACAGTATTTGAAAAGGATGTACGTGAAAGCGAAAGGGCAGGCTGGGACTATGCACCGAGCGAGAACACATATTCGAGTGGAAGTGAAAGAACAGGAGGCGGGGAAGAGGATGCGGGTGTTTGACCCAAACGACGAGGAAAGGGCGAAGGTTGGACAGGAAGGGAAGAACGCGCCGCCGTTTGAACCGCCGTGGATCACGCGGAGGAAATTGGGCGAGAAGCGGTACAGGATGGCAAAAGAAGGCGGGATCCTTTAGCATTTAGTAGTAGTTGTAGTAGTAGTAATAGTAGTAGTACAGGTACCGGTAGTAGTAGTTATACACAACGCTTTAAGAGCCTATTATAACTTTAGTTTCGTTTGTTCTACGTCGAAGAAGAACTCTCGTCTATTTACTCAGCAGCGCCGCTTTCCTGGCTTTCATAAACGAACTCCCTCCGTTCAACTCTCTCAGAATAACCGTCGCTCTTTTCTCCGCCACCTCCTCGATCGCGCTCTCGTGCGCAATCATCTCCAAGTTCTCCTTGACCGATTTAAACGCCTTCCCGGTATCCATCCCCATCATCGACATCTGCCTCATCTGTTGCGTGTCGTTCAACGTGTTGTTCCCTAGAACTAAACCGAACACCCCACCGAGGCCGAAAAAATTCAAAAAGTACCACGACAAAGACGACACGTACGTCACGTCTAAACTCTGCAAATCTATCCCGCGTTGTAACATCGATCGAAACCTTTGCGTCAACGGAAACGGCACTTTCCCGACCACGAACCCAGTGAAGAAGAAATTCACCCACGCCATGGTGAGCATGTTCGGAACGATCATGTTCAAATTCTTCGTCAACATTTCGCTCAACATCGACGGATCCGAGAGCATTTGTTGCTGCACGTTGCTCTTCTTGCTCTCTTGACTGAACACGCCGACGGTTTCGTTGCAGAAATACTCTCTCCGTTTCTCGAATCCTTTCTCGCTTAAATACCCACAGTTTTGCGCAATCCTCGTCGCTCTCACGACCGCTTGCGCTTCTTTTAACCCGTCGTGGTCGATTTTCTTCCCCGACGATGATCCTTGCCCGAAGATTTTCGAAACGTTGTGCCGAATGACCCCGACGAAGAACATCGCGATCGTGATGGGAAGCAACACGTACAGTCGGATTTGCGGGTCCAAATGGAGCAACGCGTCGTGTGATGTTAACGCTCCCGTTGCTCCTGCTCCTGGTACTCCTCCTGATAAAGATGACGACGACATTGCTCTCGAACTCTCTCCGTAGTAATACTCGTTCGTGTGTATCTAACTCATGAGGAAAAATGGAAGTCACGTCTCTCGTTTTTCCCCAGACTTTTCTCAAGTGAAGAAGACGAGGATAATAACGAGATGATATCGATTTTGCACGACGACTTTGTTGTTGCAAAAAGAAGACACAGAAGAATATTTGCCGCTTTCCTCGCTCGTTTTTAGTAAAGCTTCTTCGTCCTCGTCGTCGTCATCGGTATCAACAACAACAACGACGACGACAACACATTCTTGAACGAAATGATGAAGAACGACGAGAAAGACGAGAGGAAAAACTTCTTCCTCTCCGAAAACTTCTCCGCGTTGGACGCGCTGAATTCAGATGATACGCACGATGATGCTGACGATGATTACGAGTACCCAATTTTTGATCACATCGGCAAGTGTCGCTTCATGTTACCGCGCACGCATCCGGATTTTTTGGATTCAGAGATGAAAAATCAACTCCCGAGGCAAAGCGAGGAAAGCAAACGAAAACAGGAAGCGTTGAAAGCGCGAGCGATGCGACTGAGAGACGCGGAGAAAAAATTCGCGCAGAGAGAGCACGCGGTTGAAGTCATCGCCAGTCGGTTTAAAGGAGGAGGACCGTTGTCCTTGCTTTACCGAGCGTTACACGAAAAGAAGCGGGTGAAAATAGTGACCAGGAACGAGCGAGGCGTGAGAGGGTGCATGGAGTGTAACATATCGGCGTTCGATAAGTACTTTAATTTTGTGGCGCACGATATCGAGGAGAGGTATTCGGTGCGGGTGAGGAAGGAGAAGGAATACGTAAACGGTAAAGGGGAGACGAAAACGAGGAGGAGAAGAGTCATCGAACAGAGAGAGAGGAAAGTGAGTCAGATGTTTTTGCGAGGAGAGAGCGTGGTGCTCGTCGCGCTGGCGGAAGACGAAGAATACAAAGAAGAGGAAGAAGAAGATATAGACGCCGAAGACGATGAAGGAATAGCCGATGGCGAGGAGGAAGACGTAGCCTTGGGATAGAAATAGTTCTCGTCATTGTAACACTACGACCTAGGATTAAACACAATAGATAGCGCTAAGAAAGAATAAAATTCACTTCAAATGTTCGCTCACACGTTACTATCGTTACTTTTCCCACCCCCCATTCTCGTTTTCGTGAAATACTTCATGGAACTCCGTCGTTCTGCATACTTATACTTTCGCGTACTCGAATGACTATTCGTGTCACTGCCACCGTCGTCAGCCTCCTCCTCTTCATTCTTTCTCTGCTCTTCCTCTTCGCGCTCGGATTTATCCAACGCGTTTGCTATTTTATCGTACTCCGAGGGTTTGTATTTGGACACGCACACGAGAACGTACGTCGTGACGTGCGCGTAAGTTTTCACAAACTGCGTGAAGGTATACAAGCTCGGCGACGTGAGCGATTGTCTCCCCGACTTCGCTTCTTCTTCGTCCAACGCTCTCTCGAGCACATCCGAACGTAACTTAGCTCTCACGGCGCCATCGGTCATCGCGTTGAACAAAACCTCGCACTCTTCGCTGTTGTGATTTTCAATCAGCGCCGTTTCGCTCATCGACGTGAGCGCTACGTTTAGTTGTTTCTGAACATCATCGATTAAATGTCGGTACTTTCGTACCAACTCCGTCGCCGCCGATCCAGATTCCAACGGAAATAACATCGCAATCATCGCGTTGTATAACCGACTCAACCCCTGCGCTAACACCCGGTATTCTTGCCCGTTGAAGGTTTTCCCGATTTCTACTTCAGCGGCCGATATCAACCCTCCCACGCGACTCAATCGACTCATCGCGGATTGCTGCTTTTGACTGAGCGAGTCCTTCTCCAAGCGTTCGAATAACGCGTCGTCGATGCCGTCTCCGTCGTCGTCCGTATGCATGCTACCCTCGAACGAAAAATTCAAATAGACGTCAACGATGATACCCAACACGTCTCTAATTTCCTTCGCGGCTTCCGCCGCGTCCATCCTCGCTGCATCCGCGGCGTAAATCGGCGTCACCGTCCTCGCCACCGCTAAAGCAATAACCACCGCCATCACTACCGACAATACCCGCTCCAACGCGTTAATCACCGGTTCCTCCTTATAAAACCCTCCAACCCCGCACACGACAAACGTCAACTCGCACACGACGAACATGTACTCGTACTTCGCGCCAAACTTTTTCTTATAACATCTGCATACTAAGCTCACCAATGCGACGCTCGACGCGAGTATCGCACCAGATGCAACTTCACACAAATTAGTATCTTTTTTCCGAATTTCGTGCACCGAGACAATCATCGGCACCACGAGCGCGCCGCCGAGAACTGTACCCAGAATCCTTAAATAACTCTTTCGCATCATGCTTCCAATGTTCGAATCTATGAGAAAAAGGAGAGAGATATTCACCCACAAGGTGAACCCTTTATACCCGTCGTCCGAGTGGCCGGCGAAGGCGTGCATGATTGTCCCGAATAATAGCGCCACCGTCGCTTGCAGAGGTGGGCCGCGCGCGTGCGCTTTCGTGATCGAAAGGATTGAAAGAAATGGATGATTCATTTTCTTCCACGGCGGGTTCATCATCTAACTAACTCACGGGGGTCTTCAATTCAAAGCAAGAGTCGTGGTACTCACAGAGTGGTAGAGTAGTGCTCTCGTCACAGCAGACAAGAAAACCCCACAAAATATGATTTCACGCGCTCAAAATGTTTTCGGAGGTACGTTCGTTTTCACTCTTTCTCTGTGAGTGTACGTGTAAGTGCGCAAGTTGTAAATGCAATGTGCGCTTTAAAAATGGCGTTATTCCATGGGGGGAAAATTCCTTCAAAAAACGACACGTAAAATACCTCACATAGGTGTTACTCTGTGAGAAGAAGAGATTTATCAGAGCGATGAGATTCGCGCACGGGTGGCCGATCGAGAGAGACTCTCCTTTACTCTCTTTTTCCTCTTCTTTGTGTTCTTCTTCTTCTGCTTCTGAAGACGACCCCGAGGACGAACACGAACGACGACTTTTAGTAGATGATGATGAAACCAACGAGAAGCGTCGACGAAAAGCAACGACAACGACGACAACAACAACATCGGAAGAGGAAGAAGAGCAAAGGAGAAGACGACAAAAAGCGAGAAAAGAAAAGAGGGAGAGTAAAAAGAAGAATATATACATCGTGTCGACATCTCTGGACCAAACCTCGCGGATGCTCGCGATCGTGACCTCGATCGGAGGCATCGAGTTGTGGGATTCCGGGCAAAATAGGACGTTGCTTTGCGCGAAGATGAAATCTTCTTCTTCTGCTGCTGCTTCGGAGTACGTGTGCGCGGAGTGGAAACCGAATTATTACGAAGAGAACCACGGCGTAAAGGACGACGACGACGACGACGAGTCGATGTCGGCGTCGCACAAAGAGAGGACTTTGCTCGTGTTGACGCGAGCTGGGAACGTGCTGGTGTTTTTGGTCAGCGTAGGGAACGTGGAGGAGTTCGGTAGGAGTAGCGAGAATAATACTAGTAATAACAATTCAAACAACGCAGGAGGAGGAGGAGGAGGAGGAGGCGGTTCGGAACAGAGATGCGGCACGATGCGGTCGGCGAGTTGCGTGTTGAAGAGGGCGATTAAGGTTAAAGTTGTTTCCAATCCTTCTTCGTCGTCGCCTTCGCACGATAGTAATAATAATAATTTAGCGCCGGAAGAAGAAGGTTTGGAGACATCATCCGCATCCGCATCGTCTGTTGCGACGACTTTTGCGTGCGCGAAAGATGGCCAAGGCGTTTTCTTCGGAACGAGTCGAGGCGGATTGGCGTACGCGGACGTTTTTCCGAAAGGCAAACTTTACGCGACGACGCATTCTTCCGATTTGGTTTTGAAAGAAATATTGGTAGCGAACGATGTCTGCGCCGCGCTCGCGCCGAAACATCATCGGAGAAGGACGAGCAGAATGAGTTACAGTCACGGTTTGGGTCATACTTCAGGCGACGAAGAGTACGAAGATGAGGACGACGAAAAACGAGCGGATTTCGAATTCGACGATAGATATTCCGACGAAGACGAAGAGGAATACATTCGAAGTATAAGTCCGAGAGAAGCAAGAAAAATAGCAACGGTAAATACCGAAGAAGAAGAAGAGGAAGAAGAAGAAAAAGAAGAGCGGCAACGCGATGCCGTGGTAAGTATACGAACGACTGCGGCGTATCGCGAGGAAACTTCGTGCGTGGTGGCGCTCGCGAGCGGGCGATGCGCAGTTGTCGCGTTTTCGCGAGAGGAAGAAAAAGAAACCACCACGGAAGTAATCTCGTGGTTAGGAGACGGAAATTGTTCCGCAATTGCCGCGCATAGCACAGATAACGTTCAAAGAATAGCCGTAGGAACTGGCACAGGGGACGTGGATATTTTTTCGATAGTCACGTCACTCGCGGCTGCCTCAGCGAGGAGAAAGAAAAAAATTCGATTCGAGCGAAGGTTTAGGCATAGTAAAGAAGAAGAACGAGGGGATAGCGCCGTCTGCTCATTAGTTTGGACGAAATCTGGAGACGCGTTGGCGGTTGCGAATAGTGGCAAAGGCATGCCCTTGAGCGTGTGGTCTCGGGTAGGTACGAAATTGTATGCGCACGAATCGTCGTCATTGCTGGAGGAAGACGCTTCCACGAAATTCAACGCTAGATGTTTGTGTTGGAACGGTAACGCCTCGAGCTTCTACTCGGAGTTTTCTCTCTTCGACGTCGCGACTGTTACATCGTCATCATCATCTTCTTCTTTGAAAAGGAGTACGTTTCGGGAAATCTCGTTCGTCATTTCGCCACCGGATGCAAACGTGAGAGTACACCCTCGCAACAGTCGCATGTCGCGACAAAGATACACGTCTTTATCGAGAGAAGAACAGTTAGCGGCTTCGACGAAACCAACATCCGGCGTTCTTCTCGGCGCCGATCGCATCGTTTTCGTGGAAGACGATGACTCGGACGACTCGGATAAAGATGACGAGACGACCGCTGCGACACATTACGGAGAAGACGACGAGAGCGACGACGAATACGGCACCTCGACTCGCGACGGCGAACTTGTCGACGAGAATCAATACGATTCCAAAGCTGATCTTTTTGATAACTTTTCTTCGTCTTCGTCATCTTTAGATGTTATCGAAAAGCGCCGATTCAATGATGGCACGAATGGTATCACCGATGTCGCAAACAAGGCCGTGCTCTCTCCGTCTTCGAGACATCTTCAAAATAAACTCAAGAAACAAAAGCGACGAGAATATCGCGAAAAACTCAAGCGCAGGAAAGAGAAGCGAGAACGCGACGCTCGAATCTCTTCGAAGCCTCCGAAACCGCTTCGTTGTCGACACGAGCTACTTCCATCGGAATATATCGCGACGAGGTTTCCGGCTCGCAAAATCGCCATTTCGCCGGATGGATTAGACATTGCCGTCGCTGGATCGAGAGGATTCGTGACGTATTCGCTGACGAGGAAAAAATGGCGCATGTTTCGCGACGTCTCGAAAGAGAAAAGAATTCGCGTCACAAAAATGGCTTGGCTTACGCTGAGAGGAGATGCGTCCGGGGAGAACAAAGAAAATGAAGGCGTCGCGTTCAATGCGTTAGCTGTCGCGTGTTCTCGAACGGACGATCCGACAAAGCATGAACTGCGCGTATACGCGGCGGCGACGCAACCACTGGACGAGCAGTGTGAAATCGTAAAACCGCATTCACTCGGGGCTATTGCTCCGGTGGCGTTGGACGCGTGCGGCTCGCACGTCTTAGTCATATCACCACCGTGTGAGATTGCTTTGTTTGAAGTCCGTGTGAACGGTTTTGGAGGCGTGAACAGCAGTGAGATGACTTCAATCGGCGGGAGTTTCGTCTCTTCTCTTTTCGGCGGGTCGTTCTCGACGAGCGCGAAGAATACCGCAGCAGCTGCTATTAAAGCCGAACTTCGCGTCGCGAGAGACGTTTCCGGTCGACGCAGGGTTGCTAGTGGAGATGAATCGTTAGCCCCACCAATTGCCGCTGCTTTGTGGGTATCGAATCACGCCTACGAAAGTCCGAGAGCGATGCCGGCGCCTTCCATGTGCGCTTTGTTGCGACCGTGCGGGACCTTGAGCGTGTTGAAACTCTCCGGCCAAAACGCCGGGAAAGAAGTCAAAATTAAAACAAGTTCTTCCCAAAACAACGACAACAGCAACAAAGTCAGTACTAACATAACCGAGCGTTTCTGGTTAGCCGCGCGCTCGACGGATTTCACGGGGAACGGCGTTTTGCCCGAAGTCGACAACGCGTGGTGGACGTTTGGCGAGAACGGATTGGAGGCGAGACACGAAGATTGGGACGATTTATTTATGACCGTTCAAGAAGAAAACGACGACGATGACGAACACGATGATGATGATAATGACGGCTTCGATGCGCACGAATTCGACGAAGAGTATTCCGATTCGTTCCCGATATCTATAAACTTGGAACAGTTTCGAGCGATTTGTGCTACCAGACGTCTCCATCACGAACGTAGTTTTGGCGCCAGTGGCGGCAGGATAGACGTCAGCTCGGTTCAAAAATCCATATTACCGTTATTATTGAAGAAATCTCTCGCGAGGAGAGACGTTGGTGCGGCGAGAATATTAGCCAAGGAAGCGAGAAAACGTTCGAGACGATTGTTTTCGTACGCTTTGGAATGGTTGATTCACGACGCTCTCGAGCAAATACAAGGTGATGATTTCGACAACGAAGACGAAGACGAGGGCAACGAAGTCAGCGATGATGGCAACGATGAGGTATATTATAAATCTGTTAGCTATGACATTACCAAAAGAGAACTTCTCAAGCGATCGTTAAATCTCGCTCGCGAGTTTGAGGAGTTCCCAGACGTCGTCGTTTCTGTCGCGCGCAAAACCGATCAAGACATCTGGCCAAAACTGTTCAAATCGTGCGGCGTAAAAGCGTCTACTTTACTGAAAGCTGCCATCGACAGAGGTCGGTTACGCGTCGCTAGTCGCGGCTTAGTCGTCAGTTGCTACATGGACGGCGAAGAGAGTGGACGCGAATTAGCGTACGATATTTTAGACGCCGCGTTCGTCTTGAAAGACTTCGCGTTGATTGGAGAAGTCGTTCGGTTTTTATCGATTGGTTTTGATATGCTGGACAAAATCGATGCTACTAACGATGATGATGACGAGTTCGAGGAGGAGGAAAGAGGTGGTGGCTTCTTTTCCATGCTATTCGGAGGTGGTGGTGGTCAAAATGAAGATGGTACGAACAACGCCAACGGACTCACGCGAAGAGAAAAGAAGGAAGAGATTGAAATGCTAAGGAGAGAGCGGCTGATTTTAGAAAAAGCGTTGGAGCACAAACTCGATGAGATTGTTTTTGACGTCGACGCGCGTTCGTTGGGGGCATTTTACCGTCGCGTACCGAAAGAAGCGTTTGACGTGTACGACTATTTCGTGCGAGAGGCGGACGGCAAGTGTTCCTTTAACGTCGACGACGACGAGTATAACCAAGATTTTGACGATAAAACAAGCGTTTTATCTTCTCCACCAACGTCGCCGACGTACAGCGAAAGCAGCAGGAAGAGTCCCAGAGGGACAAGGAGGAGAAAGAAGAAAGAAGTGAAAACGAAAGCGCTCGGGTTCAGCGGCGCTTTGAAAAGAGCCGTGGACACTGCTTTATCCCAGAGACGATTGGGAGGAGGAGGAGGATCAATGTCGACGGGATCATCGTCTTCTCTTTTTGATAACAGAGATAACGACGACGATAACGACGAACGCTACGCGTTAGAGGTTGTCAAACGCTCGAAAAATCTCGAGTGGACGCTCGTCCTCGCCACTTTAGCCAGGGACAAGAAAACGCTTCTGGAACTCATCGACTTGAAAACATCCGACGTCATGTACAACGCCTGGAGGCAAGCCGTGGAATCTTGCATAGAAGACGACGCGGACAAAAACAACAATACCTCCGGTGGTAAACACTACTTTCGACGAGAGGACCAAAGAGAGGAAGACTCCTCTTCTTCCGAAGACGAAGACGGCGTCGGAAGCGAGAACGAAGAAGCGCGAAAGCACTCTTTAAAGTCTTACAAAAGAGCTTTCTTCGCGCAATTACTCGCGGACGTGCACACCGAGTCCATGAGGGAGCAGAAAAAGAAACGCGGGTCGCAGTTAAACATCGTCATTCCAGACGCGCCCGAGTTCTAATTTACTACCACGGATTTGTTCCTTTTTTAGTATGTCTCTATGTACCACCACCAAGCACCAACAAAAGCAAAATTTTCTTCTTTCAACAAAAAACTGCCTTTTTTTCATTTCTTTTCGTAATTCATTTTTTTCACAAAGCCGCGTCTCTCTCTGCTTTGCACTTGCACACGTCAAAAAGTACGCGCGCGAATCGCTCTTTCTAGATATCTCAGAGAGAGAGAGCACGCTGCTAAAAGAACAGCGAATACGGAGAGTTTTTCTTTATCACTGTCTCTCTTTTTGTGAGTAACGTGTGCTGCCCTCGACGAGAAGTACTCATATAATACTCTTTCTCGTTTCTCTGTTGTTCTCGTGCGACATCATTCGATTTGGGCCGCGTGTTCTGTGATTTGCGATTTCCAATCTCATCGCGAGCAGAGGAGAGAGTCTCTAGATAGAAACAAACGATACTCTCAAAATGACAAAAAGGGGAAAAACCTCTCGCGGCGGTCGTTCTCGAACGACGACGACACTAAATAGTCGCGAAAATGAGAGTCGTCACAAAGGTTCGTCTTCTCTCGTAAAAGCCGTCGGTGGAATTCTCGCGTTGCACTCATTCTCGTCGTCGGTTTTTGTGAGCGCGTTCGACTTTAAATCGGAAAAGAACCAAGCGTCGTACGAGATGGAGGAAGAGAAGTTCGGCCCGTACGCGTTTCCGAACCATCACAAGATTCCGAACGAACGCGGGCCGTTCGGGGAATCCTCGAGTTTTAAAGAAGCCGTGCAAGCGTGCTTGGAGGAATCTCCAGTGCACGGGTTGTGTTACGACCAAAAATACGGCGCGATGAAAGATTGGGACGTCTCGGAAATAACCGATTTTAGTTGGGCCTTCAGCGGGTACACGCACGTGATCGAGAACAACGGGGAACCGACTGGACGAGCGAACTTTAACGCGGATATTTCCAACTGGAGACCGACGAAGGCGAAAAGAATGGATCACATGTTTTATTACGCCGTCGATTTCAACCAAGACATCTCCAAGTGGGGGTGGCGAGGCGGGATGGCGCACAAGCAACCACAACCCGGGATGTTTCAAGGCGCTATTGAGTTTCAAAGACGGTTTAACTGTCCGGACGCGATCGAAGGGCCGGTGCATCAGTGCCGAGAAAACGAAGGGTGGAAGCCGCAGGAGAGCTACATGAGGAAGGATGGCGGTTTGAGCGGCGATTTTCGCAAGTCGTCGGAGGGCGGCGACGGGGGCCTTTCTAAGCCGCGCCCGTTGTCCGGCGAGTTGGGCCACACCGAAATCTCGGACGAAGACGTGGAAGCGTTTTTGAAAGCCGAGGACAAAGGTATTCCGCTGTCCGAAATCTTGAAGATAAAGAAGTCTTTCGGAGGATCGTCCTCCTCAGGTAAGAGTTCTTCCTCGTCTCGAGAACAAGAAGAACTCGACGAAGAGAACGACGACGAGTTGAATCAAGAAATTGAAAGCTTGAAGTCCAAGGCGAAGAAGTACGTCACGTCTTCGAAATCGTTCGATCCGTCGTACGAGCCGCGGTACGAAACACCGAGCAAGTACAACCAAAACAAAGTGACCTCGAACAGTTTCAGTTCGTACGCGTCTTCGTTGGACGGCGTTGGTCTCGGTGAATCCGAGGGGACGACGCGCAAAGGCAGCGAGGATGTGGAAACGGTGAAAAACTCCAAATTCGAAGCGGAGAAGATGTTGTTGATGAAACAGTTATCCGATCTCGAGAACAAGAACAAGGATTTGGAGAGCAAGACCAAGGGCAGCAGTTCGTCTTCCGACGACGACGGAGAGGAAGAAGAAGATGTCTTGAAGACAGTCTTGGACAAGAAGCGCGCCGCTTCGTCCTCTTCATCTTCTCCTTCCTCGTCCTCCTCGTCCTCGAATGCGGACGAAAAGAAGAGTGGTGATAGCTCGGAGTTTGAATTGCTCAAAGCCATGAAGGCGAAACTTGATAGCGAAGTTCAAACGTTGAAATCTGAAATCTTTGACGTCAAAGACAGTCAACAAGACGAGGACAACTCTCTCAATGAAGACGGTCACAAGTATTTGGAGGAAGACAAAATTCGCAACGCCATCGGTAAGTGTTTGCAAGAAGCCGCCGTGGACGGCAAATGCACCAAGTATGGCGAAGAGTCCGGTTACGGCGAGATGCCGGATTGGGATGTTTCGCACATCACAAACATGGAAAAGCTCTTCTACAAGAAGTGGCACTTCAACGCTGATCTCTCGAAATGGGATACTTCGCACGTCACGAACATGAAGAAAATGTTCTACTACGCGTTTGAGTTTTCTCAAGACTTGTCCGATTGGCAAGGTGAAGCGGCGGAGAACGAGCAAGACAACATGTTTAACGGCGCCTCGAGATTCCAAGCGAACTTTGTTTGCAAAGACAAAGAGACTGGGCCGGTGAAAACGTGCATCTCGCTCGCCGCGAGCAAAGGTGAAGTCGAAAAGAAGGAAGAGGATACCACCAAGGAAGAACCCGAACAAGACGAGGAAGAAGAAAAAGAAGACAAGGTACCGGTGAAAACGTTGGTGTCCGAGGACGAGGAGGAAGAAGCTGCCGAAGAAGCGGAAGCGGAGATGCACAAGCACGACTTGGTGAAGCTCACCGACAAAACTTTGCACTCTGCCATCTCCAAGTGTTTGAAAGAGGATCCAGTCACTGGCAATTGCGACAAGTTCGCCGCGAGCTCTGGCTACGGCGTCATGTCGCACTGGGACACTTCTGAGGTCACGGACATGAAGAAGGCTTTTTACAAGCGCGAAGACTTTGACGGCGATATTTCTCAGTGGGATACCGGATCGGTTACGAACATGATGTACATGTTCTTCGGTGCGAAAAACTTTGACCATTTCATCGGCTCTTGGGATGTTTCCAACGTTGCGGACATGTCTTACATGTTTTATGATGCCAAAAGCTATAACAAAAACATGGATAAGTGGGACGTCGGGAAAGTCGTTTCAATGCAAAAGATGTTCTTCAACGCGAAAAGCTTCGATAAGCCGATTCACTTGACGTGGCAAGGTACCGCGGCGTCGACCAAGCAATTACACTTGCTCAAAGACGCCAAGGCGTTCAACGAGAAGTATTCCTGCGAAGATGAAACGGACGGTCCGTTGACTTCGTGCTCTGAGATTGGCGCCGCCGCCGGGAAGAAGACGGGATCTTCCAAGAAGGTTTCTAAGGAAGAAGAAACTTCCGCCCCGCACGCGGACAAGAACGTGGAAACGAAGGAGTACGACATTCAAGCGTTTGGCAAGTCCATGACGGCGAAATTGGAGTACGACGACGAGACTGGACAAGTGAAGGGTTGGATCATCGATGAAAACGCGGGCAAAGAAGCCATGCTCGGACAGCGCAAGCGAGGCACTTGGAGATTTTTCAAAGCCGCCGACCTTGGCATGGCTGCCTCGGGAGCCGAAAGCAACTTTAGAAGTTCGATCGTCTACCCATTGGCCGGTGCCTTTATCGTTTTTGCGGCCGTAGCTGCCTACCGCAAACAACAACAACGACAAGAAAAGTTGTTGGTAGCTGAAACGAAAGAAGACGATTTGGAGTCGCAAGGCGTCGCGAGTTCGGCGCGAAGAGGATCCAAGTACGGAACCTTGGCGTAAAAGAGAAAACTTTAACAAGATCAAATGACTATATAAACGACCATTTTCTTTGTAATTCTTAATTAACATTATTAAAACGAATATATTCGAACATATATACGTGCTCTTCCTACGCTCTTTTTCGTAATAGAGCTTTAATCCGTCGACTTACATGCCGATACCAGACTCGTGGACTCGATGACGATTTCTTCGATCATTCCCCTCCTATTCCCATACCGATGGACTCGGTGACGATTTGTTTAATCATCTCCTTCTTCTCCTTCATGGGACAATTAAATCTCTCCTCCAACTCTTTACGAATCTTCTTGATGGATATCTCGTCCAAGTCTGCGCTTTGCAACATCGCGACGATAGCTTCTCTGATTTGCTGCTCCGTCGGTTGCGGATTCCCTACGACACTAGCGCTGACGTTGTTGTCCGTCGAAGGTATCGCTGCTGAAGGCGTAGGTTCCCTCTTCTCTGGCTCAGCTGCTACTGCTACTACTTCCTCCTCGCGTTTCTTCTCTGGCTCAGCTGGCTCTTCCGACGGCGCTTTCCTCGCCTTCTTCGCCGGCATCTTCTCTTCCTCCTCCTCTTCTTCTTCTTCTTCTTCTTCCTCCTCCTCTTCTTCTTCCTCCTCCTCTTCTTCTTCTTCTTCTTCCTCTTCTTCCTCCTCTTCCTCTTCTTCCTCGTCGTCGCGCTCAACCTTCTCGCCGGTCAACTTTTCAATCTTTTGCAACGCCGCTTCCAACTTCTTCTTCAAATCCGCGTTTTGTTTCTTCAACTTGGCGACTTCGTTCGAGACTGCTTTCGCTGGCTTGGCGGCTTTAGTCGCCGCTTTCTTCTTCTTCGCCTCCGTTTTCTTTCTCTTCTTCGTCGCCTTCGCGGCAACCTTCGCCTTCTTCTTCTCCTTCAACTCCACTTTACTCTGTCTCCCTTCCGTCGCCGCCGGTTTCTCCAAAAACTTCAAGATTCGTTCGATTTGCGCCTCCTTGGAGCCTTCCGCGCCGCTCCCTCTCGGCAAATCGAACATGTCCATGATTTGAAATCGCGGCTTTTGGAAGATTTTCTCCAACGCGACGACTTTCTTCTCTCGGTCTTTCACTTCGTCCTCGTAGACGAAACCGGAAAAGTCCAGAATATCTCGTTTCCGCGAGATTTCTTTCCCTGGCGTCTTGTACAAGAGCCGGTGGACGAGAACGAGGAGCTCGTCGTCTCTGTTTTCGCGAAAAGAAAGAGGAAGAGAAAGAGAAACAAAGAAAAAGAGGTCAGTTTAAAGTTAAAATTATCTTCCGTTGTTGTTATTTTCGCACGTACCGCTTCATCTTGTCCATCGCGAACTTCACGTTTTCAATCTCCCTCAATTTCACTCCTTTCCCGACCTGCTCTTTCTTCCTCTCCTCTCCTTTTTTCGTTGGGGATTGCAACACCGTCGCGGATAAAAACTCCGTCTTCTTCCTCTCGCGTTTCCCGGTTTTCAGTTCCGGTTCCTTGGCGGAGTTGTGCGAGGCTAACTCTTTCGCGATCGACTTCTTCGTCGTCGTCGTTGTGGTGGTGGTGGTGGTCGTCGAAGATGGTTTCGTCGGTTCCGGAATTAGTGTTGGAGCGATTGGTGGTGCGGTAGGTTTTTCCTCCTCCTTCTCTGCTCTCACTTCTAATTCTCGTCGTTGCTCCGGCAACTTTTCAGCGGCAGCATCATCGGGCGCAGAAACCGTAGTATTCGTGGCTTCGGTATTCTCCTCCATCGTGTGCTCTCTTCTTTATTATATACGTGTACCTCTAGTCGTGAGTTTTGTGTTTGAAAAACTTTTCCAAAAGTGTCG
>ERZ651776.2713-NODE-2713-length-18693-cov-7.033305_pt1 | contig 18693 bp, 10 predicted proteins | sample MGYA00514761_ERZ651776 | MGnify/ENA metagenome assembly ERZ651776 | reverse complement strand
CCGTATGAATGTGATGTGTGCGATAAAGCTTTTCGTACATCTGGTGGTTTGACACAGCACAAGCGTATTCACACGAAGGAGAAACCGTACGAGTGTGATGTGTGCGAGATGCGTTTTCGTCATTCTTGTAATTTGCAAACGCACATGCGTATTCACACGAACGAGAAACCGTTTGAATGCGATGTGTGCGAGAAGAGATATCGTCAATTGAGTGGTTTAAAGTACCACATGCGCACTCAACATTAGCTCTCTTTCACAGTCCTCTGTAAACACATACATATACATCACATACTCAACGAATCAAACGAACTTTTACTCGCGCTTTCGCGTGTCTCGCGTTTTACATCACATTTCACAAAGTTCCCGAAAATCGACACAAAACGCGCACATTTGCGCGTGAGATAGAGAACCACACGATAAAGATGACCACCACCGCGTTTGCGACCAAAACCGGGTCTTTCCTCTCCTCTTTGAAACACGCGATTCAAATCGTCTCTCTGGCGCACGTGTTCAACGAAAACGTCTTCGAAGTGACCGCGTGCGTCGGTCCGAGCATGTTGCCGACGTTTAACCGCTTCGGGGATATCGTTCTCGTGGACAGACGAATCGATGTCGGGAAAGGCGACGTGGTCGTCTCTCGGTCGCCGACGAATCCGAAACACATGGTGTGTAAACGCGTCGTCGCCGTGGGAGGTGAGAGAGTGGAAAAGAAAGCGAGCGCGAGCGACGTTTCGAATCATCGACAGAGGAGAGAGGACTCGGAGGAGTTGTTCTTGGACGGCGAAGGGTGGAGCGGCTATCGGAAGTGGGACGAGATCAACAAAAAGACAAAGAAAAACAAAGAGTACGTGACGGTTCCGGATGGACACGTGTGGTTGCAAGGGGATAACGAAGGGAACTCGACGGATTCGAGAGATTACGGTGCGGTACCGATGGAGATGTTGCGAGGTCGCGTGTTCGCGAAAGTGTGGCCGATGCGCGAGCGCGGTTGGGTGGAAAGAGACGAACGGTACGCGTTGAGAGATGAGAAAGAGTAGTTTAGAGTAGAAAGTAGGAAATACAAGTAGTAATAGAGTTGTTCAAAGCAGCAATAGTAGAGAGAGATTTAGGTGACTCTACCAGTGTTACGTGTAATAATATAACAATATTTAGTATCCTTTCGATCGACGATGGTATAATTTATTTAAATTTTCGTTTGTTCGCACCCTAACAACGTCTTCAACAACTCGTACGCGACGAAACGGATGCTATTTTGCGGCACGACTTTCATCGTGTTTGCCGTCCACCCTCTAAAAAACCCTCTCGCGCCTTCGTCTCGCATGATCGTCGTCATCGCGTCCGCCATCCCGTTGTACGTTTTACCTTTCATTTGCATCCGTCTTCGAATGGTATCCAACGGGTAACACACCGTCGCGCTAAACGTTCCCGAGGCTCCACCGATGACCAAATTCGCCATTGGATCTTGCTTGATGTTCGCCCCGTCCCCGTAGTACATCTTCTTCGCCACGTCGTAACTGGCAAAGTTACACGCCGCGTACGGCGCGATCCCGGCCAACGTCGGGATCAAACCTTTATACAGCGCTCTCACGCCTTCCGTTCTATACACCACCGAAAATGCATTCACCATCCCTTTATACGGATGATTCGGTAAAGCTAATCGTAACCTAATCGTATCCAACGGATGCGTCAGCGCGGTCCCGGTCATCCCCGCCATCGCCCCGGCGAGAAGTCTTTCCTTCACCCCTAACTTGCCGTTTTCGTCTTGCAACTTGCTCTTGTAAAAATCGTTCGACGTCAACTGCGCCGCGGCATACGGTGCGACCCGAATGACGTTCACCCCGTTCCCTTTCCAAAACGACAAAATCCCTTCCTCTTTGTATATTTTCTTGAACGCTTGCCCGACTCCGGTGTACGCGGTGCCTTCGATCCCGGACGACGCCATCGCTTGCACTTGAAACAACAGCTTGATTCTATCTAAAGGCGCCGAGGCAGTTCTCGCGATGACCCCGGCGCCGCCACCGGCGGCGACCATCCTCGAACCGTCCAATGTTTTTTTCATTTGAGAGAATATGCCTCCGTCGTCCTTCTCGTTCGCGGAGTGTGCCGCTGCTGCACCCATCGTCGCGAAAGAAGAAGATGAAGATGATGATGATGCTAATGCCGACCGGGAAGCGTCACGGTCTCGATTCATTCGGTATTTGCTTTATGTATGTATCTATATATATATAAATACTCGCCGCAAAGAAAGGTCTCCTCGCAGAATAGAATAAAAGAAGCGCCTCCTTACAGAGCGCGTAATTCGTTCTCGTTCTCTTCGAAAGAAGTGAACGCGTTCGTTTTCCTTTTGTTGCGCAGTCTTTATTACACTAATAAAGATTATCCAGAGAGAGTCTACGCTTTAAGAAGAAAGTTGCTTTTTGTGGTTGTGTGAAGCTCAAAAAAGAGTACCCTTTATGCACTTACGAGTACCCTTTAGGCACTCAGCGCCTGCTTTTTGAGTCCCCCTTGACGCACTGAGACGCGCAAAAAAGAGTAACCCTTTACGCACTTAAACCCTAAACAGAAATTTATATACCCGCGGCAGGTGCGTTTCGCGTCACATTGCGTTTCGATACAAACGCACACACACACATCACGCGCGCGCATCTTTGCGGGTCGTTCTCGAGAGAGAGAGAAGAACGAGAGAGTGGCGGAGAACAACAAAATGGCGTACGGGTCGCTTCCTTCTTTCGAAGACGACGACGAAAGAAGAAGATTTTCATCTTCATCGCGTGCGCAGCGCGGGGAACGATCGCCCGACGAGGGACAAGAACACGAAGTTATGATCGCATCATCGGAAGTGAGATCCTCGGAGAAGACCAGAACGACAGGAAGGAAGAAATACGTCGCGATCGCAGTGGTTGGCGCGATGTGCGTCGCCGGCGTGTCGGCGGGGTCTTCGTCTTCTTCTCCCGCGAGATTACATCATCAGCTCGGAGATGAGGCCGCGGTTTTCACGGAGAGAAAGGAGCAAAATTTTCAGCCTTCGAAACTGGCGCGCGCTCGTGTCGCCATGGCCTCTCTCGGAAAGAAGAACAAACAAGATTGGCACTGGGAACACATCGGGAACGGGTATTACTGTCACAGCAACGCGAAGTACATTTGCGAGTTTTGGGGATCGCCGCCGCCTCCGGCGTATCCGTTTCCGCCGCAGATGCCGAATCCTCCGCCGCCGCCGAGTCCAGCGCCGCCGCCGATGAGTCCGGACGTGCCGTCACCACCGCCGCCACCGCATCCGATGCCACCGCCGTTGTGCGCGAGCGAAGCGTTTAACGAAGATTCGTGCACGGACGAAGTTGTTGTGAAGAAGTGCACGAGTAAAGTGAGCGAAAATAACAACAATAACAACAACAACGCCGACGCCAAGGCGACGCCTCAATTAGGCGAGGAGAAGTGCGAAGACGTGAAAGTCCCGGTGTTGGGGTATTGTTCCATGCAATCCGCGTTGCACAAAATTCAGTGTCAAGTGGACCAGACACCGTCGGCGCACTTGGCGCAGTCGTTGGAAAACTTGTGCACGGAATTGCCGGCGAAGATTGACGCCGTCGCGAACTTTACGATGTCTAGAATGTTCCCGACCGATCCGAACGTTTTAGCGGAAGCGTTCAACTCGAGATTCGCAGCATCTGCTACGGCCTCGTTGGGTGGTGCTGCTCACACTTCTTCATCTTCTTCTCCGTCGTTAATCGGCGCTGAAGAAATGTTGGACATTTTCGATCCGGATAACGAACACGTGTTCAGAGACTCTATTCGTAAACTGTTGCGAGGCGAGCCCGGGGTCGCGGACAAGAACAGCAAAGGTCACGAGATTGCCCCGTTGGGTCGCTCAGCGCACCAGTTGGGCGAGCAAGCGTTGATTGCCACCTTGGGCGGCAGAGAAACGTGCTTCTCTGTCCCGGTGGATACGTTCCCGCACCACGAAATGTCCGGTCAATTCGAAATGGAATGGCCGCAAAAGTTGCACGCTTCTGAGTATCGCCCGTCGATGTTCCGAGCGCAATTGTTGTCCCCGGAATTCGTTTCGTGCATCACGATGAATAAGTTTGAGATTCCGATGGAAGTCGCGCGAGGTATCGTGGACACGTACCGGACGTACTTCAAACCAATCATAACCAAATCGTTGGCGCAAGTCAACGACGCGACGTGCGGGAACAACAACCAAATGGGAAGATCGTCTAGAATGGGTAAAAATGAAGCGTCGCAATCGAAAGATTCTATCGAAAAGATTAAAGCGTTTACCGAGGAAGGTTTGGCCGGCGCCGCGAAGAAGAAGACGGTGGTCGGACGAAGTTTGTTGAGCAGCAGTTTAGAAGGGAAAACGAAGCCAAAGACGTACTTAAGAACGACGACGCAAATTCCAACCGTAGATTTGAGAGGTGCGGCGGATATTATCCAACGCGAAGCGAACATGGGCGGTTCCGTTGACCACGCTTCGTTGGTCGAGGAACGCATCATGTTGAAGATCAACAACTTGCGCGCGCAGTTTCAAAAGGACCCGTTGCAAGACAAAGCGTTCACCCAGAAGAAAAAATCCGAGGCTGAGAAGAAACACTCCTCCAGATCTCTTTTGAACGTGGATAATTACAACGAAGCCATGGAATCTGCGAGAATGTCCTTTACGAACGCGTTGAAGAACACGAGAAACGTCGATTACGAAGCTGAATTGGCGACGTCTATCAACTTCAAAGCGTCCTTCAAAGCCGCGAACACCATGTTCAAACACGGCGATTTATTCGATTTGACGGATACTGGACCACCGGTGATTAACAAAGAAGAGATGATCTCCTTGGGCGTGCCGGGCGTGTACATGAAGACCAACTTAGCGGCGAGGTTCCGCATGCCGTATTACTTCAAAGCAGACGTGCCGGGTGAAATCAACTTCCACGTCAAGGGTGACGTGCGCTACAAAATTAAGGTTTCCAACAATACCGCCGCGGTAGAGTTCTTAGGATCTACGATTCAAGCCGATCCGGAAGATATCACGTCCTCCGTCGTCGGATCCTTGCAACTCGGCACTTCGGTACGTTTGGACGAGTTCGTCACCGCCGTGTGCGTCGGCGACTTGTGCACCGGCCCGATGTTGGCCATGCAACAAGACGCCTACGTTGGCTTTGATACGTTCGATACGAACGGCGAAGTCTCCTCCGAGGATGAAACGCCGACGTGTTACGAAGGACCGGGTGGGCTCGAAACCACCTTTGTGGAGTGGGATTACGACGCGTCCGCAAAGGCGCAGTGCGTGGCGTCCGCCGACGGTGCCGCCAAGGGTGTCGGTTCGTACTTGCAAGTGCCGAAATCGCCGATGGGTGTGTACATGACCACTTTGAACGGTCAAGCACAATCTATCTGGCACGATTACCACTTAGACTCTGGAGATGGACACTTCTTCATGGATGAATTGTTCCACACGTGCGCCAAGGAGGACGATCCGGACACGTACGTCGACGCGTGCGATGCGGCGTATTTGGGTGAATTGCCGATGAAACCGACAAAGTCGGCGAGAAAAGCGGCCAAGCTGGCCATGAAGCACCATCGCGCGCACAGTAGCACGTTGAAGAACGTGAACGTGCCGAAACCGACGCCTGTCGCGCAAGTCGCCAAACCGGCGGCTGTCGCGCAAGCCAAGCCAGCTGCGGTATCTAAGCCATCTGCTGCGCAACAACAACAAGCGAAGCCTGTTGTGGTCGCGGCCGCGACGACTGTCAAGCCTGCTGCTGCTGCTGCTACCAAAACACCAACCGTCGTGACTGCCAAGGCGGCGCCGGTTCGACCAGACGGCGTCTACGAAAAGAAACCGGACGGCATGATGCGCTTAGTCGCCACCGAGCGTAAAACGCCCGAGCAAGAGCTCGCGGAAAAGAAGAATGCGGAAGAAGCGAAGAAAGCTGCCGAAACTAAAGTTGCCGCCGCGGAGAAGAAAGTGCAAGATGCGAAAAACGCCGCGGATGTCAAAAAAGCCAACGTGCAAAGCAAAATCGCAGCGGACCAAGTGAACGCGGCGACGAAAGTGATGAACGACGTCAGGCAGCAACAGCAAAAGCAGCAGCAGCAGCAAAAGCAGCAACAGCAACAACCAAAACAACAACTCAAACAACAGCAATCAAACAACAACATCAAAATGACTCCAATCAACGAAGAAGCGAAGAACCTCGAAAAACGATTAGACTCCATCGAAGCTTCGATGGGCCGCGAAGAACTCGAAAAGAACTTACAAGCGGAAAAGTTAGCGAGAGGTATCGCCATCCCGGATCTTCCCACCGCTACGACTCCTAAAGTCGCCTCCGCGACGAAGAAGCCAACCCAAGCGAAGAAACCAACAACATCATCCGTGATTTCCGAAATTTCCATCGACGACATCGCGGCTGAAATCGCGGACGAGGCGAGCATGGAAGGCGCGTAACGCGTAAAAGAAAAATGTACAAGAGTGAAAGAGCGGGAAAGTGTTATTTTTAGTTTGAGATATTATTAGTTTATATATACACATATTACGTTTAGAGAGAGAGAGAGAGAGAAATAGAGGAGGATTGTTATTATTATTTATACACTGTTCATGTCGTACCGAATGCTAAACTCTCTCGCGTACGTTTACTGTATTCCTCCCTTCGCGCGGCGAAAGCGCAAATCTCAGCTTCTTTTCTTTCTTTACGAATCCGCGGCACAAATTTTCTCTAATTCTGATTAATAATGTCGGCAGCAGCATCGACATCGCGTCATCCTCGTCGTCATCGCGATGGCGAGCGCGAACAGCTGTTGTTCAAAACGACGACCGCGAGGACACAAACGGTTGAACATGGGTCGTCGTCGCTTGATTGTGATGAGGACGACAACAAGAACGTTTTGGGGAAAATCTCAACCTTTTTCCTCCTGTTGTTCGTCCTCAGCGTTGCGAGCGCGCTCGGGGTTGTTCTGACGAATGATAATACTGCGACGACGAAAACGAGAGCGCTTTCAATGCTCGGAAGCAGTTCGAGCGGTTTGAGCGCGAGCGCGAACAGTTACGTGCCGTATTCCGTGGAACTGATTCCAACGTTTGCAGAGCAAAGAAAACCACTGACTGATTTTACGTTTTACGCGGCGGTTGGATCGTGCCTGAGCGAAGCGCCGAAGGACGGTCGATGCATCGATTACGGATCGAGAAGCACTCACGGTGCTTCGATTTCGGAATGGAACGTGAGTTTAGTGACGAACATGGATAAAGCGTTCGAAAATCGCTGGGAGTTTAACCCCTCGGAGTCGTTGAGCGGGTGGGATACGAGCGGAGTGACTTCTATGCACTGGATGTTTTTCAACTGCCATGAGTTTAACGGCGACGTGAGAGAATGGCAAACCGGGAACGTGCAAGATATGAGCGGTATGTTTTATAACGCGACAAAGTTTACGAGAAAAATTGACCGGTGGGACACGAGTTCGGTGACGAACATGCACGGCATGTTTCAATTCGCGGCGAGTTTTAACAAGAACATTTTAGGGTGGGATACCGGGAAAGTGGCGAACAGCGCGAATATGTTTAAAAACGCGACGGATTGGTACAAGAAGTTTTCATGTCCGAACGATTCGAGCGTCCCGAACGAGTGTTCGTGCACGGCGTGCGTGAAACAGGAGGAGTTTTTAGAGAGCATAGAAGAGTGTTTGCGTTTAGCGCCCGGAGGGAATTGCGAGAAAGGGTCGCACGGCGCCATTCACTTGTGGGACGTGTCCCAAGTGACGGACATGTCGTCCGCGTTTGAGAATCGAGAATCGTTCAAAGACGTCGGTATTAGCAATTGGGACGTCAGTTCGGTGACTCGAATGGACAACATGTTTCGAAACGCGGTGTCTTTCAACGGCGATATTAGCAAATGGAACGTTGAAAACGTTCAATCGTCGCACCGCATGTTCAAAAACGCCAAGGCGTTCGATAAAGACATTCGAGGGTGGGTGATGATGAATTTACCGTTATCGACGACGCCGACGACGAGAACGAAAACAACGACGTCGACGATGGGTTCTTCAGTAGTCAGCGAGAACCAAACCAACCACGCCTCTTGGGACATGTTTACCGGTGCGGACGCGTGGTTGATTAAATACGGCTGCCCGCACTGCCAACAATTCGAAGGCCCGCCGGGAATGTGGTCCACTCTCAACGAACACCCTCCGCCTTCGCCGCCGTTGCCGTCGCCGCCCATGTCGCCGACTCCCCCATTCGACCCATCGAAATGTACGTCCACCCCTGCGTTCGAGAACTTACACGAGTGCGAGGATACTTTACTCCATAAAGAGGATTGCTCCGTCGATCCTTCCACGAACGAGGAAACGTGCGCGGTGGAAGTCAAAGTCCCGGTCCTTGGATTTTGCGCGATGAAAGCCGCCATCAATAGGCTGAACAAAATCGAGTGCGGTTATTTATTAGAGGAGACCGCCTCGCAGACGCTCGATTCCGTCACCACGCCGGTAAACTTGCGGGGCATCGGAAACTACCTGGACGGACTCGCAACCGTCCTCGAGACTCAAATAGCGCCGCATCAAACGACGCCAAACGACGAAGACCCTTTCGACTTTAACGTCGCCGGCGGAGTCGGCGAAAAAGAAGAAGAAAAAACCGACGGCGTGTATGGCATGATTACAGATAAAAAGAAAGGTTGGTTTCCTTTTCTTTCTGAACACCAAAATTGACAATAGTAGCAATAGTCGTAGTCATCAATTAGGTGTATTCTCCGCGTTACGACAGAATTTCTCGCGCTTTGCATCCTCAGCTCGCCCGTGGGGAGGTTTCCTTTCCTCGTGCATCTTTTTTGGGGCGGTTCGGTACCGGACCGGGAGTCGCGCGTCGAGCGCGCTTTCGCTCGCGAGAAAGTTGTGCTCCATCCAGCAGAGCGTAACGCTTTTCAATTCGCCAGTTTTTTACATTCACAAACGCATTACTACATCTCTTCTTCTCTCGTCGTTTTGTCGTTCGCGAGAGACGTGGTCTCACGCACGCATGACGTTCCCTTCCTCCTCGAATTACCACCAAAACAAATCTCCTTGTCTTTCCTTGCGCGAGCGACAACTCCTCGTGTTCGGGTACCCGCGAAAAGTCTCCCCGGGGGAAGTCTTGTCACTGGTGCGTTTTCTCGTCCAAGACGACGACGAAGAAGATAATGAAGAAGTAAAAGAAGAGACGGGGAAATATGTGGTTAAAATTTTAGACGAAGTGGACGTGCACGGGTGCTCCGCCGCGTTCGTGCAACTCCCGAGAACGACGACGAGAGCGCAAAGGTTTCGAGCGTTCGAGAGGAAAATCCAAAGTGGAATTCAGTTTGAAGGGGAAAATATTTACGCGAGAGCGTTCGATGCGCCGAACAGACCGGAAGCGTTGAAAGGACTCCCGAGGACCGTGGAGGAGGTGTTTAAGAAAAAAGAGGAGGAAGAGGCGAAGACGACGATTCAGACGAAGAAGAAGACGATGAAGAGCGCTCCGGAAGGGTACGCGATTGGCGGGAACGTTGGTGGGAGCGACGACGGAAGCGGATACGGTACGAAGAGGAAACGAGACGGTCCCGGTCCGCTCTTATCGCTTTCGGAAAACCTAGTAGTAGCGGGAGGAGTAGACGTCGTTCGCGAAGAAGAGAGACGACGTTTGATTCGAGCGGAGGTGTCTGGTGGTGGTGTTTTTACGCGAGATTTCGACGCGGTTGAGTTTCTCGAGTTTGACCCGGCGACGAGTCAACCCGGGGAATGCGAAAGATCGAGCGTGAAGCTCGTCGGTCGCAGAGGTAACAATAACGTAGAGAGAAAACTTGCCGTCGTTTACGCTGCAGAAGCGCTGTCGTTTTTTATCGGTGCAAGGGGCCTCGCAGTGAGAAGAATGAGGAACACATTTCCGACGGTAGCGTTTGAATGCATCGAGCATCCACAAAGATGCGTGTTTTTGTGGCAGAAAGGCACGGGCGCGAATGGCGACGAAGAAGTGGCGAAATGCGAAGAAATTTTATTCGAGAAGGCGGTTTTAGAGACGATTGGAACTTTAGAACGGACGACGGAGGAGTATGATTCGTTGTTGAGCGCGAAGAAAGTGGCCGCCCGGACGAGCGCGACGAGTTACGATTTCAGAAGTCAACGAAGTAGCGAAGATACCGGATTTGTTGTTCGTACTCAAAGCGATAGCCATCCCGCTCCGTTTGTTGATAAAACGCCGTTACCACCGCCAACGGCAAACGAGTACGATCATCTGTATCAAAATGATGACAAAGAGGAGGAAGAAGAAGAAGAAAAATTTGAGAACACGAATAGAATTTTAGACGGCGACGACGACGATTTCGGAGGAACAGGCTTTGTTGGTGGTGATGACGAAGACGGTACCTATGAAAAGTTAGACGAAAGAACCAAACTTGTATCGCGAAACACTCCGTCACCGATTGAGGAGGAGCTACAAGACGTCGACGCCGACGCCGCTGAGCCCGAGAAGAATAAAGACATAAACTCTCGACTGGACGTCCACAGAGCGTGTTCGGAAAAGCTCGTTTCGAGAACAGACATCTTGTTCGTCCTCGGCGCGACGAACAAAGATTCGGGAAGCATTACCGAACGATTTGATTTAAACGAGCGATTCGTGAGAGTGCGCATGCCAAAAGGTAAAACCGTTTCCGCGAGCAACTACGCGTGCGGGATTGTAACGAAAGCTACAATGGAACCAGGACGAACGAAAATGCACGAAGTGACCTGGAAACTCGTTCTCGATTTAGGCCTCGCATCCGTACCGTCGTATATCACGGACGTGGCTTATTTGTCGAACGATAGTTTTACGCAAACCGAGACGAGCGCTTTCGCGGATAATTTGAAAACCAGAGACGGTGAGGATGTCGCGATGGAAATGGTGTTCGGGCCTTAAATGTGTGATGAGTTTTTTAAAGGAAAAAGATAGTAGTAGCGATAAATAGGGGAGACACGCGCGCATGTAAAGAACAATTTATAATGAAAGACATCAACACAGGATTTATTACATTATTTATTTGTCTCTCTCTCTCTCTCTCTCTCTTTCTCTCTCCGTTCTAATTATAGCAAGTTGGTGGTAGTAGTAGTCGTCGTTGTTGTTGTTAAAATAATACTCTGGTTAGTTCGGGTTGATGATGGCTTTGATTTCGTCGTACATGACCAAAACCATCGCACCACCGACACCTCTCAAGATGTTCGAGAACGCACCCTTGAAGAACGCGCCCGCGCCTTCGGCTTGGTAAATCTTAACAAACGCATCCATGGTGCCGGTGTACGTCGGACCGGCGGCGTTGCCCTTCTTACCGGAGGTCATCATCAAACGTCTACGAACGGTATCAAACGGATAGGACAAGACACCCGCGGCGTTCGTGGCGACTTGCGCGACGACGAACTTCGCAATCATGGAAGAATCCCTGGTCAACAAGGCACCCTTCCCGGTATCGTAGAGACCAAAGTACGAACCTCTGTACACGACGATACCTTGGACGGAAACGCCAAAGCCCTTGTATAAAGCACCAACACCGCCAGCCTTGGCAGTTTTGCTAATGCAATCGACCAAACCAGTGAACTCACGATCCTTGTTCGTGCCAACATCGGCGGCCAAACGCGTACGAGCGAAATCAAGCGGGTACACAATCAACAAAGACCCCGCGCCGGCCAAACCGCCAGACGCCATGTTGACCGCGAAAAACGACCAGAACGCCTCCTTCGGCGAATACGACGGAAACAAAGCCTTAATCGTATCCTTGAACGCAAAGTTAAACGCTTGCGTCGGGAAATAACGGACAATATTGGCCGTGTTCCCTCTCCAAAACGACCCCACGCCTTGCTCCGCGGAGACTCTCGTGAAGCAATTCACGATACCCGTGTACCTCGGGATTTCCCCGGAAATGATTCTCGGGTTCGCGTCTTGCGTTTGGATCAAAAGCTTGACGCGTTCGATCGGTGCCGTTGCGGTTTTCGCGATCGAACCGGAGACGCCGCCAGCCGCTAAATCTTTGAAGAAACCCAGCGGATCCTGTTTATATTACGCATACGTTTGTGGTATTGAGAGAGAGAAAAATTGAGTCAAAACCGTTCGAGCAGTCAGAGAGAAAAAAAAAGAAAAAAAAGAGATCCGATCGCTTTCGGATGATGATGATGATGTTCTTCTTCTCGCCGGCGATCTCTCGCACGCCTCGGAAACCCCAACTTTCGGGAGAACGAAAGAGGACTTTGGCGGAAGGAAAAGAGACGTCGATCGCTCTCTCTTTTCGTTCGATCTCTTTCCAACGCGGCGAGATCTTTTCGAGAAGAGCGCACACATTTAATCATCTTTTGGCGGCCCTGAAACGTCGGCGTGTACTCAATAATCTCATCGCGCTTTTGAGAAAAGCGTTCGAGGAAGTGAGCGCGCCGCGACATTTCTTTCTCGATTCGATCGACGATTTCGCGTTCAAGAATACACGTTTCGTCCAAACGCACACATCTCGTCCTCGTCTCGTTTCACATCGCGCGTGATCGCGCGTGTACACGTTCCGCGCGACATCAATCACATTTGGATTTTTTCAAAAACTACTCTCGAGTGTACTCACCACTTCTTTCTTACTGTGCGCGGTGAACTGCGCGGTCGCTCTTTGCGTCCGCGTCATCTGCATCGCAGGCGTGACAGGTTCACTCGACGTTGTTTGCGCTTTCAAGTTGCGCTCGAACGCTTGCTCGTAAAAGGCTTTCGTAAACGCCATCTTAGTCGTAAGTGTTTATATTAATAGTGGGGAAAAGCGGACCTTTGTTGAGAGACTGAGGAGATCTCCACGGACTTCGGATGGAATAATCTCGTACGGTTTGGTCGAAAAAGCACAGAAGAGAAAACAACAGAAGAGAGAAAAGAGCGCAGATTCAGAGCAGTTTCGTTGTTCGTGCTTTTTCACTCCTCTGCTTTTGTGTTCGAGCTTTTTCGCTTCCTCTTTATTAAGTGTGTCAACGCTCTGTTGTTTTCCCCCACACGAAACAAAGAGAGAGAGGTTGAAGAGAGAGAGGTCTGCTTTGAAAACAACAACAACAGAGAGAGAGAGTTGAGAGAGTGCGAGAGCGCGTTTCTGGTCGGTGCTTTGTCGCCGCGCTCTGCTTTGTTCGAGCTTTTTTTGCCTTCCTCTTCGTCTCGTCTGTTTTCCCCACAAAACAAATTGGTTGACACGACAGAGAGATAAAAATGCAACCATCTTCATCACAATCGGCCTTGTCGTTGGCGCGACGATTGGTCGCCAAATCAATCTCGGGAACTCTCAGAGGAGGAGGAGAAAGAGGCGGGGTACTTTTGACGACGACGAGCGCGAGGAGTACGACGACAAGCAGCGGCAAAGATGGCGACAGATGGGGGAGTCGGAGGAGGAGGAAAAGGAGTCAAACGAGCGTTTGTAGTGCGTTTACGACCGCGACGACGACTGCGGACGACGAGAACGATATTCTCTCACTCCTGTGTCACACCGCACTTGCGAATCCAAACCGACCGGCGATTGCTTCTGGCATTCACTCCAAAGGCCCTTTAGACGCCGTCACGTATGCGAAACTGTTCAATTTTTCGCACACGCTCGCCAGATCGAAGGTTTTACGAGACGTGGAAATCGGGGAGAGAGTTGGGATATATTGCGCACCAAACGCGGAATTTGTGGCGTCGGTGTACGCGATATGGATGAGAGGAGCTGTGGCGGTGCCGGTGTCGGCGTTCGGGGACGAGGCAGATCGAGCGCACGTCGCTCGGGATAGCGGGATGAAGACGTGTTTAGTGCCGCCGAGGAGGAACGACGAGTTTTTTAGGCGAAGTGGAGATGTGAAAGAGGAAGAGTTTACGTGCGGCGAGGCGGAGATTAGGAGAGTGCATAAGATTCCAAAGTGGGCACTGAAGCCGTGCGACTTTCAAAAGGATTGGTTGGAAGACGTTCGTCAAAAGAGTGATGAAAGCGTAGGCGCGTTGATTTTATACACGTCCGGAACGACCGGTCAACCGAAAGGTGTTTTACACACCAGGCAAAGTTTGTATTCGCAAGCGAAAACGTTGAGCGACGCGTGGGAGATTTCCAAGAAGGATCGTTTGTTGCACTGTTTGCCTTTACACCACGTGCACGGGTTAGTGAATGGCGTTTTGGCTTCGCACGCGAGCGGCGCGACGGTGGAGTTTACGGATTCGTTCAAGTTCGATCCGAGGTATTTTTGGCGACGAATGCGAAACTCCGGGCCACAAATCACGATGTTTTATGGCGTACCAACCATGTACGCGATGGCGTTGCGACAGTTGGACGTGTACGATAACGCGGATAGGAGGAGGAGAGAGAAAGAAGAAGAAGACGGAAAATCCGTTGAGAGGAAGGAAAAAGTATCGACTCGATCGGAGTGCGCGGAGGAAGCGAAAGCGCTTCGCTTGTGCGTATCCGGCTCCGCGGCGTGCCCTCCTTCCATCTTAGATCAGTGGAACAGGTTGACTGGAAACCAATCGCCTTTGTTGGAACGATACGGGATGACGGAAATTGGCATGGCACTTTCGCAAAAATTGGATTTCTCCAGTCGCGCGCCGGGATCGGTCGGCGAACCGTTAGCAAACTCGGAGTGTAAAATTCTAGACGACGCGACGAACGAGTTACTCGTCAAAGGTCCGGGGATTTTCAAAGAGTACTGGAACAATACAAAAGCGACTGAAGAGGCGTTTACGAGCGACGGGTACTTTAAAACCGGCGACGTCGTTTCAGTTTCCGCCGATAAGAAAGACTGGCGCATCGTCGGTCGGGCTTCGGTGGACGTCCTCAAAGTCGGCGGCGAGAAAGTTTCCGCGTTGGAAATCGAAGCGAGAGTTCTGGAAGGTTTAGGCAAAACGTCTCTGAAAGAAATCGCAGTGTTCGGCGAGGCGGATGAAAACTACGGTGAACGCGCCGTGGCGATTGTTGCGCCTACGGACGAGTATAAATCTTTGGAGAATTTCAGCGACAAGTCTTTCGACGACGAGGTGAAAGCGTGGACGAGAGAAAACTTGACGAGTGAGCGATGGATCACGAAAACGTACGTGGTAGACTCTATCCCGAGAAATGCGATGGGAAAAGTCAACAAAAAAAGCTTAAAAGCGACGTTTTCGAGTTCGTAGTACAGTAGTTAGTTAGTTAGTTAGTTAGTTAGTTCGATTTTAGGCAACTCGTTTGACTTAAATGTTTATTCTTATACTACGTATGTCTTCGCGCGGCGATACTATTTCTCTCTCATCTCGGGGCGACTTTGTTCGTGTCGTTACTACTATTGCTACTGGTGTTGTTGCCGCCGTTATCGCTTAAAGCTCTCGCGACTTCAAATTCCGGTAAAGGCATCGCGTTTAACCGTCTGAAATCCTCGCGCGTCGGGATATCGTACTTCCCTTCTAAAAATTTCGCGAGACTGGCGGGCGCTTTCGCGCGATCTAAATACGCTCTCAAAGCGTCGCCTTGGACTCTTTCCTCTTTCGCTAAAACTTCCGAAGCTTCGAGCAACAACGCTTCGTTTAGTTGTAATGTTTCGCACGCCACAACGAGCGCTGCGTTTAGTAATCCAGTCACTTCGCCTTCGACGTCGTGACCGGACTCTTTCGCGCGATCGCTAAACGACCAATCTTCCGGATTGCCGCCGGAAGATAAAGTCGGTATAGATATCGGACCGACAGAGGCGGACAAACCCCACTCGGCGAAACCTTTATACGCTAATGTCGTCGCGCGTTGAATATCGTCCGAGGCTCCTGTACTCACGCGTTTACACGCAATCATTTCAGCCGCGCGGCCACCCATAAACGTGGCTATTTGTCCGCGAAGTTCATCCGCGAACATTAATTTCCGCTCCGGTTCGTCCGTGTTTGGCGGCGTGTACGTGAAACCTAACGCACCTCCAGACCTGGCGACGATGGAAATCTGCTCCGGTTTGGTCGATCCGGGAAGCAACGTTCCGACGGCTTGCGAAACGATCGCGTGTCCAACTTCGTGCGCGGAGACGTTGAATTTCTCTCTCGGTCCTAACAGCGAGCGTTTCTTTTCCACGCCGGCGACTGTTCTTAAGACTGCTTTTTCAAACTCCTCTTTACCGACGGTGGTTTTGTTTTCGCGCCCGGCGAGTAACGCGGCTTCGTTCACTAGATTTTCCAAATCAGCACCGGTAAAGCCGCTCGTCATCGTCGCGATTTCGTCTAACAAATGTTTCTTTCCATCTTGCGCGTTGTTCTCCAACGGCAATCCTCTCGTTTGGACGTGGACGTCCAAAATTTCGCGTCTTCCTTGGACGTCTGGTTTGTCCACTTGGACGATTCGATCGAACCGACCGGGGCGTCGTAACGCCGCGTCTAACGTATCCGGTCGATTCGTCGCGCCTATGCATATCACCAATCGGCTCGCATCGGCATCGAATCCGTCTAATTCCGTCAGCAGTTGATTCAACGTCTGTTCGCGTTCGTCGTTGCCCATACCTCTCATTTTCCCATCCGAGCGACCCTTCGCGACGGCGTCGATTTCGTCGATGAATACGATCGCCGGCGCTTGCGCGCGAGCTCGAGCGAACACGTCGCGCACTCGAGACGCGCCCATACCCACGTACAACTCCACGAATTCGCTCGCGGCGACTGAAATGAAAGGCACACCGGCTTCGCCGGCCACCGCTCGCGCTAACAGAGTTTTCCCCGTTCCCGGCGAGCCGCACAAAAGTACGCCACACGGCGGTCTGGCTCCAAGCTTAGAGTACCGCTCCGGATTTTTCAAAATGTCTACGATTTCAGAGAGCTCTTCTTTTGCTTCGTCGACGCCGGCGACGTCCTCGAACGTCGTCGACGGCGGCGGCGTGAAATTCGGATCGTTGCGACCTCGGCCGTTGAACGACCTGCCGCCGACTTGCCTTCCGGCGCCTGGAATCCCACCGGGCATGCCGCCACCCGGCATCCCTCCTCTCCCACCGGGCATACCGCCCCCAGATCCCATCATCATCGAGTTCTCGCGAAAGTTCCTCAACCAAAAGAACAAAACGATCGACGCGAAGACTAAAAACGGGAAATCAAACGCATTCTTATCGCCGTCGGCGTCCACGGAGAAGAGCTCGACGTCGTTCTTTTCCAACTGCGCATACGGAGTTTGCGCATCCGCGGGCTTTCTGGTCGCGTAGTGAATCTCGAACGATTTCGACCCGTCGTTTTTGCTCAGCGTCGTCGTCTTTTCCCCTCCTCCTCGTCGTTGTTGTTTTCCTTCGCTAGAACCGCCGCCGGTTTCAATCACGGTCGGTTTCCTCGGTTTCCACGTCAACCGGTCCCCGGCGACGGTAACCGTCCCAATCTCATTCTTCCTCGCGTCCCTCAAAAACTTCGAATACGAAACTTGCAACACTCTCGCTCTCCTCTCTTTCATCGCGTTGGTCGCGCTCGGATTCCCCGCGAAACTCCCAAACGCCGCCTCGTACGCGTACGCCAGAAACGAAACCAACGCGTACGTGCCAACAATCTTCGTCGCCCGGTTGACTAACATCACCGATCTCGGTGGTTGCGGGTTCTTGTTGCCGTTATTCATTCTCTGCGGAGATGGTAAAGGCACATTTGGTTTCGCGTCGTTTGCGTTCCCAGCGCTGCCTTTATCCGCTTTTTCCTCCTTTTCCTCCTTTTCCTCGTCGTCACCATCATCGGACGTCGGGGAGGACGATTTCGACGAACAGCACTTTACCCCGTTACCTGAAACAGAAACACCACGAGTAGAACTCCCTCTTCCTCTCGCTTTCGTCGCGTTTAAAGCGTTGACCGTGCTTCTCGCGCCATTTTTGTTCGAGAAAGAATGAAGCGTCGACGTGTTCCCCGAGGGGTCGTTGACGGCACGGAAACGAGATTTAGACGAAGAAGAACGCGTGGTTGCTTTGAACGCGCGCTTTCTTTCACCAGGAAAGACGCGCACGGACGAGAGTCCAACGCCGACGGGAATGGCGTTGAGTGAAAACAGCATCGTCGGACTTTGTGAGAGTGTTTTCGTCGCGACGAGAGCGTTTTAAGTGAAGCGAAAAGAAGGCGAAAAGAGCGAAAATGTGACTCGGAGGAGTACGACTTCATCCATTCCTTATGTAGTGAACACGTGTGTATGTGTATGTATATATCTATGCGCGCGAAATGCCCGAAGTATTCGCTCTTCCTTTTCACCATTCGCGAGGATGATGATGATGATGATGATGATTATGATGATTGAACGCGCGTATGCGTTTGCGTTTTCTCGTCGAAGACTAAACTATAATCGGAACTAAAATAAACTATAATCGGAACTTGATTCTGGTTCTGATTCGGAACTTGATTCTGATTCTGATTCTACGAGCACGTGTAACTCTCCGTGCTCGTATCGCCAACCATCTGGTAATGGACAGTCGTTGTCGAGGAGGTATTGTACACATTCGGTGTGTTTGTTCTTGTGAGCTTCTTGAACGCACCAATAGTCCCAAGGCGCCTTGGCGGTTTCGTGTAAGTACTTCAAACAGTCTAAGTGGCCGTTCTTGGCCGCATTCTCACACGCATCTTCTTCATATTCATCAAACTTACGCTCAACAAGATATTCAAGTATATGAAGATGACCATTTGAAGCCGCTCTCGTGGCAGTCCAAGAACCCCAAGGCGCTTTGGCTTCTTCGCGTAAGTATTTGAGTATCTCGAGACGACCTCCTGAGGCAGCGCATCCACACGCAGACCAATTGATAGGGCACTCATTT
>ERZ651776.2708-NODE-2708-length-18733-cov-2.906625_pt1 | contig 18733 bp, 18 predicted proteins | sample MGYA00514761_ERZ651776 | MGnify/ENA metagenome assembly ERZ651776 | reverse complement strand
GGGTCAGGATTAGTAATTATCAGATATTCTGGTGCTCAAAGAGGAAGCGGTGGAACAGTTAGTTCACCTAGTGGAGACACTATGCACGTTTTTTCATCGTCAGGAACCTATACAGGATAACACGATGGCACATTTTGCAAAAATAGATGAAAATAATTTAGTAGTATCAGTGGTCGTTGTTTCAGATAGCGATGCTAATAACGATGCTGACGGGCAAGCATTTTTAAATAATTTATATAAAACTACTCATGTGTGGAAACAAACTTCTTACAATACAAATGCTAATGTTCATTTGCTCGGAGGAACTGCGTTTAGAAAAAATTACGCAGGTTTAGGTTACACTTATGACGCTGTTAGAGATGCTTTCATTCCTCCAAAAATTTATAATAGTTGGGTATTAAACGAAACTACCTGCTTGTATGAGCCGCCTGTGGCCCATCCAAATGATGGCAATATGTACACTTGGAATGAAGATAATAAAGAGTGGGTACAAGAGTAATAAAATGAAAGACATGCACACTGACATAGTGATTGCAGGCGGCGGAACTTACTAGTGCTGAAACTCACTATGGAACCTGAGATGGAACAAGAATTGAAAACACAGCTACAGTTAGAATCACATGAAAAAGAGTGCGCGATGTTTCGTGAGTTGGTTCACGGTAAGTTAGACGCACTAGATAAAAGAATGTGGCGATTAGAGGCTATGATAATGTGTAGTACATTAGCAGTAGTCGGGATGATGGCTACTTTGGTTATGGGAATGAATTAGTATGGCAACAATCACCACGGACGAACAACTACAGACTGAAGTGGGAAACTTCGCGGGTGCCGGACTACCCGCCGCTTCTGCAATTACTCAGGATGTTCAAGGCACGGAGTTGATGGGAACGGGCATGGGTCAGGTCGGAACCCTGACAACGCCTACTGTAGTCCAAGGAATGACACCCCCTTCAACCACAGTTCCGACGGCTCCGACCGCAGGGTTGGGTCAAATCGCTGGGTCAACAAGTGTTGTTCCCGGATTGGAAACGATGGGTCCGGCACAAGCTGCAACCCTAACGCCCACAGGCGATTTCATGGACACGGTACAGGGGACTGTATCTGACGCTTCGATGGCTACTGCCGCAACGGAAGAACTGGATGTTCGCGGGACGGTGCAGTATCAGCTTGGCGAACTCATGTCGTCTCTTGAGTCCGGCGATACCATGCCAGCGTGGGCATCCCCACAAGTTCGCAAAGTCAACGCCATCATGCAACAGCGTGGTTTGGGCGCATCGAGTATGGCTTCAGCCGCAATCACAACGGCCTTGATGGAGTCTGGTGTACAGATTGCAGCAACAGATGCAAATAAATACTCTGCAATACAGATACAAAACTTAAATAGCAAGCAACAGGCCGCCCTACAGAACGCAGCCACAGTTGCAGCTATGGACAAGGCAAACCTCAGTGCGCGACTTCAAGCCGAGGTAACTAACGCTCAAGCGTTCTTGTCCATTGATTTGAAGAACCTTGATAACCAGCAAAAAAGTCGGTTTGAGAATCTGGACCAAGCAACTGTACACGGCTGGAAGTCCTGTCAAAAGAGTGATCCCCAAATGGAATGGTTCCATCGCTTTCGGATCGGGAACTTTCAATCTCTGCTCCCCATGTCCAATCTTCTGAATCTCCGTATGCACCAGTAATGGCATTGTGAATACGCTGGAAATTTAAGTTATGGTCTCCACCACCAATCGTTAAACTTCCTCTCTTTGTAATTTCACTCCAAGAATACGACACAGTACCCACACTACTGTTAAATCCACGAAGTGCATTATCCGCTCCGGTTAATACTTTGGGTTCCCCCAGCATTTCTGGAGCAATAGGAAGTTCGGTGGAATAGTGCCCCGTTTGTGGGTCTATAAGAGTGGCACTGCCTACTTGTATACCAGTATTTTCAAAAGTACCTCCTCTGATACTTAGGTCTCCTTGAGCTTCTGCCATATTTCGGCTTTGCATATCAACCCGGGGATCGAAATCCAAGTTAGAAATTGGGGTTTCGAAGGTGGTGACGGGTCGTTGATTCGCGGTCTGTTGTCCAACAATGGTAAGAGATGGAAGTAAGTCTGCACTGATGAGGGAATCATTGTTCTCGGGGGACTTCTGTGCTAGGACAGAGGTAACAATGAATAGAGTAATGGAAGAGGTTAGGGATGCCTTAATTAACATTTCTAACTTAATACATTATTGAACCTCAGACTCAATCGTTAATTATACAAATTATAATGGTTAACAATTAAGATTGGTTATACATTTCCCTTCATTGAATCTTCGATGGAAATTGTTGGGGAGTATAAAATAAATTTATAACTTCAAGTTTATTTCGGTCGCAAATTCTATCTTTATGGACATTTCAATGTAAAAACCACAATTTGATAATTATAGTGAATTTCAAAGAAAAGCTGGATGTAGAAAATCGTGTGGAGGAGATTTTTTTTGCAGGGGGGTGTCTGTGGGGAGTGCAGGAGTTTATTAGGTATTTACCGGGTGTTGTTTCTACCGAAGCGGGAAGAGCTAATGGATCAGCCAGCACTACTAATACTGAATATGACGGCTATGCTGAATGTGTTCGAACCATTTTTGATCGAGGACAGGTAACGATGGAGCAGTTAATGGAATATTTTTTTGAGATTATTGATCCGTACAGTTTGAATAAGCAGGGTGAGGATATTGGGGAAAAGTACAGGACTGGAATATACAGCAGGAGGCAGGAACATCTTGATGCGGCCCATAATTTTATCACCTCTCTCGAAAATTCAAAAACAATACTTGTAGAAGTATTGCCTTTAAGTAATTTTATCCGGAGTGATGAAGAGCACCAAGATCGATTGCAAAAAAATCCTAAGGAAAAATGTCATATTCCAAAAAAACTCTTACATAAATACCGGATCAGAGTTTAATAAATATTATTGGATTCCTTACTTTACTTGTTACAGATTCGGACCGAGCGGACAGGACAGTGCGCAGGCAATACCCCGGAGAATTTGAATTTCGATATCGGTGGTCTTTCCATCGTGGTCAATCGTTCGGGCACAGGCATCGATTAGAGATCGTTTTTCAGTCGCACTCATTTTGTTGAGTCGTTCGATCGCTTTGTCCATCGAGGATAGGCCACAATTCTGACTAGGAGGTAGTTTGATTTGCCCGCTTCGATCCAGGGCTTGCATACCGTGGTTAAAGGATGGTTGGGGGTCGGCCCCATCCTGTCCGTAGTGAGAGAGGGCGCCAAGAATTACTGCACAATCTGAAAGCCGGCTGCGGATAGATGCACGGCCATGTAGTTGGCGAGGGTAGTGTTGTTTTCCAAAGTCAAACTCGATAACCTTGTGCAGGCACCATTCGAAAAGATCAATGCTTTCATCCGCTCCGATTAATTGGACTATTAATGTTTGGAATACAGAAAATTGATTCATCGAAAGCTCGGCAATGGCGGGCCTTGATTCTTCCACTAAGACCAATTTTTGTTCGCAGGAAAGATTGGTGAGTAGGGGCTCGATTTTTTCAGTTTGATAGAGCGTTCCTTCCTCAGCTTGGTGTTCGATCATTTGGGCCTGTCGTTTTCTGGCGTCTAGATCTTTAATGTCGAGTAGCAAAGCAAATAGTAAACAGCGGGCACCAAATGGTTCCTTTGCCTGTTCGATCAGAGGTGCTGGGATAGAGGCAATTAAGGATCGTACCTGTGCCAGTTTTTCTTCGTCTATTTTTCCCTCGCTCTTGAGAAATGTCTGAGCCGAAGGAGTGTGCTCTTGTTGTTCCGTTCTAGTTTGGGTAGCAGTTTGGTTTACGGTTGTTTTCCCACTGGGAGAAGCTCCAGCAAATCCAGAAATACCCGCCATTTCGCTGCCTTGAGATGCAATCTCGGAAATTTTATCAGTATTTGGGTATGAATTTTTCCAATTTGGATCGATCCGTTTTATTCGAATAGGCAGCGGGGGGTGTGTGGCAAACATGCTACTTATACCGGAGCTGAAAAACATATGCGAAAATTCCTGAGCTCCAGCTGATTGTAACTTAGACCCGTGAGAATATCCTCCAATTCGTTTGAGTGCACCGGCGATACCATCCGGATTACGGGTAAATTGCACTGCTGATGCATCGGCAAGGAATTCTCTTTGCCTGCTGATTGATGCTCGAATCATTGCTCCAAAGAAGCCCCCGATTCCACCAATGATCAGTAATCCTATTCCCAATATTACAAGGGCTCCTCCTCCGCTGTCTTTTCCGTTTCTTCTGCGCCCCCCTGAAACATAGGCAATGTTGGTAAGGATCCGCCCGATGCTGGATAAAAATACAATTCCGAAAATAATACCGGTTAAGCGAATATTGATTCGCATATCCCCATTGAGAATATGGCTGAATTCATGTGCCATTACCCCCTGCAACTGGTCTCGGTTTAGTTTGGTGGCGCATCCCCGAGTTACTCCAATTACCGCATCCCTTGGAGAATAACCCGCCGCAAAAGCGTTAATTCCCTCTTCCTCCATTAAGTAAACCGGTGGGACGGGAGTACCGGATGCAATTGCCATTTCCTCGACGACATTAAGGACTTGTCGGGAGAGCGGATCTTTAGTGCTTTGGTTCAGTCTTTGTCCACCCATGGATTCTGCAACCACTTTTCCTCCTGAAGAAAGCCAACTAATTCGGAAAGCACTGGCAAGAAATACTGCTATTATTGTGCTTACACTAGAGACTGCAGCTAATTCAAAGGTCCATGCTAATTCGGCTAGATTTTTCTCAAATCCAACCGCAACTGAGGCTAAACAGAAAATCGAAATGATTATACAGAGTACCGCAAAACCAAATAACAAAAATAGATAACCACTAACCCCGCGGGCTTTGTCTTGTTGTTCAAAAAAATCCATACTTAATGGATCGGGCTTTCGATCAAATTAGAATTGTACTTTCGGTGCTTCTTTAATCTTTTTGCTTTCGAATTCGAGGAGAGTGCCATCTTGACCATGACCAAACATACCCGCGAAAAAGACTGGAGGAAAGGTTTGTTTGTAGGTGTTGTAAGCTGTAACGGAGTCATTGAAAGCCTGCCTTGAAAATGCGACCTTGTTTTCAGTTGAACTGAGTTCTTCCTGTAAATTTGCCATATTCTGATTGGCTTTCAGATCTGGATAACTTTCCGACAATGCAAAGATACGACCTAAAGCACCACCCAACATACCTTCGGCTCCCGCCAAACCGGCAATTGCAGTGGCATCCCCGGGATTTTGAGAAGCAGCCTGCAGGCTACTTTGTGCCTGATTACGGGCTTGTATGACCGCTTCTAAGGTTTCTTTTTCATGGGCCATGTATCCCTTCACTGTCTCGATCAGGTTGGGAATGAGGTCATATCTCCTTTGCAATTGAACTTCAATTTGAGAGAAGGCGTTTTCAAAGCGGTTTTTAAGCGTGACTAATTTGTTGTAGATCCCAACAACGATCATCACTAAGACGATTAAAACTCCGACGATAACAAGTGTGGTGATTAACATATTAAGATAAGTTTATGATTAAGAAAGCAATAATTTTTAAGGATAGTTATAATACTCAACTTTGGTCAAGTTGCGATTTTACCACGGTAATAATTGAATACCTAGTAAACATAGATCATAAGAATGGTAATTTAAATTATAATAAATAACTTTATTTATAAAAGAGGGAATGTCGTTAACATTATGATAAACAAGGTAATTGAAGAAATGAATAAGAAGGATAAGAAATTGTTTCTACTTAACTAAAGGGAAGAGCAGGAAATGAATTTTAGTTGGATAATATCTAGAGTGCGTTAACCCTTTTATAAATCTAGCTCAATGGAATCTGCCAGAAATCGAAAAGTGAAAAAACTAAGCAGTCGCAATTTCGGCTAAAAGCATAAGAATTATAATTCATCTGACATAATTATAGTAATGAAAATCTTATTCCTTTCCTTTCTTTTTCTGAGTTTATTTTTAACAAGCTGGGCTAAAAAGCCTAATATTGTCTTTTTCTTTACTGATGATCAAACATCGAGTGCTTTGGGATGTTATGGACACCCGCTAGCCAAGACTCCCAATATTGACCGTTTAGCCGATGAGGGAACAAGGTTCGAGAATGCCTTTGTGAGTCAGTCAATTTGCTGGGTTAGTCGGACTACGATCCTAACCGGATTGACCGGGCGAAGTTATGGAGTTCCAGGAAACCATGATATGGCCAAACCTGAAGCGGTGGAGAAGCTTTATGTGGATTATTTGAGAGATGCTGGATACCGTACAGGGTTTGCTGGTAAGTGGCATGCGAAAATGCCCAAAGGGTGGAAAGCTCAGGATCATTTTGATGAGTTTCATCCAATTGGTAGAAATCCGTTTTATAAAAAACAGGAGGATGGAACCCTTCGCCATGAGACGGAATTGATTGTGGATCGTGGAATCGAGTTTATTGAAAATCAGCCCAAGGATAAACCGTTTGCTATAAATATGTGGTTTAATGCCTGCCATGCTGAAGATGGCGACCGGCGTCCTGGAATTGGACATTTTCCCTGGCCACGAGCGATGGATGGAATGTATGAAGAGGACGAGATTTCTCCCCCCCGATTGAATGATCCTGAGATTTTTGAAAAACAACCGGACTTTTTAAAAACCACCATTAACCGAGAGCGTTTTTTTTGGCGTTGGAATACAGATGAGCGCTACCGAACTAATATGCGGGCTTACTTGCGAATGGTCAGTGGGATTGATAATGCAATTGGCCGGTTTCTGAAAGCATTGGAAGAGCAGGGGTTAGCTGAAAATACCATAATTGTTTACACCGCAGATAATGGATATCACATGGGGAATCGGGGATTTGCCGGTAAATGGTCACACTATGAAGAATCACTCCGTGTTCCGATGGTGGTTTATGATCCACGGGTTAAAGGAAAAGTTCGTGGGCAGGTTCGGCAGGAATCGGTTTTGAATCTCGATCTTCCCTCCACTTTTCTTTCGTGGGCAGGGGTAAAAATTCCGAAAAGATATCAGGGGAAAACTTTTGCAAAATTAATTTCTGAATCAAATCCATCCTCTTTGCGTAAATATACATTTCACGAACATTTTGCGGTTCGTCACCGAATTCCTGCATTCGAAGGGATGCGTGGTGAACGATTTAAGTATGTCCGCTATGTGGATGAAAAAAATTATGAATTATTACATGATTTAAAAAATGATCCAGATGAACTGATTAACTTGGCGAGCAATCCCAAATACACAAAAACTCTGAAAGAAATGAGGGGAATGACGGATCAACGAGTTAAGGAATTGGGAGGCCCCTTATCTCCGATGAAAGAACTTCTTTCCAAGTCGACCGATCCATATCCGGTTTCTGCTGCCAAGGTTGCGAACCGACCAGGTGAGGACGGTTTTGCCAGTCTGATTACTCCCGGGAACCGAATGCGAAATTGGTCTGGGGATTCAAAATACTGGTCTAAGAAAGATGGAGTACTCATTGGCCAAACGGATGGCACATTAAAGATGAATCATTTTATCACATGGAAAGCGGCTACGGTCCGAAATTTTGACCTTCGTGTAAAGGTTCGGGTCACTGAAGGAGGAAATAGCGGTATTCAATACCGGGGAACTTCGCGACCGGATATCGGGTTGGATGTGGTGACTGGTTATCAATGCGACGTGGTCGCCAATCAATCCAAATACAATGGAATGCTTTATGAAGAGAAGGGAAGGCGAATACTCTCACACACGGGAGAAAAAGTAATAGTGGATCATGACGGAAAGCCCTGGATTGTGGGTACTTTTTCAGTAAAAGAATTCAAGCCGGGAGAGTGGCATGAGTATCGAGTTCTGGTGGAAGGTAATCGTCACCGACACTGGATTGACGCTCACCCCACTGCAGATTTAATTGATTTGCATAAAGAGGGTAGGACGTTGGAGGGTGTTTTAGCGATGCAGGTACACAGGGGTCCATCTATGACTATTGAATTTAAGGAAATGCGAATCAAGCACCTTCGAGATGATCTCCCTTTGTTACAATTAAAAGATCATCGTATTCCAATCGGTTCTTTAGGGGTTCGCCCGCAGGGCAAATTACCTGAAAATTGGAAGCCTCCGGTTTATAAGGAGAGATAAATGTTTTTTTCAGGAAGAAATTGGATTATCGTTATTATTCTATCTACAATTCTAGGTACTGGGATTAGAAGAGATTTACAACTTCGCTCCGCGTACGAACAATTTAAAACAAACTCAACTCTTCCAGCGGGAATAGATGCTGAGTCCATTAGTAAAGAGGCAGAATCCCGATGAAAACAGAATATTTTTTTAGAACCCTTCGAAATCGTTGCCCTAGGTGTAATGAAGGTGCAGTCTTAGGAAACCTTTTTCACAGGCATGAGAAATGTTCTAGCTGCGAACTTGCGTTCAGTAGGGAAAACGGATTTTTTATCGGAGGGATTCCGATTAGCTATGGATTAATTTGTGGACTTTGGATCGTTCCGCTTTTGGTTGCTTGGTTGTTGGAATGGGTACCGACTGATTGGATGATTGGCCTTAGCTTTAGTGGAGCAATCGGTTTGCCTTTATTAACTTACCGATACAGTCAATGCCTATGGCTTGGTTTATATTTTACTTTTGCTGAACATGAAATGCCAATGAACAACAAGCCCAAATAAGTGAATTTTGGGGAAATAATTAGGGCTCCTCTGACATTACTATTGATGACATCAGGAAAAAACTTTCTCTTATTCTGAAATCAACTACTCCCACTATTATGAAATTCTCCTATCATAAACTAATTTATTTCCTGTTTTTATTCTGCCTGACTTCTTTATTTGGCCAAGAGTCAGCTGAACTTCATCCGTGGACCGATTTGAATGGCCGGACCCTACAGGCGAAATTCATCAAGGGTAATAATACGAGCGTTACGATTGAATGGAATGGACAACGTTTTGATTTACCCATGGATACCCTAAGTGATCAATCGAAGGCTTTGGCCAAAAAGTTTATGCAAAAGAGTGCTGGTTTTGAAAAAGTTGATGCTAATGTTCAGCAGTGGAAAGACACTTCAGGTCGAACCATTCAGGCGAAATTTATCAAGTCGGATAAATTAACTGTTACATTGAACTGGAACGGTAAGACTACCGTTCTCCCATTATCCATGTTTGATCAGGAATCTCAAATGATGGCCTCTAGGTTACAAAGCGAGAATATAAGTGTGGCGGTATCACCCAATAGTAATCCGGTTGTGAAAGTTGATTTGAACGGCGACCTTGATCTGTTTGCAGAATATCCATGGGCAAACTCTACGGGTAAAACCGTAAGTGGACGTTTCCTTGATGTAAGTAAGGACGATGTGAAATTATCCATCAATCGTGGAACGAGGGAGGTTTCTATTCCACTCGCTTCTCTTGCCCAGGATTCTCAGAGTTTAGCTCAAAAACTTAAAATAATGCAGGTTAAGGCTCAAAAGGCGGGAGCCACCTTGGCCAAAAAAAGAAAAACGATGAAGGTTCCTGCAGTTACAGATGCGGATCTCGAAATTGAGCACGAATTTAAGGATGTGAATGGTCGTACTGTAAAGGCTCAGTTCATTGATGCTGATGATCAGACTGTTTCAGTTGTTATCAAGACAAGTTCGAGAAATGCCATTCCATTAGCCTGGGATAAATTCGATTCAGCTTCGATTGCCAAGTTGGAAGCGTTACGCCGAAAGAAACTAGAAATTTCGTCAAGGAAACCCAAAATTATCCCTGCTAAAGGAAGCCGGTTGTCTTATTATGGAAATGGAAAATATAAGGATTATAATACCGTTTTTGAGGGTGATTCCTATACCATTGGTTTACCTTATAGTGGAAGTGGATTACATGTATGGATTAATCCGGGTGCTCATAAAATGCCAGATTCTGCCAAAGGTAATCCGCTCGGCTTGAGAAGAATGACAATTGGGTTTATTTCACAATATGTGGACAGATCAGATGGGAAGCGTGCGAGAAGAAGGAGTCGGAAAATCACCAGTTTTGATTCCTCGCCCGAACCATCTCTAGATCGTGAAAAAATTACCCTAACGGGAAAGTATGAAAACGGGGGGACATTCGAATATAACATGGAAGTGAACCGTAACGGAATGCAGTTTTGGTCTAGGATTAAAGATCCTGCTGGAGAAGAATGGCCAACTTCCACAAGAGTAAGTGTTGGTCTCCATGGAGTTGTTCCAAATGTTAAGGATTTAGCGATGAGTGCGATTAAACCACAAATCGGAGATGGTGCTTTTTACATGACCCCGGTTGAGGGAAAACGAATAAAACTTCCTTTCGATAAAAAATGGATCGAAATCAAAATACCAAGAGGTGCTTTGTCATCTCTTAAAGGAGTGGAGGTTATGGGAACCCCATATTATAATTTTAAATTCAATATTTCTCCTAATAACGGAAAGGATATGAATTTTAATTATTCTAAAGGATATGGCGGAACTTTCCCATTCCAAGGCATCAGCTTAGACTATTCCTCCAAGGAGAAAAGAACCGAAGTGCCACGTAGTCGAAGTTTGAAGGTTTCTGTAACGAGGAAATAAATTAATAAATTTATTTCCCGGTTACAGCATAAAGCGTACATGTCCATGTTGCCCCTGTTTTTCGAAATCGGTAGCTGTGTTGGCTTTGTCCACCTTTTATTTGTTTACGAGCTTCATTGTAAGCCTCTTGCTGGGAGGTTCCTTTTCCAAAGTAAGTAACATAATCTTTTTTGGGAATTGCCGGAATAGAGCTTTTTGGGTTCTTCGTATTAGGCTGACTCGAATAATTAATTATCCTAGGATTGACTTTGCGACTTTTGGGTTCTTCCCCCTTTAATGGTAAGACAGTTTTTGGTGCAGTCAGGTTTCTTTCGACAATTAAGCCGTTCTCACTGTTTGTTCTCCGAATTGAAACGCTTCTCTTATCGTAGTCTAGATTCGAAATATGATATTTCATATAACCTATTGTAAAGGGTTTGTTTAATTCCCTACTTGAGATTTTAACAGACTCAGTTCGGTAGGATTTAGTCAGATCAAATTTGAGTATATAATCCGGTGTGAGTGAAAATTTCGTGAGACTGGAAATTTCATATGCTTCTTTCCTCAGCGGATAATCGAATATTTTAGCTGTACCAACTTTTTTAGTTCCTCCTTTAATTTCATTTTTCACATTTTCCACCTTAAATAATTCAACCAATAGAATTGGCGATTCTCCCTCAGTAGATTTTCTTAAAGATGGTCTGTTGGGAATGAATTTTTCTACTTCCACATAGGGAATACCAACTTCAATTCGGTTTCTTGCATATTTACCATTACCTGTACTATTTTTGAGGTCCAGAAGGTAGGGAGTCTCACCAATCCAACCATCAATTTTGTAACGAGATGGTTCTTGCATCAACGATGCAAAAACTAATTTGAAAGGCTCAGGCTCAGGCTCAGGTTCAGGTTCAGGTGACAAGACAATACTGGGTGGGTCTTTAAAAAGGCTAACCAGGTCATCCCAATATGTGTAAACAATTGAAAAAACAAAAAATACTACTGCAACAATGGCAAATGGTGTTCTCACACTAAAATTTCATTACAGTATTATTTATTGTATACAACTCAATATTACTAATTGTAATTTTAAATTTCAGTCCGAAAAGCAGGCTTGCAAATTTTCCAAACTTATTCGGGCACAGTCTTCAGGGGTGGGGTGGTAGTCAAAGGGTTCAACCGATACCCAACCATCGTAGCTAATTTCCTTTAACGCTTTTGCCACAGCACCGAGGTCGGTTGGGCCCTGGCCCGGGCCGCGGTGGTTGACGTCATTACCATGAAAATGGGCTACTTCCCAGCGGTGATCATAAATCGTGGCAATTGTTCCGGCTGGTTCATGGGCCATGGCTTTCATGTCGAGGTGCATCCGGCAGGCGGGTCGGTTGACTGCGGTGATGAACCTGCGGGTTTCCGCACAGGAGGACAGGAAACTAGTTTCTACTGGCGATAGTGGTTCCACCGCAAGAGTAACGCCATGTTCGCCTGCCAAATCGCAGACTTCACGAATGATTTCAACTGCCCGTGCAAAGGCATCTACGTATACCGTTCCATGTTCAAGGTTGCGTTGTTGGGGGCTCCCAAGAACCATAATCGTTCCACCCATTTGTGCGGTCAGATGGGTAAGTTGTTTGAGGTAGTCACACGCGGCCCGCCTCATTCCTTCATCGGAATGAGTTATATGTAAACCCTCTGTTTTGGCCATTAACCAATGGAGGCCGACAATCTCTATGCCTGCTGACTTGGCGGCATTAACACAGCGCTCGGCATCACTTTCGTTTATTTCGAGAGGGTTTTCCTTGAGGGTGAATGGTGCAATCTCAACCCCTTGGTATCCAATTTCAGCTATTTTGGAAAAGCCGTCCTCGATTGATAAACCCTGGAGTACTTCGTTGCATAGAGCGAATTTCATAAACTTAATTGTGGGAGGATTAATATATCACTTTTTCTTTTCTGAAAGATAGTCTTCCGGGTAACCGGGGTGGGGGGACATAATCGATGTCGGGTGCCCGGCGTCTTTGGCAAATTCGTTAAATCGTTGACCGATTTTCGCGTCTTTGGCTGGGCCGCTATGAAAAACAAAACGGTATCGAAGTTTTAAACTTTGGCCCTTTTTAATGGTGTGCTTCCCGTCTCCCCCAAGTTTTGTGGGAGCAAATGGGTTCGCAGAAATAAGGCCATAGTCTCGGGCATGCCACCAAGATTTTTCTGCCTTCTTCGTAATATTAGTGGGGTGGCTAAAAAAAGCGATACCGGCTTCTTTTCCTTCGATGGTGCCATAATAATGTACCCAGTCTGCCCGTTTTCCCCAGATGCTTTTCCCTTCCACTCCCTCACTGTTTCGAGCCTTACCGAATACTTGTTTAACTCCGTGCTTGGGACTTGGAGTCAATCTCAGGTCAGGGTGGGTTCGGATTCCAACAAATCCATCCTTGAATTCCTCGAAGACGATATCCTGATTGGTGGCGTGCATATTGATTTCCAAATCTAAATAACGGGCAATTTCGTCTCCGCCAAATGTCATAGTACGAGTATCCGCCCCAATGGTTTTACCCTCACTATCCTTCCAAGCATTCAATGTCTTGATGAGGGCACGATCTTGGCCAGAGCGGGATTCAATGACTTTTAGGTGTTCAACAGTGCCAGAGTTTTTAAATTGGTAGTGCCAGAAACCAGCACCACTCATTACTTGGTGTCCAATGAAAATCCCTCGATGGTGCGGATGATCTTTTGCTTCGCCCGAGGTATCTTTTTTGAATGGGTAATCCCGAAGCATACGAATATTCCCTGGCCCCTGAACTGGCCAGATGATTGGCTGGGATAGTTTGTCAAAGTTATACTTGGCAAAGAATTTACCGGCAATATACACATCTATTCCGTCTTTGGATTGTTTCAGTTCAGTAGCAAATTTCGCTTCCGGTCTTTTCAATCGGTTGAGCGTGTATTGAACTTGTGGGTCATTCATTGATTCTCCATTGCTGGAGAGTAATTTTGAACTAAAATCAATTTCAAAAATTCTGCCCGCTTCCAATCCTTCCAGCTCGATTTCAAAGGGTCCGGTTCCGGTTAAATTCAGAATTTTGTGTTCTTTTTTATCTTTCTCACTCGATCCATAACGATAACCGTATTCATAGCAAAAACTGCGGACACTTATTTTTTCGGCCAGTTTGTCCGGATCCTGAACAGGCTTGGTGAACCAAAATTTGAACCCCCGGGTGGTCGCTTTGAAGTCTTTAACATGGAATGGAATTTTTCCATTGTAGGTAATTCTTTGTAGTCCCTCATCAGGCCTTTGCCAACCACGGGCGGTGGAGGCATAGTAAATTGATTTGCCTTTTGCATCCATGGCAATCCGAACGCCACCTGCGCGTAATTCCTTGGTATTTAGAAAAAGAGTGGATGCTCCCTGCCAGGCACCATCGACTTTTTCCATCATTATACGGTTAATCCGGCGCCCGTTTTCGTCTGGTACAAGCATCTGTCCATTGAAGGGGCCAAAGTTTTCGGTTTCGATAATAAAAGGTTCACCACATGAACTCATCGTTTTTCTGGTTAACTGAACGGATGGTTGGTTGTGCAGATCATCAAGCATTTTACGGGGAAGAAAAATCGGTGTACCCAAGTTTTTCAGGTCAGGATCCCAGACCAAGCTTGATGGATGACCATTAAAGGAGCCTGGACGAACATTATAAATGGGGGAACCGCCACGCCAGTCTCCCTGGTTATCTCCGCACCAAACTTCTCCGTCCGGTGAACGGGTGATTCCATTGTGCATACGAAAGCCACTCGCAAAGGGGGTAAGTTTGCCATTCTTGTCGTAATGAACGACCCAGCCCCGTAGATGATTCGATGAAAAATTTCGGCCCCTTCTGCCTTCCTTTGAATAGTCACCCCGGGGAGTATGAAAAGTGGGACCATTGTGGGATGCAGTGCCTAACGCGATGTAATATCCTCCGTCACCGTCTCTACAGATTGCGTTCGTTTCATGATAATTTCCACTTATTCCAAAATCGGTGGACAGGTTGTTGTAACGGTCTGCAACTCCATCCTGATTGGTGTCAATGATCTCAGTCAGTTCGGCCATTTGAGATACGAGAATATGCCCAGGTGCGACAACAACCATTCCCATGGGGTTATGGAGACCGGTGGCAAAAACTTTCCACTTGGTTGACTTTGGGTCCTTGCCTGGCTTGGTAACCACCACATCACCCCGACGAAGGCAGGCATACAAGTTTCCGTCTTTGTCAAACGCTACACCTCCGATCTCTGGGGGCATATCGTCTGGAAAGGCAATGTTTTCAATGGTGTAACTTGAGATCGAAGCGAACCCTGATGATATCAGGCCAAGGGAGAGAAGAAGAATAGTTTTCATGATTATTTAGGTCTGATGTTTACCGTACCGATTTGATGAACAGAATCAATGAATCGTATTCTGCTTCTTGGAGTTTGTATGGTGGCATCATTCCAGTCAGGTACCCTTTAACAGTTTTGGCCATCGGGTTTTCAATTGATTCACGGATATAAGCTTCGTCCACAACGAGAGAGGAAGCTTTTAAAAATTCCCTTTTGGAACCGAAGGAATCTTTGAGCGTGGGACCGTGGTTTTTGCCGCCATCCAAAGAATGACAGGCAATACAACCCAGAGAGGTGTATAGTTTTTCCCCAATTTCCGTAGTCGGTTTTTTTATCGGTTCTTTTTTCTCCTCGGATGAAAACCGCTCTCCGGCGTTGGGTCGTATTACAATGCTAAGTTTTCCAGCAGTTTTGCTTTTAACTTCGATCTGGGTGCTGGGTGAGGAAAATTCTAGAACCTCTTTATTTTCAGACGAGAAATCCAGTCTTAGAGTCTGTGTGGATGGCCCGGGTTGTATCTTGATTGAAACTTTACTTGAACCCGTTTCAAATTCATAAACGGGTAAACGATCCGAACCGAGTGAATAACCGCTGTACTTGGGTGACCCTATATCGGAGATCGATTTTCCATTAATGGAAAGTGGATGCTTGCCCAATGCTTTGTAAAAAACGAAACCATGTAACCTTGGAACATAACCAAACCCTTTTCTTCTTCCGCTATTACGATCACCCCAGTAATTTTTCATATCAAAGAATCCATCAGTCCAGGCATAAAGAAGGCGGCATTCGGTAGTGTCCCAGACATACGAAAGAGGCTTGCCCAGGTTGACCGCTATAGCAGCAGGAATACCATCTATCGGTCGGTATTGTTTGGTTGCTTCTTTTCCACTACCTGGACTGTACTTGGGCGATGGCAGACCTTGAGAATGGTTTGGTAAAACTAAGTCTTTGGATAAATCAAGTGTAGGTGCAAATGTGCGCAGCACAAGGGGGCGTTCAATGCTCCCCATCGGTTTTAGGTCGAAGGTTAAATAACCATTCTGTGCGTAAGCAGGCTTGGGAGCATTTTCATTTGCTGAGAGAAGTGAGCCCTTTTTGCCATACACAAGTAAAGCAAGGGCAGCACAAATAAGTTTCGGGAATAAGAATATTTTCACAGGAAGTGGGGTTTGACCAATAAGACAAAACTTAAAAAAGTCGATTAATAGCCATTATTTCAATCAAAAATTTTAAAGTTTTTGATTTAATTTTAAAAAACCCCTTAGGAATGATCGTCCGACGATCCCCCCAATGAAAAATATTATTTAGCTTTAATTACACAAGTTCCAGCAATCCGGTCGTGTAGACATCTGCGTTCTTTACCAAAAATAAACAATATATTAACAAGATTGATAAGTGAGCCGACTGTAGGAATTTGATTAACGAAAGAAAAAACAAGATACCTAAGAGTGTATAGTTTGATTATACCTACTTGATTTCTTTCCATACTAACAATTTTAATATTCATAATTTTTTTCCCAATCGTCTGTCCATTATTATTTAAAAATACACCGTTTAGGATGAGGAAAAGGGTTTGCCCAACGAGAAATGCAACAATATTTTCTTCCATGGATAATGGTATTCCATTTGCAAGTCTGGGTAACATGGTGTCCCAAAATCCAGTGGCTTTAGCGATTCCAAATAAAATAGGGAATATAATTAGTGCATCGATTATAACTGCTCCAAGACGTGCACCTCTGCCGGCTAAATCATTATTTTCTTCTGTCATTTTTTCCTTTCAGTATTTGTTTGTTGGTGAGTTACTTTGGGAAGTTTAAAAGAAAGTTAGTTTTTATTCTATTATAAGATCATTCTAATTTTGTAACCTGTTACGGGAGTGGTTTATTACATCGTACCTTTGGCAAAGTGCTGATATATATTGAACCATGAAATTACAGCAGGGGCAGGTTTGGGTGAAAGGTAAAGATAGTTATCGGATTACAGAGTGGGCCCGAATGACGATTCAATACAAGCACTCCCATAAAGCGAAATTTAAGGAATCGGATGTGATTGAAGTTTCAAAGAAGGAATTTTGCCGACTGATTAAAGGCGCAGTTCTTGAAGAGACCGAAGATTGATTTTTTGGCTCGACCATGGAGGCGTCACCTCTTGTAAAGTATCAAGATGTCAATTTCCATTGGAACTCCCTTTAAAAAATTAGCGAAAAAAGTCCTTCTCTGCGGTTCTGGTGAACTGGGGAAGGAGGTGGTGATCGAATTGCAACGGTATGGTGTTGAGGTCATTGCAGTCGATTCCTATGCCGACGCACCGGCAATGCAGGTTGCGGATAGGTGCCATATTATTTCCATGCTCGATGGGCAGGAACTTAAACGTGTGATCGAACTGGAGAGACCGGATTTGGTTGTGCCTGAAGTGGAGGCTATCGCCACGGATACTTTGGCTGAAATGGAAGCCGCTGGTTCGGTTACGGTTATTCCTACTGCCCGGGCAACTCAGTTAACAATGAACAGGGAGGGGATTCGCCGGCTTGCTGCGGAAGAGCTTGGATTAAAAACATCTCCCTTTCTTTTCGCTGCAACCGCGGAGGAATTTCGGCAGGCTGTGGAAACGATTGGAATGCCCTGTGTGGTGAAGCCCATTATGAGTTCTTCCGGAAAGGGGCAAAGTACAATCCGTTCATCAGATCAGATTGAACAGGCCTGGAACTATGCTCAGGAAGGTGGTCGTTCCGGAGGGGGGAAGGTTATTGTGGAAGGCTTTGTTGAATTTGATTATGAGATCACCCAGTTAACCATACGGCATACTGGCGGAACATCTTTTTGTGATCCAATCGGGCATGTGCAAGTGGATGGAGATTACCGTGAGTCCTGGCAACCCCAACCGATGTCAGCAAGTGCACAAAAAGAAGCGAAACGGTATGCACAAGCAATCACAGATGCCCTTGGCGGATACGGAGTCTTTGGGGTTGAACTTTTTATTAAAGGGGAAGAGGTGCTTTTTAGTGAAGTTTCTCCACGACCCCATGATACGGGAATGGTCACGATGATTTCTCAGGATCTTTCACAATTTGCACTGCACGCTCGGGCAATCCTTGGTTTACCCATCCCCGTTATTCGTCAGGTTGGTCCATCGGCTTCCAGTGTAATTTTAGTCGAGGGCGAATCATCAAATGTTTCTTTTGGCAATTTAGATCAGGCTTTGATGGAACCCGATACCCAACTTCGCCTTTTTGGGAAACCCGAAGTGCATGGTCAAAGAAGAATGGGGGTGGCACTTGCTCGCGCAGATTCGATTGAAGTGGCACGTGAAAAAGCGAATGAGGTGGCATCCAAAGTGAATATTTCCCTATGAGTGATATTAAGGAACTGGTAGATCTATTGGTTGAGTTCAGGGATGAGCGGGACTGGGGACAGTTTCATGATTCAAAAAATCTCGCTCTTGCACTCTCGATTGAGGCGGCAGAATTGAATGAATTATTTCTTTGGAAGAAGGATGCGGAGTCGGAACAAATTGATCGTGAACGATTGAAAGAGGAATTAGCGGATGTCTTTGCCTACGCTCTAATGCTGGCTGAGAAAAATGGTCTGTCCGTCTCTGAAATCGTGAAGGAAAAAATTATCAAAAATGCTCAGAAATATCCCGTGGAAGAATCAAAGGGAACTTCAGCGAAGTACAAGAAAATTTAATTGACCACGCTTGTCGAAAAGCAGGTAGTAATCTAAGCGGTTTTTTCAGGTTCTTGCTTGGAAAATAAAATCTTGAAACACAGACGGGCAAGAATGAAACTGGAGAGTAAATCCAATGGGAAATTGAAAGTTAATTCCAAAATGACTCCGATATCGACTAG
>ERZ651776.2707-NODE-2707-length-18733-cov-6.709423_pt1 | contig 18733 bp, 15 predicted proteins | sample MGYA00514761_ERZ651776 | MGnify/ENA metagenome assembly ERZ651776 | reverse complement strand
TTTTGGGGAGTTTTGATGGTGATGCTTTGGAGAGAGGTAGAAAGACCGAAGAGGTTGCGAGAGTGACGTTTCGCGGGCAAAAGAAAAAGGAGGCGTTTTTTTCCAATTGGAACTTTCTCCATTTTGACGCACAAAAACGACGCTCTAAATTAATACGAAGAAATGTCATCATCGGCCGCACCGTCGTCCTCCTCCAACGCGCAACCGCGCAAACGAGACGAACTCCACGAACTCTCTTTACTCCTCAAGAAATACGCCGGTCAATCCTCCTCGTCGTCCGGGGCAAATCAATCCGCGGAGGAGAAACGACGAGGGATTTTTCAAAGGTGTGTCGTTCTAACTACTTTACATTACTTTACTGACAACATCATCCCCTCTCTCTCTTTAACAACGACAGAGTGATACAAGCGTTAACGGCAAACATCGACCTGTCCTCATTATTCGCGGACGTTCTCATGAACGCGGCGACCGGGGACATCGCGACGAAAAAAATGTTGTACCATTACATCGGCGTCTACTCGGACACGTCGAAAGAAAGCGAAGAACTGGCGATGATGACGATTAACACGCTGCAAAAAGATACGAAACACGAAGATCCAACAATACGAGGGCTAGCGATTCGGTCGATGACGAGTTTGAGGAGCAAGAGTTTAGTGGAGTATTCGATCGAGTGCGTGAAGGAAGGGTTGAGGGACGCGCATCCGTACGCGAGGAAAGCGGCGTGCCTGGGGTGTTTGAAAGTGTATCGGTTGTGTTGCGCTTCTTCTTCTTCCGGAAGAAATGGAGCGGAAAATGAGGACATTTTGAATGCGTTTACAGAATCTGGGATATTAGCAACGGTTGAGAAACTTTTACTCGAAGACCGCGACGCGAACGTCGTCGCTAACGCTTTAGTCACCGTCGTGGAAATCTTTGGAGAATCCGACCCGCGGTTACAAAACGTAGCTTTACTCACCGCGTTGACGAACAAAATCCGCGACTTTGGCGAGTTATCGCAACATTTAGTCTTGAAACTGACGCATAGCTACGCCGTCTTGGCGAACGATGCGAGCAATAGTAAAAAAGTACCGCCGTTGCCGGACGACGTGAAGTACCAGTGGATGAACAGTCTCGAGTCGCGAATATCCTCGCCGAACACTTCCATAGCGTTAGCCGCCTCTCGAATCTTTCTCGAGCTGACCAAGAATGACCCGTCCACGCATCAACGCGTATATGAACGAATTAAACCGTCTCTGTTAACGTTAGCCACCGCGCAAACGAGCGGCGTCGAAACGTCCGCCGTGGTTTGGGCGCACTTGAAACTCCTCGCCTATCGGGCGCCGATTGCGTTCGTCACGGATTATAAGTCGTTTTACGTCCGAGTCAACGCAGATTCGTTCGAAATTAAAAGATGCAAGTTGAGAACGTTATCGTTAATCGCCGACGCGCAAAATTGCACGCGAATAGTCGACGAGTTGTTCGAATACGTCAACGACGTCCAAGACGAACACTTTGCGAGATTGGCGATGAAAGCCATCGGTCGCGTGGCGAGGAAGAAGAAGGAGAGTTTTGCGATGATGGACGCAGAGAAGAGGTTGATGGTGACGAAGAAAATATGCGATGTGTTTGTGGAAACGACTTCGCCGAGCTCGAAAGCGGATAGTTTAATCGAAATTGGTATGTGTTTGCGACAATGCGCGACGAGTCAAGATGGAGAAGAAGAAGAAGAATCGAAAGAGTGTCGATCCATTTGTTGCCAAGCTATTGAAAGCGCGTTAGAATCCGTACAGTTTTCCGTGCTTGATATGTTTCCTCAAGCGCACAGTGGTGTTGTTTCAAGCGCGACGACTAAATCTATAACAAGAGCTCGATCGATATTGTTATGGCTCCTGGGTGAATTCGGCGCTTCTGGTTTTATCGACTCCGCACCGTACGCGTTAGAATCTTCGATTGAGAACTTACCAGAGGAAGTGTATCCATCCATTCGAACGGAAACGTTCTTTGCATCCTTAAAATTGTTTTGCAAACGCGCGCCGGAAATGAGGAAGGCGTTTGAGACGTGTTTGAAGTGGTGCGCGACGGAAGATTCGGACTCGACCGCGCGCGCGACCGCGAGCGTATACGGAAGCTTGATGTGCTCCTCCTCGTCGTCTAGGAAGATTGCTAACGATTTACTTTTAGCCCACAGTAAATTGGGGTCGGTGCAGTTCAGCGAAGAGTTGGAAGAACAAGAACGATTCGATCGTTTATTCAATGAGATGGACACGCTGGCGATCACCTACGAGCTCGAAGAGAAGAAATTTATCGATGGTAGTAGTTTAACGAAAACGGAAGAAGAAGAGGAAGAGACGATTCGACAACGAGCGCAGCAGCGACAACAACAATTAGATCAAGAAACGTCTCTGTTACAGTTCGATGACTTTGAAGCGGCGGACGACGAAAATGAGAGAGAGTCATCATCATCGCTGAATCCGAATCCGTTCCTCGATCCGTCTCAATTTCAACTCAATTGGCAACTCTTTCCAGAAGTCGCGAAGAACCAATCCGTGATGATTTCTCCATCACTCGGCGCTTTAATAACGCAATCGACGTCGGTTTTCATCGATCGATTAAAATCGAACGGGTTCGTTACGGCAGCATCCGGCGGCGACGCGACGCAAATGAAATTTTACGTTTACACGCAAGCGACGACATCGGCAAAATGGTATCTGATTGAATGCATCGCGGCTGCGAATAAGTGCGATTGGACGATGAAAAGTGATTCTGTTGATAAACTGGAGGTGGATACAGTGTCGTCCCTGTTCAATTCTAGTCTGTTGTAATCTCTACATTTTGTACAATGTCGTGTTTAGTTCACAAGTTTCAATTTCCCAAGTTCTCGTAATCGTTCTAGTCGTACTTCGCCTTCGCTTTTGGAACACATTAAAGTCAAAGTAACGTCGTCGTCGATATCGTTAGTACCATCTGATCGACTTTTTTTCGACGGCGGAAACCAACAGGCGATGGTCACCGGACTAACTGCCGCGACTTCTTCCTCCACTAATTTCCTTTTATTCCCAGATCCTGAACTCTTCGCTCGCACCGCTAAGATGACGCAGCCTCTTTGGCATTCGCTCAGGACTTTTTTCTTCGTTTTGTCGTCGATACACAGCGGCGCGTTCTTCGATGTTGTCAATATTTTTTCTTGTTGTCTCGCTAACATGCTTTCCAACTCTTTAGGCGACACGCGCACGACTTGCTTCGAGATGGAGTCTTGGAACAGTTCACAGCCCGTTTGCGTGAAGCGGAACTCGCAATCGATATCGTCGGTTTGACTTTTTAATCCTTTGTTTACCGCTTGTCGCTCAAAGCAGCACAAGCCACATGCGAGGATTCGAAGTTTTTGTTGTTCTTGTTGATTTCTGCTGCACTTATCGAGAATCAATTTCGCGCCTTTGGAGAGACAATAGAGTCGTTTCGGCACAACGTCGGTATTGTTTCTTGTGATTATCTCCACCCCTCCGTTCTCTTCCTTCTTTCTCGCATCAAATCCATACTTTGCTTTTATTCGTTTAATGACTGCTTTGAATTCTGTGTCTGTTTTTACGCAAAATACCGGCGCAATCTTTGCACTCGCCCACTTTTTGGTGTTCGCGTTCGTCGTCCTCGATAACTTTTGTTCTTCTTTCGCGTCGATGTCAATCATTTCCGTCGGTAACGGTTTCATTTTTTCAAAGACGGCGACGAAGAAGCCGCCGGTGTCATTCAAATCCGGGTGAATGCGGAAACATCTGTCCAGATTGTGTTTGTGATTGTTGGTGTTAGCGAACATGCTCTTTCTTATTTTACTTTTTTGGCCTGCTCTGTTGTTGTTGTTGTCTTTAAGATACGAATCGTACGTATCGTACCATCTCCCGTTTTTTAAATCTTGGACGGACCATTTCGTCAAACCAGGCAATCGTTTCAAATCTGGCAGCATTTTTGAGCAGTCGACTAATTTGATCGCGCCTCGGCTTCTCTGCAGCAACTCCACGACGACTGCTTCGTTTTCCAACGGATTTAGAGAGCACGTGCTATAGACGAGCCTTCCCCCGCCGTCGTCGTATTTCAGCAATCTCAACGCCCTGGTTGCGACGTTCACTTGAATCGAGTGTAACTCTACGCCGCTCGAATTCGACCACTTCTTCCATAAATCCGTACTTTTACGCAACGTCCCGTCTCCCGAACAAGGCACGTCGCAAAGGATTCGATCGAACGTATTCTCCAACTCTAATGGTAACGTTTGCGCGTCGTGATTTACGACTACTAAATTCTTCGCCGCCGCTTCCAGTCGATAACATCGATGCGTGAGTAAATTCGCGCGCTGTAACGAAGCGTCGTTCGCGACGACCGCGCCGGATGCGTTCTTACTCAGCATAACTTCTAATATTTGGGACGTTTTCGAACCGGGAGATGCGCACGAGTCCAGGACTAAGTGACTCGGTTTTACGTCTAACAGTTTCACCGGAATCATCGAGACGAGTTCTTGCCGGCTCAAATCGCCGCCTTCGTTCGCGCGCGCTAAAAACTGATGCACGTTTGGATGTTTTGTTTTCAAATCATTTTCGTTTCCACTTCCGTTAGTTTCGTTGTTTACGAAACTGTTATCGATTTGAAACGTCCGCGGGTCGTTTAAGAACGAAATCGTTCGAACGTGTAGTACGTCCCGTTGTTGTTGTTGTTGTTGTTGTTCGCTTTCGATGATTCTTTTCAGCGCGTTGATGGTGCACTCGGTGTGCAAGTTTTTCGTGATTCGAAACGTGACCGGTAACGGTTTCGATAACGTTTGAAGCAACGATTGGAACGCTTTTTCGTCGTTCGAGAAGAGTTGATGCCGGTAGTAGCTTTCGAAATGCACGTTTGAGTGCGATGGATTATTATTATTATGATGATGTTGATGCGACGACGACATAGTATCAGTGGTGGTGTTGTTTCGTTTCGTGCATTTTTAGTGGCGGCGTACAGAGGAGGAGGAGGCGATTTGGCTTGTAACGGCGTCGGTCGTTCGCGAATGACGTAAGATGGGAACATCATCCGTAAAAAGTATCTTCTAAACCTAGTATTCGTAGTATTCTACTCATGCTCTTTTTTCTACGCCAGCTCTTTCTTTCTATATCCTATCGTTAATCTCTCTCTCTAAGTACCGAACCTTTGAAAAGACCGCAAGTAGTCTCGCAAAATCTTCTTTTGCGTCGATGTATCCTTCATCCTCTTCAAGGACTCCACGTGCGCTAACTCGCACTTGGAGAGTAAATAACCCGGGAATTTACCGACCGAGAAGATTTGGCTGACGGAGACGAGGAGTTCCGGAGTTGGGAGTTGGTTTTTGAGGAAATTTATTTTCAATTCGCGTTCGATTAACGCGACAGTCGCCGGCGGAGGCCTTCTTGTTGATGCGTCCTTTTTCGATGACGAAGAAGACATGGATACAAGCGAGGATAAAAACGCCTCTTTCTCTTCGTCGGTCTTCATTTGCCGTTTTCTCAACGATCGCGTGAAACTCGAGAGGATGTCGTATCCCGTCGAAGGCGTCAGGATGATGACATCCATCGGTTTATTCTTCTTCGTCTTCTCTCTCTCCGTCATCGTCGACGTCGATGTTCTCCTCCTCTGACGCGCCGCAGAGGATGATGCCGACCGCGTGACCCTTCCGCCGTTATTCTCAAAACCATTCGCGAACAAACCGTGATTTTCTTCTCCCTCTTCTCCATTCTCTTTGCCGCTGGAACCTCCCAAAACGTACTCTCCAACCGTCTCCATCGTCCTCGTCGAAGACGACGAATACCGCTTCACGCGAACGTTCCGCCGCGCGCGATGACTATTACCACTACTCCTATTACCACCACCATCTAAAAAACACTCCTCTACGTATCTCTCTAACAAATATTTCTCCTCGTCTGTGCGTCTCCCACCAATGTCGAAATAAAGCACCATCGATTCGCACGCCGCTTCCGTCGCCCAAAACGTCACCGTCTCTCTCAGTGCTTCTTTGACCATCTTTTTCTCGTCGTCTCTTCCCGTCGAGAAACCACCACCGCGAAAGAATGAGACGAACGAAAACGACTTTGTGCGCGACGACGACACCAAAACGTCCGCACCGAACGCGAACGCGACGCACTTTGGAGGTTTCGTGGGCGCTTTTCCTTTCGTCGGGGTGTGCTCGTTCTTCTCGTCTTCACGTTCGTCTTCTTTTCCATTCCTTTGACGCGCGACAAAAAGAAAAAGAAGGAGAGACTTTCCGACGCGCAACGCGACGAGAAAGAAGACGACGACAAAGAACGAGGACATCATGGTGGGGTCGTCGCAGACGAGGGCGATGTTCAAAAACACCACTTTTGCATCTCGTCTTCTTCTCTCCGCGGAAAAAGTACGTGTTCGTGGTACACTTCGTTGGTGGTGTCGAGAGATTTTTTGTTTGAGGAGTTTCGCGTTGTGTGTGCACAAAGTTGATGAAAAATGTGTCTCTCTCTCTCTCTTCGTAATACAATCGAACGAACTTCTCAATGGAAACTGTTCTCCTCCTGAGACTCTCGCGCTCGCACGCTCTCGGCAAAAGCAGCGTATTCTTCGTCCGTTGGTTCTGGAGACCCTTTTTCGAGCAAGTAATTTTCGCACTCGGGGTGTTCGTAATACCGAGCGAAAGCGATGTATTTCCAGTGGTGAAGAGGCACTTTCGCCTCTTCGACTAAGTATTTGATACAATCGAGATGGCCAAACACTGCAGCGCTGGTCACGCAGTCACTCTTTACCACATCCGCTATCTTTCGTTCTTCAACGAAATATTTCAAGATGTCTATGCGACCATTTCCTGCTGCTAGTAGTGCCACTTCTTTTTCCGTCTCTCGCGAAGGTTTCACTTTGTCGAAAAGAAATCGAACACAGTCGAGGTGTCCTCCTGCAGCAGCTTGAATGCACGACTCTTCTTCATGACACGGACAACCATTAGAGAAGCAGTATTTCAGCATCTCGAGATATCCTTTACGTGCAGCCTTATTAATCGTCTTCGCATCCCACTCGCACTGTTTCACTTCTCTCGCCCACTTGAGCAACTCGAGTTTGTTCGTTCCAGCAACTCCCTTGCAAAACCCGGCTTGATCTATCACATTTCCATCTCCATCTTTCTTTCCCCAGGCCATGTGATTCCACGCCCATTCCAACGTCGAAATGGATGAACATTCGTAAACAATCAAACCTAATCCCGATACGTTTACCCCGGCGTATTCAAGCACACCCCGACTCTCTGTATTCACCTTCGAAAAGAAAAACCGATCCATCAAATTCAATTTCGGAATCACATGCGAGACAAAAACATCCTTATGATGCAACACCAACCCGTTCCAAAGAGGTGACGACGAAGAAGAACAAAGCGAGAGCTTCTCCAGCACTGCTCCGCTCCTCGCAATTTCCATCTCCTTTTCACCCCCGTCGTCTTCTTCTTCTTCTTCTTCGGAAGACGAAGAGTACTTCAGTCGATCCCACTTGGAATAATCGATGATGCGAGACGACATGTGTGTTTTTTTTTCGTGTGTGTTTTTCTCGCGCGTCTCGATTCGAATTTTGTTGTAAGACTCACGAGTAAGAATGAGACACTCAGGAGTACCCACGAAGCACTTAAACCCTAAACTTGTACGTGCGTCTTTCTACTCCTTAGGGTGACCAACTACTGTATAAACCCTAAACCATACGTCTTCTGCGAGGGGCAAAAAATTCAAAAACGCACCAAAACTTTACTTGTCGCGTGCTCGCATCACACATCTCTCGCCTTTACGCGCACACTTTGCTTTGTCGCGCCGCATTTTATACGCGCGCAAAAACCTCGAAGAGAGAGAGAGAGAGACAGTCAGAGCGTAAAAGAGAGTTTTTTCTCGACTTAACTGCGATTTAGTACAACAACAACAAATAGAATGGATTTTTTATCTCCACCCAAAATGTCTTCGTTTCCCAATGCGAAGAAGCTGCTTCGCGTTGGAAACGACGAAGAAGAACAGCATCATCATCATCATCGCGCGAGAGAGGAAGAGAAGAGAAGAAGACAAAGAACGGGTGATGATACTACGACTACTCTTACGAATAACGATGATGCCGAAAAGTCTGTGATGAAAATGATTAAGAAAGCGCTGGTGCTGATTTCGGAGAAGATGTGTGATGACACCAAAGGAGGAGAAAGCGACGCCGTCGCGCGATTGGGAGCGTACCTCTCCGAAGGAAAGAATTCGAACGTCGCGATGAAAGGAGGAAGCAAAGTTCAATTTTTGCTCTCGAAGATGCAACCTACGCGCGAAAGACGATGGATTCCGTCGGCGAAGAATTTGTTGCGATTGAAATGTTTGAACGACGAGGGAAAAGAGATTGAAAAAGAGAGCGATACAGAGGATACGATTTTGTATTTGGAGTGGAAGAGCGCGTTTTACGAGCAGTTATGGATGGAAGAGAGGACGTTGAGAGAGAAAATGTCTTCGTCTTCGTCTTCGTCTTCGAAATCGTCGTCGTCCTTCGTCGTTGGCGGGTCGAAGAGGAGCGACGATAAAAGCTTGTCGAGTCCTGATGGACCTTTGCTGAGAGAAGGGTACGCGAGGACGCCGAGTACGGCCGGGAAGACGAGCGAAAAGACGATGAATTCACTCGATGGTGAGCTTGAGGAGTGCGATTACAGAGAGTGGAATCGTATCACGAGGTCACCGGTTTTAAAAAATACTCGCGCGTGCGCCGCCGCGCACTCGAATCGAAGCAGCGTGGACGACGGTAACTTGGTCTTGCCCATTTCCAATTTGCTAGAGACGCTCGTGTTAGAAGAAAAAGAGGAAGGAGAGGAAGAAGAAGAGGGATTGAGAGAAGAAGGCGTGATAACGCCGCGTCCGACGAATGACAAGAACAACCTCGGCGACGAGGACGACGACGAAAATTTTCAGTTTACGTTTCGCACGCCGGAACAATCGAATAAAAATAAAAAGGATCCGCAACATTTGACCCCACCGGGAGCACCATTGCGCGTTAGAAATAGTTTTAGGCGAGTTGAAGAAGAAGAAGAAGGAGGAGGAGGAGGAGGAGTTGGAAGAGCTCAATTCGGTACTTGGAACGCTGACTTTTGTACCAACTTCGAATGCGGCGAAGAACAGGCGCCGAGGAGATCTTTGTTTTAAAAATGTATTTATGAAAGAAGAAGAAGAAGAAGAGAGAAAAGAAAAGAAGAAGAGAGAGTTTGCATGAACGCGCTGGTACCGTGTTGCACACCGCGCGTGTGCCTTTACTAATGAATCAATTGTATATGTTTGTATATGTGTATGTAAAAATCGCCTCTCGTCCAAAGAAACGCAGTAGTTAAGGAAAGGAGTCACTCATTACTTTTTGCCTTTTGGTCCGTTATCCATCCACATGGGTTCTCTCGTGTCGTCGTCCTTCCCGATGTACGCGTAACGGTCGTTTGCGTACGTCGAGTTTGCGTTTGCGTACGTCGAATGCTCCCAACCTTGGATCACGGTCGGTTCTGATTGGGTGTTGGAATTTCCCGATGAGTTGGTGTTGGAAGAGGAAGAGGACGCGTTGCTTTGACCACCAGACATTATTGAAAGAGAGAGCGCGTGTAACGGGTATTGAAATTGATCTTTTGAATTTGCGTTTTTTGCTCTCGCGACGACGATTACGGGCGCAAGCAAGTAAGGGTTGTGTTATGAGGGAAAAACGGTTTCATTCGTCTTGTCACGTACCAAAATCACATGCATGACATGCGAGATCCGAAAAGAAAAAAATATCCGCACACATATCTGCCATCCAAATATCCTTCCTCTTTTGCCGAGTATGGTGCGACACAATCACGATGCGAACGCGAGACTCTCCAGCGAGGCACAAAGCGAATTAAAACGAGAAGAAAGCGATGACAACGCGCGAAACAAAGCCGACCTCGCCAACGCACTCGCAGAAGAAAAAGACTGCGTAACTCGCTATCGGAAACTTGTGCGTCGTAAAATGGAACTTCTCGCTTTGAAGCAGTCGCACGCGGCTGCGAAACGAGAAGAAAGTGACAACGCGCGAATCAATGCCGACCTCGCCAACGCATTTGCAGAAGAAAAAGACTGTTGCAAACGCTTGATTGAACTTCAGGATCGTAAAAACGAACTTCTTTTCAAAGAAGCGAACGTTCCTCTCGAACAACGAGAACCATCACCCGATTCCGACGATTTCGATGTCGAAGAAGAAGTAGGATCGACGGACAGGAATTCACAAACGAACGATGACAACACGACAAAAACGACGCGTAAGTTCAACGCGTTGGAAAAACGACTCGACTTATTGGAAGAAGATGTCATGGATCTCCAGATGAACAACGACAAAATGGTATTGGCGTACGCCGCTGCCGTACCTTTTGTGCTCACATTTGCGATGTATTGTTTGAGACACTTTGCATCATCGATGTCTCGCGATTGAAACAACCGAGAGATAACCGAGAGAGAGAGAGAGAAGCATCACGTGCGGGTCATTCGTCTGTATTTCGCGGCGGCGCGGAGTACGCCGTCTTACTATAAAACTTTGAACAAAACGTTGTTTGTGTTCGCGGATACGATGTGTAAACGACGCGAGCGAGTGCACAAATGCGCCTCTCTCCCGCGCACCTCTTTTCAGAAAACGTCTTCTTCTTCTTCTTCTTCTTCTTCTTCTTCTTCTTCGCGTCTGTTCGAAAAAGTACGCATCCTCCGTACGTTCGCTCTCCGTTTCGAAAGACTTCTCCGCCGAGACGAATCATCCAACGCATCAACGTCACGCCAACTTCACGAAACAGAATCCCTTTACGTTTTCGAAACGTCAAGAGCTCTTTTACTTTTCATCGATTTTTAAAATCGTCCGCTTTTGCGAACCTTTTTGCTGAAGATACGGAGGAGTACGCGCGCTCGTCGTATTCGCTCGTATTTTAAAAACCTTTCGAGCAAGCAGCCCTTTTTTGACTCGTTTCCGCAGAAAAACATTCGAGAGAAGCACACTTCCCGTACCGATACTACATCGCCTCTTTTTATCGCCGTTTTGAAGTCACGATGTCGTCTTCGTGTATGTGCGCGTCTTCTTCACCGAAACTCGTTTTCGAAACGCATCAACAGAGGCTGCGAACGAGGACGTTTAGGAAGCGGAGTTTTGGATTTAAAATGTCGCCGTCGCCGACAAAATCATCGTCACGTTCGTCGAGAAGAAGATGCTCCTCCGTCCAAGCGTCCATCCAAGCGTTCGCAAATACGAACGATACCAAGAAACAGTTTCCAAAACAAGCGTTCAGTGTGGACGAGGTGAAAAAATGCGCGCTCATCACGGCGATTAAAACGCCGTATTTAAAAAGCGGGAAGATCGACTTACGAAAGTACGACGTTTTGGTCGAAGAGCAAATACTCGGCGGCGTGCAAGGCTTGGTCGTAGGCGGGACGACTGGGGAAGGGCAACTCATGAGCTGGGACGAACACATCATGCTGATTGCACACACGAGCAAAATATACGGGGAGGATTTACTGGTGATTGGGAACACCGGGTCGAACTCGACGCGGGAAGCGGTACACGCGACTTCGCAAGGGTTCGCCGTCGGGATGGACGCGGCGTTGCAGATAAACCCGTATTACGGGAAGACCAGTCGAGCTGGGTTGATGAAACATTTCGGGGCGGTTTTAGATTTCGGGCCAACGATCGTGTATAACGTTCCCGCGCGAACGACGCAAGATATTCCGTCGGAGGTTATTTTTGAGCTGGCGAAGCATCCGAACTTTGCCGGAGTGAAAGAATGCGAAGGCAACGAACGCATTCGCAATTACACGAAGAATGGAGTCACATGTTGGTCCGGGAACGACGACGAGGCGCACGACGCGAAGTGGGACGCCGGCGCGGCTGGTGTTATTTCCGTCACCTCGAACGTTGCCCCGAAACTCATGCGAGAACTCATGCTCGGCGCCAAGCCGAACCCGAAATTGAGAGACGATTTGATCCCTCTCATGCGATGGTTGTTCAAAGAACCGAACCCAATCGGCGTGAACACCGCACTCGCGATGCTGGGATGCGCAGAACCAGTCTTCCGCTTGCCGTACGCGCCGTACGATGAAAAAACCAGACAAGAAGGTAAAAAGATAATGGAAACGGTTGGCCTCGAGCACTTCGTCGACGCCGGTGACGGCGCTCGTATTCGAGACGTGCGAGACGACGAGTTTATTTTGTTGGACGAGTGGTGATATAAATACTACATACGAATACTATTTTACCATAGCTTTGATCTGTTTCGTGCGCAAAGAGAGAGAGAGAGAGGATGAAAACGTTCCTTTTTGTTCGCAGACGTACCGGCGAGTAATATGTAATATTCCGTTACACGTATACGTTGCTTCTTTAAAATGTAGAGCCGCCATAAAAAAAGGTGCATTTCTGTCCTTTTATTCTCTCTCTCTCTTTCGATCAAAACAGATCGAATTTATCGAAAATCTCACGATGTTCACCACACGCATGAACGCAGTTCACGCGTCCTCGAATGCATCGTTCAGATCTGGCGCGCGTTCCCTGAAAAGCGCAGTTTTTGCGCGAAGAACGTGGAAAAAAAGTATGGGCTCATCATCATCATCGCGAGGAAGAATGTCGGTCGTCGAAGCGAACCAAACGGCATCCGATGAAATCGAAATGCTCCAAAAAATGCTCGAACTCGCCAAACGAAGGAAAGAGAACGAGAGTAAGGAAGATTTGAGCGTTTCAGCGGGAGGGAAAAGCGACGGATCTGGGTACGAAGGTACGATTAAAAGGCGGATTTTGGAGGCGATTTTTGAATCCAATCGCTCTTTTTATATGGAGGACTTTTCTCGCGGCGTCGCGTGATTTTGATCGCAGATCGGTTTTTACGCAAACGAGTCCCAAAGACGACCTTAAAAGCGTACTCGAAACACGCGTGGCTCTGTTATGTTATGGTTCGAGTGTAATTGATGATGATGTGGAACATTTTTCTCTCTCTCTCTCTCTCTCTCGCTCGTATTATTGAGCGTAAGCGCTCGGACGACGGTAAAGAGACGCATGACTAACTTTTCCTCTTTTTCTTTCTTTTTAATGAAACTTAGGCGCGTCGTTTAACGTGAAAACATTTAACGCGATTGCCCCGACGGGTTTGGAAAAGTTCCCGCAGGGGAAGTATAAAGTTGCCGGCGAAGAGTCGGATTTGCCCGGTCCGCCGATGGCGATCATGCTTCGCTCGCACAAGCTGCAAGTGAACGAAGTGAAACCGACGGTTCGAGCGATCGTGAGATGCGGCGCGGGGACGAACAACATTCCGGTGAAAGAGATGGGTGAGAGAGGTATTCCGGTGTTTAACACGCCCGGGGCGAACGCGAACGCGGTGAAAGAACTTGTCGTGTGCGGGTTGTTGTTGGCGTCGAGAGGCATCTTGGAAGGCGCGAACCACGTGAAGAACGTGATCAACGTGGAAGAAAAGGGCGAGCACGAGAAAATTGCGACGAGAATTGAGAAGGATAAGGCGAAGTTTGGCGGGACGGAGATTCAAGGGAAGACGATCGGGGTGATCGGGTTAGGAGCGATCGGAAGTCGGTACGTCGTCTTTTTTTGTTGTTGCGTTTTATATTTTTATCTCTTCTTCTTTTTGGCGCGAATACGAACGGGAGTGATGAAATCTCGATTAGATGTTTGACGTTTTTAGAGTCTGTTTTAGACTCTGAATCTAGCGTGATCGGAAAACCATTCGAGGCACAATCCATTCAATTCTCTGACCCGTTCGTTCGTTCGTTTATCTTGTTTTGTTTGTTCGTTTGCTTTAAATTTCATCAGACGACAAGACGCTGACGCTGCCTTCTCTAAAACAAAATAACAATATAGCGTCGTCAACGCTGCTTTAGGTCTCGGCATGAACGTCGTTGGCTACGATCCGGTCTTATCCGTCGATGCCGCTTTAGCTTTACCCGGGGACCGAATGGTTAGAGTCACCGATCTCAACGACCTCTTCAAGGTTTCCGATTATATTTCCATCCACGTCCCGTACATCAAAGGCGTCACGCACCATTTGATCGACGCCAAAGCGTTACAGATTTGTAAACCGAACGTGTGCATCTTGAACTTTGCCAGAGGTGAAATCGTCGACGGTGCCGCCTTGAAAGCCGGCTACGACTCGAAAATGTTGACCGGTAAGTACATTTCCGATTTCACGGACGAAGCGTTGCGCGACGACCCGCACTTGATCGTCTTGCCGCACTTGGGCGCCTCCACCGAGGAAGCCGAGGACAACTCCGCCGCGATGGCTGCGGAAACTTTGATGGACTTTTTGGAAACCGGGACGATCCGAAATTCCGTCAACTTCCCGACGACTATTTTAGCGCCGCACGTGAACTCCTCCGGCGCTCGATTGACCATCGTCAACAAAAACGTCCCCGGCGCTCTCGGTGAAATCACATCCTTCTTAGGGTCCAAAGGCGTCAATATTTTGCAGCAAATTAACACGTCTCGAGATCCGGTGGCGTACACCGTGATTGATTTGGCGGAAATTCCGGAAGATCCGTCTGGATTACAGGAAGAAATGGCGAAAGTGTGTCCGGACGTCGTCTCGTCTCGATTCATCGGATCCGTCTTTAACGACACGTTGGGTCAACCGGGCGCGTACTTCTACGTCAAATGGGCGCAAGGCGAATTGCAAGGGGAATGATTAAATAAAAATAACATAATTACTAAGGAACATCAGCAATAAAGAAATCCCGTCGAGTTGAGAGAGAGAGAGAGAGTTACGATGTGCACTACAAAATAATCTCATACAGTACGTATTTAAAACTACTAAAACTACTAACAACTAAAAACTACTCGATCATCGGCAAAACTTCCAATGCCTGCACCACTGCCCGTCCACGCTGACGAACGGCGGCACAAACCCTTTCTCCGCCGCGCTTAACTCAATCGCCAATCGACTCAAATTGGACAGAAAGTGCCCGATAAACGCGTCCGCTTCGGCCAACAAGAATATATCCGTCAGCGCTTGCAAAGTCATCTCGTGCGCGACGTTCGATTTTTCCGTGTACAACTCCGTCCTCCGTTCGATGAGTTTCGACGCTTTGTATATCGACCGATCCATTTTGACGTTCACAAACTCAAACTCGTTCGCCGCCGGAGAGCTCTTCACTTTTCGCAACAACGCGTCGTCGTCCGTCGCCAAGAAGACTCGATTGACGCCGTATTTTTCTGATAGCGTTCTAATGTGAGGCAAATACGTCTCCTCGAACGATCGACACCTGTTTTTCCTACCAGTCGTGTGACACGCGTCGCCTCTTCGCACGTGCACGCCAATGATTGGATGCTTAAACCCTATGCTTTCTTTCACTCGGTGCAAACTGAGTTCTTCGATTGTTTTTTGATTCAATCGCATCATCCGAGCGACAATCGCCGATCGAAAGAAAAATAAACCTTTGTTATATTGCAACATCGACCCAGATGATGACGACGACGACAACGATGACGACGGAGCTCGCGAATAATAATTCGCTACGCTCGTTGGAACTCGCTTCCAAGGTGCCAAATCGCGACATCTATTTCGTGGCATCGTGCATCGATTGGTTTTGGCCGGGTACGGTTTCCATTTCGCAAACGCCGTTTGTTTGATTTTATCGCACGCGCTGTACGGTTTAAAGTAGCACTCGACGTCCCCGGTAAGTTTCGATTTGGCGCAATTTCGATTATACGCGTAGTTCAATCGACCGGCAAAGACCCAGGGTTTGTTTTGAAGATGTGCGTCGGATAAATAGCCGGATAAGAAATGAATGGTGGAGGCGAGCCCGGCGCCTTTGCCTCCCATGCCAATGTTGTAGGAGTCCGTGCTCGCCGCTCTGGGCGCGTTACACTTCGACGATTGCGTCTCCTCGATCGACTTTTCTAAACTTTTGTACATCGTCCGGTTCCAATTTTCTCGAGCGAAGCGAAAGTTTTGCGGGAGGTACGCCCAATCTAGGGTCAAATCCGTGGCGCAATCGTCGCCTATCCTGTCGTTTACGCACGCGTTTGCTTTTTGCTCTTCTTCTATCCTCGCCCAAATCTTCACCTCTTGGACGCTCAACTGTCTCTGTTTCCCTGGTAACGAGATCCTGACGCCTTTGATGATGCGCCGCTGTTTGTGTGTTGTTCGTCTATTCTTAGAACTGCTACTACCACTGCTACCCTCCTTGTTTTTGTTCTTATACATCTGAACGTTGTCCCACGTATACGCCAATCGTCCGTCGTCGGTGAAAATCTTCTTCGTTTCTTCCGGCGAGACGTTGACGTCGTCCTCTTCTCTGTTGTTCTCATCGTCATCAAACACTAACTCCACCACCATTGGCTTCTCGTCCGTAATCCTCATCCATTCGCACGGTTCGTTCTCCGCGAATTGTATCGAGTCACATTTTCTCAATCCAACCCATACCTCGATCGAATATATCGAATGCTGCCATCCATCATCGACAAATCCCTCTTCGCTCCCATACACCGCATCCACCGTCATCCACGGATCGTCCTCGATTTCACTCGTCGCCATGTTCCGGCAAAACGGAGAAACCACCCCGTGAAACGCACGCGCGGATTTCCCGTTGTTTGCGTTTTTCGCCGAACACGTTCCTCCTCCTCCTTCTCCGCTTTGGTGTAATTCGCTGGACAGTTTTGGATTTCCGGCGACATTTTTCACGCGCGTTTCGCTGGATGCCAACGGGGATGCAGAAGAACCGATCGTCATCGTTTCTTCGTTTGATTCGTATTCCTTGTCGCTCAAAGAAACACCAGGAGGAACCCCTTTCATCATCGTAATCATCGAAGACGAAGATGTCAAAATTGGATAAAATTGAACGACGGAGAAGCACGAAACGACGGAGAGAAGAAGAAGGAGTAGGATTCTTCGGGCCGCTGCGCGTCGTTTACTACTCGTCGTCGTCGTCTCCGCGGTGCCGAGGGTGGCGGGCATTTCGTTTTGTCAGTGGTTCTTTGTCGCGCTTTTAATGCGTCAAGGAAACATGTGTAGAGAGAGCGTTGAAGTGAAGAAAATTGAGAGGAAAATTTTACGAGCGAATAATGTGTGCGCGTAGAGTAAACTCTCGTCGCGTTTTACTGCTTTTCGCGGCGCAGCGCATCACTTTTCTGTTCTTTATCTTCTACGTGTACTATTATGAGTGGTAGTTTACAAGTCGTTGTTTCAATAATGTCTCTCTCTTTTTGTTTCTTTCTCGCGCTTTTCGTGGGCGTAAAATCTTTATTAATCGATCAAATCCCAGAGCGAATTACACAAACGAAACCGATCCTCCTCCGTCCTGGGAAACTTCTTATCGATGACTTTAACCTCCCCGTTCGCGCTGTTCGTATTCACTCTGCCTTCAATCTTTGCCTTTTGTTCGTACTTCCACGCGATCTTCGTCACGTGCGCGTACAAAGACAACGCGTTCTTCAACTTTGGAATCTCCTCGGTGACCAACACGTCCATCTCCCGTCTTTTCTTTTTCAACTCGTTCCTTTTCCTCTTCAAAATCTCCCTCGTTTCCTCCAACGTTTGCGCCTCGCGTTCCATTTGCGACCAGTACCGCTCCGCGTCTCGCTTCTCCTCCTCCACTTTCCGAAACCGGTCCGACCGCGCCGCCGAGGATAAAAGGTTGCTCGTTTTCCGTTCCGCGTTTTGTACTCGTTTCGTCATCTCTCGTATGACTTCTGACATGTGTTGCTCTCTTTTATTCGACACCGACTTTATCTCCGTGTACTCCGACGACATTAAACGTATCTGCTGCACGTCTTCGTCCGTTTGTTGGTACAGGTGGATGAAATCTTGCACCATTTCCAAACATTCGTTTAAATCTATGTTGTTCTCATCGTCGTCGTCATCTTTCCCAAAACCCTCGTCTTCGCGACGAAAAGAATACTCATCGCGTCGGGACTTTTCCGTTTGCATCGAGACGGACGACATGTTATTCTCGAGAGACGACTTTAAATCGTTACGAGGGGAAAAGAGTTGAGAATTCAAAATTTTGGCCCCCGAAAATTCTTTCTTTGTGTGTGTGTGTGCACAAAAACACGATCGATGATAATAAATAAAGACTTTGCGCGAGAGTGTGCGCGTGGTGCGTTGTTTTTCGACGACTCTGGCAAAGCCCCCGAGCAAAGCGTTTGTGTTTAAAGCGTCTCTCTTGTTTTACTAAACGCGTGTGAAATTTTGTGCGAGAAAAAATGGTCAAAATTATTTTTTTAAAACAACGTCTCTTTTTCCTCCACGCGAAAAAAAAAAGACGATCACATGATGCGAACACATTCCGAACGTTGTTGTGAGTACAGGACGGCAGAAGACAACGAGCGACTCAAAAACGCGAGAAACCAGATCCGAGAAATCAAGCGTAAACCGATGATGCTGTGGCGATTGTTCAGAGAGGCGTCGCTGAGTGGCGGCGCGTGTCGCGATATCGTGGAGAAGCATGTGATGTGTAAACTGAACGGGACGGATCTTAAATTCTTTTACGAGGTGAATACGGAGACGAGAGAGTTGATTAAGAGATCGTCTCGCGCGAGTGATTTGAAAGAGAAGTTTTATATTGACGAGATGTCGTCGATATCGACGTTGGAGATTGCGTGGGAGAATAAATCGTTGTGGCCGAGTCGGTTGGACAAAACATGGTTCTGCTGGCAAGTTGCTTACACGAATAAACTCGAGTTGCTCAGGTGGGCGATAGAGGAGAAAAAGTGTAACTGGGATGTAGGGACGATTAATAGGGCCGCAAGACAAGGTAATCTGGAAATGGTAAAG
>ERZ651776.2706-NODE-2706-length-18743-cov-4.377478_pt1 | contig 18743 bp, 6 predicted proteins | sample MGYA00514761_ERZ651776 | MGnify/ENA metagenome assembly ERZ651776 | reverse complement strand
ACATAACCGCCCTCCCCCCCCCCCCGCACACCAAATAGTTTGGAGAGTCCTACGGATCGAACAGATCCCCACCATCGACCAATTGCCTAGTTGTGAAAAATACTTGAGATGTCGAAAAAACAGCATGTGGGAGGGAAGAAGACAAAGACTGCTCCTGTGGTTCTTCTTAGGCAGACAGCAACACCATCGACGACAAGACTTGAGATCAAAACGAGCCTTGCTGATGGAGGAAAGGGAGGTGATCACTCCTTGACAGCAGGAACTGGCAACACAGGAACTGGTGGAACCGCCACCACTGGAGGTAATGGTGGAGCAATTTCTATGATAAACAGCGACAAGGCAGCCAATAGTATTACCATTAGCACCGCCGTCACCCCATCGAATGAATTAAACCTGAAGAAAATTTCCCCTCCGAATCTGAAGGAGAAGAAGAAGAAGTTAAAGAAATCTCCTGTGAACAAAGTAGAATTAACTGAGGAGGAGAAGGAGGAGAAGCGGAGACGGGACAATGAGAGGGCAGAGAGAATGAATCCAAACAATAAAAAGTTTGCTGGTAGTGAAGTCGCTGCCGTGACAGGGAAGAAGGACAAGAAAGTGAAAATCAAAATCAAGAAAGAGAAGACCCTGTATCCGGCCAGTGGAACCAGTACTAGCAAAAGTAAAAGCAGCAGCAGCACCACCACCACCACCACCTCCACCACCTCCGCCACCTCCACCACCACAACCACCGACAATAACAACAACAAAAACAACAAAAACAACAACAACAACAACAATTACACCAATAATATCCCTACGATTAAGACGCTGCAGAAAAACTCCGGCGTGAAGATCAGTACACCCCCGGCCTCTCAGAATGCAAAGTACCCCCGTCATAAAAGCGATACACCAAAAAACCGCTCCAAGAAGGAAAAGCCTGCATCTGTTGTACAGTGCCTCTCTGTTACATCTGACAATTTAGTGAAGCTCTTGTCTCTTCTTCGGAAGACGGACAAATCCGCAGGGCTGCCCGACGACGACGACGACGACGACTCCGTCGTGCACGTTCCCTATCCACTTCAGGGTCTTAAGCGCACAATGATGAGCATGAATTTCAACAAATTAAGGGATCTCTTCGAATATATTGCAAACCCGGCGACGAACCCTCGTGAAGATGACTACATGGACATTCTTGGTGGTTTGACAAACGCCGAAATTCCACCTGCGGTGAATGAAACCTTGAAGCGTTTCACTGAAGGAACTGACTTCACCACCGGCAAGAAGAAGGCGGGGGCGAAAAGCGTGAATAACCGCCCCGTCGCCTCGCCAAACACATCATCATCGTCGTCATCATCAGCAGCAGCAGCAGCCGCCGCTGTTTCCACTCCGATGACGGTCCCAGCCCTTGTGGCCTCTCTCACTCTCCTAATGAATTTACGCACCCCTCTAGGCGGCCCTCGGGAGACGCTTGAGCAATTTGAGCAAGCTCTTAAGGGCGACGTAGATGACAGCGGTATGTTTGTTTCCCTCACGGCTTTAAATAATTTACTGGCATTCTTCACTGAGTTCGAGAAGCAGATGATCATGCTGACTGCTGGTTCGCATTTTAGCCCCCCTCTCCATCCCCCCCTGCATCCCCACATTGCCTTCTTTCTTACTAATCTGCCCACAACGACACAGTGGCTGTCTTCGCGTCGATTGCATCTCTTTAAGGCCTCTATTTCTTCCGGAAACGCGAGGGGAAGCGTGGAGCATGGTCTGCGTTGCTTGGAAGGCATGATTGCCGGTGGAAACAATTCCGGTTTCGAATTTTATGAGGGATATGACCCCAAGGAGATATATAGCCCGAGGAAAGACGCTAGCGCCGTGACATACTTGAAAATTAATTCTGATGCGGCCAAGCAGACCGTGGTGTCACTAGAAAGCAATCTCAGGCTTCTCGCTGACTCGATGGTGAGCACTCGTTGTCCTGATAGTATCGTCGGGTTAAAGGAGTGGTTCATTGAGCGGATTAGAAATTCGCCGGGGAACTCGAACTTTTTAGACGGCGGGAAGTGTGTCGGCGGGGACCTTACAAAACCATTGAGCAAGAGATGTCTCTGGATGGATGCTATGATCTGTAGATGCGAGGGGAGACTGGAGGAGAGCCTTCGGATCTGTCTAGGCTGTCTCTGGCTTGGCGAGTTCGTTTGGGGTCCTGACTGGGACGGGGGCATTGAATTTGGAAGCTATTATTTTGAAAATCATCCGGCTGCCGGAAAAACTCCTCTAGAGGTCGCAAAATTCTCCCTCAAGCACCTCAGTTACACCTTTTTTTCGCTGTCAGGGGTGCAGGCGTGCGTGCAGACAGCATTTGACTGCCTTAATGACCTCGGGGAGTACGAGCGGCTTGATAAGTTCCTGTTGGTGCTTGGAGAGATGCGAAGCGTGATCGAGAAAAACAACGCCGCTGTAATAGCCAGAAAGAACAGGGCTGGAGATGGGGACGGCAACGGCAACGGCAACGGCAACGAGGAGAAGAGTGGAAAGAACGGTAACCCTAGGCAGCAGAAGTCAAAATCGAATAAGTCACAGAAAAATCACGTAAACATAATCACGCAGGTTGAACTGCTTGGCCCCAACACCAAGATGTATCTCGGTCGGGTTCCAGAAAAGCCCACTGCGACCCCTAGTATTTGGAAGTCTGTCTTGCCTGACGGAAAAGAGGTACTAAAATCACGGTACACGGACTATATGGGCAACGCACTGTTGTCTGCTGGGAGTGAGGATAGTTTCAGACCCAAGTTCGATCGGGAACTCTTGAATGCATGGAAGTCTGTCGACGAAATTGTAAATACGAAGACTTCCTCCACGACCGAGCACGACATGAAGCTTGGTGATGACGTTAACGCAAAGCTCAGAGCGCTGACGGAGAGTTACGAGGACTTCCCTCTCTCTTTGTCCCTTCAACCTCTCCAATCTCGCGTTGAAGCCGTGGAGCGGACTTTACTTTATTCTGTCGCGCGGGTCGACGATGTTCAAACGAACCAAGAAATCCAATTGGTGGTTGCCCGCAATCTAGCCCGCTGCACCCGCTGCCTTCTCAATCCTCTTACCCAATCGATGGATGGCATGCGTCACAGTAACGGAAATCTTGCCAACCTAGTTGAGAGCTGCGAGATTGTCAATCGGAGGGTCAATTATGCCGCCCGAACGCACACAAACAAGACTGCTGCTGAGCTTAGTGAAACTTTCGACGAATTTAACTGCAGCTTCGGAGACCTCCGAAAGCTGTCGTTGATCCGCTCCGCATTGAATTTTGAGGGCGATGATCCGGACCTATCCCGGCTGCATCTATGTAAATTAGCGCGCAAGCAAAATAATCTATCTACTGCTGCTCGCCTCCTCTCCCAAACGACGTCAACGTCGAATTTCAGATCGTACGAATCTATTCACTTGGATTTTGAGCGTGCCCCACGCCGATCCACTTCTCAACACGCCGCGATATCGGCTCTCGTTACTCTAGCAGGCAATATAAGTGAGGAGGAGGGTGAGAACCATTACAAGACTCGGTCCTATCTTCGCGCCGCTTCTTGGCTTCAATCAATGGGCGACATCTTCAACTCTTCTTTGACTTTTACAGGAAACGCACCCGCTGCCGCCATGACCAATAACGAACTTTTCGGTTGGAAGACCAACACGTTTTCCCACTATATTGGAGATTGCCTCGTCAACGCTAGCAAATTGTGCGGCGGCAACAATAGCAAGAGCAACTTGCGATTGGCCGACTTTGGATTTACCTGCTGGGTGCGTCTCATGAAGATCGACTCTGCGAACACGGCCGCAAACACGAATGACGTAGACGTCTTGAACAACCTGCATGAGCTCTCCTTCACGCACTACTGCAAAGTCCTTACCCTTCCTACCAACGCGAACCACTTTACCAGCGTCACTCTCCGGCTAATGAAGCTTATCGTTCACCGGAACAAATCGGCCGACCTCACTAAGCTCAAGAACCTGCTTGAAAATACACCCGCTCGCTGCTGGCTGGCAATACTCCCTCAGCTGTTTTCTCTCATCGGTTATAAGGACGAATTTAGCCGCAAGATGGCGACTGAAATTCTCGAAACTGTCAGTACGAATGAGAAGAAATCCACTGCCAAAGTAGCTTTCGACGTATGCAGGGGATTCTCTGGGCTCGAAGATTATCATCAATCTGAGGGTGAGCAACCAATTGTCGACGCAAGGAAGAAGCAGGTTTCGCTTCAAAGGCTTCGACAACATTTGCAGAAATCTAATGGTTCCCTGTATGACGACGTGCTAAAATTTCAGATACAAATTGACAAGTTGTCTAGTCTGTGGGGAGATCGTTGGAAGAGTCTCATTGAACGTGTTCACGCGAAGTCGGCAGAATTTATGAAGCGACCAGTGGAGGTTTTTAATGCCGACGTGGGTTTCAACGTTGCAAAAATGGTCAAGACATTCATGACATTGAACAGACAGAAGAGAGAGAACGCTTCCAAATTATTTCAACGCGAATTTCAAGTAAGCTCGGAGAAGTATGTCCAAGAACTGCTGTCTCTCGCTCGACAAACCCTATCTCCAGACATGGTGGACGAGATCGACGGGAAAGTTGTTGCCAAATCGACAAATATTGCCACGGAAGCGGATCTTGATAGTGCGTTCCCGACTCTCAATGTCTCTACTTCGGCCGTCTCAAGTTCGAAGCAGCTGCCCGCCCGCCCCTCTGGGGTAACCCCAGAGACACTCTATGAAAAAGAGTTTCAGTCCACCGTGGGTACCCACATTTTGCGCCTCATTAAAATTTTCAAGGCCGACGTAGCAACGACTCCCATAGCCTTTCAGAAACAATTTGACGACTGCTGCGTAAAGATTGTGACTGGAATCTACAGTATTAAAGATCGAAAGCTCGAAAAGTCCATGAAAACGATCTGCCCCCAGCTGAACGACGTTTTAAGATCGGCTAGTTCTCTTTTCTTCCTCCCGGGTGTTCCCGCAAGAATAGTCGGAACAGTAGACGATATTGTAGTCATCCCAACGAAGCAACAACCAAAGAAAATTACCTTTTTGGACAACACAATGGCGAAGCACAGCTTCCTGCTCAAGGGGGGGGAGGACCTACGCGTTGACGAGCGCATGATGCAGATGCTAGAGGTGACAAACACGTTACTAAAGGCGAACTGCGATAAGGAGACCCGCATGCGGAAACTTGCCACGAAGAGCTACGCTGTATTGCCGGTTAGTCAGAAATCTGGCCTACTGAAGTGGGTTGAAAACGTTGTTCCTCTCTACTCCCTTCTTAAGGACTACCAGCGAAGGGACGCGGAGCGCACCAAAATAGCCAAGGAAATCATGAACGACAAGTCGGGTGGTGGTGCCGGGGCTTCTTCTAACAAGAAGGTCAGTGACGACGTCGGCAACAACAAACATCGCGACGACGGCGGCGATGAATCCAGCAACCCGCACTCTTGGCAAAATGTAGCACGGCAGTACCTAATTTCGAAAAAATTGGACCCCAAAACGCCCCATGAAAATTGGAACTTCAACACTCGAATGGGTATTTTCAACAAGATGCAGGAAATCACCCCTAGTAATCTACTCGAGAGGGAGATTTTCTCCAGCAGTCTCACGATGAGCACCTTCTTTGAAAAGAGGCACACCTTCACCAAGTCTCTCGCTACCTCCTCCGCGACTGGGTTTTTGATGGGCTTAGGCGATAGGCACCCGAACAACCTCATGGTCGATTTTAATACCGGGGAAATCGTGCACATTGATTACGGAGTGATTTTCAATCAGGGAAGGGCGCTGAAGGTGCCCGAGCTTGTCCCTTTCCGGCTCACCCAAAACTTGATCGCCGCATTGGGCGTCGGAGGCTTATGGGGTAATTTTCATATGTGCCTTACGAGCGTGCTGAAGGCGCTGAGGGAAAACAAAGCAGTAATTCTTACATTGCTGGAGGCCTTTGTTCACGATCCTGTCAGGGGCAAGGATGTCGTGCTGCCGGACCCAGAAGAGCTCAAGTGTGCTGCCAAGCAAAAGAAGTACCGCCCGTTGCTCGTGACAACTCCGGGCGCAACTGCAAAGTTAAGTAACGAAGAAGCTGCTGAACTCGAAAACGTGCGAAAAATTGTAAGCAGTGCCACGGTTTTCGTCCAGAATCTGGAACTGCGAACAACACTGTGTGAGGAAAAGATGAGCCGCATCAAAGCATTTGACGAGCAACTAGACAATGAGCTTATACTCCCGAGCCTGAAGTGCTCGGTAGCAGAGGTTGAAAAATTGGAGATGCTCTGTGGATCGTCAATCATGACGACAAAACTGGCCGAATTTGAGGCAGTGGAAGTCCCGAGGAAGAAAAATGAATGGGAGGCTAGGTTGACGAGCTGCCAACAAACTTGGGACAATTTCGAACCGGCGGACATCCCCGTCATCAATGCCACTTGGGAAAGTCTTAAAATGAAGAACGGTCCTGCCATGACCACCAATAGCATGCTTCGAGATGTCGAAGGTCTGATCCAGCAAAGCATTACAACTCTGATCATTACGAACAAGCTCATCGAAATGGCAAAGGTAGAAAGATCAGACTTCGTGTTTGGTTGCAAATTTGCAGCGTGGTTGAGGCGGCTTGATGCAATAAAAGCGCAGCGTGCCTTGCAAATCGACAGCGCGCTTATCCACCCTGTACAGCTCAACTGCGACTTATTTACCAACGTTGTCAAGTTTGAGGAGGAGATTGCCACCCTCTCCCGATCGACGAGAAACATGCATCGCCATTTGCCCATTTTAGTGAAGAGTTTAAGCAAGCAAGACGGCGTCGCGCTGCTGCAACTTTCCGATGTTCTCATCGACAGCCTCACCAAAGCAAGCGCTATCGTGAAGGGCATCATAGACATGGAGTATCTGCAGACCGACGACGGTGTTGATGGGGAGGATGATGGAGACAATCCCAACCCAGACGTTCTTGAGGCGTTTTTCTGTGGCTACCAGGCGCTAGTTAAGGCTGCACGAAGGGAAAGTTTGATGATGGCGCTCTTAAGGAGAATCAAAGATAGGAGGGAGAGGGTAGAGAAGGAAATTGAGAAGGAGAAGGCTTCCAAGGTGCAGCCTGCCCAGCCAACCTTGGCTTGGAGCAAAATGGTAAAGGAAGGACCAGCAGCCCCAGCGGAAACATCGGAAGTCGTAAGATCACCTGCAGTAGCCGGTTGGAGCGTCAAAGCTGCTATCGCCGCCTTCGACCATGCAGAATGGAAGAAGCTCTCAACCGTGATTCGCAGCTTCAAAAAGGTTTCCGGGGAAGCGAGCAGTAGTAACGTAACGAGAGTGTTTTGTGACAATGTAAATGTCGGAGGCGAAGTTGATAGGGCGTTGAAAATCGCTGGCAGTGATTTCGATACTTGCAATCCGAACAATAGCGTCGAAGGGTTCAAATTGCTGACCGCCAAGGGTGCAACAACAGAGAGCATACTAGATGGCCTTGTTGGTGATGATAATGATAAGTTTTTCCTTGCCGATCGATTGCGAAAGGATGTCGAGGCGTGCAACAAGAACAAAAACGAATTATTAGATGCAAGCAAGTTACTGCTGGACAAGGGGAGGGCCATCATTGCCGAAGGGAAAAAATTCATTGCTGAGAAGAATGGCGAGGGGAACCAGAATGATGTTACCGCAAAGCAGGCGAAGGAAGAGGGGGGCAGAAAGTCGCAAGATGGCTGGGTCAAGGGAAGTAATGTAATTAAATTGGTGCGGACAAACTTGGAGGTGGAGGCAAAGGAGCTCATCATGGCTGCCAGGGATACCGAGAAGTTGGCATTGATGTACGAGGGCTGGTCGGCTTGGTATTAATTAAATGCGCCTTTGGATGAAAAGAAGCTGCTTTTCAGTGCGAAAATCGACACTTTATTCTTCTTCAAGTTTACATCTACTGCTCCGAAAAAAGGGGGGAGGGTCCTCTTTGTCTTTGTTTGTTTACCCAACGAAGAAGGATCAGGCCAGCGAGTGCCCCACACCGTCCAAGGCTTTCATCCTTTCCTCCAACGGCACCCTCTCGTAGGGGGGTAGCTTTTTGCTGTTCAGACTCTCTTCCCCCTTCTTCAGGCCCTCTTTTTTTTGTTCGGGTTTCTTTCCCTCCACCTCCCTCCTCGTGACAGTCAATCGATGCTGAGCGTGGGATGCCTTGGTCTGTGCAATTCGGTTCTTCACCAAATCCAGCTGTGGGGCCAATGAATCCAAAGCGTTCATCTGGACGTCTAAAAAACCAGTAAGATTACTAGTGATAAGCTCGATATCCTTCACTACCGCGCCGAGAGCGTCGCTCAAATAATCCTTGGTCTGATTCTCAATCTCCTGCTTGTCCTGTGTCAAGTAGGCAGTCTCACAGTACTGGATCACCTGGTTTACGTACCCGTGTTTGTTCCTCAGATCAATTAACGCAGTAGGAATAGCGTGCTCGCTGAAGTAGGCCATCTGGGACTCAGGGGTTTCATCGGGCTTGTGATCAGCCATAACTTAGTCAACTTGTCTCGGGTTTGTTGGCTAGAGAGGAATATGGGTTCAAAGAATGCTGATGCTGCTGAGGTAACAAAGAGCTCAGAAGAGAGGAATGTGGTAAGTTTTGGAAGAGGCCGCACACAAATATTTCCGAATGGTCAATGTTTAATCCCAGGGGAGCAGTTGAAATGACTGGGATTTTTTTTGCTTCTCTCAACTTCAGTTTCTCCCCTTCTGAGTGGCCTATTCGCTATTCGCCTAATTTTATTTCCATAGGGTCCCTAGGGAGGCCCCGTCACTCAATTTACCCCTTCCTACCGTAGTCACAGTCACATCGTCACTCATCCTACACCTCCTACCTACGTTGTCACAGTCACATCATCATATTTCACAAGAATTCATCGCTGCCGCCGCCGATAGCGAATTCAGGATCTCCAATAATGCCGTATCAGTGGGAACACAACATCTCTGCCCTGCTTGAGAACGCAAACGACAGTGCAACCCTAACTCGCCTTCTTGATTACAAAGGTAAACAAAAAGGGCGATACGGGTCAATCCTTCCCTTCCTCAAAGGTCTTACGCCAGACCAACTCCTCTCCGCCGTCTTCCACTCCGACTTCCCGCCCGGGTCGGGGGGATCGAGTACCAACATCCTTCACAAGATTTGCTTTCACGACCACTGTCCTCCTCGGGGTTGTGCTGATGTGACAGACGTCTTCAAACTAGGTTCGTTCATTATTGAGACTTACGAACAGACAGACCGTCATGACGAATACGTTGGCATGGCTAACTATTCCCGCTATACCCCTCTCCACTACGCTGCGCAATCCTGCAATGAGCCTCTGGTCAAGAAGCTAGTAGAGCACTACCCAAAGGCGTTGTTCATGGAGGCGGTTAATGGATGTGCTCCCCTCAACTGCGCGGAACGATTTGGGAGCGAGGAAGTTAGGACTTACTTGAACTGGGCCATGACGGAGTATGCTGATATGGAAGATTGAACGGCTGAATTCTCCACGAAAACTAGCAACTAACCCATGGTCATTTTATGCATGCAAAACACTATTCTCAACATTATTAATTCAATTATATGCCATCGCCGCGCGATGCAATGTGTTAAGTTCACACGGTTGTTGTCCAACGTGTATTCAGTTCGCTTCCCTTGTTCATCGTTGCGGTACTATTGAGCATACTGACATGGACTTCTCCCTCGCACTCAATAACTGTCGTCTTCTTTCTTACCGTAGCAACTTTTGCGAGGGTTACATTTTGGTTTGCTCCTTCTCCTTCCTGCTCCCGAGCCTTGATGTTAGCCGCGTTGTTTTTGTTATTACTCCAGGCACCACGGGTGCTGCTACGAGCTTTCTTAGCAGGGCTCTCGAGTCCCTTGGAAGAAGAATCGATTTCTTCCGGAGATTTTGTCGCCACCTTACCCCCCCCCCCCCGCCCCCTCTTCTTACTATTCTTCCCTGCCTTTACCTTGGGGGCTGTGTTATTCAGCAAAATACCAACCCCATTTTTGCTGCCCTTGACAACGACATCTTCGAACTCAATAGTATGAATGTGCACCCCGTCTGTAACAACCTTAACCACGGCATCACTCTCATCTAGATTCGCAGCATCGATGACACACTTGTCGAAGGACAATTTGGTGTTCCCCTCTATCAGCACAAGAGGTTTTCCGCTTGTGTCGGGCTTAGGTCTCCTGATACTCACACCAGTGATCCCCCCTCCGTTGTAAGCCCCATGCTGCCCCAAGCTATTATTCCAGACGATGCCCCCTCCACCAACCTCTAGAGTGACACTGCTGCAGTCGGTCTCGTCGCCTTCGATATAAATTGGATGCTTGAGTACCAAATCCCTCGTGATCCAGTGGTGGCCGGGGAGCAGCTCGATCACATCTCCTGGCAAACTAGCCTCGACAGCATCGTTGAGCTCATGGAAAATCCTCGCAGCCCCTCCTCCGCTCGTGTTACTCCTCGTTCCTCCCCCGGCCGCCACAACCCTCAGCATGAAGTCCTCCTTGATGCTAACGAAATGGAATATTCTGCACACGCTCGCGGCCGCCATTCTTTCGGTTGGGGTCAAAAATCCCATTGTCTTGACCAGCAAGCTGATCGGAATGCCGCCCCACCCTTTTGCGTAAGCCCACGCGAGTTCTTCCTTCTCGGTCAGAATCTTGGGTTTGTTCCAGGTGCTCTCGCCTGTGTCGCTGTTGTAGAAGAATGGAAACTTGGTGGCGCCGTCGGTCTTGACCTCCCAGTCCGCACCTGTGAGCCTGGTGAATAGCTTCTCTCGGAGGAGTCTCCTTCTCTCCCGGTCGTAAAGATCGACGTGTTTGAGGAGATCTTGCGTCCGAAGCTTGCTCGCAAGAAGCTCGTAAGCGCCATTTTTCTCCCCACTTAAGGCGAGTCTCTCTTCAGCTGCCTTTTCCTTCTCTATCGCGTCGATATCGAAGTCCTGATCCATGGCCTGGCGTTCAATTTCTCGCTGGTAGTCTGAGACAAAAAATTGACTGTAGTAGGGGTCTATGAACCGCTTGAAGTTGAGGGCGTACCGTTCCAGGGGCGACAGAGCCTTTGCAATTGCCTCCTCCGTGCTGGCCGAGCTGGCTTCGTTTTGCCAATTTGCAAATTCTTTTTCGAGCGCTTCAGCCTCTGCGTCCTCGTTCTTCTTGGCCTGCTCCTGTTTCTCTTTCTCCTTGGCGGCGTTATCCGCGGCGGCCGCGGCCGCGTCTCCGTCTCCTCCCGTTGAAGCCATGGCATCCTCATCGAACTCGTTGGCATCTAATGCAGCCTCTTCTCGCGCTGCTTTCATCGCGCTCACGTCCGCGTCGTCCTCTAAATTGTTCATGGCGGCCTCAACCTCCTTGGCAGTCATCTCTTTTTCGGCATCTTCTTCCCCTTCCGCATCTCCATCTTCCCCCTCCCCGTAGAGCTCCTTTTTCTTCTTTTCGTCGCCAATCAACAAATCCTTCAGGCTATTTTTGCTGAACGCTGCCTCGTTGTTCTCGCTGGTAAACTTTCCTTCGTCCATAACCAAATAATCCAAGTGCCGCTTCTGACGAGCCTTGATGAGAATATTTTCCTCGATTGTGTGTTCAGTTACCAACCGGTAAATATGCACGTCACGCGTCTGCCCAATTCTGTGGGCGCGATCCTGAGCCTGCGCGTCCATAGCTGGATTCCAGTCACTGTCATAAAAGATGACAGTATCAGCGCCGGTCAGGTTGATTCCCAGCCCTCCACTCCTCGTCGAAAGTATAAAGCAAAATAACTTATCATCGCCGTTGAAGCGGTCCATCAAGCGCTGGCGCTTATCGACACCAGTGCTCCCATCAAGCCTCAAATAGGTGTGCCCGTTCAAATTCAAAAAAGCCTCCAAAGTGTCGAGCATTTTGCTCATTTGTGTGAAGATCAGACAGCGGTGCCCCTTGCTCTTGAGGTTTCGTAGAAGCTCCGCGAGTTTTTGAAGCTTTCCTGCGTCGAACTGCACAAGTTTCTTGTCGGGAAAAAAGCTTGTCAAGCGGGCTTGAGTATTCGTAAAGGGCAAGTAGTACTTGGCAAGTGGACGGGAGAACATTCTAGTGGCTCTGGCCTCGATGAGAGTGCCTGCTACGTCGGCGGAGGAAGTGTAGTGTTTGATTTTCTTGGCCCCTGCTTTCGGAACCGCAAAGACAAAATTTGCAAAGACGTCGCTTAAAACCTTGGCGCGCGCTTGAGCACTCGTGATCATACCAATCAGGCCAGATGGGGTCATGTCCATGGTGGCTATGGAAGCTTCCCCTTCAACGCAAAGCGAGGCGTTTTCTACCGCAAAGAGAGGCATTCGAAGACATTCTCGGGTCCTCCAGTTACATGGCGAGAGGAAAAGGTTCGTCGTCTTCTGCTCGTTGACATATGCGAGCATGTTCTGCGTGTTCTGACGGCGCTGTACAGCAGAGTCAAACTCCCGTTCGATGGCTGTCTGCTGCCAGGTGAATAGCGCCTTTGGCTTCCGAATTCTTTTGATGTCGACCTCGCGGATTTTTTCGGGAGGGGTCTTGAGATGTTTAATTGTGTCGACGGCGAAGGCATCGAATTTGCCATCGCCGTAAAATATATCCCGCGTCAATCTCGAGTTCACCAACTTCATCAATTCGTCCGTATCTGAGAATATGTTGGTGACGAGTGCGGGCGTGTTGTAGATTAGGGGAAATAAAGTGAATGGCGTGATGATCGCCCTTGGCTCGAACAAATCGGGGTGGTTGCACACCTTCCTGAGCTGCATCAGCACGTTCATCATGCCGAGGAAGTTTCCCCCCTTGTTCATGCTCTTGCGGGTGGAGCTGCGGTTCATGAATTCCTCGTAGAGTAACATCTGCCTCCTCGAGAGCTGGCACTTTACGACGTGTTCGAACTTGCTCGGCATTTGCTTTTCGACGTCTTTTTTGAGGCGGCGGAGAACAAATGGACGAATAATTCCATGGAGGCGACGAATCAGATCTTCGTTTCGCTTGCTCTGGCCCTCGACGATGTTGTTCATCGGGTTAGAGAACCAGTAGCTAAATTCTTTCCGAGACCGGAATACGTGCGGCATAAGAAAGTGGAGAAGGGACCAAAGCTCCATAAGATTGTTTTGGAGCGGTGTACCGGTAAGCAAGAGGCGACGCTGGCTGTGGAAATTCACCAGCGTCTGCCATCTCTGAGACTGGAAGTTCTTGATATTTTGTGCCTCGTCCAAAATCAGGTAGTACCACTTCTTCCGCCTGAAGGCGAACGCATCCTGCACGGCGAGCTGATAGCTCGTGACGCACACGTGAAACATGTTAGGTTTGGTCCAACCAGTTCGGAGCTCCTTGCGTTGCTTGGCACTGCCGTAGTAAGTCAGGACCTTGAGCGCGGGGCAGAATTTCTTGCACTCCATCTCCCAGTTCACAAGACAAGAGGTCGGGACGACAATCAAATGCGGCCCCCAAATTCCCTTGTATGCAGCGAGATAAGCCAGGCAGCTGATGGTCTGAACAGTTTTTCCAAGGCCCATCTCATCGGCTAGTATACCATTCAGACGCCTGGACTGGATTGAAACCAGCCACTGGAGTCCCTGGTGCTGGTAATTACGGAGCTTTAAAGGTTTCGATAGAATGAAGGGACGAGTGACCTGTTTGGTTCGGGCCACGTTATCAGCGGCGTGAAGGGCGGCGAGGGAGGTTGTTGTCGTTGCTGGGGAGGAGTTGGGGTCAGTGTTTTCTTCTCCTTCTTCTCCGCCCTCATCCTCGGAAGAGGAGGAAGAGGTGTGTTGCCTCGACGACTCCTCTTCGCACTCGCTCGCAATATCTTCCATCTGCGCGTACATAGCCTGGAGCTCCTCGATGCTCATTTCAGCCTCTTTCTTCAGGGCCGCTTCTTCCTCCTCGACAGTCTCTTCTCGCCCGAGTGCCTCCTCGGCGAGGAGTGTCGTCTCGTCGTCTGCCTCGTCCTTGCCAATGAATTCTCCGTCGCTGTCACCGTTATTATCGTCGCTCTCATCCTCAATGTCCATTTTATCATTCTCATTATCATCGCCATCGCTTTCATCACTCGGCAAGTTCGCATACATAGCCTGGAGCTCCTCGATGCTCATTTCAGCCTCCTTTTTCAAAGCCGTTTCTTCCTCCTCGACAGTCTCTTCACGCCCGAGTGCCTCTTCGGCAAGTAGTGTCGTCTCGTCGTCTGCCTCGTCCTTGCCAATGAACTCTCCATCGCTGTCAGCGTCGTTCTCATCCTCCATGTCATCATTGTTATCGTCGGCTTCGGCTTCGGCTTCGGCTTCGGCTTCGGCTTCGGCATCGTTATCGTTATCGTTATCGCCCTCGTTCTCACCCTCATCACCCTCGTCACCCCCACAACCAACCCCCTCCTTATATCTTTTTATAATTTCCTCAATACTCATCTCCGCCTCCTCCTTCAACTGATCAATCTCCCCCTGTCCCGTCTTGAAGACCCTCTCCCCGGGCGCCTTATCCTCCTCCTCCTTCATCAGCCTCTCCTCCTCCGCGATCGTCGCCTCGATGTCCTTCACGCCGGCGGACGGGAACCACTCGCAGTCGGAGTTGTCCGAGTCGGACAGCGCCTCGTCCGAGCTGGGCCCCCCGCCGCCGTCGGTCGACTCGCCGTAGAGCAGCTCGTCGTCGGCGTTGGGCGTGGGCGACCTGAGCCCGCCTTGTCCCTGTCCTTGTCCTTGTCTTTGTCCTCGTCCCCGTCGCCGGGCGCTCCCGTACGTATCCCCGTTGGTCGGGTTGAGAATCGTCTCGATGCTCACCTCGGATTCCTCGTCCGAGTCGCCGTAGGTTTTCTCGTGCTTGACGAGGCTCTCCCCGTACCTCTCCGTCTGCCTGACGAGGTTCACGAGGTGCCTGTCCATGTCCCCCCTCCTGCCCTCCTCCGCCTCCACCTTCTGCAGGACGCCCACGACCCTCTCCACCTTACCCCAGAATCCCTTCTCCACCAACCTCCCAATCTTCCTACCCCTGTTCAGCAGCTCCGCCTTCATGGCCTTCCCCTTGGCCTCCTCCCGCTTCCCCTTCCCGCGGTGGTGCGCCCGGATCGCCGCGGCGAACTTCCGAGCCGTCCGCAGGTGCCGCCCTCGCTCCGCCTGGAAATCAGCCGACAGCCACGACATCTCCTGCAGGAGGTACCCCCAGTGGTTGGACTTGGAGGGCGTGTTGTCGTTCTTGCCGTTCTTGCCGTTCTTACCCCCCCCCTTTCCCTTGGTCGATTTGGAGCTGTCCTTGCGGTCCTTCAAGGCGGTCTTCTTCGCGGGGGGGGGCCAGAGGGGTACGAGGGGGTATTTTTCCAGGGACGGTTGGGCGCCCAGAGCGCGGGAGGGGAGGAGAATCGGGGGGTAGTTCTGCTGGTTTATGGGATTTGAGGGGGGCGGAGGGGGGCGGTAGGCCGATGCTCTTGTTGGTGACGACGTGTGAGGTGACGGGTGCAGTGACGGGTGCGGTGACGGGTGAGGTGACGGGTGCGGTGACGGATGCGGTCTCGGCGCGTCGCCATTCGAATTCGGGACCTCAGCTCCGCCCAACGGGTCAGGCTCCCTCTCCTTCCTCCGGCCGGGACTCTTCAATAGTATCTTCCCCAACTCGACATCCTCGTCGTCGGCCTGTGCGCCCCCCTCCCCCTCGTCGATCTCCTTGATCCTCGACGCGATCTCGTCCCTCCTCGCCTGCAGCTGGGCGTAGTCGAGGGACGAGATCAGGTCCAGGGTCGACTGGGGAACCGGGCCGGCCTTCTTGGGGAGGGGAACGTTCACGCCGGACCGGAGGTTTGACTTCGGGGCCGTAGGGGGGGGGCGCGCACGCTTTGGTGGCATCTCTGACCAAGAAATTTGGTATGTAGTCGAGATACCGGGCGCTGAGGTGCACTTTTTCTACAGGGGGGTACCGAGACCCCTGGTGCCTCATCATAAATTATTTAATTTATCATTCTACCGAACGATTTAGGGTATTAAAACCCCATTACGTTGGTCCTCGACTTCATTCAGTACCCCAGTCGAATCGACAACTCCGCCCCTGCCTGCTACCTTTGCTTTGTCTCTCTTCTCTCATCGTTTCCAGCCCCCCCCCTTTCTCCTGACGCTCGTCCAGCCTTCCAAGAGGCCCGGCCACAATTAACCCGAGCACAATGCCATTCGCAAGCGCCCCCCGTCGCGAGACCCACGACGACGCAAACGACGACCACAACGTACTCTCAGCCATAGGCCGAGGAGGAGGAGGAGGAGGAGGAGGAGGGGCGGACAACACCGCCCCGGTCAACGTTGTCGCCACCGTCCTTTCGACCGTCTCGAAAGTTTCGGGTTGGCTTGGGTTCGGGGGCGGGGTTGTGGACGGCGACGCCAGCGCCGGAGAAGGAGGCGCCCATACCACAAGAAGCACTAGGGTGCCGGAGATGGAGGGTTTCAAGGGAGGGTGAGTTGTGTTGTGTTGTGTTGTGTTGTGTTGTGTTGTGTTGTGTTGTGTTGTGTTGTGTTGTGCTGCGTTGTGTTGTGTTGTGCTGCGTTGTGTTGTGTTGTGTGTGTGTGCTGGGTGAATAGAGAGGCATGGGTACAGCGCCACTTTCGTAAATGACTTCCTGAATAACTGACTAATGACTAACAAACTGCACAACGCCGCCCTCCCCCTTCTCACACCACACCCCACCACCCCTCAGAGCCCTAAACATAAACACCGGCCTCGGGCGAAACAAGCGTCTCCGTCCCTCCCCTTCCCCCTCCCTCCCCAGCTCCTCCCCTTCCCCCACCGCCACCTCCTCCTCCCCGGGCGGACGCCCGGACAACGCGACGTCCGAAAGGCACCCAAAGCGCCGCCGTCCCAACGCGCCGTTGCCGGCGGACACCTCCAACTCCAACGACGACGACGCGACCGGTCCCAGAAGCGCCACCACGAACCACCGTCCGTCGGCGTACGACGACTTCTACGGCAAGGGTGAAGACGTCGGTCGCGTGAACAACAACGATGGCGGAGGAGGTGTCGCGTCGAAGACCCCGGTGTCGTCCCGCCGACGCCCGAACGCGCCGCCGCTGCCGTCGTCGTCTTCGTCGTCGTCGCCGTCGTTGTCGAGCACTCCGCGCGCCGGCGGGGGATGGGGAGGGGTCGGAGGATCCCGTCCTTCGTTCAAATACTTTGCCTCCCCCCCCCCTCCGACGAACAACAACAACCGAGTTGTTGTTTCCCGTCAATTCCCCACGGGGTCCTCGCCGTACAACAACAACAACGCCAGCAACAACAGCGCGTACACCTCGACCTACTCCACGATCCGATCCTCCGCCCTCCAAACCTCTTCCGGAGGAGGAGCAACGCCGCCCTACAAACCCCTACCAAGGGCCCTACCCTCGACCCTCTCCGCCCGAAAATCCCGCAACCGTCTACGAGTTGGCGCATCCCCCGGCAACGGATCACCGCGCAGCAAGTTCCTCCCCACCGGCGGCGGCGGGAACTCTCTCGCGTCGTCGTCGTCGTCGTCGTCGTTGCCCGTCGGTGCCGGCGGTGGTGGTGGTGCCGGTGAGATACGGTCGGAGATCGCCCGTAGGATCCTGTCGTCCCTCCGAACGATGGAGGACACGGCGCTGTCCGTCGGGAACAACGGCAGCCACGGCAACGGCGGCGGTGCCCCCGACAACAAAGCCAACAAAAACTCCCACGAAAGCAACTCGCAAGGAAGCATAACATTCAAGGCTGTCCGTCCCGTCGCGATGTCCTCCTCGTCGTCACAGCCCGTCGGCCACAATCATCGCAATAATCGCAACGACCATCCTTCCCACAACCTTCCACAACTCCCACCACCACCGCAGCCGCCAAAGGCGCTTCGGAACTCCGTGCTGACGTCCCCGCACGGCGGCGGCGGTGGTGGTGGTGGTGGTGGTGTGTTCGGGTCTGTCAACGCCGTCGCCGCTCGGGACCTCACGGGCACCCCGACGACGACGACGACGGCTCGGCTGTCGACGAAGGCGAAGGAGGACGACGACGACGGCGGTGGTGTGGACCGGAGGAGGGGGGAGGAGGAGGGGGGAGGGAAGAGGGTCAAGCACCAACAGGTTATCACCCCGCAGAAATCGTCGTCGGTGGGAGCGGGTACGTTCGGTGGTGGTGGTGGCGTCGGCGTCAGCGGCGGCAAGAACAACGTTCCCACAACCTCCTCCTCCTCGACAACGCCGACGGCGTTCGGATCGTCGAAGCCCGAGCTCCTCCTCTCGACCGCCGGAAACAACAACAACAACCCCGACGACGACGACAACAAAAATAATAACAAACCGTTCTCGAATACCGGCAACGGCGGTGGTGCGGACGGCGGCTCGTCTCTCTTCGCGTTTTCCCGCCCAACAACAACAACAACAACAACAACCCCGTTCAAGAAGACGAATCCACCCCCGTCACTCGACACGTCCTACCACACGCCCCACGTCTCCTCCCAGAAGATCGGTCGCAGCGGCGGTCGCCCAACTTCCCACCACTCTACTTCTTCCACGACGGCGTTCACCCCCCGCGGGAAGATCCCCGACCTACCCAGGGACGAGGAGTTCGAGTTCGGGGAACCGGATGAGGGCGTTACGGACTACGAGTACGACCGCGCGTGTGAGTCGTCTGCCGCCGGGGGCGGTCGCACAACGACGACGACGCCGGGGGCGAGGACGCCGAGGAAGGGTAGGGGGGCGGAGGGTGTGGAGTGGGTGTTTAGCCCGGGGGGGAAGGGGGAGGAACTGGAGGTGGTGGTGGAAGACGATGGGAGGGGGGGGGGAGTGCTGTGGAGGGAGGAGGAGGA
>ERZ651776.2704-NODE-2704-length-18745-cov-5.018534_pt1 | contig 18745 bp, 18 predicted proteins | sample MGYA00514761_ERZ651776 | MGnify/ENA metagenome assembly ERZ651776 | reverse complement strand
AAAGTAATCCTGCGCCGGAGTCTTGCATTGGTTCAGGCACATTGACTTGCACTTGGAAAGCTGGAGATACTAAAAGAAAAGAAGAAAAATTAGGTCGAATATCGAAAGGGTTTGTGAGTTAGTTTTGGTGGAGTTGGAGTTGGCGATTGACAGCTAGTTTTTTTAGTTTCTCTCTCGTTGGGAACGCACGCCCCTTACCTTGCATTTCTCCACCAGCACCCCCCCCAACCTCCCATCTTTCCTAAAATTCGCCTTGGAGGGTCCCACAAGGAAGCCAAAGAACAAGGGGACGATCCACGACGTCAACGTTGGGGCGTAAAACCAAGGTTGCCCCGAGGCCACGGGATTCAGACTACGGCCGGCCCACTCCTCCCGGTCCAAGTACTTATTCTCTGGAAAATCGGGAACCTCAGCAGACATGAAGATCTTGTAAAAGGGGGGCATTATCGGAGTGAGAAGTCGTTGGAGGGTGCGGCGCACCATAGCAACCTGGTTTTCTTTCCCTTTCACGGGGTCGTTCCCCCTTTCTTTGTCGAGCATGAATGCTCTTCCCTCCTCCAAAAGACCGCTGATGTCCCCCTTGGAGGACTTTATGTCTCCGCCCATCTCAGAACGGACTACATTCCGGAATATCATTAACAGAAATTTTTCGAGTGGAGACTCGGAGAACTCCACCTCCGGCAGGGGGGAATCCTTTACGACAATTTTCTGCGCCTTTTTCGGTGAGAACATTTTCTTAAACATTTTCTTCCCTTACTTTCCTCACTTCCATCATTTTTCACTCATTCCCCTTCTCTACTTACCTCGTCCTCAACCATCTCCATGATCTCTGCCCCACCAGTGCTCCACTCCTCATAGTTTGGATAGGGAATGTCCTGAACGTTGGGGAGCTCCCACCTTTCTATTGTCGTGGACAAGAAGGTTGCCAGTCGAATGTAGGAAAGGTAAGACTTTCGCATCATGAGAGCAAGGAGGGATTTACGATACGTTTTGAGCAGTTTCAGGTGAAGGGAGGAGGCGACGGATGATCCGACATCTGAGGCGTCGACAGAAGGGAAGTTGTGAATTATGTCATTCACCTCTATGATCAGCTTGGTCAGCTGCGAGTGCTCGTCATCATCATTCGGGCAAGGGTCGAGGGGAGAGAGGAGAGAAATCACGGTGGAGAGAGGTGGGGGTGGTGTAGTTGGGCTCGACAGCAAACGAGTCACTGAGCGATTGTTGCAGTGTCTGTTCTTGCAGTCCCAAAGTGAATTCTGCAAAGAAATTCGCCTAGGTGGAGTTTGCCATTGGATTTGCTCACTCTTGCTTCGAGGAGGATGCCTGCCTGGGCGATCCAACAGAAACGAACTAACCTTGAGAACGTAAAACACACACACAAACAGAATCGGAATAACTCGATGTAAACTCGCCATCGAACCCTGAGGTGTTGTGGTTTCTTAACAGGCGTTGAATTTGGCCTGCCTGGAGACAGAACAACAGAACAAAAACTACCACCACTAGGGAAACTGTTTAGTAAACATACTGGAGAGCCCCCGTTACAGTGCAATTAATTTTCTCACTCACTCACTTTCTCATCTCTGCTGTTTATCCCTGCAATCATCCATCGCGTTAATAAGGCCTTCTTCGCTTTCTATTCAGACACAGCAGTAAATTACACAAATGCCATGGAAGCATCACCTTAAGAGGCTATTCTTAAAGAGGTCTTCCAAGCGCTGCCGGAGCACTCTTTTTACTAGCGAAATGGATGAGTCCTTTGCCCCCCGACCGACGTCGGATCCTTCGAGGGAGGCTGGCGAAGTTGCGATACCTTCTCCTCGTGAGGCTGAAACGGCGGAGGAGAAAGAGGGGGGTGACAATGTGAGAGAGTCCCCCTTGCTAACGAGACAGTCCTCCCTTGATAAGCTCCTCTCTCCTCCTAGCCGCCCGATTCCTATGAATCAAGTGCCAAATCTATCCTCGCAGAAGGAAAATACTTCATTATTGGACCAGATCCCGATATTCACGATCCAAGTGCACTCGCACGTTCACCACACGCTTGCCATCTTTGACGCTATTCATTCTCTGACATCAATTCTTCTGACCCCTTTCAGCGTTCCAATCATTTGGCCAGAGCTGCAGCAGTCTTCGTCGCTCCATTACGTGCTTATTTGGTGCCATATCTATTTTATTTGTCGGTTTCTGGCTGTGACAGATAAGATCTCTCCCTTCTCTTCCGAACACTTCAAGACGTTCCCCGTCGTGGCCTTGCTAGACATAGCAGCTCGCTTGATAGGCAGGGGGCCTGAAACCCAAACCTTGAAGTTGGCTAAGAATTTTCCTATCTCCCTGCTCGTGATACGACACAAGTTCAAGCGATTTTCTCACTCGTTTGGGGTCTTTGAGAATTGGTTCTTGTTTCACTTTACTGCTGTGAACAAAAACCATTTTCTACCCGTTATTCTTTGGATCATATTGAATCTGCTTGTGACTGGTTTTCTTCTTGGGCAGACTTGGTTGTTCATCTCAGCTCTGGATAACTGGCAATCCACGATGAGTCCGCCCGGGTTTGTTCTCGAGAATTTCTGGCTCAAGCTTAGCACTTCTCTGTTTTTTGGCCTACAGGCTGCGATCGCCGGCGATCTACCGAGCATCGGAGGCAAGGAGATTTATGCGGAGACTACGCTCCACTTCATTTTCGCGTCGTCGCTATCCCTAGTTAGCATCTTCCTCTACGCAGTCAGTGTTGGAAATCTCATCTCGATTATCAATAGCTCTCAAGAGGTCAAGCAGGAGTTTATTGATAGCATGAACAACATGGAGAACTTCTTGCAGAAAAGCAACGTTCCCGAAAACATTATTAAAAGGTGCAGAAAATACTACGAGTTCTTCAACGACCAAAATGAGCAGGTGCGATATGAGCAATCAGCCACACCTCACATGAACGCGCAGACGCAGACGCAGACGCAGACGCAGACGCAGACGCAAAAAAAGAAGCTAACAGCTCTACACACTCTCGCTAAAATCAGTCCGCAGAGAACAAAGAGAACATTCTTGCCAGGCTCCCTCTTCATCTACAGCGCGAAATTAGGACGCACGTCTATATGGGTGCGATATTCAAGACTGTTAAAAGCTTTGAGAACGTATCGGACTCGTTTTTGACCGCACTTTGCGAATTCGCACAGCTCGAGATTGCGCTGTCCGGGGATATTCTGATGTATCAAGGAGATGTTGGGGATGCCATGTACATTATCAAGTCAGGAACCGTAGACGTTCTAGTTGATGATGTTCCGATAGCTAAGCTGGGGGACGGTGACGTCATAGGCGAGTACTGCGTGTTAAAGGAGGACGAGAAGAGGTCTGCATCGATCCGAGCGATAGACGACGTAACAGTGTATCGACTAATGCGCGAGGACTTTCAGAAGGTTTCGCAAGCCTTTCCTCGCGACATTGCCGAGATTGTCAATTTTAGTAAAAATCGACTAAAGGACAACAGCAAAAAATCGGTGGAGATCCGTAAAAGAACATCATGCGACAGTGAAACGCTTGAGAAGTCCTGCAGCGCTCTTCAAGAGAGCGAGCAGGAGAAGATGTCGCCGGAACATGACATTGATTTTTTTGAAGACAAAGACAGCTTTGACGATAGTATTATCGTAAAAAAAGCCGACAAGCGAACGCTGCTGGTGAATCGCGCTACGTCCTCACGCCTACTTCAGTTTGGCCTCGACGACAAAAGGGCATGCCTGTAACATCCCACTCGAGTACTTGGAATGAAGTCTTATCCACTTTGGAGCTTTCGGTAATAACTCTTCTCAAAACAAAAAAATAACAGAAGAAGAGTCACGTTTTCATCAAAATACATGTTACAATAATCATTGTTTTTTCGTCTTATCCTTTTTCTTAAGGCCTAAGATCTCAGCGCATTCCTTCAACAAGTCCATGGAGAAGCCGTAACTCCCGTGAATCATCGCAAAAGCGATGGTGCTCCAGAGGGCCCCGAGCCACATAGGGACGTAGTCATTCTCGGCCAACAAAAACCAGTAGTAATAATACACGACCACAAACGGGCCAAGTACCATGCGGACGACGAAAAATAAAAGGGATAGAATAATTGTACATATCTTGTGCACAAAACTGCACAATTTCTTGTTGGTGTGCTCTTGATCCCCTGAAAGCCCCTTCAGCGCTATGGAGCGAGAGTTCTGAAAAGGGTTCGTGACCTCGCCAAGAAAGACTAAGATGAAGAACGAAATGTGTCCAGCCTTGACCCAAGCAACCGAACGCAAATAGATGAAACATCCAATGTGGTGGAGGATGAAAGACGTCAACATGGGTTCCTTGTCAGCTCCAAAATCGTAAGCATCAGCCAACAAAAAGAGGAGATCTTGGACCATGTACCCAGAGCTGAAGTCGATCAACAAATTGGTAAGTGCGGCGTTTTCGGCGATCATTTCCGTCATAGGAGCTGAGATGTTCAGAGGCAAGCTCATCTGGGTCAACAAGTAATACCCGACAATGGAGGAAGTAAACCCATGCATGAGCCCTATGGCCGAGGCCACAGTATTCGCTCCGTTATATGTCCCCATGTCAAACCCGAGAACAAACTTATTAACTGGATAGACTATAAGAAACCTCATCGAGACAATAAAAATCAGCATACTAAACCAATGGGGCATACCCAGAAGAGCATTCAACGTTTCAATATTCCGTGTAACAGCCAGAAGGATATCTGCCTGCATATCAGGCAAACTCATTTTTCTGGTGCGTTTTGGTGGGTGCTGAGTAGTATGTGCGTTGATAGGTTTGTTTTTGTTTATCTCCAGGACGTGTATGAGCAGGTAAGGGCATTTGTCTAAGAAGAGCTAAGGATCTTCCTCCCCTGTTCCAGGTAATTGTACTAATCCCTGTTGCATTTCCATAATAGCTTTTAAAATACCGAAATTTATGTTAACGAGGCCCTCATATCCTAAAGGATACTAGAAATGTACTATGTAAGACCGTTCTTTATCAGGTCAGTAAAAAACAACAAAGTCAAGGTTGGGATGCCCTGAAATTTGCCAATCCCTTTTTTAAGTTTGAAAAATGAATTGATAATTCTAGACAACGATTGCGGGAGTGAAACCTGGCTTTGTAAAACACATTTTGCAATTTGTAAAAAATTAATTATTTTCCCCAGCATTTGCGAAAGCCTCCATGAATTCAGCCTCCTCTCGCTCCAGCTTGCTCCTCTCCGCATCCATGCCTCCCTCGTTCCAATTAAATGCGATTCTTTTGCAGCATGGTGGCACGATATACCCGTTAAAATCCATAAAATCTTTCAGGTACACTCTCAACTTCCCTTCAACCTTCATGACCTCCTCCTTGGTAACTCTTACAGTGATTTGCAAACTGTCAAGGTGTTTATTCGCCTCCGTCTTCTGACTATTTAAGACGTACATCTGCTTACCATCCAGCATATTACTAATGAAGGTTGCCGTGTCTTCGTCAACAGCTTCCATTGACCTGTACGACAGCTGAATGAACAGAGCAATAAACCCCGCATTCAAATCAGTCATTTCTCCTGTGTCTCTCCGGCCAGTTGCGATTGCGTTAGAAGCCCAGTCGAGAGGAATATAACCATCGTCGAGTTGCCGGACAGCAAAACGGATCGCACTGCCGTCAGTGAGGGCTACCTTCAAGAGTGTAACATCGTCAAATTTTTCCACAACCCCTTCAGTCACGCTGCGGAACATGTTGAAGTCGTTCACAAAGACGTCCACGAATCCTCCACCACCCTCAAATCCGTGCGCAGGTTGGCCGGTTATTGAAGCTTTAAGGCAACCCCCGAACGAGCTCGCATCATTGTTTCCGAAATTATTCACAAACTTGAAGACAGAAATGAGATCTTGGAAATGGCTGTCGTTGATTTTTTCACGGGAGGACTCAAGAGATTTCAACTCGTCGCTAGAATCTGCTAATGACGCTAAGATTAGTGAAGTATCCTCTCCAGCGGCACTGACCAGAACTTTGTTCGACCCCTTGCTAACAAAATGTCGACCAAGAGCTGTCATTTTCGCGTGCTGGTAAGTTGTCGGAGTGAAGAAGTTTGTTTTCGTCTGAATTACAGAATCCATGGGAGTGTAGACCGGGTTCGTGTCTTTCAACACTATTACCGCGATCTCGTCTATGAAAATCCCCTCGTTCTCCCCGTTGATGTTACTTGCAGCCCTTACACTGTTAGCTCCTTCACCAAAAATGACGTTTTTGTCAGGAAGGACGGTGGTGTATTTTATTATATTCAACGAATCGTCGTTTACCACATAGTTTTCGACTTCATTTTTCACCATTTCTCCCTCGTTTGAGGGGGCGACCACTATGTGGAGCTCGTATGTACGTAAGCCGGAGCAGTCCATACAATTCTGAATTACATGCTCAAGCACCAAATTTGCGCGATGGTCTACGCCCATCAACACATTTCCCAAGGTCGTAAAATCCGTAAGCTTACTGATAGAGGTGGCTGCTTGGTCGTTTTCTTTACCACGATACACCTCTTTTACTTTGTTTATCCAATCGTTCACATTGGTGTGGGAAAATCCGAGTGATTCTAGGCGGGGCAGCAGGCCGATTGTGTTACTGAGATAGTCCGCGGTGACTAGGTCGTAAACGCTATTCAACGAGGAAGAGGTGAATGCACATATCTTATGAGCATTGAATTTGTGAGAGATAGTTGTCGTCTCGGTGTCGCCTGGTTGTCTAATTTTTACTGTCTCATCAATGGCAGCCTGGTTCATCACTTCCTTCATCAATTGCCTGTTGTTGGTCATCGAGTTGTCTAAAAATGTACGGCAATGAAGTGACTTGCCGTTATCGATCAAAAATAGCTTGTTGTCGGTGTTTGAGACGATGAAATTACCCGGATTGCAGATAGGGTCGGTACCTGAGGCGATAGGGAGCAAATTCGAGAACCCTACTCGAAATGAAACTATATTGGAGGCATAGCGGTCGCACATGTCGACGAGAAAGTCTAGGAGGAAACCCTCTATTACTTGGGAAAGTAGAGTCCCTGGAATGGAGCTTACACGCTGTTTGTTCAAATCTCCCCACCGAGAAAATAGGGTCGATTTGGTAGATGGGGAACCCCCAGTCTCGATTATGTAAGTTCCGATGTCATTGAGCGTCTTTGGGTTTATGTCAGAAACATCTTCAATTACTGCTTGGGCCGAAAAGAAGGATAGGGCGGCCTCATTCTCTACGTATGCCATTTTAATCAGCTTCGTTTGCTGATCTGTGCATTGGGCGGCTTTGGTTTCGGTTCCCGAGAGGGATTTGTCGAATTTTTCATTAGAAAGGACCGCTGGGATGGTGCGAGGAACAAGATGTAAATTGAGCAGTTCGCTGATGCTGTAGGAGACCAGCTCACCGACTGGCCAGTCACAGAGGAAAGGCATCCCATGCTTTGTCGTTAGCTGCCCTCCGCACTTATTGTTCAATGAAGCAGGGGAACGCTTGAGCACATAGATACCATCGTCCAAATCAGAGTCTGAAATCGGTGATGTAACAACTCTGCAGTGAAAGTTGATCTTGTAGTTTGCATTAAAATCTGCGTCAGTATTGAAAAAAGGACCAGAAGTGGAATCATGCACTGAGGCAATGCCGCGCCGACGCTCTGGCAAGGAGCTGTATAGTTTAGAGAGTTGCGAGTTGTACTCTGGAGAAGATGAAGATTTTAGCTTTGGAGTTGATGGAGATGATGGAATTGATGGAGTTGAAGGAGTCGATGGAGTCGATGGAGTCGATGGAGTCGATGGAGTTGATGGAGTCGATGGAGTTGATGGAGCCGATGGAGCTGATGGAGTTGATGGAGTTGATGGAGTTGATGGAGTTGATGGAGTTGATGGAGTTGGTGAAATTGGTGTGGTTTGTGTTGATGGAATGGATGGCGTAGCTTGTGCTGATGGTGCTGATGGCACGGTTGGTATTGATGGTGATGATGGTGGTATTGACGATGTATCTCCCTTCCACTCGGTCTTCACTTCACCGATCTTGCCACCTATTGACGTAGATGAGTCCACCTCTACACTGCCAAGAATCATCAAATCTTCCCCAAATACGAAAACGAAAAATAGCCCCAGAGTCATATAGAACCATTTCGCCCGTGCGTGCTTGGAGCCAGGTGCTGGTGCTAAACTAGAAGGGGAAAGGAGGGAGGAATTTTCATTTTCATTGTCGGCGCTCTTGGGGGATTGTGCATAAACACTGCTCTTGGGGGATTGTGCATGAACACTGGGAAGGCTCATGACTAGGAGAGCAACTGTCGGCTGCTGGGGTATAAATTGGGTGGGTTTTCAAGGCTTGATCATGGTTAGTAATTAAAAAAAAATTGGTAGACCACTGAATGAATACACTTCGGACTTCGGACTTCGGATGAAAAGGATTTACATCACTTTGCAAAAACAAATTGAAGAGTTTTGTCTCATCTTTCAAAAAAAAAATGTTAAATTGTGCATCGTCGACAATGGCGATGATGATATAGATCTAAACATCATAATTTTACTACTTATATAATCCAGAAAGGTTACATTCTTCGTGCAGTCTAAAAATCACTAATTATAAAAATGAGATTTGATACAAGGGATTGCTCGCACCAGCCATAATTCCAAAACGTTCCTAGCATGCTATGCATTTAATCTTACATTATTCCTCCCTCTTCATTCATCAGTTGCTGGGTGATATTTTGACACCGTTTTCCTTGGCCCATTTCCTGATGATTCTCACCATATACTCGACCTGTGGGTTGCTGCTAGGTTTTACCATTTGCAAGATGTCCCTCAAGTCGTCATGGTTAGCTTTTCCAGCGACAACGGCCTGAAAGACTCCTACGCAAGCTCCCCTCTTGCCCTCCCAGTATTCCGGATCAGGATCAAGCCTCTCCAGAACGTCGAATGCCTTAGCAGCGTAGAGAAAGTGCCCCATTCTGTAGGCGTCGTTAGCAATCAAGTTCAGCAGGTTGAGGCTCTCGTTGCTCGTATCCATCTTCAAATAGAGCTCCCAAGCGTTTCTGGGGTTGCCATTCATAATGTAGCATCGGGCTAGGTGACTGATGTAGTAATATTCTTGCTTATACTTTTCGTTTTGTACCAGCAAGAGGGCCTAGGTTTTTTGTGGGGAGAAGGGGTAAATGTTAGTGTGAAATTAAGTGTCGCCAAAATCTTCTGGCAATGCACTGCACTCACCTCCTCAGCAAGCTTAAAGTTTCCGGTGGCAGCCAGACTAATGCCATGATTCCAGTTGAAGTCGTCGTCATTATACATGTAAGCTTTTATGCTATTCAGGTAGATGTTCACATCCTCAAACTAGATTTGAGCGATGAAGTTTGTTTTTGTGTGTGTGGTTGTTAGCGTTGTGAGTGTGTTGTGAGTGTGTTGTGAGTGTGTGGTGAATGTGGTGAGCAGGAGGAGGACAAATTGTTGTTGTCCCAAAAAAATCACTGCAAACAATAAAAAACCTGTAGTAAACGTACCTGTTTCAAGAGGAAAAAACAACTAGCCATGCATTGCCTTCCGGGAATTGTGTCGCACTCGCTAGCACTTGCTCCAACGAGCTGGAAAAACGTCTGAGCGTTTCTCAAATTCTCCCTTGTGCCCATGCTCTGGCCCATGCAGCTGTTGACAACTCCCTTTAAAATGTATTCTTGGGGCGTGGAGGGCTCCAAGTCCTTGAGCAGGGCGTCAGCTTCCTGGATCATATCGTGTCGGAGGTAATATATGACTAAGTTCAGCCTAGCTTCGGGAACAAAGTCCACTAGGGAGGGAAGGACTTGGAGTGCTTGGTCTCCATTGCTGAAAACAACCATATTGTGCCTGATGAGGTCATTTGCCTGGAGGATGTGGCCGTGGTCGGCAAGAACTTTGAGCTCTGTCTCTGCTGCCTTGCCATTATAAAGTCGGAAGTGGTTGCACGCCTTGAGATTTATCGCGACAGCGCTGTCAGGATGGCTCTGGAGATAAACGGCCAGAATTTCAAGGGAGACGTCATAGTAGTCAAGTTTATAGTAGCACATGGCCACATAAACGTTTAAGGCAAGGTCGTCGCGGTTCTGTGCACATGATTTAATGATATTAGAGATTTATAGGTTAGCTCAGCAAAACAACACGAACCAATGGACTCATCCACACTCGTCACCACATGACGCATTTAAACCTGACTCACCTCCAACAACAACCTCTTGTAAATATCTGTTGCTTCTTGAAAGTGCGATCTTAAGTAATGGATAGCTGCTAAGCTGAGTTGGTCTTCGTTGGTGTCCGTGAGCTTTTGGTGGTGCTGCATGAGTTTTGCCTCGTCGTTCAGCTTGTGGCAAACATGGAACAAAATCCTGTTGTACAAGGCGTTGTCCATACTGTATTGGTTTGCGGTCTCCTCCGCCTCCTTGTACATCTGCATGTAGTAGTATACGCATGCCAAGTAGAGACCAACCTCAGGGGGTGGCTTTCCCAAATTACCGGTCAGAAGCTCCTGGTAAACTTCCTGGGCCCTTTCATATTTCCCCAGATGAAAGGCGCAATAGCCAATCCACATGAGGTTCTCGACCTCATCTTCCAAATCCCCACTTTTTCTCTCGAATTCAAGCAAGGCTAGCGCACCGGTGAAGTCTCGCTTGCTGATAAAGTCCTGCAGGGACGGCATCTTCTGATGCGTTCGGCGGCTTTTACGAGCGCCCGCATTAGAATGCGTTTTTGCCCGGGACATCATCATAATCGCGAACCAAAGGCGAAAGCTGGCGGGGGGTTAGATAGAGAATAGAGAGTGGGGTACTTCGATTTGCTTACCGATATCTGAGGGTTCCAAAATTTAAGCCGAAATTTTGAATGCGGATGAATAAAAATGAAAACCAAAAACCCTGGGGAGAAGCGGAGAGGGTGTCAAAAGTGCCTTGTCTAAAATTTTATTTCACCATTGCATACACTATGTGTAGATAGCGTCTCCAGAACCAACAACTACCTTAAATTTACTGCTTCACTTAGCCTCCGGGTGAGAGACAGTCAACTTACTTCTCATCTCCAACTCGACCTCAAAGTCAGAGTCAGCCTCCACAATGTCATCTGCCATCGCCCGACTCTCGACCAATGAAACAAACGAGGCTGCAAATTCCCTTAAGGCTGAGAAGGAATCAAAGGATGGTGGCTTTGATCCAACCTCTGGCGCCCGGGGTGTCCCTGGCAGAGGGATGACCCCAGATGTCCGAGGAGGCGATGATGCAAATAGGACGGCTGCCTCTCAGCGAACCGTTATCGGAGATGGTGACAGCGATGTGAGTGATGAGGACATCGGTGATTTGGGGCTCGATGACGGTAATGCTGAAGCGAATGAAGATGCTGCCGACTTTAAGAATAACCTAGCAAAGATGGACCCTTTGGATGTTTTCAACGAGTTCGATACGGACGGGTCTGGGAATATTTCTTTTGAGGAATTCAGGGCGATGCTTCCGAGGCTCGGAATCAAAATGAGTGTGCCGAAGATGCTAAAGTATTTTCGAATGTGTGATGCTGATGGCAGTGGCGAGATTGACTTCACTGAATTCAAGATTGCGCTATTTGCGTGTGATCCCGATTCGGGAAATCCTGTTGGCTTCTCGCCGAACGCGTTGCTGACGCCCTTGGATGCGTTTGAAATGTTCGACGAGGACGGAACTGGTAAGATCGATGAGGATGAATTTTTCTTTGTATTGGAGTACTTGGGCCTTCAAGTGTCGGATGAAAAGCAGGAGGAGCTTTTTCAGAAATATGATAAGGATCAGAGTGGCTATATTGATTACGCAGAATTCAAGCAGGTCTGGGTAAGATGTGCCAATACCAAGAAAGAGTTGCTTGATAGAGGTATCGCCCTTCCAAAATTCGCGACCAAGGCCCAGCTCATGAGGATGCTGGAACATGTGCTCGACGAAGAAGAGGAAAAGGAGAGATTGGCTCTCGCAGAGGCAGACCGTTGGCGAAAGTGGCAGGCGATAATCACGTCCAAAAACAAATTTATAGCCAAAGCAAAGAGACGCGCCGCAGTGGAGCTCCGATCCGCACTGGATGCTGCTGGACAAGTCTACGTTTTTGGTGGGGGGACCTTCAATCAGTTTTGCGGATTTCACAAGAAGGATATGTCCACGGCGAGCTACAAACAAGATGGTTTTGAGCAGATGCAGACGTTGTGGTTCAGGAGGGTAAGACCTGGACAGGGAGACGGTTTTATCGACCAAATCAAGGGGGAGATGCAGGAGGTTGAGATGCCCTCTGAGGAAGAGTTGAAGGGGCTTGGAATCGAGGACCCCAGGGTGGAAGCCGCGACAAGCGCGTTTCACGGTATTAATGCGCAGGTGAACACGTGCGCGCTGTGGGGGAAGCGAACTAAAGAGGTTGCAATTAGTGACAATGTCATTTTTGCGCTAACTGATCTAGGCGAGATCTTCTCCTGGGGAGGTAATGATCACTGGTGGCACGAGGTCGAGCCCGACTCTTACTGGCAGAACAATTGGAGAGGCGACTCAACGGAAAGGAGTAAAATGCTCCTAATGACCCACAACAAAAAAGAGCCAGAGGAGGAGGAGGCTCGAAACGATGATTCTCCCGAGGACATTGAAGCAAATAAGCTCAAATTGGTTGTCCAGTACTTTGGGCACTGGCGGCCGCCCCCGGGTGCCCAGGATCGCTTGACTTACATCAAGGGGGATCTTCTACCTCTCGTGAAGTACGAGGAGGTCCAGCTCTCTCTTAGTATCCGTGGGAAGCCGGCCGATGGCATGACGAAAAACGAGATGATTGACATCTTGCACAAGGATTTTGTGCTCGAAAAGAAGGTCCTGGGGGAGCGCGCACATCGCAAGATCCGAGAGCTGGAACTTGAAATCATGGATTTGACAAAAAGAAAGAAGAAGACAATGGCAAACAAAATCAAGCTTGAGGTCAATGATATGTGGAGGCCACTGAAAGAAATTCAGGCCGAAGAGATTGCCCAAGAAAACGCCAAAAATAATGTCGAACGACAGGCTAAGTACAGCAAATTTGAGGAGGGCTACGAAAAATGGTTCCAGCACATCAACAAGAGCAGAGAAAACGCCCATCCGGAGTTCACGCCCCGAGGAAACTCATACAAGTTCGAGGTTAGCGGAATCACCGAAAGGGGCAACGAGGTTAAGACCCCCAGGGGCTATGCGAGTTGCGTGAGTATTATTGCTGGGAGCAACCACGCTGGAGTAATTCATCAGAATGGGCAACTGTACATGTGGGGGATGGGAGTCAGTGGGAGATTGGGTTTGGATGACACTGAGGGTGGCGACCCTCGAGCCGACACAAAACGACCGACCCTTGTTCAGGCGCTTCAGGGAAAGCCGGTAGTCCGGGCATCCTGCGGCTACTCTCATTCCGCCGCAATCGTGTCCGGCGGCGAGCTGTACATTTGGGGGGGTGCCAGTTCGGGGAAATTAGGGTTGGGCAAGCTGACATCAAACCAAGAGTGTTATTGCTCTGTCCCCACCAGACTACACATTCCTCGCGTTAAAAAGGTCCGTAGAGTCAGCTGTGGTGCCAATCATTCCGCGTGTGTCGGAAACGGGGGTGAGCTGTACGTCTGGGGTTGTGGAGATGGCGGCCGGCTCGGGCTGGGCAAGGATAATATGATCACCCAATTCAGCCCAGTGCTGGTATCAAGTTTGGAAGGCGAAAAGTTCGGCAATGTCAGCTGCGGATATTTTCAGACGATTGCCTTGACGGCGGTCAAGGACGCGATTAGCGGCCAAGGCGGTGCCAAGTTGAAGTCTCTCAGCGGAGGGAAAATCTACGTCGCCGGTCCTGCCAATGTGCTTGGGAAGTTCTGTCCCATATTCCAAGACTATGAAGTGCTGAGAGCTTCTCCGGGGCAAGCGGCCGTGGTTTGTCGGCACGTTTCCGCTGGCTTTGGGCATCAAGTTGCCGTCTCGAGTGAAGGAGAGCTTCTCTGCTGGGGCAATAACGCGAACGGATGCTGCGGCCAGAACGTGGAGAGTTTATTTGTACCAGAACCGATGGCCGTAAAGTGTCTGTATGAGGCGCCCAAGAACCTTGCGGCCGGTAAAGCTGCGAGGCAGTCGAGTATTTACGGGGACCTGGATGCATTCATCGCGGTCGATGGAAAGACGGAGGGAGTTATGACGGATGCCAATTGCATTCATACTCAGCAGGATGCCCAGCCCTGGTGGGAGGTTGACATGAATGACTATGCAGTCATCAACACGATAAAGCTGTGGAACAGAACGGACGAGCCTGCCGATATGAGTATGCCCCGCGACAAGTTCACGAGCAGACTGTTCCCAGTCTGGATCATGATCAGCACTGACCCTTTCCCGGACGGCGTTGGGGGAGATAACTTGAGAAAATGTCTTGACATGTGCGTCGCCAGGATAAGAATCGCAGAGGACAAGAGGATGACTGTCTGGCAGGTTCCGGATAATATAACTGGGAGGTACGTCAGGGTGCAATTAGAGGGCTTTAACTTTCTCCACTTTGCGCAGCTCGAGGTATTTGGAGTCTTTGGGATCAATAAGTCGGTGGGCCGTGTAAACTATGCTGTTGCAGGGAAGAATGTAACTGCAGCGGTGATTCGACCAAGCGCCGACCCGAGGGACATTGAGACCGCCTATAAAAGAGCTATAGCGAGCGACAGCTATAACGCAGACATATTGAGACAATTTGAAACATATGCATTGGAGTACGGAAAGAATGGCAGAGGAGACACTAAAAATAAAATGGCCACGTGCCTGCTTTGTAAAGGGGGCCAAATGTGCGAGACGTGCACCATGAAGTGGGAGCACAGGGAAGAACTTGCTAGGCTTCCTCTCGGACCAGGGGGGAGGCTGAGACGTCTCGAGAGCATCTCAGCATTCCTTCTTGATGCAGAAAAACCGCCTCTCGACTATACCCCAAAGCCTATCGTGGAGCCACCTACCATTATGCAAGGGCTAGGGAACGGAGTTAAAAAGTTGTTTGGATTCGGCAAGAAAAATAACAATAATAAGGGAGAAGAAGAAGGAGAGGGAGAGGAGGGAGACGACGATAGCCCGAAAAAGGGGGACAAAAAGGGTGGCAAGTTCTCCTTCGGGCGGAAGAAGAAAAAGAAGAAGAAGAAGAAGAAGGGAGAGGAGGACGAGGAAGAAGACGGAGACGGGGAGGATGACGACGAAGATGGAGACGGAGATGGTGGTGGTAATGATGATGATGACGATGATGATGAGGAGGAGGAGGAGGATGATAGCGAAGAAGAAGAAGATGATGATGATAATGACTCCGATGGTGAGGAAAAAAAAGCCTGAGCCTTGATGATATCCATGAGATAATATTGTTAAAAAGATGTAACGCAATTTATCGCTAATAAAAGACCCCGAGGGGATATATTCATCACCTAAACCATCGTTGGCATTGTTATTTTATCCTGTCGATGTTGAGTTGCCTCTGTCTGTTAGCCACGCGAACTCGAAATACGGATTGCAACGTGCCAGAGAAAAGCCGAAAGAAAAGGGAGTGTAGCCAAGTACATCACCGCAAGGAGGGAGCGAGCATCACGCTGATAACAAAAAGAACAATCGTTTACTGCAAAAATACAATAAAATAGTCGTTTTTTTGTAATGCGTTAGGAAATTCCCGAGCAAAAATTTTTTTTTTTAATTCGTTACTTAAAATACATTTATTGGTTTACAATTTTCTTTAATTATATTATTTATATATATATAATTTTTTCAATTAATTAAATAATTTTCAGTAAATTATTAAACTATTATTTATTTTTTAGATAATCCAATATAAAAATTTAAATGTTATAAAATTATAATATAATTTGTTAATTTTTTGAATATCAATTGATTCAAAAAATTATTAATTATACTTATTTAATATTATGAAAATAAATTGTATTACAAAAATGTAATTTTAAGTAAACGAAATTAAATTTTTTTCACACGATCGAGAACGACGAACAGCAAACACAAACAAGAACCCCACCGGAAACCCAGATTGGCTGAGCTGGCTGCATCAAAAGAACTTGTGAATACCCCAACAGCGACAAGAAGCTATACACCCACCAACAGAAATCATAACATCATAGCAAACAACCTCGTTTAGACCTCTTAATTGGCAGAGTTTGGTAAAGCAATCAGTTGAAGAGGTTTTTCTTGAGGGCAGGTGAAACAGGATCAGCACCGAGATAGACATCCCTCAAGGCAGCACAAAGGACACTGCTCTTTATGGAGCCGAGACCTCCTAGGGATGAGCGGAAATGCATGGTGTCTCCTTTAATTGTCATAACATTTTCGGCTCCCTCAGGCATGTCCCCAGGTGGCTGTAGCTTTTTAAAATCCTCCAGTTTGTGCATGTCCTCTCCCTTCATCCTTGGTTCGAGTGCCTCCGCGATAGCAGCAGTATATTTTTCGACGGACAATCCTCGGTTCATGACGATGCGGATCGTAATGTCTGTGTTTTGGTCAAGCAGCTCTTCGATACTCTTACCATTAGAGTAAATGCCAACGGCATATACCTTCACAAATCCGTACTTAACCCTGACACCAGCCCCGCAGAAAGGCTGGCCATCGCACAAGCCGGGGAATGCGATTCCTGTTGCAGATTCCTTTGCTGCGGAGCAATATTTGCAGGCAGGCAGGTAGGCAGGCGAGGCAGGCAGGCGAGGCAGGCAGGCCAGGCAGGCAGGCCAGGCAGGCAGGCCAGGCAGGCAGGCGAGACAGGCAGGCCAGGCAGGCAGGCGAGGTAGTGGGTCTAGTGAGTTATGGCGAAGAAGAAATAACGTGATAACCCCCAGTCACGATGGTATCGACAAAACACAGACACCCTCTGACATTTATTCCTCACCTTCGTTGAGACTCAGTGCAAGGACAGACCTGCCATCAGATTCAGACTCGCATGCAACAACCGCCTTTGAATCCGAGAGCATGTAACCCCCGACAGAGACCGCCCCAAATGTCAGAGCCAAACTGACGTTCGTAAAGTTACCAAAAATCTTGGGGGCTGTGGGTTCAAAAGCCTTGCTCTGAGATGTAAGCGCTCGGCGAAGAGCCGGAGCTCGAGAAACACGTCGAATGCTCGTGGAAATCATACTTATCACTGTAAAGGGTGTAGTGTGTGAGAGACAGAAAATGTTGAGAATATAGGACCCTGTTTTCTCCGCTAGAGGCTGTGAAATCATCAAATTGGGTTAAAAGCCTTCAACACAAGCACACACATACATAGAGCGTTCCGATTCCAAAAGAACTTACGAATTAAAAGAGGATTGACGCACCAAAATAACTATTTAGGTCACTCGGGAGATTATTACAGTTACGAATGCATTTTGCACTTAAAGATCGCTTTGAAACCTGGTACGCGCCCACCCTCCTAACACTACACAACCTCTCGAACATGCTTTCCCATCGTCGACGGAAATCGAGTGATGAGAGACTTCCCTCGACGAGATCATTAGGACAATCCACGAGGAAGCCAAACCTCTTTTATATCCCGATTGTTGTTTTTTTGTTCATTATGTTTTGCTTCACCCAAATGGATAGTGAAGAGGCCATAACTGCTGAACTTGCGCCAATAATACACGTCGAAAATCCTGTAAACCCCAGTGAAAAAATGAACATAGTGGAACGTCCCTCTTTTGATTGTAAAATTGAAGACCGTCCTCACTCTCCCGAGGCTGAAGCCGCTCTTCAGGCCATGCTTAGCGTAAAGAAATATCCAACCATCGAAGGTGCCGTGCATTCGATGTCGCATCTCGCAGAGGTGAAGTGCGGCTTTCCAACGATGCTGTATCTCGGAAATAGCAACGTTAATCTCCAGAACAATAAAAATCCTTGGTTCAAGGCATTTACTGAGGATTTCATGAATGCGAAAATGGCATATTTTCAGCCCGTTACCTATCTATATGACAAACTGACCGAATCTAGCGCCAAGGCCAAGGTAAATCACAGGATTACTCCCATTCGCTACACAATTTGTGGAGCAGGGGACAGCAAAATGACATCCCTCAAAGAGTCATACTCTTCCAACAGCATGAACTTGATCTACGATTTGTCCACAATCGACAAGGAATATTTGACAACAGAAAAAGTCAGGTGCCTATCTGGTGCTGACTTTTTTGTCGAGCAGAAGATAAATCCGAAAAATATCATGATTGTCGTTGTTGATGTGGGGGGGGAGATGATAAACGATGCCTCATCAAGACTAGCCTCACTCCTAGAGGTTGAAGGCTTCGACCCGTTGTTCATCACCCTTTACCGGTCGTTTGCATCACGATCACGTCGCTCAAAGGGGATGATCGATGTAGTAGAAATGTTGAATGGGATGGGGTACACAACATGGGACTCCGACAATGACAACGAATTTGGGGATAAACTTTTGGCGGTAAAATTAAATTAAATAGAATGGCTGCAAAACCAACTATTAAAGAGATACGAGATCCATACAATATTGTTGATAACATATCCCTGCCTTGACCATCTGTTCCTAATAAAAATTTTGACATTCCTCCCTCTTCCCAAGAAGGAGGCGTAAATGCTTCCATTAAGTCGAGACTTGATGGGTCAAATGGATTGAATGGTGCAATAAGTTCTACGAAAAATGAACTAAAAAAAATAATTATCAATATTACAGTCGATATAATTGCTGTAGGAGATTTTATAAAAGCAAAATATACATCACTGTCTCTAATCTTATCTATAAATGATAAATTTTGATTATCCATTTGCACTTTCAGACTTCACTCTTATTCTTGGATCAAT
>ERZ651776.2703-NODE-2703-length-18750-cov-4.770899_pt1 | contig 18750 bp, 17 predicted proteins | sample MGYA00514761_ERZ651776 | MGnify/ENA metagenome assembly ERZ651776 | reverse complement strand
TTTTTTTGGGGGGGGGGGGGGGAAGGTGGAGAACCATGTAAATACATAATCAAAATTTACCCCCGAATCGGGTCGATCTGGGTTGTGGTGGGAGGGGATGGAGAATCGGAGGTCTTCTTCTTTTTTTACAGCGCGGACCGCACCCTCTCACACCCCTCTCACACCCCTCTCACACCCCTCTCACACCCCTCTCTCTCACACACCCACACACACACACACACACAACCTCCCCTCCTCTTCTCTTAAGAGGAAAATGTCTATCCATTCTTGTGCTGACTGAGCCTCTTTGCGTTCTCCTTCTTTGTGTGGAGCTTGAATTTGTTGATGTCGCCGTTGAACCTCTCGATCTTCTTGTTGTCGCATACCCAAATTTCCTCGGCGACTTGTGAGATGAGGCGCATGTCGTGACTGATAATGATGACGCCGCCTTTGAACGACTTGAGGCACCTCGCGAGGGCGTCGATGCTCTCCATGTCGAGCGGATTCGTCGGCTCGTCGAGCATGAGTAGATGAGGCGCGTCGTACCCGATCTTCGCGAAGACGATCCGAGCCTTCTGCCCGGCCGACAGCTGGTTCATCGTCTGGGTCTGCATTGACCCGGAGCAGCCGTACCGAGCGAGGAGGGACCGAACCTGCTCGATGGGTTTCGTGGACATGATCTTCTGCTTGAAGAAGTCGAGGGGGGTCATGGAGAGGTCGAGGACGTCCTCGAAGTGCTGGGTGAAGCGGGAGATTTTCAGGTGCTGGTTGCGCTTGATGGCGCCCTTGGTGGGCTGGAGCTCCTCGACGAGAAGTTTCACCAGGGTGGTCTTCCCCGCCCCGTTGGGCCCGACGAGGCAGACCCTCGTCTGCAGGTCGACCCCGAAGTCCACGTCGTGGTAAAGCGGGTCGGAGTTCGGGTACGCGAACGAGACCTTCTCGATCGAAAGCACGGGGACGGGGAGGTTCCCCGCGTCGGGGAAGGACCAGTCGTACTGGGGGTCGGACTCGGGCTTGCCGGTGAGGCCCTCCTCGAGCTTCTTGGCGAGGAGCTTCTCGCGGGCCTGGGCCTGCCGGACCATCTTCACAGTTCCGTGCCCGAAACGAGCGATGAAATCCTTGATCTCGGCGATGTCGCGCTAAGCGGATTCGGATTCGGATTTGTGGGGGGATTTTTTTATTTGGGAAATTTATTAGATTTAGATTTGAGAGGCGAGGGCAGGTTCAATTCCTGCTTGTTGATTACTGCTTGTTCTGAACGCGCAGGAATTATCTTCGAGACGGCGATAACGCATGCTTCTTACTCACCTGCTCCGCGTCGTACTGACGCATTTGTACCATGTCCTGCGCCCTCCTCGTTTGCACGTACATGTCGTAGTTCCCCGAGTAATACCTCAGCTTCTTGTAAGTCTGATCCAGGCGCACAATGTGGGTGCACACACCGTTCATAAAGTCTTGAGAATGGCATACGAAGAAGAGGATCTTGTTCCAGTCCGCGAGGTAGTCCTCGAGCCAAAGCACGGCCTCCATGTCGAGGTGGTTCGTGGGCTCGTCAAGGAGGAGAAACTCGGGTTTCAGGAAAAGGGCGCGGGCCAACGCCACGCGCATCCTCCACCCTCCGCTGAAGCTCTTCGTGGGCTGCTGCTGCATTGCGGTTGTGAACCCGAGTCCGTGGAGTATGGTCGTCGCCCTCGCCTCCGCCGTGGACACGTCGAGGTCGTCGAGCCTTTCGTATATTTGCTCCAGCCTTTGCTGTACCTGCGCGGACTTCTCCTCGTCGTCGCCCACCTCGCCCATCATGTTGTTGAGGGCTTCTGCCTGCTCCTCTAAAGCCGCGACCTCATCGTTGCTCTCGAAGACAGCGGAGAGTGCGCTCTTGTCTGTCGCAGGGTACTCGCTGTCCAAGAAATAGATGTCTAAACCGTCGGGGATTGGGATGCTCCGCGCTGCGATTGCCTTCATGATCGTACTCTTGCCGCTACCGTTAGGACCAAGGAAACCGTATCGGTTCCCGTAATTAATTGTTAGGTCAGTGTTCTGTTCTCGCGTGGGAAGGGGGAGAGAGAGAGAGAAATTGTTAGAAAAAGGGGAAAAAAGTAATACGACAAGAGTCCAAAAAAGATTTTCAAGTACTGACTGACCTCAATCATGACCTTTCCATGAAATGTCACCGTCATACTACTGACGTTAATATCCTTGTTCGTTGCCGCGGGGGCCTTCTTCTCTTGTGCGTAAGTGACAATAATGTTATCTTTGGACAGCTGCTCAAGAGCAGCCTCACGCTTGGCACCGACAGAATTCATCTCAGCCCTTTTATCAGCCAACTTTACAGCCTCGAGGGCTTTCTCGGCCTCGCTCACTTCCTCCGGCTTGTCGTTCCCCTTCGCCTTCGCCTTGGCCTTCTTTTTCGCCTCCCTCGCGGCCTTCTGCGCCGCCTTTTTCTCCTCCTTTGTCATCTTCTTCTCGAAAAGTTCCTCGTCCCCTTCCCCCATGGCCGCACCGCGAACGGCGAGCGCCATCACACCGTCAGCGTCGATGCTGTCACCTCCAGTATCAAGCTCTTTGTTCAGAGCGAATTCGGCCTGCTTTTGGCGCTTCAATGCATACGATGACATTTCGGAATGAGTGGCTTGTTTTCTTGTTTTCTCTGTGACGATACTAAATGTTGAAAAGCAGAGATAAAATTCGACAAAGGGGGTCTGCTTCTCTGCTTAAATGTGGTTGCTGTAGATTAGATTGGAGGAAATTCACAGTTGGTGATAAAATAAAACTTTATCGAAAAAACGAGGTGTTTTTTTATTTGTTTGGGTGGTGACACCAGAGTGACGCCAGCAAACCCTCCCATATCTGTAAAAGTTGTCATTTTCTTCCTCCTCTATTTGTCTGTGCTGCGCGTTGCGCTATCTTCTTTGGTTCCATCTTTTATCAGCCCCGGTTTTGATTTGGCCCTTCTTCTTACGAAGTGGCTGAAATGCATTCTCCTCAAGATGCAACCAACCCCCCCGTGGCTGAAAATTTTCGATGGGTTCAAATGAAGGATCTAAATTACGGAGTGGACGGTAATACGGAAGGCGCAAACAAAACTCGTCTGTGTTCTTGGTGCGCAAAACCTCTTTCAGCCTACCTCATGTGCTCTCGCTGCAAGTTGGCCGTTTACTGCAAGTCGTCGTCGTCGTCGTCATCATCATCTTCTTCTTCTTCTTCTTCTTCGGGTGGTAACAGCTGTCAGAAACTGGATTGGAAGTTCGGCAAGCACAAGCACAATTGTGCCGCGATGAAAACAATGTCAGTGTCGACTGCTTCTGGTGGAGGAGGAGCCGTGGCCAGGTTTGTCTTTGAAAAGCTCAATGACGGGGGGGATGGGGGTGCCGACAGTGGTGCCGATAGTGGTGCCGAAAATAATGATGATAGCAGCGAATCGTCGGTAGAAGATCCTCTACTGCTCCATGTGGGGAAGATGCTTGCTCAGTCACTGTTCATCAAAGTGAGGATGTATCTGGGACCATTTCATGTTTGCAACCAAACTTCGATGGGAGTCGAGGACGGTGCTAGCGATAACGAGGCTGGCATTAAACGCGGGTTCGTTTTCTTGCAGTCGGGGGAGACTGCAGCTGTTCTGACACTCCCTGCAACACATGGGGGCGTAGGGATATCACATGGAGTGTTCGATGTTCATGAAGGAGATGAGAAACCGCCGACGGGTGCTAGAGAGCCGCGGATGGTGCGAATGAGTTGGTTGACTGTAAGTGAGTTTGATAAGGAAGTAATTCCAACGGCGAGGTGAGCGAGCACATGGAATATTGACAACATTATTGACAACATTGACAACATTGGCGTTGAGGAGAAGAAACATATTCTATTAATAATAAGTACTGACTCTCTAGGTTTTTTCCAGTTCGTTCGAATTAGGGGTGTTTCGGGAGAGGCTTAATAACTTGGTAGAAACATATGATTTGGAGAAAGAGGTGGTGGTACTGACGAGATTTCGTTGCGGCTTCGTTGGTTTGGGAGTCATGAAGCTTTGTCCTGATTTTGGCGTTTGCCTTCAAATCGGAAAGGATTACATCGGAAGACGTGAGGTCGGGTTAGAAATCGACGAGTGAAATTGTGTTGTAGAATTAAGGCATAGATGATTATTTTTTGTCGATTTCCTGATCTGATAAAGTACATCTCATCTTATTAAGTGGACTCGATTTGATGGTCATATTCTGACACCTCTTCATTTGTTACCCTCCTCCCGCCCCTTTTCCAAAAGTTATTCATTTCGCGCTTTCAATGTCTTTGTCGTCCCCGTTCTCCCTCTCGCTGGGAATAGTCGTGCCCATGTTCACGAATAATTCAAGTCTCTTGGCGAACCGCTCTACGGCGCCCATCCTCGCTATCCTTTCGGCCCAATGCCTCCCAACTAACACGCAAGCATAACCTGCCGCCGCGTCCATCCAAAAATGGTTCCCCGTGATGACGATCACCATAATCGTAAACAGAACGTGCACGCTACCTCCAACTTTGTATAGGAGTCGGCGCTTCTCGGATGCAGTATCAATGAGGGTCAGCAGCGACCAAGTCGCCCACCCCGTGTGCATTGACGGAATGGCCGCGTAAGGGTTCCCTCCCTCGTTGTGTGCTTTCTGGTAGGCTGTCGTCTTACCTGTGTCCTCAAATGGAGGATTTACCAAACCAGGACTATAACGTTCTAGTAAACGAGGAGGCATAGTCGGAACAAAGTAGTAAAGCAACAAGGCCACAACGAGCATAAAATAAAAACTGGAATCAGTGTACACATTGTGTCAGTTAAGGTTGGAATGACGAAAGGGGAGGTTGACTGTCTGTGAGGTATATGCTCACCTCAGCCTAAAATTTAGTTTTGGGTCCCGGTTCTTCACAATCAGTCGAATAAATGTGGAAGCTGTGATGAGAAAATGCATGGTGCCGTAGTAGAAATTGCAGATGGAAATAACTGCAGGAGATGAAAGGGCAAGTTGCTGCAAGCTGGGCTCGAAGAAGAGGTGCATGGTCTTCTCGCTATTCACAATGAAGAGTGCGTTGGCGAGAGCAGTCTCCTGGCTTCCCTTCGCCTTAAGCCTTGTCTTCTCGTAAGTGTAGAGAAGAATTCCCCACAGAGCAAACTCAATGGAAAAGAGACGCTGAAAACGGAGAATCTTCCTGATGGTAAGGGATTTTCTCCTGTTTAGCTGATCCCGGCTGAAGACATCCCGGATGTTGTAGTAGAAAATCTGAGCGCTCAACCCCGCCATAACCCAAAAAGGGATCCATAGTTTCTTCTGCTTGAAATAAATGCGTAAGAAATTCCAAATGAAGGGGTAAACCAAAGAGTGTATAGCGGGGTAAAGGTTGGTCATTAGAAGAAGGCCAATATTGGAGTCGAATTCGCTTCTCAAATTCATGCGAGGGGGGATGGATGAGTAAGGATTGACTTGAGACCGATTAGATTTTAGTGGCGGCTACACGTTTGAGATGGGTATCGTGCGCGACGCGAATGGTGGAGAAATGTGTAGGCTCCAGATTGTGGGCGTACAGGCATTTGACGATATTGCCGTCCACAACGTAAATAAACACTGTACCCCGCTCTGAATTGTAATTAGCGATGTCTGACAATCTTCGGTCCCTGATATTTGATCCCAGTACGCCTTCTCTGGCTGTTTTGGACCAACGAAAGCTCCCGAATGTTACGGAATTCATTGATGTTGTCACTGCGGAAGATGCTCACTCTGTGATCAAGGAAATGAATGTTCGCGGGGCTCCTCTCATTGCTGTTGTTGGTGTTTGTGCTCTTGCTGTTGAGTGTGGAAATGGTACGTGCAGAAATGAGGATGAATTGTTTAAGAAGAGTGAATTTTTGCGAACGAGCAGACCGACAGCAGTGAACCTGGGGAACATGCTGGATGAGCTGAAGGAAAATGTCACCGGCACGACAGACCTGGCAAAGTCTGTCCTTGAGTTTGCAGAAGCGATGATCCATGCAGATAAAAGAACAAATGAGAAGCTGGGGGGCTTCGGACTGCGTGCTTTGCATGAGTGGTATGGGACAGAGAAAGATTGCTTCAGCCTGGTGACAATCTGTAACACAGGTAGCTTGGCGACAACCGGACACGGCACTGCCCTCGGTGTTGTGCGGTCGGTGAAAGCGGCTGGTAAGCTCAGGTCCCTGCTAATCCCCGAGACACGGCCATACATGCAGGGGAGTCGCTTGACGGCTTTTGAGGCTGTTGTCGATGGGCTTGAGTCCAAGCTCTGTGTTGACTCTGCAATTGCTTCTTACGTGGCGGGCAATGGCATGGATGCTGCATTCGTTGGAGCAGATAGGGTTGTGGCGAACGGAGATACTGCAAACAAGATCGGAACGCTTCAACTGGCTCTCACCTGCAAACATTTCAACATTCCCTTTTTCGTTTGTTGTCCATTCACGACATTTGACACCAAGCTTGAGAACGGGGGATCGATCGTCATTGAGGAGCGGTCGGCTGATGAGTTGTGCAGTGTGGCTAATGCGCCAGTGGCAATAAAGACGTATAATCCTGCATTTGACGTTACGCCGTCTGAATTAATAGCAGGGATTATAACGGAACGCGGGATTGTCTGGAAGAGCGCCGATGGTTCGTTTGACATTGAGGGTTTCGTCAAGTCTAATGGAGCTCAAGGGTGTGGAGTTGCGCCTCGGCTTATGGGTGGGCCTCTTACAACTGATACTGTCGCGGCATACGTGGCAAAGCGGATCCCTGACTTGGTTGGAGATATTGTTGCAACTGAGATCCACGGCGGAAACTTGAATTACGCATTCCACTGCGCCAGCGCTAAGAGAGATGTCTTTGTCAAGCAGGCGCCCGAATTTATCAAGTGCTTGGGACCAGATGCGAAACTTCACAGTGACCGCCTTTTGCTCGAAATGAGGTGCTACAAAGAGTGGGGCGATCGGACCGCTAGAGTCGAGAAGTTCTTGCCGACAATCTTCGACGTGGATGAAGAATGTTGCGCCTGTACGATGGAGTGGTTGGGCGACTGTGACCTGCTCGAAACAGTGCTCGTAACTGCACCTGATACGATCACGGGTGATGTTGCGAATGGGCTTGGGGAGTTTTTAGCGTGTACACACAACGCCACCCACGTCTCTAAAATCCCTTTTTCGAAATCGGCAGAATTGATGGTGGCGTTCAGGAACGAAGCGCTGAGGGGTGTGCAACTAGAATATGTGTTCGGGAAATTTATTACAGAGGAAGCGGGAGACGCTGGGAAGGTGTTCAGAGAAGACGAGATGTTTGTTCGAGGGGTTGAGCAAATGAAATCGAAGTATCGGGGCGAAGAAGACCACAATTTGGCTCTGTGCCACGGGGATGCCCACCCGGGTAGCTTTTTTGTCAATAATGCGTCGAGCAGGGTAGTCGCATTTGATCCTGAGTTTGCGATTTATGGCCCGCCGGGACTTGACTTAGGAAGCCTGCTGAGCGGTGCCGTGCTCGCGGCGGTGCATTTCAGCTTTGTCGAAGGGATAGAGGGGGAAGGAGAAAAGGGAAAGGAAGTGATCTCGCTGATCCCGTTTGTAAGGAGAATTTGTTCTCAATATCGGGCGTCAACGGAATTAGACGGAGCACTGGTGGATCTTATCTTCAGCGATGCTTGCGGCTTTGCTGCTTGCGAGGTCGGGAGAACCGCCCTTGGTTTCGCCGGTGGGCGGAAGTGGCTGCAATTTGAGGAAGGAAAGAAGAGGGATGCGGCTAAGGCAAAGGCATGCAAAGTTGCCCAAATGTTGATGAATTCTAGGGCCGATGGGATAGCCGCATTATTAAAAGCTCTTGAGGAACTGTGAGAAACAACCATTGTTTTGCGGTTTTGGTTTGAAACCAACACAAAATTCTTTTCTTCGTTTGTTGTCTCGTTTAGCTACATATCAATCAGCCGCCGCCAGCCCCAGCTAAGTTTTCGGCCCATTGGAGAATTTTTTTTCCTTCATCCGCTCTCCCAGCTCGTGTGCGACATTCACCCCACAAAAAGAATGCATCCACTGCCCCACCGCCTCCGAAATGCTGCGACTGTTCCCCCCAAATGCCATCAGCATGGTGGACAACTTTATCTTCTCCGCAAAGGGAAAGAGACCACAAAGGCATCGCACGTGTAAATATTGCCCCTACACTTGGACTATTCCCGCCAGCCAGAGCGCCGATTGTTTTGTTTGAATTCAGACCCTCACTGCTTGGATACCCGTCAAAGCTTCTCCTTCTCCTCAGCAAAAAATGTCTGAACCCCGACGCAGACATTTTCGTGTCCCCGGCTTTTAAAACATCTTCGGCTGCCTCCAGTTCTAATCTGAGTATAGCAAGGCTGCTGATGAGAGTTTGATTGTCGTCGTTGTGCTGTAACGAAGATTCAAAATCTCGTTGGCCAAAAGCTGCAGCAGCCGCTGCAACAGGGTGAATATCAACAAGCTCGTCAAAGGGAGTGACGCTCAAAAGGTCTTTCCATGCCCGGTCAAGTGCATTCCACCGTTCATCGCGGATGCTCACTACACCAAGAATGAGAGCATGACTTAGAATCGAGGTTGCCGATAGCAAAAATCGAGGAGGGAAAGGCCCCTTCCGCTCCTCAACCACATTCGCCTCTCCCACACCCTTCCTCTGATTTGATAGTCCAACTCCCCGCCCCTCACCAAGTAATAGCCCGCTGAAAGATTCGTCATACATGCGAAGTGACTGCGCCACTGCCCTGGTAACTTTTCCTTTCCTGGGTAATGACTGGCTCATTAAAAATGATGCTCCAAGCCCGTACAAAACACAGTCAGTGAACATGTCGCCCCCGATCCCCCCTGTCGCCCCCGCGAATGTCTTAACCTGATCGTGCGATTTCAAGCAGGTCCCAAGAGAAGATATGCATGGACTCTCGAGGGGCGGGGGCGGGTTGATTCTTTCTAGCCCCCTGTCATTGAGTTTATTTTCGCTCTCACAGGAGCCGAAAAAAAGAATATCAAAAAAACCTCGTTCGCTTGTCTCGTCGTGCCGCGTCTGGGGCTGTATCGGTGAGTGGACATTCCTATTGCCTGATATGAATGGAGGCAGTGGCATGAGTCCCTCCCCTTTCACGTCGCCCCAGGATTTCCCTCTCTCAATATACTCTCCTCCAGCTTCAAATGGGATACTGAGCTCATGTAGACGAGAAATAGTCTCCAGAGCACTGAAATTGCTATCACCTTCCACAGCTTTCTCCAATTTTGACCTGGCCAAATTAATAGTGTCGTCAAGAACATCATCTTCGCCGTAGTATAGATAGCTCTTGATTTCGTGCTGCCGTTTCAGAATGTCGTCGATATTGTTGCTATCTAATGCGTAGTCTGGGAGGGCTGGAGGGGTATAGAGGTTCTCAAAGCGCCCAACGGCCAAGTAAATTCGCAGCAGCGCAGCAGTAAGCTCTTCGCCTATATTAAACATCGAATCGAAGAAATTGGGGGGGATAACATTTCTACTGCTGCCGTCGTAGTTGCCATAGCCATTTTCATCAAGCTCACTGAACGAAAAGTGGGGGGCGGTCAGCCGCATCCAACCCCCATCCAACCTCGCCCCTTCTACTAGCAATAAAGTAAAGTAAATAGCCAAGGGATCTCCGACCCTCAAAGTTTCGATTGGGTGCTCAGAAACGTCATCCTGAACAAATATTAACCTCTTCAATAGAAGAAAGACTCTGAATCGAAGGGGCACATGATCACCCTCGCAAACTTGATTCTCGCTCATGTGCTTGTCGAAAATGCGCCTGATTCCCATTTGTGCCAACTCGTTTTTGAAATCTCCCCCAACCTGTGCTACTCCTAACAAACCTCCAGCAGCCTCAAGATAAGTAGCTTCTCGTAAATTCAAAGCTTCTCTATCGGCAGCGGAAATCAATCGTTCTATCGCCTCACTCCGGATTGGGTGACGCTTTCGAAAGGCGGATGGACCGAGAACTATCAAGTCCTGGAGAGAGAGGATAGACACGACCAGAGGGGAGAGGAATTCGGAGGCATCGTGTTTTTTTTCTGCTCTGCCCATCCTGGAAAGTTGAGTTTTTAGATGATTATCCAAGAATTCTTCCGCATTTTCAGCCTCTCCCTTGCCAGCAAAACCTACTTTGCCGAAAGATAAACCATCGACTATTAACTGGCTAAGTGCCATGTTAATTTGCCCTGTCGAAGTCTCATCAGTCCCAGCGTTTACAGGTATTGTATATTTCAGTCCAAACAAATCCTTGTGCAATGTTGGGTGAACGGCTGTCGAAAGAGCTCGCCTAGCAAAAATCATGTTATTATTGTTGATGGGATTGGGAAGGCGAAAGATCACCCTAAAACCCATTGGAAGAGAGCGGAGGAGTTGCAAAACCTGACGCTGGTTTGGGTGATGTGCTCGTGCCTCGCCTGGTGGTGCAACGAAATGTTGAACTTTTTCTTTTGCGTGTCAGATATCACTCTCTATAGTGTGTGATGAAGGTGGCCCTATCGGATTTTCTTAATTTTGTTTGTGTTGGGAATTTTCCTTCTCTATTATTTCTTCTTTTTTGTGGACTCTTCCCACGACACCAAACCACAAACAAAGTAAGTCGAATTTTCTAGCGCTTATGTATGATTCGTGTGGATTTGTGGCTATCTAGAGCTGGCGAAACACGTGGAATGCGTAAAGGTGCAGCACTTGGTGTTTTTGGCCTCACAATGGTTGGCTACTCTCTTCGCATTGAGGGGGGCGTTGCTACACTGGTATTGCTTAAATATTGTTCGTATTGCGATTGATGCTGTATTGAAGTGTCGTCCGTCCGAATTTGCGATCTTGATCGCGATTGTTTTATGTGAGACGAGCACAAAGACCACATCTTTCGGCCACCATTTTGCGAACGTGGTTAGTGAGGGCTTGGGGTGGTCTTGTGGTGAATGAATCGTAATATAAACGCGTGTTGGGTCCTCCGAGCACAAGAAGTGAGCTCTCGGCATCTCTTTGTCACTAACGCCCTCCCTTATTGCAATGAACCCTCCACCTTTTTCACAGAAATTATCGATCCAATACAAGATGTCTGAAACTCTTACCCTTCGCGGCACCCTCAGTGGGCACACTGACTGGGTCACCAGTATCGCCACCACCATCGAGGATCCTAACATGATCCTCTCGTCTTCCCGTGACAAGTCTGTCATGGTCTGGTCTTTGACCAGGGATGCCAACGCCTATGCCTACCCCCGCAAGGCCCTCAAGGGCCACAGCCACTTCGTCTCCGATGTTGTTATCTCTTCTGACGGACAGTTCGCGCTCTCCGGATCCTGGGACGGCACTCTTCGCCTCTGGGAGATTGGAAGTGGAAAGACCACCCGCCGCTTTGTTGGTCACTCCAAGGACGTCCTCTCTGTTGCCTTCTCCGCTGACAACAGGCAGATCGTCTCCGGCAGCCGCGACAAGACCATCAAGCTTTGGAACACCCTTGGAGAGTGCAAGTTCACCATCAGTGACGAGGGACACACCGAGTGGGTGAGTTGCGTCCGCTTCTCTCCCAGTCAGTCTGTTCCCTTGATTGTCAGCAGTGGCTGGGACAAGGTTGTGAAGGTCTGGAGCCTCAGCAACTGCAAGCTTCGCACCAACCTTGTCGGACACGAGGGATACCTCAACACCGTTACCGTCTCCCCCGACGGCAGTCTCTGCGCCAGTGGAGGAAAGGACGGAACTGCCATGCTCTGGGACCTTAATGAGGGCAAGCGCCTTTACAACCTCGAAGCCGGAGAGATGATCAACAGCCTCGTCTTCTCCCCCAACCGTTACTGGTTGTGCGCCGCCACCACCTCTGGAATCAAGATTTGGGATCTGGAGAGCAAGATCATCGTTGACGAGCTCCGCCCTGACTTTGTCCCCACCGGCAAGAACCAGACTGTCCCCTACTGCACTTGCCTCGCCTGGAGCGCTGATGGCTCCGTTCTCTTCGGAGGCTACACTGACGGCGATATCCGTGCCTTCCACGTGAGCAGCTAAATATAACTAGTGGCCAAATAAACGTTTAGTTTTTTGACTGCGATTGATCTGTGTGTGATTTGACTGACCCTAACCCTTCCTTGACAATTTCAATTTCATGCAATGTGTAAACCTTTAACACCACCACTTTAACTTAACACGTGCTGTATCGTTCCTTTCCACCTCTTCTCCTATATAGTTTCGTCCCTTGGCCCTGGTAAACGTCATTTACACATCTACAGTCCAGCCAGCAACTTGTTTTTCCCCGTAGTAGACATCGTTTATCTCCCTCCAGAGACGCATGCAGAGCGGTCCAGTTGCTTCAATATTTATGTCCTCGCCATCGTAGTGGATCGTCTCGATTGGGGCCACGACTGCAGCAGTACCCGCCCCAAATGCCTCCAGTAAACGCCCTTCGTTAGCAGCGTCTCGTACCTCTGGCATGGTCACAAAGCGTTCGCTAACGTCAAACTCACCCCAGCGGCGAGCCAGCTCAAGTAAACTGCGGCGAGTCACTCCAGGTAAGATGTCACCGCGGTCCAACGGGGCAGTGACAAGCTAGAGTTAGAAAGTTAGGATAAAAAAGGGTGAGTTAGTTAGTTAGAATGCAGAATGCATCGTTTAGAAGTTAAGTTGGGACAAATGCTTAGCAGCCTCAACTTCAAAAATTTCAAAAAATTTCTTGCGCATGAATTCCTTCAGGCAGTCCTCCTCACCTCCTTCCTACCCGTGTCTTTGTTGACCCAAAAGAAGAATAGATTCATCGCTCCGCACTCGGTGACACTGTCATCCTCCCCAAACATCCACAATACCTGGTGGTAGCCCTTGGCCATGGCTTCCTTGGCAGGTTTGATAGTAGTGGCGTAATTGCCTCCTACCTTGCAATTTCCAACTCCTCCTGGCCAGGCACGGACATTTACATTGTCCGCATAAAGCTGAGAAGATAAAGCTGTAAGTAGACGAAAACGTGAAAATGGGTTTTTTTTTCTTAAGCAAGACGAAAATAATAATAACAGCGCGAAGTCAGCACAAAACCTCACCTTCACAGGATTGAAGCCTGTGGGATAGTAAGGCCCAACAGGACAAGTGATAACAAAGAGCTTAATCTGCTGCGCATCACCCACTCCCAACCATGGGTGCGTGGCAACAGCGGTAGGACGTATGTACAGGCTGTAGCCATCCCCCTCCGGAACCCATTTCTCATCGATTCGAATAAGCTCCCTCATGCAGTCAATGAGGGCGTCACCATCAAATGAAGGCATCTGCAGACGGGCCATGCTGTCGTTCATACGTTGCATGTTGCAGTCGGGGCGGAAGAGACTAATCTTTGAAGGGTCGCTCTTCGCGCGGTATGCTTTCATACCCTCAAAGCACTGAAGGCCATAGTGGAGGCCAGAGGCAGCAGGACTGATGGCAAGGGTGCTGTATGCAGATATTTTAGGCTTTTCCCAACCACCCTCGGCAGACCAATCAATCTCGAGCATATGGTCCGAAAAGGTGGTACCGAATGTCAACTCCTCCTTGGGGGGCATGGATGAGGGGTTGGACGTCTTCGTGAATTCAATGTCTGTTGCCGTAAAAGTAGAGGCCAAGCGGTGAGCTGTTTCTAGTGCTCGACCAGGTAGGCCAGCAGACAGGCGGGTGCGAATACAAGAGACGGAGCGAATCATCGTAGTTTTTAGTGAGAATTCTCTATATGGCTTGTCACTGGAGGTTGACAGGTGACAATCTTTTATTGGAGCAAAGGCTTCAAGAAGTGTAATTAAAACGTAAGTAAGTAGATAAAGCAGGTGAATGCGAGGCTGTGTAACTACTGCGTCGACGGTGAGTGCGATAATAGATAAGTGTCGAAGATTGAGGCTGCTTAGGAGCTTTTGCTTTCGTTCGTTCGGGTGTGACGAGCCCGCCCTTCGTTAGCCCAAAAAAAAGTTCAAAACGACGCGCTTTTTTTGCCCTTGTGTCCCAGAGCCTGGATGGTATTTTGTCGCTTCAAAGGTCCATTAACCCTAGATCCTCCCTAGTTTCCCAATTTCGTTCGACGCGTTACACAATACCCCTGGTCCATATCCTTCGCGAGCAATCAGTGCAAATGGGCCTGAGAGCGGTGTTTGTTGTCAGTGTTTTCCTAGTTTCCTTGACACACATAGCTTTTGTTCGCGGTTTTGCGCAGCAATTCAACAATGGACAGTCATTTCAGTTTACAAAGCTTGATGCCTTGAGGCAGAACATAGGGCTCGGTATTGATCTTGGGACGACAAACTCGGTGGTAACGGCCTGGATGGGCGGTGACCAACTTTCAAATATCAATCGTGCCGATGAAGATGGAGTGGAATTAATTCCTATGGATGAAAAATGCTACATTCTCCCCTCCTTAATACATTTGGACAAATCCAATGGAGAACCAACATTCGGAAATCCCATCCCAGATAGAGCACACCGCACCACGTACGCGAACCTGAAGCGCTTGTTCGCCCTGTCTGAACCCCCATCCTCGAAAACTATCGAACTTCAATCTCACCTGATTTCGCACCTCCTCTCCAAAGCAGAGACCCACCTCTCGAAAAAATACAACATCACTCCGATTTTTGACCGCATAGTTGTCGGCGTTCCGACGTATTTTGATGAGCTAGTTGGACGAGCTTATACATTGGAGGTCGTTAAGGCTGGTCACAAGCGTTGGATCGCTTCTCAAAATGAGGTGCCTTGCGATGTTGAGGATGTTAAGATCCGACTGGTACGAGAGCCCGAAGCAGCTGCCGTGGGCCAGATATATTATGACTCTTTAAACTACCCGGATGAGGGTGGCGGTACCTCCGCCGCCAATAACGACGGGGAGTTGATACTTGTGTTTGATCTCGGCGGGGGAACATACGATCTCACCCTCGTTTCAACGAGTGGAGAGAATGTTAGTGGAGGTGGCAAAGATTTGTTGATGGAGATTGTTGCAACTGGCGGGGAGGTGATGCTCGGTGGCGTCGATTTTGACCGCAAGATCGCCAAGTATTTTCGAGGAGATCGACACGCATCATTCGATGGCTATGATGATGATCAGCTCATGATGAAAATTGCACGGGAATGCCGTGAGAAATTGAGCGCATTTACATCAGTTGATGTACTTGAATCTTGCCAAGTCATTCAAACACCGAAAACCCCGTCGTCTCCCCCGCCCATTCACACTCTAACGCGCTCAGAATTCGAAATCATCTGCGCCCCTCTATTTTCGCGCCTTGCCAAGGGGATTCGCGAGGTTTGCATCATGGGCGACGCTGAGTTACGGGGCGAGAGCGTAGGTGTTGTCGGCGAGGAAGCTGAGCCAGCAACGGACGTGCCCGATTTGAAGAAAATGCAGCAAGAGGGAAGACGGAAGGCGAGAAAGAGTAGACGTGCGTCAAGGAACTTGAGGGAAGAAGTTGCCCTCGCTGCAGAACGGCAAGCGACCCCTGACAAAGTCCGCTTGCTTAAAGGCAATCGCAAAATCAGCTCAGTGTGCTTTGTCGGCGGGTGCTCGAAGACTCCTGGCGTGCGGAGACTTGTGAACCGTTTAGTGGGGGGTGCGTCCACGACCTCCAAATTAAAACCCAGGCTTATTATCGATGGGGACGAGGCTATCGCGCGGGGTTGTGGCGTGTATGTTGGCGTGTTGGATGGAGACTTTGATTTGGACAAGAATGCAAACAGCAGATTGGGTTTGGAAGTTGTCAGTCCCATGAAGGCAGCTGTTATGCGAGCAATAATTGAGCAAGGTAGAAAACTTAGTGAAAAGTCTCGTAAAGACGACAATGATACGAGCATTAAGCAGGGAGAAAAACAGAGTAGTTGATTGGTTTGCTGAGCTTAAAAGCGCATTTCGTGAATGTTAGCAATCAAATTTCGGGTCTAAAGGGGGTATTAGGAAACCTGCTTGTATCCATCCGTCGATCAGGCACTACAATCATCGCTGTGATGCGTCGGGCTTCTCTCTCTCTCTCTTTCTCCTCCTTCTTCTCACGGGATCGAGAAGCGACCGACGACTGTCTGGAATCGCCTTTTTTCGGTGACTGTGGGAAGGGAACTATCATGCCATCGTCACTGTCACCATCTTCTGCTTCCAAGTCATTTGTTTTACGCAAAAAGTAATTTTGAGGGCCGATGAATGCCGTGCCAGCCATCCAGAACATCCAACGCCATGGAATTGTATAGATGAGAACCACTGCTGCTGCCAAAAAGGCTGCGAAAACCGACGAAGATAAATCGTCACGCCAGACAAATAGATGATAAATACCGCGGATAGCATTGTTGAAGATTGTTAGCGCGTTCAGAACAGGCACCGCAAACTTGGCCTTAATCTTGAATATTGGTCCCTGCGATTTGTTTGTCATGGTGAAGTAGAGATTACTAATATTGAGCGACCCTGATTTTGGGTTCACGAGAGGGATTTTGTCGTCTGAATTGAACTGTAGAAGACTTGATAGGCTTAAGGGTGAGACTTCCAGTACCCTATCCTCACAATTACCATTCCCTGTGAGAGCATTCGCCAATAGTTGCATCCTCCCTATTTTCTCCTCCAGCTTCACAACGAATGTCTTCCGCTTATTCACGTCTTGTTCAACATAAGTGTATGGAGTTGTCTTGTTCTCCAGACTGCGCCCCTTTCGCCTACGGCGACGACGGTGAGAGGGAGAATTCGGTGCGTTTGAGGAGGTTTCTTCGGCCCTCTCTGATAAAGATGATTCAAAAGTCGCCCCAGACCCATCCTCGATCGCAAGGGTTTCTTCTACCGCGTTGTCCTCGGCACTTGTTGACAACTTCGCTGTTGTAGCGCAGCAATCCTCTGGAGACATAGCGGGGTAGTACTCGCCCTCGCTACATGGGAATTCGACATGATCATCATCGCTTCCTTGGGTTCTTGGTTCGAACCGGTTTAGCACCAGCTTTCCAAGTAAGCTAGACAGCACGGCCGAAAAGAAAGTCGACAATCCACCCTTGCCGATTGTACAGTAAGTTAGCACCGCATATATTAGCAGGCTCAAAATCTTGGCTCGAAAGCCACCCTCCCTTCCCCCGTAAAATCTTAAGTTAAACAACCAGACGTTCAACTCAAATTTGAAACGCTCGACGTAGAGGTCGAACTCTCTACCGACAGCGTCGAAAGTGGCATCATTAAAGACGCCCGGGAGGTTGCGTCCATATAAGGTATAGGTTATGATCCTGATGGCCTTGTTGTCAACGTGAGAAGTTACTGGAATCGAAGCCTTGGGGGGAGGAGCAATATATCTCATAATCATCGACCTAGCAAGAGACGGTGCTGAAAGTGATTTTGTATCCATGCAGGGTTCCACCTCAATGCGAATCCTGAGCAGTCCACGGGGGCTTCGAGAGTAAGCCACAGCACTAGTACGAAGCCGGAAGACGAGGTCGTGCGTACCGGGGGATAGTTTACCAGTCTCGACGACACAGCGACCCGCGAAATCGTCTTGCTGCATGGGGCCGTCATCGTCCCATACTCCGCAGTAGAGCCTGGTGTAGGGAGAATAGACTGGGAAGATGGCAGTGCGGCGCTGGTGGGGCAACCAAACTGGAGAGAACGCATCCTCAATGATATCCGTGCGAAATATATTGCCTTCGAATACTAAAACAACGTACGGATCCGTCTTCGACAGAGAGTCAAGCTTGGGAAGGCCAGTAGCTTGGAGGACGGTCACACGCAGGGTGGAGGTCTGCTCTTTGTTCACTTTCCTATTTTGGTAATTAGTCATACCCTGACTAACCCTGAAATCAGTTTCTGTGATGGATGGCTCCAACATCTTCTTGATAAGCTGCGCATGCGTCATCCAAACTTCGGTTCCGCTTTGGTTGCCTCGTTCTCCTCGGTCACTTTCGTTGGTGCTCGTATGACGATTACCTTTGTGACGAGGAAGGTTTTGCACTTTGAACTCAAGCTCATTGTTACTGTTCAAACGGCTTCTGACTCTACTATTCGACACCAACACTCTCGCGATCCGGCGTGCCGACAAATAGGAGAGTAAAGAAGGTGGGCTCTTATCCTCCCCAGCAAGTGCACCAAGTGAACGAGCAGCTGACATCAAATGGGAAAAATGTGGAAAGGACGAAGGCGGAACTCGAAAATGCAAGCCTTTGGTGGTCCCGGGGAAGGGAAGAAGGGTGTTGTATAGCGTAAAACTGCCCCAGCCACCAACTTGTTTCCCTGGAATTATAGACCAGTGCTGCGCTTCAAAAATAATGTAAGGCCTTGACTCACGATCATTTTTCTTGAACACAGTAAATGAACCTTTTGCCACAGAGATCGTGCCAAAACGTATCTTGTACCCGATACCACGACGCCTGCGTTTCATTAACGGTGATAGAGGTGTGGAAGGAGGGGGCGGCGGAGGGGGGTCGGGGATGGGGGAAGAGAGTGTTGTCATATGAAAACAAGGGGGAGAGAGATGGGGGCAGTGGGGCTGAGGAAGAACGCCAGGACCCAGAGCAGAGGAATCTGAAGAGACGGCGATTCAGTCAGCGTCGGAGGATAAGAAGGGGGGGCGTTGCCGGTGCTGGTGCCGGATCCGGGCTGAGAGTGGCAGAAAACATTCAGATAGGACACCTGTCGAGCCGTCCCCAGGGCCTGATTCAGCACAACTTTGTGCCCTCATAACTCGTGCCTATCTAATTTAATCGGAAATAAAAGCTCATCGACCGCGTCTCATCATCAATTAAGACCTCGAAGCTTCGGTATTAACTTCCATTAATACTCTTGTTAGTCGTGGTCCTGTCTTCCCCGGAGTGGAATACGACACTTCCCCCCCCCCCCCCCCCCCCCCCCCCCCCCCCCCCC
>ERZ651776.2702-NODE-2702-length-18755-cov-5.626191_pt1 | contig 18755 bp, 20 predicted proteins | sample MGYA00514761_ERZ651776 | MGnify/ENA metagenome assembly ERZ651776 | reverse complement strand
TTTTCACTACTTTGAGTTGGTCCGTTTAAGGTGGGAGTGTTACGATGACTATTGCTGGTCGCTGTAGCTATCAGTGAGTACAATTGGATGCGTCCTGAAGTTCTTTTAATGAAAAATCGGTAAATACTGTTGCGCTAGAGCTCTTCCAACTTTTCCATTGGAGACCCCATTTTTTGGGCATGATCAAAAATATTATTTATTTTTAAACTGCCTCCAGTCACGCATTTGCTGAGCTAGCGGTACAGTGTAACAAAACAACAATCCTCAAAAATTCGACGGGTGAGATTAGTACGATTATTGCGACGTATGTTTGTGCTTAAATCGAAACCCCTTTCGTAGAAAAAGACGAAGCTAGTTTCGTCTAGGTTTCTCCCTCAAAAACCTAATATGCGGCCGAGTACAGTACTTGAATCGACAGTAGCCCCGTCAAAGCAATCTATTGCACCACTGTATTTCGTAATTAATTCGTCTAAGCATCGTTTACTAACATTAGATCGCTGTTCTGAACATGCAGCACAAGGAGACCTTTTCCGAAATTCCTCTCCACTGACAACTATGACGAAGTCTAAAGAAGAAGTTGAACAGCGTCTCAGTGCCTTCAATTTGTTAAAAGAAAAACTGAAGAACAACGTCAAGCTTTCAGACGACGAGAAGAGAGAGCTTAAAGGTCTCAGATCCTTCTTCAGAAACCAAACAAAGGTAAAGGACGCGAATGGGAATGAGATAACCATCAATCAGCGCAACAGCCGTGCTCTCGTCAAGGACGCGGACGGGAATGAGATGACCATGAATCAGCGCAACAACAATGCTATTGTCAAGGACGAGAACGGGAAGGAGACGACCCGCAATCAGTTCTACAACAATGCTATTGTCAAGGACGAGAACGGGAAGGAGACGACCCGCTACCAGCGCAACAACTATGCTATTGTCAAGGACGAGAACGGGAAGGAGACGACCCGCTACCAGCACAACAACAATGCTATTGTCAAGGACGAGAACGGGAAGGAGACGACCCGCAATCAGTTCTACAACAATGCTAGAGCCGAGGAGAGGCGTCAGATCCAGTACGAACGAGCACTAGCACTGAAAGTCTTGGAGTCCTCTGAAGATTTCACGAAGGAAAACATCACGGAGAGTGTTAGAAACCTCGTTGAGAGGGAGATTGACAAGTTCCAACATCGTCCTGAGGTCACATTTGCGTTGGATAGCGGAAACTACGTCCTTCACACCGCCGTCATGCACGAAGGCCGCGACGGTGAAGAGTGGTACAACAACTTCTTCAAATGCGCGGCTTTGCCCGCTGACGGGAAGGCCTGGTCAACGAAAAGCAACAAAAAGCTGAAGAAGAGTATGAAGGAGAAGCCATTGCTTCTACGCATCGCCGTGGGAAATACCCCCTTCCACGGTAACCTTGGGGAGGAGGGAGCTATCGACTATATCCACAACGTCAAGAAGCTCCCCATCTCCAACGACACCGTCTCCGCCAGCAACGGGAAGTCGAAGGGAGGGGCCAGTCCCATGTACCAGTACCCGGGAGGGGAGTGCTACGGATACAGGTCCGAGCGTCAGGAGGACAGAAACAAGAGGTACGAGCGAGCAAGCGATCGAAGAGCACTGGTCTGAAACTAACCCCCCTCCACCCGCCCGCCCAACTCCCACAAACTCTCTTCTCTCGCTCGGCTCGGCTTGCTCGTAGGAAACTCACCAAGACCTCCTTTAATGTCTTTCATCAAGAAAATGAGGTGCTGTATCCCCAGGTCGTCTCCGTCTGGTGCGTCAACGTCAGCGGCGTGAAATTGACGAACGGCTTGGGGTCCGACGCGTCCGGCTCCAAGTTCGCCTCCGACTCCTGCTCCGAATTCGACTCCGCTTCCGACTCCGACTCCGACTCCGACTCTGACCCCGACTCTAACTGCACGACCACGACCACGTCCGCGACCAAGGAGACGTTGGTGAGGAAGTGGAGTGGTGATAGCGACTTCGCGTCCAGGAAGAAGTAGTTGGTGAGGAAGAGGAGTGATATTGAAGAAAAGAAATAGTATCTTAGTATTTCCATTTTATTTTTGAAAATATTTCTAATTTCAAAAATTGTCATTTTTCTTCCCTCCTAGGTCTCCCAAAGTAAAAATAATAATCACAAACACATCATCAACCAGTGTTCTTCATCCCGTTCGCAACACCGTTGATGCTGATCATGAGCGCGTCGGTCAACCTCTTCTTCTCCTCCTCCTTCCCTTCAACATCTTCCAACCTCCTCAACCTCAACAAAATCTCCGCCTGCAAAACATTCAAACAGTCAACATAAGGATTCAAAAAGGAAATTGAGCCATTTTTGTTGTTGTTGTTGTTGTTGTTGTTGTTGTTGTGAGAATTCTTTTTAGGTGAAGATATTCGGTCGCTTTGTTGGGCCGAAAACTCAATTTATTTTATTTTTTGGGGCCAAAAACTGGAATCTCACTTAGGAAAAATAACAATTAGTCAAGATGAAATCCCAGAATTAGTCAAAATCCGAAAGCCCGATAGCTAACAGTCTTGTACTGAGTTCGACGGACTAAGTTCTCAAGGGAAAAGCTCAACAAACCAAATCCAATTTGGATCCAAGCTTCCAGAAAAGCAGTCCTTAATTGATTTTGTGTTGTAGTTCCAACAACAAAAACTCGACAATTTACACTACCTTCTTTATTTTTTTCATTCAATATCCTTCGTCGCTTGTCGTTATATCAAAGCCATCAAATCTAGAATCTTGTTGAACGAGACGTCGTCCGATTTCATGGTCCGCCTTTCCAAAACCATATGAGAAACCGAATATGCTTAGCTTCTTTTCCTCTGTAGAATAGTATATCCTCCCTCCACCAAGAACATCCACATTACTGTAATCCGACAGCTGTGCAATTAGTGGTTCAGCTGCATCCTTGTGATAAGGCGCTCCTTTAACGCTCTTGATAAAGAAAGACGCATTCTCCTTCCCAGGCGCAGTGGCTCGCACGAGAACATACTTGTTGGCGCCCTCGTCTACTTGAACCTGCTGTATCATTTCGCTCGTCGTGCTACCTGCAGAGCTGACCCCGTGCCTGTCAGCTGCATTCTTTTCGGCCAAGTCTGCTTTGAGCCTTGCAACCCCGTCACGGTCTGCCTGAGATGTTGTGTGGCCGGTTTCCTTCGACATTGGGTGTGCGAGGAGAATTAAGTTAGGTGCGAATGGGTGTGTTGACAAATGGCGCACTGGGGCAACAAGGTGAGGGAGGGCAGAGGAGGAAAGAAAGCGAAGAAGAATCGTGAGAAGAGGGGTCAAACACCTTTTCTGCATGCAACAAAGAATGTGTCTTATGCTTTCTATTGAGAGAGGGATGGGTCTGTCGCCAAAAGGGTTTTGTGAGCGAACTCCAGCAGAAATGAATGTGAAATTCAAGTTCCACCACTCCGAAACCACCTCACTTATTCCCTTCGCCACCACAGGATAATTTCCGCCGGTTTTTTGCCGAAATTCTACCTATTGTGTGCTTATATCATCAAAGAATCCCTCCCACAGTTTCATTGTATCGTCGTCGAAGAATCCTTCCCCTGTATGATGTCGAGTGTTCCAAGTGGTGCTTCGCTGTCGCCTGCATCGTTGTCCTCCTCTGTCATATCGGAGGGGGTAATTGAGGGTTCCCGCTATGGCGCCATGGTTTTTCCTTTTTCTTTTGGTGCCACTTACTTCACTGCTATTCGCAAGAGCGGATTTCTTCATAAACAGACCAATGTGAGTAGTCGCACAGCTCTGGTTATTATGCCCCCCTTCTTTGCGTGGTGCTTGGTTAGTGAGCTCGCCATTAATGGTCGCAAGAAAGATAATGCTCAGCAGCTCCAAGAGCTCCAGAATAAGGGAGAATTACAGCAGTCAGATGGAATTGTCACGCAACGTGCGCTCAAGCCTTTAGATAGGAGCTTGAAGAGTTATACAGACCTGAATGGGAATAATTATCGTGTGGTCCCTGAACTATCTTTTTTTCAGGCGACAACAAATTACGTCGCTGACCACCCCTTCAAGGCACTTATCGGAGTGGGTGTACCAACGGTTGGTTCTATCTTCTTTTACCAGCAGAAGTTGACGCACGTGAACTACGATCTCAAGTTTAGTCAGCGTGTGATGCATGCTCGTGTCTTTGGTCAGTTCTCTGCCCTTCTCATCTTAATGGGTGTCATGGGCCTACGTGAGATTGTCGATTGGAGGGGTGGGAAATTTATGAGCCACGCAGAACGAGAGAGGTGAGTTAGTTATCTGCTGAGAGCACACTGTTTTTTGCTGTCTGCCTGCCTTTCTAACGCTTTGAAATTAGCCTATACAAATCAGAGAGTGAACTGGATGCTCGTTTTAAAACACACATTGCGGCTGAGCAAGCTGATTTCATTCGGCTGCGCAAAAATCGAAAGAAGCGAAATGAAGATGGCATAGACAATCACGACCAGGCAGAAAGAATTGAAACGAATGCAGCTTCTAATACCGCCGCCGCGTTAAAGTAGGAAATGCACGAATTTTTTGGCATATTGCGAAAGTAGTTCTCAAGGCCACATTATTAAAAACAACGTTATTGTTGTCTATTAGGATGCGCTAGGGTTGAAGGGGGGAGGAGCTGTTGGTGTTGGGGTCAGAGTAGGAACAGCATTGTCGGGGATGATTTGTGCCTCAACTATCGGCGGGGGGTTCTGTTGCTGTTGCTGTTGCTGTTGCTGTTGCTGTTGCTGTTGCTGTTGCTGTTGTTGCTGTTGGTTGTATTGCGGCACTTGCGGTGGGGGATTATATTGTGTTGTCGAAACTGCATAATTAGGGGGTGGAGGAGGACAAGGCTGCTGTTGGTATTGCTGCTGAGCCTGCTGCTGAGCCTGCTGAGCCTGGCCAGTAGCTCCAGGTGGGGCCAAATACTCACGACGGCGGAACTCAACAAAGACGTTCACTAAATTCTGGAGCCTCGTCCTCCCCTCCATTGTTGCCACACTAACAACTTCACGGAACCAGGCCTCGAGCTCCTGTCTTCGCTGTTCAAGTTCGCCGTGCGATTTCGATCCCTTGAAAACTCCAAAGATGCCATCCTTGGAGGGGAAATTAGAATGGATGCATGTGCTCTCTTTTAACTCGTCAAATTGCCTATATCGCCTCCAGATGACCCATGGCCGCTCAGGTCCAAGATCTTGTGATGAGACAACAACTTGGTAGTAAATTGTATCCCCCCGTCGCTCGTAAGCTGGGACAGAGGCACCCGTTATCATAAAGGGGAGGCGTTGTGGTTGCTGGATTGCAACAACAGGTGAGTTTACGACGCGGACTACCGGAGGCGGTGCGTACACGACATTAGTGTTGTATCCGGGCTGGCCATAAACATAGGTAGGGCCATAACGGCGAGGTGGAGGGCGTGTCAAGGCAGCTCCGGCAAGGGCTCCAACAGCAAGGCCCAAACCAAGCCCACCACCGCCATGGTGGTGGTGATGATGCCCGTGATGATGTCCGTGGTGATGGTGGTGGGGCATCTGAAAGCTTAGTCAAGTCCTGCTTGTTGTGAATTATGTGGTCTTGAGTTTTTCGATCGGTGTTTATCCTAGTCCGTACGTAGCAGGTCTATACGTAGCAGGAATGGGGTATCCGTGAAGGTAAAACAGCTTAGCTGTGAATGAATAAGTTGTGTTCCGGGGTGCTTTTTGTTGAAGCAGAGCAAACGAGAATGGAGGATTATTGCAAAACAGGTTGGAAGAGGTGTTCACTTTGTATTTTACCCAAGCCCACCGAAATAATTCTAGAAGAGGCCTGCGCCCTAATTTTATTATTATTTTCAAGTACGTACAAAATTCAACACACGACAAAACACAGCCGGTTTGAGTTGATACTTTGTCGTGACGATCAGTTATGGCAACTGATATGAAGTCAGTGATAAGCAGTGTTCTCCTCTTTGTCCTAATCTTTGGATTCTCTGCGTCTTCTTCGCCTCAATCAATGGCCTATCATGTCAGTAGCAAGACTGGAATAGTCACGGGCGTTTGCTGTCAGTTTCTTGTCATGCCAGTGATGGGGTTTTTGAGCGTAAAATTGTTCGGCCTAGAGCAAAGTATCGGGACGACACTCCTTGTAATATGCTCTTCTCCGGGCGGTAGCTACAGTAACTGGTGGTGCTCGCTATTTAATGCTGATTTGTCCCTATCGGTAGCTATGACCTCTGTCAGCACAATATTCAGTATTGCCTTCCTTCCGCTCAACCTCTACCTGTATTCTTCTCTTGCATACGGAGACGGTGATTCGGGAGAGAATTATGATCATAACGATAGCGATAGCCGCAGTAGCTCCGGCAACATTACCAACCCCCAGGACTCACTCGATTGGGTGACAATCGGTATTTCTCTTAGTGTTGTGCTGGCAGCGATAGTCTGTGGGCTGCTCTTTGCTATTAAGTACTCTCATGAAGTAGATGACAAAGGAAGTTCCTCACCGACGCCGCCACCCCAAAACATAGACGGCCGTGTACTCAACGACTATGAAGTCCGAGAAACTACCCCTCCCTCTGAAGCCCCAACCAACACACACTCACCAACGCACAGAAAGATATCTGAGCAGCATTCAAAGAGAAATATTGACTCAATGACCAAATCGTCAAACAGGGTGATAAAAACATGCACAATCATGGGGAATCTTGCTGGAGTGGTTCTTATCCTATCGTCATTTTTTATTTCGAGCAGTACCAAGGCACCAATTTGGAACCGTTCACTAAATTTTTATGCAGGCGTGGCATTCCCTTGCTTCTTTGCTCTGCTTATAAGCTGGTTTCTTACTTCTTTCACACGCCTTGCCCCTCCCGAGCGAGTTGCCATTGCGATTGAGACAAGCTACCAAAATATTGGCATTGCGACTTCGGTTGTCCTCTCGCTCTTTGACGGAGACGACGAGGGAGCTGCGCTCGGTGTGCCATTGTTCTACGGTGAGTGGAGGCCGTTGGCTTTTGTTGAGAACGTTTACGAGGGGACTGTGTGCTCATCGCGTCATCCATCGGACGACGGACGACGGACGACGACGACTTTTAACAAAGGTTCTTTTACTCTCACACTCACACTCTTCCCCCTCACCTCAATTATATAGGCTTCGCAAATATGTGCTTTCTTTTCATTTTCTGCCTTGTTGCGTGGCAGAGAGGTTGGACTTACGCTCCAGAGGACGCGAGTCTATGTGATGCATTGAGAAATGATTACCAAATGATTTTAAAGAGAGGCCCAAAAGTAAGTGCAACTGTAGAGAATGTTTATGAGTAGACTTTAATGCGCGTGAAGAAGCAACAAGCAACAACAAGCAGGATGAAAAAAAAAATGCTGATTAATATTTTCGATTATCATTTGAGCGCTCACTTGCTACCCGAATGGGGCCTTCCCTCGTCCAGGGCCTAAAATGCTTGCGCTTGCATCCCCACCAACCTCCATAATCTTAGCCCTTGGCACTACCAATTGCAAAACAAGAGAAACGAAGTAAATCGCCGTCACTCTCGTCGAGGGAGTCGTGCCGAACCAGATTGCAGGAGTAGAAGTAGAAGTTAAGTTCGAAAAAATTTCTGCGACTATTGGTGCAGTCAGAGGAAGGACAACACGAAATATTTGTGCTGACCAGCGGTGGGCTGAGCTGATTATCCAGCGAGTTGTACTGGGTGGGACAAAGCGGATCCCGCAAATGCAGATGAAATGCTTCAACCACTCGTTGCGATAAATTACCTCAACGACTGTTGCACTCTCGCTTATTGCAACCAAGCAAAAAAATAGTGCATAAGAATCGGTGGTAATCATTTCGTGCGCAATCGAGGTAAATCGTATCATCAAATCAATCGTCGCCGCAAGAAAGCAGGCTATAATTGGCAAGTTACTGAGTGGACGAACTCCACGCACAAAAATGGGCATCACAACGCTAAAGGTGACAAAAAACAGCCCAACAAGGGACAGATTGGCTTGAGACAAGGAATAGATTGGCTCAAATCTTCCATTTGGAGGCAATTCAACTGTCTTCGTCCGGATGGAATCCATCATTGCTTGTGGGACCCTTTGTATAATGTAAGCAAGGAATAGAAACGTCAAAAAGTCATACAATTGCTGAGGAGTGGTTTTCTTGATCCGGTCCTTCAGGCCAGAAGGTGCGTTTTTCATTGCTGGGAATGAGTTAATTGGAGAGGCCCTGGAAGGCTATGTGAGACAGCAGACGTCGCCCTAAAATCAGCTTCGATACGTGTAGACGCGCTGCGTTTGAACCTAGTGTTGGAGTGGAGGGGATGTGCAAGTACGGGGGAGCGTCAACTCGCAACACGGTGGAAGTTAGAGAGGGGTAGTGAGATTTATTCACAAATTACATATTTAGGATCTGAATCTCTATCATCTGCTTTGGCAATTTGGTGCTCACAAAGCTCTCAAGCTCAGGGCATTCATCGTCTCCCCAAATTTTGTTTACCTTAACCTGACCTGCATGTTGTGGCACACAACACACAATTTGTGAAAACACAGCCCGTCTTTCCCTAGATCTACTTGATCATCTTTTTCGTCTGGAAGTTCTTGCCCTTCTTGCCCCTGCCCCCACCTCTATTTTGGCTGCTCTACCTTCAATAATCTGCTGGTTGTTCGTCGTCAGAGTTGTCCCTTCCCGCATTGACCACGAGACCGGCGCCCGTCCAGTTCACTTTCATTTTCTGTGTTTCCATCTTTGCCTCCTCCTCCTCCGACCCACCCTCCCTCCCTCCCCTATAAAAAAAGTGGCAACTCAGGCGCCGAAACTATGCAGCCCCCTCATCCACAATACCCCGGGCAACCTCAAACTCTACAACAGATGCAACAACAACAACAGCACCAGCACCAGCAGCAACATCAAGCTCCCCCTGGGTCTGCCCCCTTGCCGCACCCTTCCCTCCCCCCCACTCCCTCTCCGCTGATGATCGGGAGGTATATGCTCTCCCGAAATATTGGAATGGGGGCATTCGGTAAGGTGAAGCTTGCCACACACGTTGGGACGGGCATGAAAGTTGCCGTGAAAGTCCTGAACAAGGAGAAAATCCGGCGGATGAACATGAATGAGAAAACTCGACGAGAGGTGAGAATAAAATAATAGCCATGAATGAGGGACTCTCTCCGTTCCGTGCGCAGTTTGCGATTGTATGCGCTTGCCTGGCCTTCTCCCTCCCTCGGCACTCCCTAAAATATTCCACTTAACCGCCCGCTCTCATCCAATTCCAATTCCATTTCCAATTCCAACCACTCAACAACAACCGCAGATCAACATCCTTAAGGTGTGCACCCAGCCGCACATCATCAGGCTCTATGAGGTGATTGACACTCCGACTGACATATTTTTGATCAGCGAATATGTTTCGGGCGGCGAATTATTTGACTACATTGTGAGCAAAGGCCGACTTTCGGCAGACGAGGCCCGCACATTTTTCCACCAGATCATCTCTGGAGTGGAGGTGAGCGAAGCGAAGCGAATCGAAGCGAAGCGAATCGAAGCGAAGTAGACAACCCTTGCAGATTAAGTAGACAAACCTTGCAGATTATGGATTCAGTTTCGTTTTTTTGTGGACCTCTCTGAAACCTCTCTTGCCGCCGCCAACTTTATTTCAGCTTGAAAGAAACTAACCACCACCAACCACAAACAAAAATTATTTCCTTCGCGGTTTCTCTCTCTCTCTCTCTCTCTCTCTCTCTCTCTCTCTCTCTCCTACCCCCTACTTCTTCTCACTCCCCCGTGGTGCAGTACTGCCACCACAAGCGGATTGTGCACCGCGATTTGAAGCCTGAGAATTTGCTCCTCGACTCTCAGAACAATATGAAAATTGCCGACTTTGGACTCTCGAATGTGATGAAAGATGGGGAATTCCTGCGAACGTCTTGCGGAAGTCCGAATTATGCAGCCCCAGAAGTGATCTCCGGCCATCTGTATGCCGGTCCCGAAGTGGATGTGTGGTCTTGCGGTGTGATTTTATACGCTCTACTGTGCGGTTCTCTTCCTTTCGATGATGAAAACATCCCTAATCTCTTCAAAAAAATCAAACAGGGTATCTACTCACTCCCCTCCCACCTTTCCAACCTTGCCCGCAATCTAATCCCCCGAATGCTCGAAGTTGACCCAATGAAGCGGATCACTATTCCTGAGATCCGCCAGCATCCTTGGTTCCAGCACAAGCTCCCCCCTTACCTCCGGCACCCCCCAGAGTTCACTAATGAGGAGAACGATCTCGAGATCGACCCAGACATCGTGCAGCAAGTCTGCTGCATCCAAATGCCTCCATACCGGGTCACTCCAGAGTTGGTCACAGAGGCAATCCTTACGCCAGCCACAGAGAAGCTCAGCCCAATTCTGAAGGACATCCGGGTCGCTTACGAAATCATCAGTGACAACAAGAATACCCGGCTTCGTGTGATGGAGGTTCAGCGTGCCATTAAGGATGCCGCTTCCGCTACACCCCCCGCTTTTTCTCCTTCTGCCTCTCGCGGTGCCACACCGAGCTCCTTGGGGCCGATGTACCCAACCGGCAGCTATACCGAGGGCGGCAACTTTCTCTCGCAGAGCCAGATGCACATGCAGCATGCAGAGCTGGCGAGGGACGCAAATCGGCTGCTGATGGGCAGCACGGGTTCTCCAAAAATTGTCAGCAGTAGCGCAACTGGGGTCGGAGGTGTGTCAGCACTCGGATCTAATTCCAGCCCATCCCTTCCAACGAACCAGCTTACGGCTAGTATCCCCGGAAATGTCGGTATGATGACTCAGTATCAGCAAGGGAAACGCTCGCGGCGTTGGTATCTTGGTATCCAGTCCAAAAAAGACCCTGCACATGTCATGACTGAGGTTTACAAGGCGCTTCTCTCACTTGGCTGTCTTTGGCGACCTGCCGGCCAATTTCAATTCAAATGCAAGTGGTTTCCAAACAAATTCGATCGCAATAATCGGGGCAAGAAGAACAGCGCTGGCAGTTCTGATGAAATGCTCGATGAAAACAACAACAACAACAACAATAGCACTCCCGCGGAGTCAAAGTACGCTCCTATGGAGATATTATCCGGAAAGACTGGGAAAGTCATTGAGCCCCAGGACCTCACCTCTCCCGACTACTACATTAAGATCCACCTAGCCCTCTACAAGGTACAGCAAAGCATCTACTTACTTGACTTTCAGAAAATCCATGGGGACGGCTTCAGCTTTATGTCACTGTGCGCCAACATCATCACCGAGCTGAAGACACTCAGCGCGGCCAACAAACAGCAGATGCTGCTGCAGGAGCAAAAAAAACAGATGCGAGCGAGGGAGGTGCAGGCTGCCAATGACAAAGGGAGAAATGAGAGGAGCGCGTCGGCAAACGACGCAGAACGAAGTAGTGGTGGTGGCGATAGCAGGGGTGGAAACGTTGACGATAATAAACCCCTCGGCGATAATGTGCAGACAATCGTGCTGTAATGTATCGTAACAAAAACACAGCACAATACGACGGGATGACCAAAAACAGACAGGCGCCGAATCGGTAATCGATTATCGAAACCCGACGACAACAAGACTGGTAACTACTTTCATTTCTGTGCTCCCTGACTCGACTAATAATATGCTTGCATGAAAACGATGCAGGGTTTGGCCAATACTACCACTACTATTTCATTATATGCAATTTATTTTGTGTCATCGCTCACAGCAACCCACTCGCCCCAATAATCCACACTTTCCATGTATTCTTCGCGGATAACCTGTTTTTGGTCAATTGTTGTTAAAAAAAAGGGGGTTAGGGGACCAGCAAAAAATTACGAATGTCGCCAAATCGCGGACACAGCTGCTTACCTCCCTACCACTCCCCCCATACTCGGCTCCGAGTGCATTTCGCATCGCCGTAATTGGATTCATCGGCAGTTCATGAGGGTGAGTCTGCGGCTTGATTGAAATAATCCCCCAAGGTGTCGTGTTTGTGTCCTTCTCAGCATTCATCGCCACAGTCTCAATGTCGATCTGCTTGCGGCTGTATAAAATGACATCTAACCATTCTGCTCTAGGAAGATCGACATCGCCGAGCAAGGACTTTGGAATGTAACGAATCAACACAGGCAACTCCTTATCACTGCGCGCCTCGTACTTCGTTCGAATTATTGATTCGTTGCCATCGGCCTTAAGCACGTTTACACGAGCATCAGTGAAATCGTTCGGTAAGAACACGTGCTTGCAGAATGGAGCGTAACCGTTCTTCAAACAACCTTCTTCACCACCGTTGTCTGCAATGAACCGGTTGCATTTTTCCTCAACCTCGGCTATTGTTGTCCCAATCAGGTTCCCGGGCTTGCCTGTCGTTTCACTCATTTCGGGGAACTGCTTGTGACAGAAGGGATCGACTGAAACAACCTGCTTGATCGAAGACATTGCAGTTGTCGAGGTGTTGATCTGTTGACTATGTGAAAAGTGAAAGGACCGTCGGGTTGGCAAGGTTGAGAGTTGCCGCGATGAAGAAAGAAGACTAGATGTTCTTGCGATGAGGGTCGAAAGCGTCAGTAGCATCAGGTACATTGGAGGACAGGGATAAGAAATATTTTTGGTTTTTGGATTTTGGAAGATAAACGAAAACCAACTTTTTGAGACCTCAGAGCTTTAAAGTCAACCTCCAGGATGCCTGGGAAAAATCTAGGGGAGAGCTCAGATTCTGATGACGATGTTGTGTTTAAGCCGACGAGGTGCAGAGGCCGCAAGCTGCTTGTCGATGATGACGATGATAGCTTTGAGTCGGAGGATAGGGACCGGCATTTGTTTGACGATGACGACGATGACGACGATGACGATGATGACGACGATTCCGGCGATAATCGATCGGTGAAACCATCGCACTGCTGCAACTCGCTGGATAGTATTACATGCGAAGAGCTGAGTCATCCACACATCTGCTGGAAATCGTCCGATGGCTCTTCCAGCTGCTGTCTCAACTTCGGCACAATGAAGGAGATAGCGATACGCAATGGGGGCACGTGGATGCAGCCTCCTCATTTTCGCACCCCTCTCAGTGAGGAGTTTCGCTCCGTTGTCGAAAATACATTCGGTCCCATTGGTGATAACGTTACTGTGAAGTCGGAACATCACGCGCTCCCGGAGGATCGTTTCTCTATTCTGTTGGACGCTTATTATAGCAAATACCTCGACTCTTCTCAGATTTACGCTTGCCCTGTTTGCTATGATGTGGTGCTGAACGAGACCGTCAAGAGTTTGAGAGAACTTCAAGTCTGCGGTGAATGCGATGACGACGATGACGATGATGACGATGATGACGATGAGAATGACGGTCTTGCTGTTGATGCTGATGTTGCCGCCCTCTTCACATCTCGCTATAATGCTCATAGACTTGATCCGATGGTCATGATAAAAATTGTGGCAACTAATGATGAAGAAGGGGTTGTGTCTCCATTTGCTCATGCCAGCCGCTTTTGCTTCCTGAACACCGCCGATGTTGTCAATCATCTCAATACTGTTCATCACTTCAAGTTGAGCAAAAAGAGTCATGACACCAGTGGGTTGTGCGCAAAGTACTCGATACGAGGAGCTGATGGGCTGATGCACAAATATCTTCATGCGCTAAAGACTAGCGGATTCGAGCTCTGGAAGGGCATTATACTGAATGATATGATTGGTTATTGGAACACGGAGTGTCTAGGGTCCGGATTTAGTAGAAAGCAAGAGTTTCTGCTGTTATGCGATATGATTCGGGAACTTGATCCTGAAAGCAGTGATGACAGTTATGAGGAGAAATTTGTGAACCCGCGGGAAAAGATGAATCGAATCTTTGATCATGTAAGCGACCCTTTCCAACGCAGGGAGACTGAGGACGATGTATATGCAATCGTAGAGGATGATGATGTTCTCGCTGTCAACCAGCTTGGGAGGATTATGAAAGAAGACCTGGGACAAAGAGTGAGAATTTGGGACGATGAAGAGGCGGGAGAATACACAGACGGAAAAATTATAAAGGTGGACATCAAGAAACAAAAATTCAAAGTGAAATACTTTGAAGATGGCAGTTTCGAGAATTTGCGCGTTGAAGACCAAGGGAAGGATGGAAAACCAGATCGATTCGAAATCCTTGGAGAAAACCAGAAAAAATGCGCCTTTAGTAGCGAGTCTGATGATGAAGATGAAATCTTAGCAACTGTCGCTCGTCTGCAAGCGCAACAGAGAGAGCTAACCAACGAGATTGCACTTTGCGATGAGAGTATTATTGGCGATGATGAAGATGAAAAAATGTTCCATCTTTATGATGGTTTAGCTCGTTATGATGACGATGATGATGATGATGACGATGACGATGACGATGATGATGACTGCGTGTTTGAAGAGAAGGAGGAGGAGGAAGAATTTGATAGCGATATTAAGGTCGTTTTAGCGCCTGAAGAGAGCACCAGTACAGCGGTGAGCGGCAGCAATAGCAAAAAAAAGAGAAAGCGTGCCATCATAGATGAAGACGATGACTGACAGTGACGACAGGTTAGGTTGCTCGAAGGAAGTAAAGTAAACGCCGTAGCGCGCGCAGTAGTGAATGTCGTGCCGTTCGTATTATGTCCGCCGCCAAAATTTACTTCTTCTTTCCGTTTATTAATTTGTTATTGACAGCTTTCCAGCGTATGTTTTCGTCCTGGAGTGTTTTAATCTTCTCTTTGAGCTCGTATATTGATTCCCCAGGTTCTCCGCCTGAATTTAAGCTCTTGCTATCATCGCTACCACTTTTTTGATATCTACGCGCGTCTCTAACGATCTCCTCCCAGTCCTCTTCAGAAGAGGAATAACCGTTGATTGAATTGGAATCTTCTTCACAGCCCTCGACCAAAACAATGTCTCTCCTACCCTCTTCGCCGATGATGGCGGCTTCCCCGCCGTCGCTAAAAAACATTTTAAATACTGAATGTGTATATTTGTTGCTGCCACTGCTGCTGTTGAAATACCCACAGACATTCTGCCTCTGTCTTTTGCCCCCAACACCACCTCCACCACCAGAATCTAGGAAGCTCAAACTAGTGATTGCACAACCAAGCCCAGCAGAAGCCTTCCCGAAAGGATAACAGATCCCTCTCTCCACCAAAGTGACGTCATCACATTTGTCGAACGCGCTCTTGCTGTTATCACTCTCATAAGCGTTGTCAGTTTTGAAGAGATGACGCTGTCGATGTTGGCGGTGTTGTCCTTTTACGGTCGCACCGGCGGCGCCGGCACCGGTGCCCTCGCCCTCGACGACCTTGTAGAACGCTACCCTGCCATCGCTTGTGCCGACGGCAACTTGGCGCTCCTTGGGAATGGTTTCGATGGCAGTGACAAATACCCCGCTGTTGGAGTTTTTTGTGTCATCCCCGAGGCCGTCAATACCATTACCAAAACCCGTGCCACCGGAGCCGCAGGAGCCTATGGTTAAGTCGCCCACATTGCCGACACCAGTGAAGTTGTAGATGAAAAGGGACCCGCCGTAACCACCGACTATTATTACGCCCATCGAGAGGAAGACTTTCACGCAGGTCAGCGGCGTCGTTGTTGGAGTTGAGGTGGCGTTGTTGTGGTGGTTGTTGTGGTGGTTGCTGCTGCTGCTGCTGTTGCTGTTGCTGTTTGAAGGTGTGATTTTGACGATTGTGCCACCTCCACCGGCGCCGGAGCTTTCAAGTGAAGTTCGACTGGATAAGGAGTTTATGGTTAGGATCCCATCAAGACCCACACTTACAAGGAGGTCACCAGACGACGTCAAGGGAGAGAGGCCTGTCACCGGGGAGGTGTGGGGAGTAAATATGTGGGTCGGCTTTAAAGATTAGATTAGGTAAAGGTGTAAAGGGATAGTGGTTAGGGGTTAGGGGTTAGAATTCGTTTCAACTTCTCACTGCAATAACCTCCCGTCATTCGATCGATCAGTCACTACTCACCTGAACAACCGAGCTTCCCCTGAGATCAAGCAGTCCTACGAGGTCGAAAACCCTCACTCCGCCTCCCCCACTACCTACAGCCAGGCCCCACGCCCTGCAGCCTCCGCCAGCGCCGGGACCCGTGCCAGGCGGAAGAAGACAGCTGCTCCACACTCCCCTGCCATCGCCTCCTAGAAGCGTCTTTCGACAGCATAATCCCACAGAGTTGCCTGCGTTGTTGTTGCTGTTGTTCGTGCCATTGCCATTGTCCGACTCGCTCTGTAAGTCGTCTGATGCGGAGATGAGGAGGGCACCACTGGAGTTGTCCCAGATGTGTATCGAGGTGCATCCATTAGCTGAAGCAGATAGGAATAGCGTTGCATTGAGGTGGGGAAGAGGGTAGAGAGAAGTGTATGGTGTTGCTGATAATGTTGCTGTCGAAGTATTTGAGGCACTTGGAGGAAGGTTGAATGGGAGTGTGGAGGGAGGAGTGTAGGTTTGCTGTATCTGCTGCTTCTGTTGGTGTTCCTGTTGCTGCTGATGTCCTCCTCTCCTTCTTTTCTTACTGCCGCCTCCGCTACCATTACCAGAACTACCATCGAATTCCCCATTCTCTGTCCCGAGGCCCCACCCAGAATCACCACCTTCACCACCGCCGACCCCTCCTCCCAACCAGTCAACCTCAGCACCATAAACAATCGAGTACTGACCCTGCCTCCCCTTCTTGGTACCGCCTGAACCCGAAGACGCGTGGCCAGATCCCCACATTATGCAATCGCCAAGGGGCGACACGGGGCTGAATCCGCTTATTTTGAAAGCCGGGGGTACCTGCGGGAGTGTGTGTTGTTCCAATTAGGGTTGGTGTCAGGAAAACAAACAAAATGTTCTTCAAAGAGGGGTCCTCTTTTTACCATCCATCACTTGGGGGATTAAGATAGGGAAGGGATGGATGCCCCCTTACACTCTTCGAGAAAACGGGAATGTACGTACTCGAAAGATACACACCAATCGGATCATTATAACTGATATCGGCATCACCTCCTCCAGTTGAAATGGACATAGTAACTACTCAGTGTCCCTGGGCTCAGTCTAGGTAGCCAAGCGTTATCGTGTGTCGTCACTTTGGTGCGGTGTCTTTACAAGGGGGTCCTACTACGCACCAAAAGTGGGGCGCAAAGGAACCGCACAAAATCGCCGCCCCACCAATTCATTATCATTATCATTACCACCAGAGACAGAACCTGCTGCCGGCCATTCAGGTTCACTCACTGCCTCCTCCCTACGTTTTGTCAGGGTCTAAGCCTGTCCCCTCTCATGCACACTCGCTTCATAAACGCAACATCAAGTGACAGCGCACTGCACCTACCTTCATCCGTTTGATCACCATCATCCGGGACTCTTCCAACAACACAAGAGGTGACGAACCCTCCGTCGAAGACACAGCTTCCAGAGTGGGGTTTCCATTCGTTGATACCAGTAAAACCATTATATGTCGAGTATGCTTCTATAAAGGGGACGATTGGTGCAACTTTCAATTCTTGAGGGTAAAAGGAAGGCCGCCGATTCATGATCCTCAGATGCTAGGGGAAAAAAAACCCAAAATTTTACAAAGACCAATATTGAAATTTTCCATTGGGCAGGTGAAACCACCGGGTGATAACTCCCCCTTTAGACAAAAACTCCCCCTTTGACAAAAACACCCGAAAGCGATTTTAGCTCAGTGGTTAGAGCATTGGTCTTATGAGCCAAGGGTCCGCGGTTCAAACCCGCGATTTCGCATCCGCATTTTTTTTGCCCCTTGGGATACCAGGGGTGGTAAGGGAGCAAAGCCGGCAAAGTTTGAGCCTGAACGAAGGCGTCCCGTTCACGCTGGGGGGGTGTTGGGCAGGCACAGGGTAAAATGACGGGTTTTTATTTTTTGCGTGTCGGAAACGTGTCGGAAACGTGTCGGAAACGTGTCGGAAACGTGTCGGAAACGTGTCGGAAACGTGTCGGAAACGAAAATCAACATGGCAAAAAAAAAGTTTAGCACTGTAATGTCCGTTTGTTAAATTAGGCATTGTCTAAGTGGCGTCGAAGCCTCGTATCATTTTTCTTCGCTGGCCTCGCATTTGGCTCTGTAAGTCTTTAGCCCTTTCGTTTTCCTCCCTCAAGGAACGAAAGAGCTGTGTTGCGAGAGTAATGTTGCCATCGCATAAGGCGTTAGGACCGGCCAGTTTTTCTGCGCTCATTTTCATGAGTGTTCTTCCGTTTAGATCGGGGTCTAATTTTCTCAAGCAAGTGGCAAAAGCCCCATTTTTCCGTTTGCTGAGCCATTTTCTGATGGTGGTGTTGTCCCAATCCTTGACTGCCGCCGCGGCAGAGTAATTGCTGGTCCTCTCTTTCTTGCCGCCACCTCCTCCGCTCACGATGAAGTCTAGCCCCCCACCGTTTGGACCACCGTAGTTGTGCGCGACGTCAACGGAGCTCTCCTGAATAAATCCCTCCATTCCAACCAGTTTGGCCACCGTCTTGAGCGTCTCCATGGTATGTTCTGTGTCTGTTGCATTGGGCGCAGCTGTAGCGATTATGCTGAGCCTTGCATCGGGTCGCTGTATTGCATTCCATTCGCATTCGATGATGAAGTTAATAAATGATTGTGTGATGATGATGTGTTAATAATTTCTGCCTGCACGCAACCCAACCTAACCGAACCGAACCGAACCTAACCGAACCGAACCTAACCCAAGCACCAACCCCAACCCCAAGCGCCAACCACAACCCCAACCCCAAGCACCAACCACAACCCCAAGCACCACCAACCAAGCTCAAACTCACCTCAAAAGTCTCCCTCAAAATCTTGGTGAGTAAGGAATTTCTGTACGGAACGTACTTGTCCCCCC
>ERZ651776.2700-NODE-2700-length-18766-cov-4.590882_pt1 | contig 18766 bp, 18 predicted proteins | sample MGYA00514761_ERZ651776 | MGnify/ENA metagenome assembly ERZ651776 | reverse complement strand
GATCCGCGCTATTTTAGATATCGTGGTTTTAAAAGTTTGGTGGCGTTGAGCAATTATTTCGGCTTAACGATTCCGTCTGGTCTCGGATCTATTACGGCTCAAATGGGTACCGCTTTCGCGAAAGCGATCAACCCAAAAGGCTTCGTATTTGAGCAGAGTTACGCGATGGAAACGGCAGTCAGGGAAGTGACCCAAATCATAGATAATTATAAAAATCAACTCGCTGCCTGATGAAAAAGAAACTGAAACAAAGCGTGATCGATGCGATTATGGACAGGGCTGTTGAAATCAATAAAGCGTGTAAAGAACAATGTAGAGATTTTGAGATTATGCTTTCGCGAAAGCGTGAAAATTCACTCATCCTGCGCTGGACGAGCATAGATATTTTTAACGAAGATAATCCAGTGCAGCAGTATCGATATGAATGTTTCCAGACGGATGGGACATCGCAAATGTGCTCCGTTCATTATGCCGATCAGAAAGAAGCAAACGAGTTTATATGGTCGCTGGAGCCGCTGTATCATCAACAATTTGCCATAGATCATAAATTATAGAAAATGTATAGAACCAAAGATATTTCAAAAGCCGAATTAAAAGCACTTGCCATAAAAAATCAAGACGAGATTGTAGCGCTTACGGGTAGCGAGCTTGATCCTGTAAAAGCCTGGGAAGTCATAAAACAGGCATCAGATAATTTCACAAATAGCGACCTAAAAGCACAGGAAGCAGATGCGCTTTTATATGAAATGATATATCCAGACGAGAAATCTTCAAGCGGAGAAATCTATATAATGAGCGATGGTTTTCAATGGAAATTACTCTCAAAAGCCGAAGCCAAAAAACGTTTTAAAGCCGATAAAGAAGTGTACGGCATAGACCGTTCATCAGAAACCGAGGCGCTTATCGAGAGTAAAGAAGATTTAGGGCGTTTTGAAGAATTTGGCGTGGAGCATACAAATAATGATGTAAAGCGAAAGCCCAAGTCTACAGCCGATAAAAAAAAGGCATCGTCTAAAGAAACCATACGCATACAGGAAAAAGAACGTGCCAGAGCCTTATCGCTTTTGGAACTTGAATTATTAATCGCCGCCTAAAAATCAACTATGACCATAGAAAAATTACAAAAGCTCAAATTGAGCGCCGTGCAACCAGATGCTTTGCAAACCGCAGTAAAAGAATTGCTGGCTGATTATAAGGAAACGTCAGATAAAGAAGCCTTTGAAGAGATTGCCAAAGAGAATATTGAAAAAGTATTTTCGATGGTGGAGCGACTTTCGCCAGACGCCATCGTAAAAGAAACAAAGCCGGCCAAAAAGAAAGCGCCATCTAAAACCGTCAAAAAGCAACTGGATAAAATGACGAGTGATATTAAGCTGTGTAGAGCAAAAATCCGCAAGTTTAATGAAGAGAAGCGCAAAAGCGAGCCTAAGAAGCCCAAACCAATGCGCCACACTAAAATTAAAGGTCACTTTATCTCAATAGCTAATCTGATTCCTGCAAAATTAAAGGATGATGTTGGTGTACAAAAAGAAGCTGAAAAAGTCTTATTACGTGCCCATCGTGGCATTATGAACGCCTATAAAATGAATTTTGTGACGACCGAAAAAGGCGTAGATGCTATTAAAGAGAAGTTTGACAAAATGGAAGAAAAAGCAAAAAAGTAATTATGAACAAAAAAGTATTAATTATCACGGGCGCAGGTCTTGCCATAGGTATTGCCGAAGCGCTTATTTACTATAACCTTGGTAAGAACGCAGAAAGCGATAAGTTCAAACTGCAAATCCCTAAAGGCGCTGAATTACTAAAAACCACTGGTATCATTATCGCAACATCGCTTGCGACAGCAGCACTTTCAAACATAATAGAAAGCTCTCTTACCGAAAAACCAAAACTCATCCCAATACCTGCATAACTATGAAAAAGATAGAACACCAAATATTCCTACAACGTAATCAGCTTGCCAAAAAGTTGTTGCTACAACCCATACAAGAGAAGATGGAAATTTTTGACCGTATGCACAAACTACTGGATAATGTTTCGGTTTGTGAGAAAGATGCACTTCTGGATGAGCTAGAAGCTCTTGATCTAGAAATATTAGAAGACATTGATGAAGAGTATGCAGATCAGCTTGAGCACAACGAGATTACTGAAGAGCTAAAAGAAAAACAGGTTGCCTTTGAGAAAGTAATGGAAGACGCACCAGCTCCAACTAAAAAAACGAAACCCACCGATGAAGACATCATCAACGAGCTTGTAAAAATGGGTCGCACTGAAAACATAGGCAGATCTACGTTTAAAGATCTGGGTTTTAACGTCGCTCTAGGTTGGGAAACAATTATTGGGAAGTATCGCGTGACCAGAACGAGTGTGTTTAGGTATCGGTATGGGATTGAGAGGATTTAATTCTCTATAGTTTATCTAAGTTTAAGATATCTTTATTCTTACTAAAAAACTGATGTACTACCAGTATGCCAAATACCCACAATAGACCAGTTTGAAATTCTTTATATCCCATAAGATCTTCAATCTGGTTTTCTTCTGTCAAGTCTATATGTTTGATGAGTTGCTTTATTTTCTTGGGACTAATAAGATTGGGCTTGTAGCCATTTTTTCCTAATGCCATTCTAAACTCATCGGCAGTTCGTTCGTAATTCTTATTATGAAGAACATCAGCAAGCATTTCCTTTTTTGCCGCTTGTAATCGTCCCCATTTGCCTTCTCCTTGCCAATGTTCTAAAATCTTATAAGTTTCTAATAGTGTGAAAGTTCTTCGTCCTACTAAGTCGTTTTCTTTAAAGTAATTACCAAAGCGTTCATTAAAAGTTGTTCGAGAATGTAATCCTGTAACTTGATATAGAAGCTTTTTAGGAACGCGATCAGGAAATAAAGGTTGAAATCCAGCAATAATCTGTTCGTCCTTTATTTCTCTAGAAGGTGTTTCCCATAGATTAAAAATAGAGCTATAATGAGAAAGATAAATCATAAAGCGCCTAAAGGATTTAAAATTGTAACCTATAATACAAGCTGCAATAAACCACCAAGGTACGCTGCCATTGAACCTTTCGTGAAACCTGTCTATTTTAAAATCCTCCTCTTTCATTCTTACAAAAATGGTCGCAGTCCTAAACGAACTGCGACCCAAATAGTTTTACTTTTTCCCTTTTGAACCAGAGTTTCCAGTTTTAGAAGGACTGGATTTAGGTGTTGCGTTACTTCGACCTTTTCCTGAAGGTTTTCCAGTTGTACTTGGTGCATTTTTTAATCCGCTTGACTTTGCCATAATTTTGGGTTTTAATATTAATAATGGTTCAAATATATGGGGATTGTTTTATGTGGTTTGTAAACTTTGGACGATAGGATCACTTTTTCAAGCTGTGAGCTATTTCTGCTTTTTCCTTTGCTGTTTTTAGGCTATCGCCAACTAATTTTATTTTAATGAAATGAAATCTATCCGTATGTTTTAATAAATGCCTTAGATTTTCTCCTGCTTGGTTACTGTGAACACCAGCATATCCTGTACTGATAAGAATAGAACTACTACCATAATTTTTTAGCAATTCTGATTTTCTAATTCGCTCCTTTACAAATTCTGCAAGTTCATTTAATTTTTCAATTTGATTGTGAGTGAGCTTTTTAATTGAATTAGCATTTTTTGATGCTTTTACCTGAATCAGCATTATATGGTAATAATTTTGACGTCTTTTAACTGCAAAAATATCAGCTGGAGACTTACTTCCAGGAGTTACGAAGCCATCAAAACCTAATGCTTTCAATTTTTTAAGAATAAAAACTTCTCCCTTATCACCCGTTTTACGTTTTGATATTTCATGACTTCCTAAACCACTCATTCCCATCCCTTCATTGTTCCAGATATAGACAGTTTCGTTTGTAAACGATTCAAAGTTTTTCATAGATTATTTAATTTCATAAGTGTTTTCATTTCCAAACCAGCTTACTATTTTCGTCATAGCTGCACTTTCCATTTTTGATAAGGAAATAACTGCCAATTTTTCTTTAGCTCTTGAACAGGAAACGTAAAACAGATTTTTCGTTCGTTCCATTCTGTCTAATCTTTCTTCACTAGCATCAAAATAATTTTGAAAATTATATTTTTGTTTCCAATTAGTGTCATCAATAACTACTAGTACATTACGATATTCTTCTCCTTTAGTGCCGTGTTTTGTTGAAAATACATTTTCATTTTGAGTGTGTTTGAAAAAGTTTACTACTTCAGAATATGGGAGAGCCATAAACGAGTTAAATAGAGTAATGTCCTTTTCTATCTTACTTTTAAGATCTTCATCCACAGTTTCAAGATCTGTATTTAATTTATCAATGAATTTTTGAAGTCCTTGAGATTGGATAGCAAGTTTATTTTCAAGGCAAAAATCAAATACATCCTTCACAGATTTCTCATTACGCAATTTGTTTAGTTCATTGAGCTTTTTAACAATCACGCCTTTATCTTTATGTTTTTTTAAATTAATAGATTGAACTCCATTTGAACGCAAAAGTGTACTTAAGCTTCCGTAATCTTTAGTTTGAAAAAAATTTAGTAAATGTTCAATACCTGTTTTGCGTTCAATAGAAGTTTTTCTATCCAGTGACCCGACAAATAGAGAAATTAAATGGCTTTCTCGCTTAAGTAACATATCATTAGCAGACTGACCGTATCTTCTGCTAAATATTTGATATAAGTTTCCGAAACCGCCTCTATTAGCAACACGGCTATTTGCAATAATCAAAATTTTATCTGGACTATTAGCTCCGAAATTCCAACCTTCCTCTATTAATCTTTTAATTAGTTCGTCATAATTTCTATTTTTAAATGGAATCAACGATTTTTCATAAACAGTTTTATTCTGACCCTTCTCTTGAATTGGATAATTATTACAATTAATAAATTTAATACTACCTTCTATCTCATCAACGCCATCGGGAATAATTTGCTCAATATTCGTTCGAACATTATTTAATAATCCAATTACAGATTTCGAGCTTCTATAATTTTCCTCTTTTTTTATAAGTTCTATATCGCCTTTATCTACATATTCTTGGAGTGAACCAATACCAGTATCATATATTTTCTGGTGAGAATCGCCGAAAAATCCTAATACTATATTTGATGGATTTCTTTTCAATAAATGATTTATAAGTGCCTCTATTGTTTCAGGTGCAGTATCTTGATATTCATCTACCAAAATGTAAGGATATTTTGAAGAAATTATAGTAGTCAAAACTTTGTAGTTGCTGAACATATTTAGAGCAAGAGTGATTAGATCATCGTGACCTACTAAACCTGCCTCAAAATCACTAAATGCTCTATCCGAATATGTTACACTATCTATTCGCTTAAAAAGCTCTAGAATATGTTTATCAGGTTTCTCTTGATGTTTTAGAGTATTAATAATATCAAATTGATTGATTAGTTGCTTGTTGAAGGATTTTATGCAGTCCCATAAAAATTCGTGTATGGTAGAAACCAACACATTTGGATTATTTTCAAGTCTTAAAATTATTTCATTCTTAGCAACATTAGTATAGGTGATACAAACAATAAGTTGATTGTTCCTTTTAAGCTCAGTTCCTACGGATTCAATTAAATGATTGATAGTTTGGATAAGAGCATAAGTTTTACCAGCGCCGGCACCAGCTTCCAAAACAAAACTTGTTTTGGAAGCTATTTTCGTTTTGATTTGATGTATGACTTCCATATTACTCTTCTTCATCAATTTCTATAACTTCTACTTCTAAAACGTCAGAATTTAATGGCTTCTCTAACCATTTTAATCCTTCATCAATATACGCTGGAACAGCCCATTCCTCTATATCATCTTCAGGAAATGACATAACATCAAAGGCGAAGTTCGTTTTGGCGCTTGAACTAGTTGGCGCTAATTGATATGGTGTACTGGTAGCTAATGTTTCCGTAGACCTAACTTTCGAAAAGCTGAACAGATTTTTTACATCCTTTTCGGTTCCTGCATCATTTGTATATTTTGAATTAATTAAATCAAAATTTGAATTAATAAACGACTCCTCGAAACTTCTCCCAACAATTCCTGACTCTTCTGTTTGAAATGCAACTCTAACTATCCCATTTTCAATTTTATTATCTTCTGTACAATTCAAAAGATCTGCGATGGTTGATTGATTAGGTATCCAATCTTTTAATGTGTAATTAGATGTCAACTCTCCACCAGATCCAAGGTTAACTTCACAACGCTCTCCATTTATTGAATCAACAGAATCTATATCAGTAACTACCAATGTTTTAAGTTGTAAAAACTCTAAGATTTCTTTAAACTTATGAGTATAAGCGCCACCGACTTCTAAAATTGAAACGTATTGTGTTGCTAAGCTAGGAGCAGATTTGAAAATAAGTTGGGGCATTAGCATTCTTTCTGTAGTACCTTCTACAATAATCACCTTGTCAGAAAAGAAAAGATCTGATTTATGAAGCGTTAAATATTGTTTTAAAAATCTAGCTGTTTGTTTTTCATTTGAAATGCTAAGTGTATTAAAGTCTTTGACTTCAATGCCACCTTCAATTCGATTGAAGTACCTAATTCTTTTGAAACCTTTATCTGAATCAATTCCAGCCTCAGACAAAATATGTGATGAGTGTGATGTAATAATTAATTGTACATCAATATTATCCTTCTTAGCTTCATCTAAAATTCCTTTTATCTGGCTAATAAAAACTTGTTGCATTTGTGGATGCATATGTGCTTCAGGTTCTTCAATGAGAACACACAAAAATTCCGAAATTTTATCATCTTTCGTATTTCGAAATCGCTGGATAAAACTTGCCAATTCCAGAATCATATAAATGAGATTACTATAACCTAATCCATTATAACTCTCTGGAAGATTAATTTCATCCTGCTGGTAGTAATACTTAATATTGTTTCTAATTACCGACTCAGAATCAAACTCAGAGTCAATAACTATTTGAGGAATTACCACAGGTGTTTTAGCACCGAAACGTTTTAGGTCTTTTATGATTTTTACTAAGACCGCATCATACTTTTCTTTCAAGTCAACTGAAACTTCTTTCAATTTATCTTCTACAGCTTGTACGTTTGCATCTGTTTTGTCTCGCTCATTATAATATTTGGAAAAGCCTAAAGCAAGCGTTTTATTTTTATCATTTTTCTTATCATCAAGTATCCGTAAAGCTTTAATATCCTCGAAGGATACTATTTTTTTTAATTTCTCCTTAAAGCCTAGTTCTATTTCTCTTTGGTAATCAGATTTTATATCCTTAGCATAACATTTTACTTTGTAAAAGGAATTGAGATTTTCTTTGAAATAGGGTATTAATGTAATGTCTTTATCATCACGATTATGAAACATCTTTAGCAGACCTAATGTGTTGACAGGTTCGTAGGATAATAATGCACACGCATCGCAGCGTTCTTCATCCAAATCAGTTATAAACTCACTAAGTTCCACAAGAGAATCTTGGGCCTTATCATAGATAAATTCGACTTGTAGTTGAATTTTTGGAAACCTATTTTGAATATCAATTTCAAGTGCTTCTTTATCCTCTTCTGAAATCCCTTCCACAAGGCTTTTCTGATATTCAGTATATAGCTCTTTAAACAGAGTGTATGAGGATTGCGAAAAGTCTTCAAAAGAAAGTGAATCATCATTTGACGTAAGAATTTTGATAATTTCTAAAAGCGAAGTTTTACCAGTGTTATTTCTCCCTACAATCAGTGTAATATCATCTTCTAAATTGATGGAAGCATCTGCAAGTGTTCTAAAAAACCTGACTTTTATATTTTGTATTCTCATATTACTTGTTCTTTAAATTGAAGTGATCATTGTAAAGAGATTGACCTACATCTGATTTCCAAAATGCTTCAGGATCTTTAGCAATCTCTTCGTATATTTTATCTTGTTGATCTTCGCTTGCTCGATTTTGAGTACTTATACCGTGGATTCTATTAGTTAAGAATTCTGATAAAGCCCAATACTCAAATTGCTGTGGGATCATAAATTTTCCAGTAACAGGGTCTATTGCTAAGTCCTTTAAATTCTCCTCTCCACCTGGGGATTTTAAAACAGAAAAAAACATAAATCTATTGAACTTAGCATAAATTGATAAGTATGTCTTTTCAGGGTTACTAATTATCGTAAGATCATTCATCCGCGTTATATAGTAATCAACTCCCTCAAGTTCTGTTGTATGAAACTCAACTCGGTCTGTGAACCATAAATAACAATTAGAATAGTTTCTAGGATAGGTCGATTCTACCAGAAACTCTCGCCATTCTTTTTCACATTCAAGTAACAACTGAAAATGCCATTTATTAGAAATTTCTTTATCCCAACGCAGTTCTAACTGTAATGTCCTCCATAGTAATGATATAGCGAAATAGTAAAGATTCTCATCGTATGGAAGAGTATATTTTGACTCCAAATAAGGATGAAAGATATTTTCTGCAAACCACTTCTCTCGTTTACCAAACTCTTCTTCAGCTTTTGGACTAAGTAATGGAATTTTTATACCGTCCTGCATTCTAACGTTAGGCTCAACTAGACGTCGCTGATATTTTGAACCTGTTTTCTTGGAATGCTTAATGACAAACTTGGGAATGATATGACTATTCCTTAATTCTCCCTCCGTTTTATATAGTGCGCAAGTTCCTGTCATTTAACTTCCCTCCACAATCCTAATCTCATCTTCACTCAACCCATACAGCTCATACACCATAGCATCTATTTGTTGCTCGATTGTGTTTATTTGCAGTTGTAGGTCTTGTGCTTTTTTCTTGTTTTGCTCAAAGAGATCGAGCCATTCAAACTCATCTGTTTTAGTGAGTGTGGCTATAGGTTCTAGGCCGTCTTTATCGCGCTGCTTGTTGGTTGCTTTAATGGCTTTATTCAACTCTTTGATAAAGTCGCCAAAATCTAGGTCTTGCCAGTTTTCTAGTTTGCGAGAGAATTTGGGTAATGAGAATTTGTGTTTGAGATAGTTGATGAATTTTTTAGTTAGAGTGTTTTTATCAGAATTTTTAGCCACACATTGATTTACTAAACTTATGATTAGAGATCCATTACTCTCATTGAATGATTTATATGGTAAACGTTGGATAAATATTGTCTTTACTTCAGCCATTGGCTTACCTACCATATGAAAGTTTTGCGTCTGAAATATCCAATTGTGTAATTTAGAATTAAGTTGTGCTAAGATTTTTAATAGGTTAGTTTCGTTATTCTCGATTAGGCATTGAATGCAATGAACAGAATTGATTCCTACGGCTCCTGTTGTGTCAATATTTGAAAACAAATTATCATCCGTTCTACGCATAAATATTTTGGGCTCAATAAATAAATCTTCGTTTCTTGGAGCTGCAAGCCAAGGTCCGTAGGAAATATATTCTTCACTATCTATGGTGGAATACCTACGGATGTTTGTACCGCGTATACAATTTTGCCAAGTATCATCTATCTTAAAATTACCGTTGAAAGGCTTGAGCTTAAGAGTTTCAGAGGTCTGAGCAGGGTTTCCTTTTCCTTTCTCATAGGGTTTTACGCCAGCCTTAACTGATATAATATCGGACATATTATCCGACCCTTCATAAATGTTATTAAGAAGCTCTTGAGCTTTCCGATCTAATTTATAGTTTATTATGGTTGTGCTGGTATCCATAATATCACTTAACATTTGTCTACTTTTTAAAGTTGATGGTTCATTGACACCTGAAAATTTAAATTTTCGATCAACCAATAAAACATCAAATTCAGTAGTGGATCCTGATTTTCTTAAAATTGTAGTTATTGGTTCTACGACTGCATCTGGAAATACATTATACGTCTCTAGAAGACTTTCGATAGTAGTATTTTCTATAAGATATTTTCTTAGAGGTTTTCCTCCTTCAACAACTAAAAAGGTATTTGGAGTTATAAATCCAAGTGACCCATCTTCTTTTAAAAGATCTATTGATTTTTCGAAGAAAAAGAAGTAGCTATCAAATCCTGAATAGGATTTATTAAAAACTTTTTTCAAGTATATTTTTTCTTCTCTATTAAGTCCAGCACCATAAGGCGGATTCCCAATCACAACATCAAAACCTCCATTTTCAAATACTTTCGCGAAAGCGGTCTTCCAGTGAAAGGCTTTATCTCCAGCAACACTCTTGCTATCTATCAGGCTATTACCACATTTTATATTACTGCTCAGGTCGTTTAACTTTCTACGTGGTTGTGCGGTGCGCAGCCATAGTGAGAGTTTTGCAATCTCCACAGACTCCTCATTAAGATCTACACCATAAATATTGTTTTCCAGTATCGTGTTTTCAATATCTGGAAACTGTAAGCCACCGCCCAAGATTTTAGTCTTCAGTTCGTCTATGTACTGGTGCTCCTTAATCAGAAAATCCAGCGCTTGATTAAGGAACGCGCCAGAGCCACAGGCAGGATCACAAATGGTTATCTGTAAGAGCCAGTCGCGATAGTTATCCAGAATGGTTACAAGTTTCTGTATGGTCTTATCGTTACGCTTGTTTCTTCCCGTACCACGACCTTTAAAATATTCTTCTTCCTGGAAACCGAGTGCTGCCTTTTTCTCATCACACAGTTTGCCAACGGTGTTTTCTACTATGTATTTGGTAATATATTTAGGTGTGTAAAAAACGCCATCTTTCTTGCGCTTGCTTTTTTGCTTGTCAAAGTCGCCACCTTCTATTTCGGCATTAATACTTTCAATCTCGTTGAGTGAGTTTTCAAATATATGCCCAAGGATATTGACATCTACCTGACTTTCAAAATCGTAGGTCGCTAGTATTTTGGCGTGTTTGTACAGCAGCTCATCATCTATTAGAACACGATCTAGGGTAGAATCTGGTTTAAATAGACCACCATTGTAGGCAAAGATCTCTTTATTCTCTGCATCGCCCTTGCGACCTTTATCTAGGTAATTAAAATGCTTTTTAAACCGATCGTACAATGGCTCATCTACATCCAGCTTGCGTATGGTGTCCCATTCGGCAAGACGTTTTAACGTATAGTTAGGTTGCAATAGACCACGATCTTCGGCAAAGAAGATGAACAGAAAACGGTCTATCAATTTCTGCGACTTTTTAAAGAGCGTGAGTTTTACATTTTTCTCTAGCCGCTCTAGATCATTCTGGTGATTTTCATCATCAGGAATACCGGTTTCATTTTGTAACGCAACTTTTAAAACCTTACCGTTTTTCTTAACCAGATCGCGGTAGAGCTCGCGTTTGAAGAGCGAATAATCTTTGTAAAACTCTTTAGTGATTTGCTCTTCAACAACAAGCGAATCTTGCTTGATCTTAAGTGGTATCGCTTTAAGTAAGTTGTCTTTATGTAGACATAAATAAAGCAGTGAAAAATCGGCCTCTGTAAGCTGGAAAAGGTCAAAGGCAAGGTGCTCCGTCGCATCATCTATATAGAGTCGCAACTTTTCAAAATTAGATGTAATTACAAAACGACATCCTTTGTGATTTACCTTATAATCAAAAGCCTGCTTACGTATGCTCTCTAGATCTTTAGTATTTGTTCCTTTAAGTTCTACCACGGCAACGGTAGCACCATCATTTAAGATGGCACCATCTGCCTTGCGGTTGTTCTTTTCGTTTTTGTACTCTGTAGTAAGATTGTATTTGGGACTGGGATTTATGGTATAATCCAGTACGTTTACAAACAGCTCTGTAAGAAATGTCGCCTGAAATTGCTCTTCGTTGCTCGTGCGTATATTCTCCTGTATTTCAGGATTTAAAAAGTACTTGGCATACTTGCGATAGGCTTTGGATACTACGTTTGCGTCTTGTTGAGTGAGGTGTTTTTTAAGTACAGATGTCTGGAATAATGCCATTTATTGCTTTACAAAGTTGTTCAGCTCCTAAAATTAACAAACTTTACAGGCTATTTGCCTAAAATTTACTTTTTGTTTTCAGTACGCTTTCGCGAAAGTGGAATCATAAGGTTTATATCTTCAACAGCTTAAGTTCTTCCTTAAGATAAGAAAGCTGAAACTGCCTAAGATCAAAGTTGTCCAATTGCATATCGAACTGTGCTTTTCTTGTCAGATGGTTTGCATTAGCATTTCTTGCTTTTTTGAGAAGATCTGGCAATGTGGTTTGACCTGTTGTAATTACATTGACAACCAAATCCCAGGTATGAATATCCATAATGAATACATTTTCTGGAGGCAACTGGCTGTTGTCACTACTATTTACATATTTGTCTTTTGTAAACTGATAGAGTTCTCTGTAATCTGACCAGAAAATATTCTTATACGTTATTACAATTCCCCAATTCTCTTGATTAGGATTTAAAAATTTAGATACAGGTAGCATTTGCTCATAATAGGCTTTCAAAAGTGAATCTTTATAAGAAGAGTACACGTAATCGTCTGTTGGGTTGATTGATGCTAATGGCTTAGGTTCAATAGCTTTGCACTCTAGTAAGATATTATCATCGACCAAAAAATCTACGACTTTGTGTTTAATGGGAAGTGATCGTTTTAACTCGCTCTCTATTTTGTAATTTACATTAATTTCGTCCAGTCCTAGCTGAATATATTTTTCAAACCTTGCGCCAAATTCTGTTGTGAATTTTGGATCATTGATTTTCATATAATCGTAGATATAGTAGTTTGCGGTGTAGTTGAAAATTGATGGATGCACTATACGTACGGAATTTTCAAACCACTGAAATGGAAATAATGTGAGAAATGAGTGTTCCATCATCTCATATTTGGTAGCATTAGTTCCTTTCCATTTTTTGGCTTCTGTTGCTGCAGTTAATGGTGTTATCATTAAAAGATTAATAAATCTTTCAGTCTGTAATTTTCCAAATATTTCAGACATATTATCAAGTATGGGTTGACTTAAGTAGCCCGTAATTTTTGTGTTGGGAAATTCTGATTGTTTCATTTGAGCATATAACCACATACACTGAAGTAATCCTAAAAACTTTGCAATAGAAAGACCAGTTTTCTTTTTAAATGAGGCTGAAATGTTATACCTCGATTTTAAACTTTCATATAACTTTAATTGTGTGCTGAAACGCTCTTTATGTACAGCAGTTTGGAGGTAAAACTGCTGATAGTGCAGTATGGCAAAGGCCCTATGAACACCTTGTGATTTCATATAATTAGAAATATGATCTGGGTCAAATTCCATCACAGCATCAAAAAGATCCTTAAAAGCACTGTCTGTTAATGGTTTTACAGGATTTGTTCTAGTACCATATAGATATGTCCATTTCATTATGGTCAGCGGAACCCATAATGCTTTTAGTTTTTCAGTTTCAAAATCAAAATAATTGTAGCAGGCCTTTAGCAAATCTGTTATACTATATGTATTGATTTCTGTTTTTATTTCTTCAAGAGTTTTTATCATAAGTGCTATGCAATTTTTCTATAAAGTAACTCACAATTTTAAGTAATACAATTAACAAATCCCTGAAAACTCTCTTTTAGTAGTTTGCCCTGTGAACCAAAGCACGGTAGGATGAAAAAAGAACAGCCCGATTATAGTGACTTACAGCAGAGTGTTGATATGCTCATAGGCAAGTTTGGTCTTGTAAAAACCATTGAAGTCATAAACAATCTTTCGGGCAACACCCAGTTACAGTCCAGCGATACACAGAAAGTGAAACTGCTTTTAGTGTACATCGTCTCACAAAGTATCCAGATTTTCAATCTTCAGGAAACAGATTTTTATACCAGTACTATTCAGGAATATCGCGATGCACGGATGGCCTGCTATTTTCTGCTCAAAAAATATACAGATACGAGCTATGCAAAGATTGGCGAGAACTTCCAGCAGTCTAAGCGTGCCGTGATGTATAACTACCATAAATGCGATGAGATTCTTTCCATACCTAGTTTTTACAAACCGTTTGTAGCCAAGTTCAAAATACTGGAAAACAACGTGGTCAACTTTATCGCAAAACTTAATTAAGAATATGAAAGAAGAAATAGCTCAAGAAGTAAAAGATGTCCTTACCACAGCTCCCGAAGAAATCACTTTTGAAAATATTCAGGGCGAAGAAAGCAGTCCGCTCAATCAGCCCGTAATAGAAAAAGATATCGGTGGCGAGCGTCCAGTCGATAATGACCCAGATAAACAGAAGAGTTGGAACGTTTGGAAACCAGACAGGCCACATCAAATGCCGGAAGAACCAGTCGCAACGAATTCTGAGCAATCAGAATTTCGTAAAACGGTAGAAGAAAATGTTGAGCAAGAAAAGCGCGATCAGCCACTAGACGCACCAGAGCAAGAAATTAATGGTGGCGGTTACGAGGACGACGATGAACCACAACCTACCGATGAGGATTTTGAATTACCACTAAGCCAAGCCAATCAAGCTGCCGATGCGCTGCTAGGTATGTCCAATAATGTCTTGGAAGTTGGCGGTGGTTATTTTGTAAAAATCAGTAAGCATAAGGAATTCTATGAGTTTGATGAGATTATCTCGGTCATCGATCAGCAGAACGACAAAAACGTTGCTCGTGTAAAACTCGATAAGGAAGACAAGGCGCTACTACGTCCTTTGCTTGCACAAATTCTTCGGAAAAAAGCTAAAAAGCTTACGCCAGAGCAACAGCTTATGGGCGCAGTACTTTCTATTTTGATGAAAAAGGCACAAGTCGTTATGGAAGTGCGTGCCGAAAACAACATTCTCGAAGAGCGTATTCTGGATATTATCCGAGAAGAAAAAACTTCTGCTCTAGAAGATGAAGATAATGAAATAGATGAAGATTTTGACAATGATGATTTTCAGGGAGAAATAGATTTTGATGATGAAGAGCCGATGGTTGAGGATCACGCTGAAGTTTATGCTGAGCGCAGTAGAAGTGACAAAGCGGAAAAGAAAAAAAATCAAGAGCCTGAGATAACAAACTTTGAAGAAGTAGATGAAGATATTCCTGAAGCAACAATTTTAGAAGTTGCTCAAGACAATCCAAAAACTGAGTAGCTATGTCAGTAACTTCTAATCGTGGTAGAAAACCCATCAGTTATCTAAAAGAAGATCTGGAGCGCCAGCCAATGATCTTACTCGTTTGTGGAGAGACTGGTGTCGGGAAAACTTATCGCAACAAGCAAGAAATTAAACGTTATATGATGGACCATCTTGCGGTAGGAAAGAAAGGTCGTAAAGTGTTGGCTTTTGACACCAATGATGATGATTACCCACAATTCCGCACCGTGAGTCCCAATCACTTAAAGGCACTTACAAAAGTCTCTTCTCGCAGAATCAGACCTTTCAATTCAGATGGCTCGCCTATGGATAATGACGAGAAAAAGGAAGTGATTACCAAAATAATGAAGCACTTCAAAAATGGACTTGTTGTACTGGACGATATTGACCACTATATGACAGGAGCGAAAGGACAATCGATGATTGGAGCACTCTGCACCGTGCGTCACAAAGGAATTGATATTGTACTCACGCACCAGTCTGTTGCAAAAATTACAACATCAGAATGGCAAAACTGTACTTGGTTACGGTTGCACCATCAGGTAGATGATGTCACGCGCTACAGAGAGCGCATCCCAAAATACCAAATGGTACGCATAGGTCAGCTTATTGTAGATGAGCAATACGAGTTATGTTCTAATGCTTTTGCGATGGGTAATATCACAGAGTTGGACTACAAAATCCAAAAAAGCTTCTTTGTTTACATCAATATGCGAGAGCAACGCATACGTGGTTGTAGCCGTGCTGCTTTCATAAGAGCTTGTAAAAAGTTTATAGACCAAGAAGAATCACGCAAAGTAAAGATGCTGCTCAATGAGCAAGATTTTGATGGTAATAATATCTACAAGACAAAGAACGATGCCATTGTAAAGTTGATTTCAGATAAGTTGCGGTATCACGAGGATGGGATGGTTGGGCCTATTTAGTTTTATTTTTTATAATAGCTTTAAGCGGCTCCATAACTAAATGGGTCGGAAATTTATATTCTTTGAATCTGTTACTTACAGGAGACAATTGCGATGATATTCCTTTATTAGCCAACTCTAACCCTAGTTGGTAATTGGGTTCATTTATATTTGGTCTAGTCACCATCATTTTTAAATGTCTATCAATTATTTTTCTAAAGTTACTGTCCTTAGCTTCTAAATGTGGCATCCAAAAAATTAATGTATCAATATCAATTACAGTGAGGTCTTTTATGTAATGACTATTGTATTTATCTCCCAATTCTTCCTTAATCATATCAAAATACCAGTTGTTTAATCGATAATTTACACCAGGGATTTCAAAAATACGATCACTAACAAGCAGGACTGGATATATTGTAATGTTAGATTTAGTATTTACAAAATCATCGTATTTGAAATTGTTAGAAACAATCTGCTTAATAGCATTTACTAATTGACCTATTCCAGGACGTTTTTTCCCATTAATTAGGAACTTCTTTTTCAATACAGCATTAATCTTATCGATATTACCAGATGACTTTATATCTGCGGCAATCAATACATCTTTGTTCTCAAATACAAAAACTTTATTATTATGTCTGGCATAATAATCAGGTTCAGCTGTAGTTGTTTCTTTCTCTTCTTTTTTTCTAATATAGCTTTGATGGAAAATTTGATCTAGAACTTTTTGCATTAAAAATTCTTCTGAGAATTTTGTGTTGTAAAAATTGAAGAAACTTCGATCTCTCGGGCTTAAATTATGGTGGTCGTTAAAAGACTTTTTTAAAATGAACTTTACACTTTTAAAAAACTTGTCGACTACAAAGAAAAAATCGATAATCGAAAAAATGTTCTCTTCAATTTTATAAAGAGGATGGTTCTTTAGGCCAGTAAAATCAGGACTTTCTATTATAGAATCTGCAACTAAAGTATTTAGAAAAGTTAGAGCATCTTCATCTTCGATTTTAAGCTTATAATTATTCTTAGCTTTTAGAGAAAGTAAAGTGCCAAAGAGATACTTTACTTGCTCATTTAAAGCATCTATATCTTTTTGACCGAAGTATGTGTATAGATCTTTTTCTAAATAATCATATTCTGGATCAGACTTAAAAAATGCTAACAGCATATCAAAACGTATGCTTGTCGCGTAGAGTACTTTTAAGAACTCCAAGTCGCTATTCTCAAAAACACCAGTATCAGATATAGGGAATAACATAGTGATAGACATATCAACCATTTTCTCAATGTTATCTTCGGCTTCGAACATTTTCTCCTTGGCATTAGCATCTTTATTGGCAACCAAATACGCTTTAAAAAGGTTTAATTCGTCTGCATCTCTATCATCATTTCTGTTGTTTTCTATTAAAACATCTCTATTTCCTAGAATAATTTCTGCAATACGCAAGCTACCTCCTCTAGATATGACACCAAACTCACCTGATATTGGAAATTGACTTCGATACATCTCAATGCGTCTTATAATATCAATTTTTGTTAATGGGTTAGAGAAAAATGTATCGTAGTTTGGTAAATCCCTACCTGTAGAAAATCCTATTGAATGTAATAATGTAAACGATGAAACATCCTTGAGGTATTCAATTATTTTTTTTGGTTCTTCATCGGGAAAAACATACTCAAATTCAAGACGTAGTTGTGTTTTCATAATTTACAACTCCCATTTAATTTCTTCCACACGACTTTTAATTGCGTTAAGAGATTTTAAAACATCTTTTTCATCAGGCAATTCACCAGTAAGCAACTCTTTAAACGAGCTATTATATGTAGATTTTATTTTATTCCAAACACCATCAAGGTCATTAAATATTAGAGCCTCAATAGGGTGATGTGATAACCATTCCTTGTCATTTGGTATTGCCTTATCATCATCTTTACCTACTTGATTCAGCATTTTTGAAAAGTCTTCGCTAGATAAGAAGTCATTTATTTTATCCAACTTTAAAAGTTGGTGTAAATCATAGGTGTGTCTTACTTTATCAGCTAAGTCCTTTACAGGGTCTTCAGTATATGAAAACCGTACTAGACTTATGACTTTCTCGCAAAAGGTGCGTTCTATATCGAGCACAATGACTTTAAAGGGTTCAAGCTCATATTTAGTGATAAGGTCTACATTTCCCGTACTGGCAATCAAGCCGGTAATCATTGAGTGAATCTCAATGGTGCTGCTAGGATGTGGGCTTCCATAACTTGATACTTCTACAACAATCTCGTCGCGCACGTGGCCAAAGGCTCCATCCATTCCGCTTTTATCATAGCTGTACACCAGTTTTCTGATTTTACCTTTTTTGTTCTCAACCAAGTGACCAGGAACATTTACAAGAGGTTCTTTCACAGCTTCAGTAACTAGTTTAAGTTTCTTCTTGATGGCATTACTTCCGTCTTTTTCGGTAGTAATGACGACAAGGTCTATGTCTTCAGAGAAGCGCTCAATAATCTTATAGCATTTAGATAAGGAGGTTCCACCTTTAAATACGGCAATATCCTTAGAAGCTGGATCATTGAATATCTGCTTGAGCGCAAATGTTACCCAATAATCCTTTTCTATAAAAATTTCGGCAATGCCATAATGATCTGCGGCCGCTCGTATGGCATTTCTAAATGGCTCTTTATATTCGTGCAATTTCATCAAGCGATGTTCCAGTTGTTGATTGTCGGTAATAAATCTTTGCTTATTCCAAAGGTGTAGGTACTTAGTGCATTTATTCTTTCACGTAATGCGTTGCTCTGTTTTTCTAATCCCATAAACTCATAAATAGCACCTATTAACGCGGCGACTTTAGGTGGGTACGCTTTCGCGAAAGCGGTAAAACGCTCCAAATCTTTTCCTGAAAACT
>ERZ651776.2699-NODE-2699-length-18772-cov-5.368762_pt1 | contig 18772 bp, 14 predicted proteins | sample MGYA00514761_ERZ651776 | MGnify/ENA metagenome assembly ERZ651776 | reverse complement strand
TGTTGCTGTTGCTGTTGCTGTTGCTGTTGCTGTTGCTGTTGCTGTTGCTGTTGCTGTTGCTGTTGCTGTTGCTGTGAAGGTGCAGGTGGGGGCGCCGCACCAAACGGGTCATGAACAGCCACTGGAACAGCCACTGGGACAGGCGCAGGTGTAGGCGCCGACATCTGTTCAAGAAAATTCTCTTGAGAACTCGCCTGCTCCATCGGCCCCGGCACAGCTGCAGACCCTTGGCCCGGGTTCTGCACCGCCTGCTGGGGCTCCTCGCCACCGACTTCCAACAGATTACCCCCGTAGGATCCAGGGGCACGAGGGGCTGTCCTGGCCTTGGTGTCCTTGCTGCTGGGCTTCAAAAGACCGTTCTGGAACCCGCCTCCACCGGCGCCCCTATTCGCTCTCCTGCGCGCGGCTGCGCTCTGACCCCCCCCACCCCCCGCGTCGCCCTTCTGCTTCACCTTTGGAACAGCCACAGTAATCTTGGAGCCCTCCTTGATGCTGTAGTCTCTCGATTCCACGTTGGAGAACATCGCCTTGGCCGTCTCCTCCGCCTTGCGTTCCCGGGACGAGTCAGACAGGGACGTGTTGAAATCGAAGGCGTCGTTGCGCTCGTTGAAAGCGAGCCCGATGAACATGTGCCTCCCACCGCCATTCTCTATGCGCAACACAAAATAACGGGAGCTGTCAATGCATTTGTCAACAGCCCCCTTCGTGACGGGGCAGACGGCGAAGACCTTGTTCGTGCCGTCGGGATTCGCCGCGATCGAGACGAGCCTGATTGCCGTATCGCCACCCTTGTCCACCACCTGGACGGACCCTTGCCAAACCTGCTCGGTCCAGTCTGCTCCACGCCAACCTGCAGCGCTTGAGCGGGGAGGGAGCTTAAAAACGTGCGCGTTGTGCAATGTGCATCGCACGATCTCGATGTCCATGCTTTTATAAAATAGCACTTCACCACAAGCACACAATTTTTCAGGGAAAGAGGAAAGATTTTTTACATTTTTCTGTTTCTCCAAAGTTTCTCCTTTTTTTCACTTTGCAACTTAGTGGAGTTAAAAATGCAACATAGAGAGACTTACATAAAATACTATCTTTTTTTTTACTGCCCTACGTTTTTCTGAAGTAATACTTCCACCTTCGTTGCTATAATTATTGCGCAAAACTCCCTATAACAACAGCAATTATTACTGTCTTCTGCTTTAGCAAGTCCTCCTTTCAGGTGCCTCCTTTCAAGCCTTCTGCTTAGCAAGCTTTACAGTTAGTTACCACGCAGCTCGCTTATGAAGGTACACTCATTTGGAGGCGATGAGGGTGAAAGTAGTGGTCGCGTTAACAGTCCCGGTGGAATCAGCCTGGTTGCAAATAATTTGAGGCGCTCCACCTTATCTAAATCATTCAACGGGGAAAATGATATAGATGACATTGAATATGAGCATATTCTAAGTACATTTAGGAAAAACCACTTGAAAAAGAACTACACTGCCCAGGACATGCCAGAATTAATTGCAGAGTCAAGGCTCAACCGAACCTTGAACACGCCCCTACACAGCCTCCGCTGGGCTCATAAATTTCTGCACAACGACGTAATGAAGAAGGTTGCGGCGGATAACATGCGATACAACCCTGACAGAGGGAGCCTGCTAGAAATTGGCATCAATTACTTGCTGCATAGCGGCAATGGTGGGGTGGCAGACGTGACTTACTACGAGCAAAAGCGCTACATTCACCCTTTTTTGCGTTTTCTCTTGAATCTTGGTGGCCACCACTGGTTAAGCTTCCCACTCACGATCATGCTTTGTTGTGCTGACGTAATTTATAGTTTATTGTGTCTTAAGGACCTTGGTTCCGGTTTTTTTTCTGGGGTCTTGATAATTTTGGGGATCACGAACACTATTATTGTGTTTATCATGGGGAGGGGAGAGACAAAGGTTGCGGATCGAGTTTTATCGCGCGTAAAGGGCGATCCTTACGAGTTTGCCCTCGGCGAGAAGACAGGAATTGGGCCGAATCTAAACACCTTTGTATACTTAACCTGCAAGGGCTTCGAAGCCATAGCATACGAGGGCTCCGCAATCGACAAAGCAAAGGCGGAAGAAGTAATGCAGATGAGGAACCGCATTGTTCGACAAAGTTTAATGGAGGCCATTTTTGCACATGGCTTCGTGGGCATGGCCGTGTTCGTTTGGTCCATCTCGCACAACCTTAGCATTCACTCATCCCACTCCGACTACAAGATGGCCTTCCTAGCAGTCCTTGCGATGCTGACGAAAGTGAACACTTGCCTCCAGAGCATACAAATCTCCTTCTACCTCAGGTGCTCCCAGAGGATCTGCGAGATGGAAATCTTACGCGTGCAGTGGGACGTAAGACAAATACAAGATGACGACCAGGCGGTTATGATCCTTAACGTCGCGCCTAGAGTCAAGCGGATCATGATCGAATGCCACCGCATGACCAACAAGACAAAGAGTCTCTTCATCTTCTTCATTCCGACTTTGGTCATGCATTTCTTTCTTTTCTTCCTCGGGATTATGAAGATACAAGAGGAAGATTTCTGCCTCCCATTTTGGATATTCATCGGCTCTATCCAGCCTGGTTTCTCTGTCCTTATTTTCCTCCACAAGTTTTCGCAGATAAACTTGCATCTCGAGAGAGATCTGTCAAGTGACATCATGGAGCTGAACATGCGTGTTGGCATGTCTAACGTTCCTCGATTCATAATAGACCAGTTGTATTCTCTCCGACATCTGGACGGCAACGTCTGTCACCTATTTTTCGATTTTGTACCGACAATGGAGAACAACAGAAGCATATTTAGAGGTGTAGGGGCAATCTTGTGTCTCATCTTCCCCTATGTCTTTTACATGCGCGCTATCAGATCGGAGTATTTGTGCCTAAATTACGACGGTGCAGGAGACTGACATAAGGGTAGGTAAAGGCAGTTCGTTTTTTTTGTTGCCTGCAATCTAGTAAAACTTTCTTTTCCATTTTTATTTTGTTCTCGCTTTAAATTTATCCGCACGTGGCGTAATATCATCAGCCTGGAAAACCATACTCCCGTCACCATCATAATGCTTAACGCACATATTGCCACTCTCTGTATCCATCTCAATGCTGGCAAAACCCCCAAACATTTCGTCACCCTTGTGGAAAACCAGGCTCGCACGTGGAATCGACCACTTATGAAGTGTAGACTTATCGTTGAAATTGGCAGAGCCGATTCCATGGTGAACTGGGGACTCAGTCTTGGACGAGTCTATAATAACCTCACTACAATGATCATGGCCAGCAAGATAAGAAGATACCCCATACGTTTCAAGGAGAGGGAGAAGCCGATCGACAAGCTGGGGAGTTGGACCGTGCTCGCAGATGCTGTAAATCGGATAGTGACCGGCAACGATGATGTGGTCCGCAACGCTCTTGCTGAGTGTGTCTTCTATCCATGCATATTGCTCATCTGCCTTGAGGGGTTCCTCAGGTCCAAGGAGTTCACTGCCCTTAAGCTACAGACGAGTGAGTGAGCACGGGCGTATGTGAACAAGATAAAACGATCAATTAACTCGAAATGGATGAATAGTTTGGTGACAATACAGTTATTTGTACCCCATTCCAAATATTTGGAATACAAAAACGTTTTAACAGAGTACTACACTCTTACCTCTCTCCCGTCTTTTAACAAGTTCTGTCCAACAAGGACCACGGTATCAATCATGAGAAACTCTACGGACATTCCTTCATCTTCACCGTATTTCTCGACGAACGAGTAGTACAAACTGTCAAACCTCCACCGCTCACTAACATCGGTGTAGGCAACCTCTGCAGTGACATTTCCGTAATGATCGTGGTTTCCAGCAAGCACTCGGAAGAAGTCAGGGCCCTGGAGGGATTCCCCATTGTACACGTCCTCAAACGTTGATTGGAACCTCTGATCGTTGACATCTGTTGGTATGCCCTTGTCGTAAAAGTTGTCTCCCAGTGCCAAAACAAAAGATGCATTCAGATTCGTTGACACATTATTTAGGCCCGAGGCAGTCTGAATTTCGCGATCTGTGGTATAGGGGGCATCTGGGGACCCACCCCAATCACCCATGACAAGAAAACTAAGAGGAATCTTCATATTTAGGGTAGTTGGCTTCCTTTAATTTGAGTTACCCTTCTTCTCGACTTCTCTTTTTCCGAACTCCGAACTTTTGATTTTTTTTCCGGGCAAGAGGAAGAGAGCAAAAGTTTTTGATTTGGCAGCAGAACTTAGTGATCCACGTAATTAACTTATCATACGGGATACAACTGATCATCTTGCCGCGATCAAGCCAAATTTACACCTCCTTCTCTTCTGCTATCTTCACAACACTCATTTCAAATGTTTGAACAAGATGACTTCCAACTTGCAAATACGGCCAGCAACATCGGTTTGGTGCGGGATCAATCGCTTTCATCCTTGCGGTCGCGCTATCAGCAGCTAGACATAAACTCTGCTCTCCCTAATGAGGTCTGGAATAGCCTAAGTTATTTCACAGCTTTGAACGACGTGGAGTCTGTGACCAAGTTGATTCTGGCCGGGGCTCAGACCCACCTTTCAGGGGGAAACGACTACAATTGTTTGACTGGGACGGGACATACGCCACTCCACATTGCCGCGCGATACGGAAGCGTGGAGTGCATGGAGATGCTGATTCGAGGGCGTGTGAAGCAGAACAGGAAGGAATTTGGGAATGACATGGAGGTCCCTATTATGACAAATCCCATGCCAATGAATACCAACACCGCCCTCTTGACTTCGAACATTCACCAGAGCGCGAGCAAAGAGAATTTATCCCCAACAACGGTCATAAACGGCGTAGATGCCAACACAAAAGTCAACAATTTCAACAATTTCAACAACGTGGGCTGTGATGTCAATGCCAGGGACAGGTTCAACTTCACGCCACTACACTACGCGGCAACTAGCGGTTACATAGACGGAGTTGACGCGTTGCTGCGATTCGGGGCTGATGTGACGGCCAAAGGCGGCGGGAGCGATTTGCTGGCGAAAGATATTGCTCAGGCTAGAGGCAATTTGGACATTGTCGATCTCTTGAACAGCTGGGAAAGGAAGGCAAATGACCCAGTCAATGTAAAATTTAGAGGCTGGCTGTCCACTTTGGATGCGGAGTGCTACGCTCAGAGCTTTGTAGACGCCGGGTACGATTTGCAGTTCATTGTGGAAAATGGTCTTACCGATGACGACTTAGACTGTGTGGAAGTGCCGAGAAGCAAGCTAGGCTTGAGAAGAAAGCTCATGCAAAAGTGGCGGATTGATGAATTTGTCGGGGACGCAGATCAGGGAGATGAAGGCAGCGACAGCGGGAGTGACGACGAAAGTGGGAGTGACGACGAGAGTGGGAGTGGGAGTGACGATGAAAGTGGAAGTGGGAGTGACGATGAGAGTGGAAGTGGAAGTGGAAGTGGAAGTGACGACGAGAGTGGAAGCGGTAGTGACGAGGAGAGCGACTACTAACTTCGACACACAATTCGGTTCAACACGTATGTAATGATTATCTGCAGAAGTAAATATGCACTAAAACGCGCGGCTACTACCTTTACAAATATTTAAAACCGTATATTCAAGTGTTGACAGACTCAAGTCTAGTTTTGCTGCTCCATCCTTCGCCTTCCTGAACATGTTCTGATCTGCCCTGCCCTGCCACCAAAGTCAAATCAGATTGTGCTCCTCCTTCGCCTTCCTAAACATGTTCTGATCTGCCTTTCCCAACGGTGACGTCTCACACCAGTTCTGTATCCTCTTTACGACCTCGTTATTATCAAACTTCTCAGGTATGTCTGTTTTCAGAGTAATCATGTTGTAAATATCAATTGTCTCCTCATTGACAAATTCCTCAAACTCATCTAATTCAGCAACACTCAGCGATGGGACGTTCTGAGATGCCCATGTTCCGAGCAGTACGTCCACTTCCATCCAGCCTCGCTGTTTCGACCGATAAATCAATCGTTTTCGCCTCACATCCTCATCATCCGGCAATTGAAAGTGCCTCTTCTTGATTTCCAAATCCTTCACCAAGCTGATCTTCGTTAGCTCGCGCTCTTTCTCAGACAAACGCTGGGTTTGCTCGGGCGAGTCACCGCGGTAGAAACGAACTGCCTGGAGGTAACTCCCACTTTGCAATTTATGCTGACTCATGAGGGTTCCCACTCTTTTGCAGTGGGCAAGGGCGGTGCGTGAAAAAAACATCACGGACGAGTCGACGGTAACGTGATAGAAGCTAGGAAGAGGAAAAAATGTGCGAACAGAAATAGTGTGTATAAGCATACCCTAAATTTCCCTGAAAAGAAAGAACACGGAAGAAAGTGACTCAGGTGATGCTGAGAGTCTTTTTTGTGGAAACCTTGTAATTCATCCCTCCTTACCACAACTCTTCACCACACCAACCACACCACTTCATCAGCTCTAGGAACCGCCAACACATTTTTTCTCTCTCAATTTCTCAACTTTCCATCGAGAAAAACCATCATCATTGCCACCTTGATTCTAATTGTCCCAATACCCCAGACCAGTGCCCCCTAATGATAACATTCTGTCCTTCCACAGATTTTGCCACCATCGCCCGATGCCTTGACGATAAAAGGCTGGGAGGACAGAGAAATGAAGCCTGGTCAATTCTCAAGTGGCTGCGAAATCCTGACAGGTACTCGAATTTTGTGGCGGCTGGATACTGTGCGATGTGGAAAGGGTACGAGCCCGCGCTGGTGGCGTATACCAATGCCATACTGATCGAGTGGGATAGACGGGGAAAAAAATCTGACTTGCTCAAGCCCTTTCAGGATGATTCGGAGCGAAACCTGGTCCAGGACGAATTCTATAAAATGCCCCTGTGGTGGGGAAACGAGGATCTCCACACTTACCACCAGCACGCACTCGTAGCGAAGCTTCCCGACCATTACAAGGATCATTTCCCTGACGTCGATGGATCGCTCTACAATGGTTCCTACCCCTGGCCTCGGGAGATTGAGGATGGATCATGGGTTTTGAGATGGCCGAAAGCTCGCAAAATGCCAGACAAGATCATTTGCCAGGGGGATTGCACGGTTTCAGAGGAGAACGTTGCTGCGTTATCGAGCATGCGGCGGGAGGACGTAGGTATAGGAGAAAAGCGACACAGTAGAAGCAAAAGAATTAAAACAAAGCGATGATTTTCGTTTGGCAAAATTGTGTTTTGTAATTACCAGGTTGTAATAAATTACTGTCAGCTGACGCGAGGAGGGCAGGGAACGCCACAATAGAAGTTAATCATTTATTCTGGCCACCAAACTGCAGTTGTGGCAGCCACAGTAGGCACCACCTGCTGCACTTGGGCAATCACTATTTGAGAGAGAGAGGTTAGAGTGAGTGAGGGGTGTGGTGGTTTGCATTCTGTTAGCGATGGCATCATGAGTTAGGCGAGTAAAGCGCCAAAAGCAGTGCATCCATCGGAAGTTTCAATTAATCAGCGAATAGGTGTTGACCTGCATACGCCCGAGGGCCTAAGGTGAAAGAAGACCTGTAATAATCGTCATCTGGAAATGGCGTCTTGTAAAAACGACAGATTGCAATATGCCGTGCAGTGGGACCTACCTACCTTGAGTGGCAGCTTCCGAAAACAGACATGTTTAACATATCGAAAAGGTACTGCCGAGGCGCTTCGCGCTGCGATTGTGGTGTTAGCAGGGCATTCGACGAAAAAAAAACCCGTTTATACTTCACTGGCTCACACTCCGCAGGTTGTTGGTTATTGAATTGGTTGATTTCATCGCCCGCTCACGCGGGGGGCGGATCGAAAACACGGACCAAACGGTATATTCGTCATTGTGTGGGTGAATGTATGTGCGGTCGAAACAGAACAGCAAGGGGATACTTACCAATTTCCTATCCTGAGGAATGCTTTAGAGCAGGGAGACTGCAATCGGCTACATCGGCAAAGGCTCGCCATTGCAGCGATATTCAGTGCCAATAGATTACTTCTCATCGAGCCAGATCTTCGTCCGCAACATGCCTGCCCCAGCCCACGCCCCTGACCACAAAATCAAGAACCTTTGTGTGTTTATTGGGGGTTTAGGAGTGGCTAGGAAGGCGCAGTAAAGCGAGTGCCCACTAACGCCCGTGCAGAGTGCCATACTCACTAAGAAACATTGAAGACAGGGAGGATGCTCGTCGCGAGAGTTTCCACCAACTATTGTAGCCTGGGGTTGAGCTGATTCTGAGGGGGGCACGATTTTTCCCTGGCACCTCACGTGAGAGGCAGCTTGGGGACTAGGCAGTAAATCGCACGAAGACACTCCTAGAATGCACCCTAGGTGCCCCAGAGCTTCTCTAACCGTCATGCTTCCGACATTTCATGAAAATAAATACGGAGCAGAGAAGACCTGGCAATAACAAACAGGAATGGTGAAGAAATGGTGTGTGTCAAATTTAGTTATCGTTTGTTCATCTAGAAAATCAAATATGGCCGAGCAGCAGAACCCCGTAAGTGATTTGATCGATCGATTCTACCAGCATAGAAACGAAATCTCAACACCTTCTTGTTGGCTCCCTTTTCCCCGGCTTCGTCACGGTGCCTTTGTCGCGGACTTCTTCCGCCTAAATCAGCAAGAGCGCAAGTGAATGAACGTATCTGCAATTGTCGACGAACTTGGATGGACAGCTTGGACAGCTTTCAGTGCACTAACCCCCACCCATTTCTCTGCTGGCAGGTTGTATTTTTCGACATCAGTATCGGCGGCCGCCCAACAGGTCGAATTGAAATGACTCTGCGCGCCGACGTCGTCCCTCGCACGGCCGAGAATTTTCGCTGCCTTTGCACCGGGGAGAAGGGAGCGGGGAGAAGTGGCAGGCCTCTGCACTTTAAGGGGACGAGCTTTCATCGTGTGATTCCCGATTTCATGTGCCAAGGTGGTGATTTCACCAGAGGGAATGGGACTGGGGGTGAGAGCATATTTGGAGAGAAATTTGCGGATGAAAACTTTCAGCTGAGGCACACTGGCCCCGGTATTTTATCTATGGCCAACTCAGGGCCCAATACGAACGGAAGGTGAGCTAGCGTGCCGGCCGTCATCAGCCATCATGAGCCCTTTTTATTTTATTTTATTTTTTATGCAGATGCAGGGTCGATGCAGGGTCGAAAGTACTTTTATACTGACTGCCTTTCTTTGCCGCACAGCCAATTTTTTCTCTGTACTATTAAGACAAACTGGCTAGACGGGAAGCACGTAGTTTTTGGCCAGGTGACAAAAGGCATGGAAGTGGTTAGTGCAGTTGAACAGGTCGGGAGCCAAGAGGGCAGGACCAGGGTGCCTGTTTTGATCAGTGATTGCGGGCAGTTATTGTGATCACCTAAGATAAGCGGAGGAGGAAGAAAATATGGCAATAAAGAACGAAAACGAATGATAGTGTTGCGCAGAACAGCTTGTCCTTTTTTCTACATTTACTTACTGCGCTCTTCGGCTCTCCTTTCTTTCTCCAAGTACTTTTTAAGTCAATTTGTGCCAAAGTGTTTCTGCCTCCCTACAAAACTACAAAAACTTCATGGTGCTCGTCATCAAGAATGCATCCTAAATCTAGTGGAAATTCGCACTCGGCTTCGGCGTCGCTGTTCTCACCGTTATTGCTGCCGCGATCGTCTTCAAGGCGATTTTCATTTTCATTTTCATTTTCATTTTCATTTTCATTTTCATTTTCATTTTCATTTTCATTTTCATTTTCATTTTCATCGTCGTCGTTATCGAAAGAAACTTCTCTCTGGCAATCGTCCTTGTCCTCATCAAAATACTCAATAACATCATCTTCGTAGTCATCATATCTAATTCGGCCCTCATCCTCGTCCTCGTCCTCGTCCCCGTAGAAAAGCCCAACACCATTATCTTCGTCGTCATCAACGTCGAAATCGACAACTGCAATGTTTTCGCTTGCGTATCTGACATTATCTCCTATTTCTTCGTCCTCTTCGCCCCAATCCAACATCCCATAAAGCAAAGGCTCTTCATTTCCTTCCGCAATCTGCGCCGGTGGCGGTGCCTGTACCAGCAAATCAGGTGACATGATGGTCGATATCAGCACGGTAAGACCGGTCATGAGCATAGAAGCCCCTATGATCAGCATAACCACGACTATTACTATGTGAGTAGTTGAGATGCGAATCTGTGTCGGTTTAAGGACATCAACCTTGCCGCTAGGGGATGGTTTCTCGTCTTTTAGAGATCTGTCATTTGGAGATGGCTTTTTGTCCTCAGACATCTTGTCAACATCGTTTTCCTCGCTCTTTCTGTTGTCATTGATTTCGTCAAATTTGGGAACTGACAAGCTAATACGCCTTGTGACGGTTGCCTCAATTTGAGCATTGTAAACGAAACGGAGCCAGGTCGTGAAAGCCGGTCTGAGACACATTCGCTTCCTCCTGTTCAAGCAGACGGCCACGACACGTTTCCATCTATCGCGCCTTCGATCGACCAAAAGGAAGAGGCACCACTTCTTCCAGGACTGCGACAACGTCCTCCGGTACCGGTGAGCAATGAGACGTCGCGTTGACTCAAAACGTGCTTGCTCGCTTCTGACAAGGCGCAACCATAATGACCAAGCATACCGCATGTCATTTGCCGAAGATCTCTTCGAGAAAAGCAATATAATTTGCTTTGCCCGTCGTCGAATGCGATCACGATCATTTTCGCTATCTATAGAGAGCTGAGTAACACTACTCCAAAAAAAAAAGGCGTTCCGCAACGATAAAAAATTGCTTTTCAATAGCAAAGAGTTCACGATACGCGTGCCTGAGATGACATCACCCTCACAAGAAGTCGAAAATTGGAGAAACATTTTCCAGCATCGAAAAGCGAGGGACAAATTCCGATGCGTGTAGCGGAGAATTACAAGCTTGATAACAAGATTACGTGTATCCAACAAGCTCACTATCTGCCTACGTTGACGATGCTCATCAGCACGTGATTTGACTCTCGACAAATGAAGGCAGAAAGTGCACCATCTTGAAAAACCAAACCGCAAGCCAGAATAAACAGTTTTATTCTGCCAAGAAACAAGTAAGCGTCTAAGTCTATCTCTCTGAAAATTCTCATAGAGATCCTGTTGAGCGATGCTAGCAGCACGATCAGTCTCTTCCCTCGAAATATTCGTCAAATAACAAAGCCACAACCCCCACGCAGACGATAAACGTCGGTTGAGGGCTCGACGAAGTAACTGCTTCGTGATGAGCTTCTGTGTTGACACAAGGGACGATCGTCGAGCGTGATAGTTGTCAAACCGTCGCCACGCGACAAATGCTCGACGTACTGCATAGTTTGACTGATCTTCGAACATGACGGTAATCAGCTCTTTCGCTCTCAGCTTGATTCGCTCGACTTCAAGATCTCTTCTTTTCATATCAGAAGAAACATCTATCCAGCAACGAAAAGCTAGACGAAGCTTGTTTTGGTAGACACGTCGTAATATATGACGAGTGGCGATCCGCTGCGTGTCGACTAAGGACGAGCGCCGGACCTGTGTACTCACAAAGGAGCACCACTGGCTCCATCCAAAACGAAGTCCGCCATGTACAGTCTGATTGAGCCACCTCGTGAGAAGTCTCCTTGTCTTATCTCGCACTTCCAGTTCCGCCTTGCGAAGACGCGCCTCCTCATTTTTCTCTTCCTCGTCTCGTTCGGCCTCCAGTATGATGAACGATAGCCACAACCCCCATGCAGACGACAAACGTCGGTTGAGGGCTCGACGAAGTAACTGCTTCGTGATGAGCTTCTGTGTTGACACAAGGGATGATCGTCGAGCGTGATAGTTGTCAAACCGTCGCCACGCGACAAATGCTCGACGTACTGCATAGTGTGACTGGTCTTCGAACATGACGGTAATCAGCTCTTTCGCTCTTAATTTGATTGCTTCGTTTTGGAGTTCTCTTTTTTTGTGCGTTGTCGTGTTTGTTATCCAGGTTTTGAATGCTATCCTTTTCTGTGTCGATGCTCTTCGTCGCAATACGTTTTTCGCTGCTATTTGTCTGATTTCTGCTAATGAAGATTTTCTAGCACTACTGTTCGTTGTTGACAACCACACTGAATAGGCTCTCCTTACTTTGTCTCCTACAGCTTTGTTGATCATCGTTTGCATAATTTTTCTGGCTTTTTTCCGATTCGATTCTTTTTCCTGCACTTGGAACATATTCTTCAGCCATTTATTGAACCCTTTTCGCTGTAGTCTTTCTTTTGTACGTAGACATACGACTTTTAAGAACATGTGCTTTGCGCTGCTGCTGACTTCAAAACTGTTAACTTCTTGTATGTAGAAGCTCCATTTAACCAATGCACGCCTGAGCATATTCTCGTCCCCTCTTCGTATCCAACGTGCCATCACCCTTCTCGAGCGCTCACGTTTACCATCTTGGGCGGTCATTAATTCGAGCCAATTTATCCACGCCAGCTTCAGCTTAGTAGAATAAAGACGGACAAAGACGTGGCGAGTTAGGACTCTTTTCATGTCGAGCCCACTCAGCCGTTTACTTTCTTTTGCAGCAAATCGCAGCCAAAGTCCAAATCTTCGTCGTACTTTGCATGTTTCGCCATTTTCTACCATCATTATAATAATTTCTTTGGCTCTTCGCCTAACGCGGCCAATCATTTTCGCCGTTGCTATCCATCGAGAAAAACCCTCTGAGAGCATCAGCCTATATCTGCTGATGACGAAATGCTTAAGAACGGTAGTCTTTACCATTCCCTTAGCCTCACATTTCCCCACCTGATGAGTCTGTCTAGTCCAGAAAGAAAAAAAGTGTCGTTTGGCCTCACTTTCGATGTCAGCTGTAAGGTTCTCGAGTATCACTTTTGCCCTCAATTTGATTTCCTCTACTTTTTTCATGGCTGCAACTGCCGACTTCCACCCAACCATCCCGTTTTTGAGTTTTTTCCTCCGAAGCCTTTTCAGAATCAAGGTGCAGCCAACTTTCATTCCATCCATGTCATAGATTCGGGTTCTCCAAATCGCGATTTTACTTCGTAGTACGCCACTGAGCTTATCTTTCCAAGATTTTTTTAGCCGACGCGCGAGGAACTTTATCCAGATTACTCGCTTCACTTTTTCTGCTGAATGGATCACGAAACAAGTGAAAGCATTACATTTCTGATGTCGCTCCGTCAAGCGATTCAAACTTTGTAATCGGACAAGAACGAGGTCAACGCGTTCGTTAATCGAACGCCATTTATTAAATGCGAGATACTTGAAAGCATGAGCAACTTTATTACCAACTTTTCGAAGAAGAAATGATGCGTGACGAGTGTACTCTACGTGTTTTCGCCACTTTTCTAACGCTAAAGAAACCAATGAGTATTTTGCGCGCCTGATAAAATTCAGGAGGCAGATTCCGGCGAGATTTTGATCGTCAATACGGCGTCGCCATTCTTCAAAAGACCTTTTCACCAATTTGGCTTCTCCCCTCTTGGACAATTTCCAAATGAGCACCAATCCGAGATTTTTTTTGTTCATCAACAATTCAATTTCAGCTGAATGCTTCTTCATTTTGTCGAAGGCCTGCCGGACGTGGGATGAAACGAGTTTGACAAAAATGAAATCAAAGCGAGACAGCATCATCCTTCCTTTGTTGGGCGTTGTCACCGCGTTCAAGAACCATCTATAGAAGGCAACCTTGGCAGTCGATTTCTTCAGTCTTTCCAATCTCTTCCAGATTAGAACGAAACCGAGGGACTTTTTGTTGGTCGCTAATTCGACTGCCGCAGAGTTCTTCTTCATTATTTCAAAGGCTCGTCTCAAATGAGACAAATAGAATCGTTCGATGATTGAGTTGAAGCGAGACAGAAAGACTGTTATATGCTTTGTACGCCTGACCGCAGAAAGCCACGTCGCAAGATATCGACGGGAGATGCGGCTGAAACGGCTGGTGAATAGCGATGCAATGATTCCCGTCGCCCTTGTCCTCCTATAGCTGACATCAATATCCTGCCTCACAAATTCTCTCCATTTGACGAGCGCGCGTCTACTTTGGTCTTTGACCCACTCCCTGCTCCTCTTCCTCGTACATCTCTCCAGCACTACCACTGCCCTGCACTTTCCTTCCAAAATACCCTTCATCCGTCTGTTAGCTGATGACCATCTCTTCAAATACTTCATTTTCTCCCGACGAAATCTTCGCCCTTGTACCCTCCTGATGATTCCAAACCCGCATTTGATTGCCAATAAGTTCTCGACTCGGCAAGCCCAAAGAAGGAACGCGCCGCGGATCGACCGAAAGTTGACAATGGTAGATACTTTATTTCTCAAGCTCAGCAGCAATTGGCCCTGTGATAACACAAATTTAATCCTTGACAACCATCTAGACCAACCCGAGGCTAAGCGGAGTTTTTGCCGCCTACCCGTCACCCTCTCTAGCAGAGAGAACCCTTGCATCACATCGTCGTATACACTCAGATACTTGAACCTCCACAGATCGAACGTTGGACGCAAAAGGTTTTTGATAAATCCCCGACGGAATTCCCGAAAAAGGAGCGAGCAAGCACTCGAGCGAATGCGATCAAAATGGCTCTCAAGAGAGTTTTTAAGCTCTTCGCCCGTCGTTGTCACCCGGCGAAGCATTTGTAGAGTCACCGCATTAGCGTGTTTACGCAGTTTTGAGAAGGCGTAATGGAGGAAAGCGAGAAGCATTCGATTATGAGTCTTGACAAGGAGGTGGTAAATTTGGACGTTGAGAGCGAGCTTGTCGAAGGAAAATTTCTTTCTGAGATCCTCACGGGCAAGGAGTAGTGAGCCCAGATTTGTCAGTGCCTTGTGTTTGTTGGCTTCCTGAATACGGATGATTGTCACTCCAATAGTCCACTGTCGGAGTGCATGGCGCAGAGTGCGGCGTCTGAAACGATGAAGACAACCAGAGAATGTCGATAGAGACTTGGACCATCTTCTCCAAGTCGCAAACACATTGTCGCGGCGGGAGAAGGAATGGGATCGGAGTGTATGAGACATGATCATCAGTCCCATTTTTCTTCTTTCTAAAGCGACATGACGAAGTTCTCCTTCGCGTTGTATTCTTCCCGACTCTTCAATATTCCAAATAGTCAAACCCAACATGAATTGCGTGAAACGACGGGAGAGCTCGCGGTGCAAAATCCTGTGAAAGGTGAGGTACATCTTCTTGCTACCACGAGTTTTCCCCAACTTTCGACGTTTCCAAGCAAGGGCACGGCGGGCGGCGCGTCTCTCTGACTGCTCGCGCATCACACGGCCGTGTTCTATTAGGGAGACGACCCCTCGCCGCGCTGTGTTGAGTTTCATTGTCGGGTTTTTAGTATGAAGGTGCAGATCATAAAGGTTAGAGGAGATTTCCTCGATGGTCGACTGGGGGCGGGCAATAACTACAGGGTCAGCAGTCGTCTTCACACTTTGCTTTCTAATCGCCTTCGAAGATTTTTGCAGTCTAGGGGGCTCACTTGGTAAGGATTTCGATTTCGATTTCGATTTCGATTTCGCACTCTTTGTATTTTTTGTCGGCGTTGTGGTGCTCTTGGTTGGTGTTGTGGCCCGCTTCCTTGCAGACAGCAGCCTCCTCTTGATGCTGTTGACCTCTGTCATGCCATGACTGCTATCTGTGACATCACTACCCACAGATTCATCGTCGAGGGAGAAAAATGGAGTGCCAAAATTCCGAGGTACGCCGGAGGCAAACATCGACGATGGCCTATTCCTCTCAAAAGAAGAGGGGGTTGGTGAGAGGGAGGAACGTTTCGGAGAGTGGCTGCGACCATCACGACGACCACGATTGCGACCAGGGGATCTACCCTGACGAGGGGATCTACCCTTTTTTCCTCGCAACTCTTCAACCCGTTTTAGAATCACCCTCTTCAAATCTGTGCTACCTTTCACTCTGCTGTCTTTAGACAGTGCAAAGAGCGCTTCCAGGGAATCCACGGAGGGTATGTAAGTCATTAAATTAGGATGGGAGTGTAGAAGAAGCTCATCGGCAGGGTGAAGGTGTTGATGCTCTTGCTTACGGCACCGCTGAAGAGATGCTTGAGGTGTCGCCCAACGGCCTCCACCTTCCTCTGCAGGCGACGACGATAAATCAGCTGAAGATGTCGTCTGTCGATGAGAAGACATGCCTGAAGCTGGGCGGTATTTTGTCAATTTATATTAAAGTCATGGGATGATTTCGTAGAAAAATAAATCCAGTTGTGGTTCAATTTGGTGAACACATGGGGAAGGAAGTTCTATTTACCAATTTTACCCGGGGGGCTCGAGGCTCGAAGCGGGGGCGTGCGGCAGAAAAGGACTGTTGTACTGTTGTACCCAACGAAAAACAAACAAAACCTCCAAGGACAGGATAATACGAAGCAAAATCTGTCTGACCTGCTGCACGCGCCAACAGAGACAAACACATAGAGTTTGACAGGCCACACAGAAGTTGCTTTTCTCTTGCAAAAAGCCCAAGAATAGCTTGCATTAGCGTCTAAAGAACTTTAACTCCTCCCTTGTCAAAATGCTCAATCTCTATTTTCATTCTTCAGGAAATCCTCAATGTTTTCAATATCCTCTGCGAGATCGTCACGGACCCGAACTCGCCCTTCCGGCACCAACTTGAGCCCCAACTTGAGATCCTTTAATGCCCCTACATAATCTTCAACCTCCGTCTTTGCTTTGCCCCGCCGACACATTGTCTTGATTACCCAGTCGCGCCGTTTATCACTCCCAGGGGGCGGAACAGGTCCACTTACCCCTTCATCACTCCTGCTCAAGAGTTCGAGGGCCACATCGCAGTCCTGGATGCACTCCTTGTACTTTCCAAGTGCTAGCCTAGAGCCCGCGCGGTTGCTGACAGCCGAGACGAAAGTTTCGTCCATCTCAATCGCTTCTGTATATTTTGTTTCAGCCTCTTGGGCATTTCCTTTACCGAAAAGGGCATCACCCTCACACTTTAGTTTGCTGACAATTGCAAGCCTTTCCATTCGCCTACAGTCCGCAGCTAGCTCTTCGTTTTCAGCATCGAACCCCACTGCCTTCCTGTAGTCTTCAGAGCTGCCCTCGAAATCTCCCAGCTGACATTTTGCCGTTCCTCTTCGAATGAATATTTTCAGCCAGAAAGTATTAATGCTGTTTCCTGTGGGTGGGGATGTGGGTGTGTGGGTGTGTGGGTGTGTGGGTGTGTGGGTGTGTGGGTGTGTGGGTGTGTGGGTGTGTGGGTGTGTGGATTGGTCAGTTTCAATTCTAAACGAAAATCGATGTAAAATCGATGTACGTCAATATTCCAACCGCGCAGTAAAGTAAAATTTAACCAACTGAACTGCATTTTCAGTTAGCTCCTGCTCTCTTTTTCGCATTCTTGCTCACCTGGAAAGGTAATCTCCGGATTGCTTGACGATACCTTGAGGGCTTCGTCACAGTCGCTGATGCATCTCGCAGCCTCTCCGATTTGTAAGTAGCATGCCGCCCTATTGCTTAGCGCGGTAACCATGGTCTTGTCGATTTCAAATGCACTCGAGTAGGCATTAATTGCTGATCGGAAGTCTCCGTTTCTGTAAAAATCGTCAGCTTTCGCCTTGAGGTAGGTTGGATCAGTTTCACTGATATCAAGGGCGTCTTTATTCAAAAGTCCGTTATTGTGCAAGTGAGGCCGATTTTTAGCAACAAACTCCTTCTCTGTCTTCACGGTTGATTCACGCATGGGCGTTTTGAAAAGGCGAGGGGTGTATTTGAAGGTCGCCACAGAAGAGCTTCTGGGTTCAGGAATGTTGTCGTTTACAACATCTAAGTCATCCCCCTCGTCATCGTCATCGTCGTCGTCGTCGTCGTCGTCGTCGTCGTCGTCGTGACTGCCCATTTTCTTTTTGTCGTTCTCTGGGTTCACATCACTATCATCAAAGATGTTGTCGTCTTCGTCGTCGATGTCATCTTCATCAAGCGCATCCACATCTAAATCGAACTCAACTTTTTCGTTCGAATCAGACTTCGTCTTTACAGGAATATCCTTCTTGGTTGCCTTCAAAATCGATTTTTTATCTTTCATAATTTTCTCCTTCTCCATCTCAGCAAATGTGTCATATACCTCCTTCTCTGCCTGCTCTTTCTCTTCCATCTTCAAGTCGTCAATATCTCTCCTTTCTTGTTCTTCCAGAGCCATTTGACTTCTCAAAGTTGTGCGCTCATCCTCGACCTTTTTCGCCTTAGCCTTCTCCTCCATCTCCTTAACCCAAACCTCTCTCTCCTTCATTGAATTCATCCGCCTCTCTTTCTTCTCGAGACTAGGAAGAGACGAAGATATCTCATCACCCCACAGCTCCTTAGTGAGCTTAGGGACCTTGATCAAAAGATTACCTTCTTTCACAACTGCCTTACACCGGGCATAATCAATTTCACCCTTCAAGTCAATATCAATAAGATACTTCCCGTATGATACCTTCAAAATGCATGACGCAGAATACACATCGATCGAGGAGGGAGAAGATCCCTTCAGGGGTATGTTTAGCTTGAGAACAGTTGGCGTTTCAGAGTGGCTATATACACCCGTCAAAACCATGGCCAAAGGTTGTTAATTTTATTTGGTGTAAAGCAAAAGAATCAGGAAAAGAAAAAACTGGCCTGCGCACAGATAGGCAAGTAGAGGGGGACTGAACAAAAGGTAAAACCGTAAACGCTTTAATTACCGCCTTTGTGCAAAATTTAAATTTGCCTAGGGCCCTATGGCTCCGGCCCGAACAAACTCCCTCAGGCCTCTTCAGAGCCTCCTGGCCCCCCAACAGGGGAATTGCCCCTGACAGC
>ERZ651776.2698-NODE-2698-length-18773-cov-4.189185_pt1 | contig 18773 bp, 19 predicted proteins | sample MGYA00514761_ERZ651776 | MGnify/ENA metagenome assembly ERZ651776 | reverse complement strand
CTCTCCCACCTCTCCCACCTCCACCACCTCCACCACCTCCTCCACCACCACCACCAATGACGGAGCGACCTCCCTCTCCCCCGCGCCCTGCACGACTACGCTCCCCCCGGGGTTCGTCCCCCCCTCCCCGAGTCCCGTCAACGGCCCCCCCCGGATCCCCGCGTCCGCGCGGGATATCGCCCCGAGCACCCCCATCCCCTTCTCGCACGGGACCCTCCTTACGACCAGCTTGGTCCCCCCCCCCATCATCTGGTTGTAGTCCCTGTACTCCTCGGCCGTCTCGCCGTCTATGCAGACGAGGTTGAAGTCGCGGCCGGAGAGGGAGATCTTGCGGTGGGTCAGGATGGAGCGGATCACGGATAGGAGCCGGGCGGACTGCCCAGCGAAACTCAGGGCGGTGTAGGGGGAGGAATTGGCGGAGCTAGACTTGAACTTGTAGTGGATTGTGCAACGCGACATGTTGGATGGTGCGGGAGGGTGTGGTTTGCGGTGCCGGAGAGATGGCAAATGAGAGAAGGGGCCGTAACCTTACACCTCAGTGTAGACGGAGACGACAGTGACTCTCGTGGGGCTGGTCAAGCTGTTCACTTAGTTAATTCGCACGAGTTGGTTGATTTATTTATCTATTTTAGCGATTTTCGTCGTAGGTTGTCGTCTCGTCGGATTTTTAAACGGAATCAACTACTTTGGGGGTGGTCAAAAAATTGTAACCTGCGCGACCTCCCATTTAGTCTTACGGTAAATATCTCTCAATTCCTTCAATTTTATCCACTCTACTCGTAACCTCGACGACACAAACACAGTCTCGCCCCCATCCCAATAAAGTTACCTTGTCGGAAAAACCCCCTTGCTACCTCCCTCACTCCCTTCCTCCTCACGAGTCGACATTCCCAAAGTCATGGCAGACAAGCTAAAAGGCGCCGCCGAGCAGGTTTTCAAGAAGATGCCGAAGGGCGGCGGCGGCGGACCTCCCACCGCGCTGCTGAAGGCCGCGGCGGGACTCGGCGTGTTGGGCTACGGCGCTTCCAACTGCTTTTACACTGTGGACGCCGGTCACAGGGCTTGCGTGTTTAACAGGTTCACCGGCGTCAAGCCGATCGTTTACGGTGAGGGACTTAACTTTAATATACCTTGGGTCGAGTGGCCGACCATTTTCGAGACGAGGACCAGGCCGTGCAACCTGCAGACTCAGACTGGTAGCAAGGACCTTCAGAAGATTATGATAGGTGAGAGAGGAGAGAGAGAAAATGTTTGCTGTGTTGTTTTTTGTTTGCGCCCGCCGACGTTTACCTTTGACATCGATCTTTTCCTTCCAACGAACCGAACAAACCAAACCATTCTAACCAAAAAAAACATTCTTTCACTTTGATTCCCCAAAAACGAACAAAAAACCAACAACGACAGGAATCCGTGTTCTCCATCGTCCCATCCCTTCCGAACTTCCCTTCATACTGCAGCGTCTCGGCACAAACTACGACGAGAAGGTACTCCCCTCCATAATGAACGAGTGCGCCAAGGCTGTTGTGGCCCAGTTCAACGCTTCTGAGCTCCTGACCAAGCGTGAGCAGGTCTCCCGTGAAATCCGCAAGGAGCTCGAGGAGCGCGCCTCCGGGTTCAAGATCGTCCTCGAGGACGTCGCCATCACTCACTACGAGTTCTCCACGGAGTTCAAGAGGGCCGTGGAGCAGAAGCAGGTCGCCAAGCAGAATGCGGAGAGGGCCAAGTACATCGTGCAGAGGGCTCACGATGAGAAGAAGACCGTGATTGCCTATTGGGAGGGAGAGGCTGCGAGTACAAAAAAGATCGGGGACGCCGTCAAGAAGAACCCCGGTTACGTCAATTTGAAGAGGATCGAGGCGGCGACGGATATCGCCGATGTTGTCAGTAGGAGTGGGAATAAGGTCTATTTGAACGCGGATAGTTTGCTGTTGAATCTCGTGGGGGATGTCGAAACCAAACTCGAGTCAGGGGTCAAGGGCAGGGGGTGGCTTGGTTAAGATTGAAAAAATGCGCTTATATCGTTTTGGTGTTGTTGTGTCGGAAATGAGAAATAGCGGTTGATTAAGAGAGTAAAGAGAGTTTTTTTTGGTGCACACCCTTCCCTTTTTTTTAATCCTTTTTCATCCATCATCTCAGCAATCTACTCAAATAATGCTAATCCAATATCTTGTTATGTCCCCCTGCGCTTTTGTCATTTTTATCCGCCGCTATGGCCACTTCGAGAGCGACTGTGCTGACGTCCCTGGCCATGATGGCCCGGCTCAAATAATTCACATCTCCTTCTTCTCCCTCATTCTCCTCGAGCTTTCTCGCAGCTTCCCTCCAGCATCTTTCCCCGCGGTCTTTGAGAGATGTGAGCTTCAAAATTACTGACGGGAGAGAGGAGCGACGCCTGACAACCGACACGTCGGAAGACATAATCGACCTGACCTCTGACAGTACGGATCCGGCTTCGGCTTCTACACCTCCTGAGCACGTTTTTCGGGTCGTCGTTGCTGAAGATGATAGCGGTACTGTCTGCTGCTCGACTTCCTCCCCCGTCCCCGTCCCCGTCCCCGTCCCCGTCCCGGTTAACTGTCCGTTTGCCATCCTCTCCCTGACCATATTTCCAACCGTGTTGCCCCATACAACCCCTTCCAGAAGACTCGTAGAAGCTAGCCTGTTGCCCCCATGAAGCCCAGTGCAAGCAGCCTCACCCACACAGTACAAATTGTCGATCAGAGTTGATTCTGATGAATAACACTGTCCCAAGTCGTCGGTTACCACACCTCCGCAGGTGTAGTGCGCACTTGGGGCGATAGGTACGACGTCCTTCGTTATGTCGGCCCCGTATCGCTCCCATAGAGTCTTAGTGACGCTGGGAAAGCGACTGGCGAGGTCCACTGGACCGCCGTTGCTGACGTCGATATGACCACAGTAAAGGTAGACGGGCTTATTTGCGACGGTTCGCTGGCGGTGGATTGCGCGTGCGACGAGGTCCCGGGGACTTAACTCACCCCTGTTGACGACATTCGGGTTGTTGATGATTTCCTCGCTCTCGTGCACAAAGCGCCTGTATCCCTTTACGGGGCAAGGAAATGCATCGTTTTCATCTTCGTCCTGCCCTTCATTGTTACACTCTGTCACGACAATCGCTCCCATACCTCTCAACGCCTCGCTCAACAAGAAATTGCCGCCCTCTGTGTCCCCCAGCGCCTTGCTATCAACCGCCGTTGGGTGGAACTGTACGTACTCAACCCCGCTCCTCATAATTGGTGCCTCTGCCCTGACAGTCAAGGCGAGAGAATTTCCCAGCGCGTTGAATGTCCCCGGAGAGGGGTTGGTTGATTCAGAGTAAATATTTCCATATCCGCCACTAGCGAGGACCACACCGGCGGTTGTTATTGTTCTTCCCCTTTCTGCCCCACTAAAGCTACCCCCAAGGCTGTCGTCGTCTTTAGTTTTGAATTTAACCCATTCCACTCCAGTGACCTTCTTCCCAGTTTCGTCGAATATTAAATCAGTCACAACGGTGTTCTCTCTAACATCAATGAGATCGCATGAGTCGCACTGAGACGTGATCCCGCGGGTAATATGCGCGCCAGTCTCGTCGCCCACGTGGATGATTCTCGGCGCAGAGTGTCCCCCCTCCAAACAATACGCCAGGCCCCCTCCATCCCCATCCTTGTCAAAATTCACGATTTCGTTGTCGACGAGGAGGCGGGACACGACCGGTTCGCCCTCGGTGGCGAGCTTCATCACAGCAGATACTCGACCCACGTCGCCCAAAATGTCAGAGGAATTTTCCGAAGAGTGTAGGCCTCCCCCGGCAGCGATGCAATCTTCAGCGAGAGGGATGTTGGTGCTGAGATGAAAGCAAAAGGCCATTATTTAGGGGGTTAGAGAAGGGGTTTAATTTATCGAGTAGTTTAGCGACTGGGCAGAAAGTCTGACAGCTCAAGTCCAAATTCACAAAACAATCTCATCTCACCTTCCAATGCTCGGATCATCGTCTCCATCACGAAATATGATTCCTCCTTGCGCCCAAGACGAGTTGCAGTCGTGTCGCGTTGATGCCGTCAAAATAATAGACCCTGTAGGAGGATGAGGCGATGGGCTTTTGCTTGATCTTGAATCCGACGAGGAGGAATTGGGTAAGGCGGCTGACTCAGATGCAGACAAGGCAGCAGTTCCCCCAGCCACGCCAAATCCTACAACGACCAATTTGTTCGTTCTTTCCGTCTCCGTCGGAAGTGATAAAGAGAAATCAGCACTTGAACCTGAACTAGGGGAACTTAATGGAGAAGAAGAGAACGAAGCACAGACAAGGTGAACTCTTTTGTTGCACAGTTGGGTGGTCGAAGTTAAAGTTCTAGTCGATGATGTTAACAGTGGTGATAGCCGACATATCATTGCCGAATCAGAGCGCTGCGCTCTTCGGTTTTCCTCTTAACCCTTGTATCGCCAAGTGATTGTGACTCACGCGGGCTCGCCGAATTGAGTTTAGTTCAAGGATTCCCAACGAAATTACCCTATGTCCAATCGTTTCAAGAAAGCCGAGGTACAATGGAAAGGAATCGACTTGATCTGTGAGTGGAAATTAAACACTTTCGCCTTTTTCCTTTCTTTTCTTCTTCCGTGCAGGTTGTCCGGCTGCCAACAACCCTCCGTTGAATAATGAATTATTTTTTTTAACGTTACACATCTAACATTTATTTCACGACTCGTCTGTATTTGTTAAATCCTTGACCTTATTTGTACGGGGAACGCAAAAACGACGACGACGACCAAACAATGGTGGGCTCCTCTTGGATGTTTGTCAGGCATCGCACACTGATGTGGGAACTAGCAGCTTTCTTTTTGAGCGGTGGGATATCTTGCACACTGACAGGGCTAGAAAAAATGATCCCGATTCTCGAGAACAAGCCACCCGTGGGGTCTGAGGAAGACCAAGTTTACAAATGGATTGCTCTTGGGGGGATCGTGTTTTTCGTTGCTCTAAAGGCGCCCGTTTTTTTTCGTCTGAGAGATATAGAGATGGAAAGAATTGAAAAATTGGATCGACCTTACTTCTTCCAATGCTACCATATTCCCAAAGTTCTTCTCCTCGCATCATTGATCCTCTCAATGAAGGTGGTTGAGAATGCGACTTCTGAGTATTATGGGGTGAGGCTGGCGATGGGTGCTATGGTTTGTGCTGTCGGTTTTCTGCTTACTGTTTGCTGTGTCGGAATCGTGGCCAAACTGTTGCAAAATCCTGAGCTCGGCGTTGTTTTTGTCAGCAACCAGGCTGATAAACTTGTAACGAAAGAAGACAATGACATTATGTCAAGTGTAGTGTGAAAAGTGACATTTTTGTAGAATGAAAGAATGAAAGAAAAGTTTCCAATTTTACCTGCAACTGCAACGATCATTTTCCTCAACTATAAATTAATTTTATTGTATTGTATCAGAACCATCTGTTCCGTTTCTCCGTCGTCTGCCTTAGCTTCTTGGCCATTTGTGAAAACTCGCTGGCAGCATTCTTGAGATCCTCGGCCTTTTCTCCGATTTGACTCAACTTCTCGCCCCTCTTATTCATATTGTCCATGGCCTCATTCATGGCATTTGCCGCACCTTTGGCGTCCTTTTGGTACCCATTGTAATCATCATCGCTGTCATCGTTTTCAATCCTCCCCGAAAATAATTCGTCCTTGTCGTCTCCCCCCCCCCCCATAGCATTCGCCTTGTCGAATTGGCGCATGACCTTGGCTCTTTCCCCTGCCATTGCCTGAAGATCTGCAAGATGGCTTGCTGCCCTGTTGTAACAGCCGTCGCAAACCCTTTCCGGCTTGTCGCTGCTCGGTGCAAAAACGCATAGTTTTTTTGTAGTGCAAGAGCTGCAGGCCAAAATCCCGCAGAAACGACAGTGGTGTCGTCGGTTTGTATTGGTGAACTTATCGTCGCAGGACATGCAGACTGGGCTAGCAGAGTCAGGTGTATGCATGCTCTTGGGCACCACCCTTTCGAAAAGATGCCTCGCATACTTAACCTGCTCCTCGATTTCAAGCGAGCTTCGCTGCCATTCGGCCATGAACGACTTAATCGCGTCCGGCATTCCTGAGGGGAGCTGTGCGAGGAGCTGGTTGCTGACTCTGGCACCTGCCTTGATGAGTTCCTTGACCCCCATGAACACGCTGAAGAACCATTGTTCGTTCAGAATCATTTTTTCAGCGCCGTCGCTTCCCACTAAAGGAACCAGAAGTTGGGAGTGCTCACCGGCGACTAAAATATAGATGGGAGTGAAGCCACTGGCGAGAGGCTTGTTAACGTGAGCACCATTAGCGACCAAGTTGCGAATGATCTCTACGTTGAACATCTGGGGATCTGTGTCGCCTTGTGCTTTTGTTGGAGTCTGGCTGAATGGCTTGGCGCAGGCAAGATGCAGGGGGGTGAGCTTGTCTAGCGGCTGCTCTATGTTCACATTGGCCCCTTCATTACACAGCGCCTGAATCATCCGGGGCAGTCCCTTCACAGCGCACAAGTGGAGAGCAGAATCACCACTTGAATTAAGGGTGTCAAGGATGCCGCGACCCACCCCCCCTCCAAGCTTGTTCACTGCTTTTATAATTTGCGGTGAATCTTTCGCACCCTCACCATTGCAAACAATCATGTGGAGCGGAGTCATTCCGACAGAGTCTACGCCCTGTACATTCCCCCCGTTGGCCACAAGGAGGTGAACCATCTTCAAATTGCACGCCGCAACGGCATAAAAGAGGGGGGTACGTTCAAAAGTCTTCCTAAGCGATGGATTGGGCAATGCCCCGTAGTCCAAAAGAGCGGCCGCGAATGCAACGTGGTTGTGAATGGCTGCGTAGTGAAGCGGAGTGTAGCCAAATTCATCAAAGTCATTCAGGTTGAATCGGGCCATAGCGGCCTGGTTGTGCGTTAAACTGTGCACGATAGACTTCAAAAGGGATACGTCACCGGTTACACCCGCCGTAAACACATTCTTCGACATTTTCACCAGATGAGGCCACCCCGGCAGCCTCCTCCGCACGACAACGTCATAAGATAATTTGTGGATCCCGAAGAGGTTACTCCCGCCAGAAGGAGACAGCGGATTCAAAAAGTCGTTGTTCACCGCGCTCCCTCTCGACGTACTCACATCATCCGGCACACCCACATTTTTTAAAGTCGGTGATATCCCATAGTAAAACTCGTGAGATTTCACTGCAGCTCCTCCCATTAATCCTACCCATCTATATTTCTCCTCCACACTACTAGCAACAAACACGTAGGAGCGCTCGCTAGTTAAGACCTCAAATGCCTTGTCGTCGTCTTTTGCGTCTACGACGAATTCGTCCGGAGACGACGCAAGGGTTCCGCTGTCTTCGCTCGGCTTTGGCTGCGGAGATGCCAACGATTTCAGCTTGTTTCTCATGCCGAATTTGCTCTGTCGTACCTGTTTTTTCTGAGGATTTTTGCCACTACTACTATCATCCCCGTCCTCTCCGCCAAAGCCTCTTAAAAGCTCCTTCGCTCCAGTCGCTCCCTTGCGCAAAGCGCCCACACCGCCACCAACCCAATTCTTTATCACGCCGCCGCTGCTTCCTTCAGCGGCACCGGCACCAGCACCATCACCATCATCGTCATCATCACCGACAGCATCGTCTTTCTTTTTGGACTTAAGATACCGAGGATTTTCTAAATAGGCGATATTTGATAGATCGATTATCCGACAATTCGACAACGGCTCGAACTGCTTCAGTTCAAGGGAGTTATCAGCTTGGCCACCCTCTGTCTGTAAGGATGAAGAACAATTGGTGGCGGTGGTATCAGTGGTATCATTCGTGGTTGAGCTACTGTCATCGTTGTTAGGGGTCTCCAATGTAGAGCTTTCACTCCGCCCTCGGGAACCCTTTTTGTACTTGCTGACCACCATACCATCGCTGAAAACCACCAGCTCTCGCAAATTGGTCTTCTTTATTGTACTTTGTGTCCCCCTTTTCTTCACGCCTCCCCGCATCAGAATTACACGATTGCACACACCCTTTTTTCCTTTCACATCCAGTAAGTCGAGTAGATTTGGGTGCTCCACGATGACATGATCCTTCTCATATAATTCAGAGTCCAATATATCCTCGGGCACAGTTACTGGTGAGCCCGCAAAGATTTTCATTATAGATTCCGAGTTTTCGGAAACACCAATTATGGGGGAGGAGGAAGGCTCGGATGAAGATGAAGAGTGAGAGGCAACAAAGCCTGAAAGACCCAACTCCTTTACAAAAGCTTCTATTTGTTGCTGTTGGGAGGGTGTTCTTGATAAGGTTGGCTCTGGAAGCTTGTAGATTCCCTGCGTAGTAGTTTGGGGTAGTTTGGGAAGTGGTTCCCAAAGATATTTTCATTAGATTTTTTGTCCTTTTTTTTAGGAGAAATAAAAACAGGAGAGAAAGCCGAACTAATTTTAGGGGTTCGTACTCGTACTCACCTCGAATAAAATATCACCACCATTGAGCGTAAATTCATCTCCCAAATCGTTTGCGTCACTAGAAGATGTTCCAGCGGGATTTTCAATATTTGTACTCTCTTCAAGAAATTCGTCAAAAGTAGGTATGTCCATATCCTCGAGTGCTTGAGCTAAATCGTCATCCTCTACGAACGAGGCCATGGGGGGAGGCAGAAGTGAAGAAACGCCAAGTTCGGATCTTGGCGGTTCAAGAGTCTTGGCCGCAAGAGTAATTTTGCACGGTCAGCGTGATGATGGTGTGTTGTAATGTCGTTTGAGCACACTTTCAGTCTAAGAAATTCGACAGAGGGTAAATTTACGGCTTTCGACAAATAAACATCACCACTCACAAAACCAACACCCCAAAAGATCTCAGAGCTCCATTTCGGGGATAATCTTTTTTTCGAGATGAAGACAACGATAACAGTCGCCATGGTGTTGGCGCTTTTAGTTGCGCAAACCCTTGGATTTCTCCCCAGGACATCAACGACATCGGGGCCTTCTTTCGCTCCGCTCCACATGGCGAAGAAGGTCACATTCCGTGAGGAATCTCGACAGAAGCTTGTGGATGGCATAAATGCTGTCGCCAATGCTGTTAAGGTAACTCTTGGACCAAAGGGAAGGAATGTTGTGTTGGAGAGGAATTACGGAGCCCCAGAAATTGTCAATGACGGGGTTACAATCGCTCGTGAAATCAGTTTGAGTGATCCTGAAATGAACATCGGGGCTAGGCTGATTCAGGAGGTTGCATCGAAGAGTGACAGCAAGGCTGGCGACGGGACGACTACCAGCACACTGATGACTCAGGAAATTGTCAATTTGGGAATGAGGGCAGTCACCAGGTAAGCACCAGCCTTCATCACCCCAGAGCACATGAAGGCCTACTGAATCCAAACTAACGTTGCTTTGTTGTGTTGCTGTCAATCTCGTCGTTTGTGTTTGCGTAGCGGAGTTAATCCGGTTGCCCTCAACATTGGAGTGAACAAGGCGGCGAAGATGCTGGCTGCTGAGGTCAAGAGAATAGCTGTTCCGGTTGAGGTGAGCCATCTTCATCGTCATCCTATCCCCCTCACCACCCCAAGATACATATCTCAAATGACTGACACGATGCTCGTCCTCTCTTTCTCCCCTATAGACGACTGACGACCTGAGAAATATAGCTACGATTGCAAGCGGAAGTTTTGATATGGGAAGGATCATTGCCAGTGCATTTGAGAAGGTGGGGGAGACTGGAAGCACTGTCGTCGAGGAGAGGTGAGAAAAAAGAAATGGAATGCACAACAAACCGAGCTTGCTAGCTTTTAAGAGGAATCTGACCTTGTTTGAAAAATCTTTATTTGCCTTGCAAAATTTTGCAGCCAAACACTTGTGGACGAGGTTGAGTTTACAGAGGGCCTGACAATTGATCGCGGCTATGTTTCTCCCTACATGGTCAAGGACCAGGAGCGACAGGTGGCGGAGCTTCAGTCTCCAAAAATTCTTGTCACCGACGCCAAGATCGACAACGTTCAAGATTTGGTCCCGCTGCTGGAACAAATGGTTAAGACGAAGGATCCGATCTTTATTATTGCTGAGGACGTTACCGGCGAGGCTTTGTCCGCCCTTGTGGTCAACAAGATGAGAGGTGTTTTGGATGTTGTCGCCATCAAGGCTCCTGGATTCGGAGACAGGAGGAAGAACTACCTGCAGGACATTGCCATTGCTACTGGGGCAACTTTCGTCGCTGAGGAGGTGGGAATAAGTTTGGACAGCGTCACGCTGGATATGCTCGGTTCGGCTGAGCGAATTGTGGTTGCAAAGGAGCTCACCACCATTGTAACTGACAATAATCAGCAGGAGGCTGTCGCTGCTCGCATCGCCCAGATCAGGAGAGAGGCCGAAGATGCTGACACGGAGTTTGACAAGGACAAGGCGGTGGAACGGATCGCTGCACTGGGGGGAGGTATCGCTCGCATTAAGGTTGGGGCGGCAACCGAGACGGAGCTCAGGGATAAAAAGCTGAGGTGAGAATTATTGGGTCGGTTGTGAGATACTTTCAGTTTTGCCAAGTTTGGATGTTCTCTGACACACACCCATTTTTTGTTTTTTTGTTTGGTTTAGGTATGAGGACGCCTTGAATAGCGTCCAGAGTGCACAAGAGATGGGAATAGTTGCTGGGGGAGGGACCACCCTCGCTTACTTGCAACATTCCTACGCGGACAAATTGATGGCAGAGATCACTGATGAGGATGAGGCACAGGGAGCCAAAATTGTGCTGAAGAGCTTGTCGGCCCCTGTCAAGCAGATTGCCAAGAATGCCGGCATCGAAGGGGAGGTGATTTTGGCGAAAATCAAGGCAAAATTCGATGAGAACCGGAACTACGGGTGGAATGCTAGGACTAATGAATATGGCGATTTGCTCGAAATGGGCGTTGTCGATCCCGCCAAGGTGACAATTAATGCACTTGAGAATAGCGCGAGCATTGCCGGGTTGGTCTTGACCACAGAGTGTCTCGTTACTGAAATTCCCGTCAAAAAATCGGATGCTGACATCCAGGCTGAGTTCGACTCGGCCGGAATGAACACCGGCATCCCTGGCGGAATGCAGGGATACTAAATTAGCGTCTGCTCGGGAGAGGTGAATGAAGTGTAGTGCGAGAAACAACACGCCAAAAATAAGCTTAGCACGGTAAAATTGCAGGGACGTTAACAGTACTACTTTTACAAACTCCAGCTGTTTACCTCACGTCGTCTTGGAGAGCAAGCGCAGCTTCTTTCATTAACCGTTGATAAGTTTCAAAGTTCTTCTTGCATAGTTCTATCACGAAATTTCTTGGAATTCCGTAGTGGTGTTCCTGGTTTGGTAGAGGCTGATAAGAATAGGGGGAGGACGAAGTTGCGGAAGTTGCGGAAGTTGCGGAAGTTGCGGAAGTTGCGGAATTTGCGGAAGGAGAATTCGTAATAAATGCCTTCGAGCCTGATGCCAGAATATTCTCGACCTTCTTTTTGTTGTTGTAAAAGAAATTTCGAACTCGCGCTTCGCTCTCCCCAACCGCTGCAGCCATCTCAGCGATCTTCTCGTTCCTAAGCTCCCTGATCTTCTTTGCGTCGTCCATAGTTGCAGTTGCTTTCAAAAAATCCTTGAGTGCGGCGTCAAGTCGTGCAGACGTTTCCTTCGTTAAAACTTTCTTCTTTGTCGTTGTCGATGGTTGTCCTTTTCTTGGTGGCGTTGTTTGAGGCGGTGTATTGGTATTGGTATTCGTTTTCGAGGGCTGCTGTGTTGCTACTGGCTGTGCCTGGGGCGGTGTAGGTGCATTTTTCAACACCGTCATCGAGTTTGGTGAAGAACTAAGTGTCACCGATGGCATGGGCGACGATGTTGTTCCCTTTTTGCCCTTACTTTCGGACAACCTCTTTCTACGAAACCACGAGTAGATTCGCTCATCCGTCTCGTTAAGCTGAGTCGAGGAGAATAGCGGCCAAGAATGGTTAGCTCGCGAGCTTCCACTCGCAAAAGATTGCTCTATACTTACCTCTCTCGCGAGTTCAGTACATCGGATCAGCGACGGATTCGGATTTATTGAGTACTCTTTTGTCAACACATTCTTTGCCTCCTTGTTGAACTTTGCCTTTTTCCTTGACTACGAGGCAATATATATCAACGGATGAGGAAAAGGAAATTCAGAGAGGAGATATTCTTTTCTGTTACTCCGCACAAAAACTCACCTGCGAGTCTTTAATATCCATATGACGCTTGCCACTGTCGGAGGGGCCTGAAGATGCAGAGAGAGGAGCGGAGTCACCGCCATTTCCGTTCATGTTGTCATCTTCTCCGTCATTCTCGCCAAAGTTCGTACCAAGAAAGGATGTGAGAAAGTCGTCTGAGGGAGGGTTCTCGCTGATGAGGTTGCGCATGTATTCCTCCACGTTCCAACTGTACATTTGCGTTGGTTTCTTGGAAGGGGAATTCATGAGGATGAGGGAAGGAAACGACAGCAAGGAGTTTTTCCTGTAATTATTATGAACGGCAAGGAGGTTTGAACAGTGTGTGTAGAAGGGTCAACAATCGCAAAGGAAAAAAAATCGCTTCTATTGGGGAAAACGGAGAGATTTTGGGGAGCGGAAGTGATTTGGGTAACCATGAAATTTTCCTTATATTCAGATAATTTACGCGTCGATAAGCATCTTTCCATCCACCAGGTCGATTTTCGTTGTCAAAAACGCTGGTCGAATTAACCGAATATCGAACCATCCCCTCCCCAACAAGCAGCTCAAATTTAGGCGGGTTGTGATATGTCCTCCCAGAAGAGAAGAAGGATCGATGATAGTGACGATGACGAGCCGTTTCGGCCTGCGATCGATCCAAGTCTTGCCAAGGGAGATTCTGATGTGGACTACGATGACAATGAGGACGAGGATAACGACGACGATGAAAACAACAACGGTGTTGATGATGGTCCAAGAAGAAATGTAATGAGGCCTTATTTGGAGAGGATGAACAGGCGGGCGGCTGGGGAGGATGATGACAGCTTCGATGGAGATCAGGACGAAGATGAGGGAGAAGGAGAGGTGAGTGCGTTTTTGCGTTGCATTTTTATTCTCTTCCCCTTTTTTATTTTGCGACTAACAAAACAGAAATTGGTTCAATCCGCTTGCTTTTTAACTCGCTTCATTGCTTGCGGGTAAACCTCTCTATTTCCTTTCGCTGTTAATTCGTTTTCCTTTTTTGCATTCATTCTTAAAACGCCCGCCAGGATCTAATTAATAACGCTGAAGCTGATTACGTTGCTATAGATGCTCTGGATCGATATGACTCATCATTGCTGGACCAAAGAGATTATGCCAGCATGAGCAGAGATGACAGGTTGAAGGCTGAGGAAGAGCTTGCTCGCCGAGAAGCTCGAAATAGGGGCATCGAGGATGCGCTTTGGGGTGGCGATGAGGAGGACGAAGAAGCTAGGGAAGAGCGCCGTCGGCGGTTCGAAATTGGGAGTGGCAGAAGGGAAGACTCTGACGAAGAAGAGAAGGATGATATTGATGAGGACTTGAATCTCGAAGGTTTCGATGTGCCTTTGAGAGAGTGGCTGGCCTCTGCGAGGGTTAGGAGGGAGATTGAGAAGCGATTTACTAATTTTTTGGAGAGTTTTATTGAGGGAGATGATGACGGAGATGATGGCGATGACGGTGGCGGCGATGGCGGTGACGGTGGTGGAAACGGCCCAAACTCTGGAGCAAGGAAGAGAAAGAGTAAGAGATCCCACAATTCTCCATTCTACCCGTCTCGAATACGACTCCTCTGCGCCAATAACGCCAGTACCCTCGAGGTCTCGTTCCTCCACCTCTCTTCTGCCTTTCCTACTCTGGCTATCTGGCTGGCCGACGTTCCGCTTGATATACTCCCCCTGCTGGACACCACTGCGACCAGGTATTGTAATGTTTTGTTCCCCAAGTATAACGAAATTAGACCCGACGGTGTGAATGTCAGGATCTGCGACCTGCCCATTAGCGACAGCCTCAGGGATTTGAGGGAGCAACACCTGAATCAGCTCATCAAAGTCAGCGGCGTCGTGACACGCCGCGGTGGAGTGCAGCCCCAGCTAAGCCTGGCGATGTATGATTGCACAAAGTGCAACGCTCTGATAGGACCCTTCGCGGTGACCAAAGAGGAGACGATGACCGCTGGGCCCACCATCTGCCCCATGTGTCAAAATTTAACATTCAAGCTCAACACTGGGAGGACGCGCTATCGCAACTTGCAGTATGTTGTGATTCAAGAGACGCCTGGAACGGTGAAACCCGGCAGAGTTCCCCGGAGCAAGACGGTTGTCGTCCACGACGACCTGATCGATCGCTGCCGACCTGGAGAGGAAGTTGAAATCACAGGAGTTTACACTCACGGCTATGACGCTCCACTCAGCGACTCAACTGGATTTCCCGTGTTTTCCACCAAGATCCTCGCCAATCATATTCTGAAGAGAGAGGATCTTGTTTCCGCTAGCAACCTCACAGAGGCGGACAAAGCAGAGATCCTTAAACTCGGTCGAGACCCTAAAATAGGGTCAAGGGTCATCAACTCCATAGCCCCCAGTATCTTCGGCCACAAGCACGTAAAGATGGCCATCGCGTTGAGCTTATTTGGGGGTGTCCCCAAGAACATTAACGACAAGCACAAGATCAGAGGTGATATCAACGTTCTTTTGCTGGGGGACCCTGGAACGGCCAAGAGTCAGATCTTGAAGTACGCCGAGAAAACGGCGCCTAGGGCGGTCTACAGCACCGGAAAGGGAGCTAGTGCTGTCGGATTAACCGCTGCTGTCCGGAAAGATCCAATTACGAAAGAGTGGATGCTCGAGGGTGGTGCTCTCGTACTGGCTGACCGTGGACTCTGTTTAATTGACGAGTTTGACAAAATGAATGAGAAGGACAGAACCTCAATCCACGAGGCAATGGAGCAGCAGAGTATCAGTGTTTCCAAGGCCGGGATCGTCACGAGCCTCCAGGCAAGGTGCAGCGTTATTGCTGCTGCCAATCCTATCGGGGGGAGGTACGACAGTAGCTGTACTCTGGCCGAAAACGTCGAGCTCACAGATCCTATTCTGCAGCGTTTTGACTGTCTTTGTGTCCTGCAGGACAAGGTCGACCCTGTTGAAGACGAGCACCTCGCCAAGTTCGTCACCGGCTCTCACATGAAGTCGACTCCTACCAGTGAGATCGACACAGTGGGAGCCGGACAAGGAGCTGCGACCATGCAGCAGCAGGAGTCTATGAGAGAACGCAGCCCTCTTGTCAATGATCTCGGGGATGATACAATTCCACAATCACTCCTCAGAAAGTACATCCAATACGCGAGAACTTTTGTCCGACCCCAGCTGAGGGGTTTCGACCAAGAAAAAATTGCCTCCTTGTACGTCGACCTGCGAAGGGAGAGCGCCAACAGCGGTGGGGTCCCCATTGCTGTCCGCCACATTGAGAGTATCATGAGAATGGCTGAAGCCCACGCAAAGCTACACTTGCGCGATTTCGTCAGAGAGGACGACATGGACGCTGCCATAAAGTGCATGCTTGACAGTTTTATACAGTCTCAAAAGTTTAGCGTCAGAAGGAGCCTGGCAAAGGGATTCAGGAAATTCCTGGCAACTGATGGCGACAAAACACAGCTGCTCCTGCACACCTTACAGAAACGCTTCAAGGAGGAACTCGTCGTCTCGCTAGCAAAAGGACAAAATTTCGAGGAAACTTACGTCCACGTCGACACCTTTAGTGACCTTGCTAAGGAACTCAAGATATTCAACCTGGACAGCTTCTTCAAGAGTTCAGACTTTGAGGATCAGGGGTATCGACTGGAGGGGCAAAGAATTGTTCGAGATGTACTGAATTAATGAATGAAGGATAATGAATGAGTGATAGCTTGTTTGGTTCGGGCGTATTGTCTTTTTTTAAGTTACAGCAACATTAAAACTTTTGGATTTTGAGTTTGTCGGGATGTTGAAGGCAAATTTCGTCATCATCGCAGCAAAATAAATAAAGCCACATCAGCCTCATCATCCAAAAGAATGGATAATAATTTATTTGCCTCCATCGATTCCCTCGGGGATTCGTTCATCAATTACCTGGACCCGTCTAAATCGGTCAGCCAGACGACCAAGGATTTCCCGTTTACATCCTCGTCATTTGCCTTCGTGGTGGCCTCTGCTTACCTTGCATTTGTCCTGTTGGGATCTATCTTTATGAAGTTTCTTCCTCCGATTGACCCCTACCCACTGAAATTCGTTTATAATCTCTCGCAGATTGTTCTCTGTTCATATGTGAGTCCGCGATATTATGATGACGATGACATGCTAGATTTTAGGAGGGGAGTGGTCTGAATCTGACGTTTTGAAATGTCGTTTCGCTTGTCTGCGCTGCTTTCTTCTGAGTTTGAGGTGGCTTAGAGTGCATGTAAAAGACGTCGATGCCTTGAAATCGTTTCTGGGATTGCCTGCTGCTACTGAGAAAACAAGGTTTCACGCTTAACTTACTCTCTTCCCCTTTTCACTCTTACAGATGACGGTCGAGGCCTCCCTTGTTGCTATCCGCAACGGGTATAGTTTTTGGCCGTGTAACACATTTGACCCTGTGTCTCCCCCAGTGGTCAACGTCCTCTACATCTTTTATGTCTCCAAGTTATGGGACTTCTGGGACACCATCTTCATCGTCTTGGGGAAAAAGTGGAACCAGCTGAGTTTCCTCCATGTTTACCATCACACGACGATCTACCTCTTCTATTGGCTCAATTCGCGCGTCAATTATGACGGTGATATTTACCTCACGATTGTTCTTAATGGATTCATCCACACTGTCATGTGAGTTTTGTTTTTTTTCCTTCAACGAACAAAACCTTTCCCCTTCATCGTCTATTTGCCGCTAACGAACTAGTAATCGACGCATAAACGCACACGCAGGTACACGTACTATTTTGTGAGCATGCACACTAAGATCCCCGCCAAGTTGGCGCGAGACGGGAAGAAAGGAACCAGTGTCCCGATTTGGTGGAAAAGTGTCCTCACTTCTCAACAGTTGGTGCAGTTCTGTGTCATGATGGTGCAGGCTTATCTCATGGTTTCGCGAAAATGCTCGATGCCGAATCAGAAGGTAAGCAGGTGGATAGAAGATGGAGAGGGAAGAAAACTGCGAGACAATTACTTACCCACACAAAAAACAATCCCTTTTGTACCAAATGCAAACATTGTAGATCGTCGTGACCTATCTTCTCTACATATTCTCCCTTTTCTTACTTTTTGCGAATTTTTTTGCAAAAGCGTACCTCGGCAAGGGTTCGAAGAGGAAAACTGCCTGATTTGAACCACCTGCAAGGGGGAGTTGTCAATGGCTGTTGAAAGGAGGGAGCTTTCAACAGTTTCGTGATTAATTTGTAAACTATTAACTGGTTATTTGAGAATAAGCGTAATTTTCAGATCTAGGCGAAATCTCTCTCTTGGGCATTCGGCTTTTACTTTTACTGTCTTTTTTTTCTCTTCTCCTCGGCCTTATTATTGTTGTCGTCGCCAACTAAGACATAGCGATCGATGGCAAATTTGAAAAAGAGAACAAAGTATGAGCTATACATAATCACTCCGCTCCATATGTTGTCCATCTTTATGTGGCACTCAACGCTATGAACCTTATAGTACCAGCTAGAGCAGCAAACACCCACACCGACCACCATTTGACTGATCTGAGCCATAGTTATGAGTGCTGGTTTATACCACTTTGGCTTCATACGGGCGGCAGTCAAAAAGTAGTAAAAGTACTGTTCACGGAGGGTGAGGTTAGAAAATAAAATTGAACAGACTAAAGACCAAACGACGAACGACGAACGACGAACGACGAACGACGAATGACGAACGACGAACGACAAACGACGAACGACGAACGACGAACGACAAACGACGAACGACAAACGACAAACGACAAACGACGAACGACAAACGACAAACGACAAACGACGAACAACTGACTCACCATCACACAGTGGACAGAGTAATTCATGGCAACAAAGAATAGTCCCGTTGAAGACTCAAAGGCATAAGAATGCCAGCAAAAGAGAAGCACCGTGACATGGTGATACCAGTGAAGAAAGAGGAGCGGTTTTTTCTTCACAACGATAAAATAAGTATCGAAGAGCTCCAAAGGTTTCGAAAAAATAAAAAGCTGAACCCAGAATCCAGTTGAGAAGGTTCCCCAGTTGCTGTTGTTGATGTCTGTGCAGATATTCTCCTCAAACGGCAACGACCATAAATTATACAGTAGATGTGGGACAGTTCTAATTGCGCCCATAAACGAGAAAATTGACAAAAATAGGTTCCACCATGCCAATTGCACTCTGGATGATTTTGGTACCTGCTTTTTTTCCATCACCTTCCTTCCAGCAAAGATTGCAACTAGATATACCGCCACCATCAAGAGAGGCACCATTGGCCATGTCTTCTTCGACCAGTTGTTAATTGGAATCACGTTGTAGTTCTTTTCAAAGTCAGTGTAAAAATTGGAGAGGAGGGGAAGGTGTTGGTGAAGTTGTTTAACCGGTTTATAAGGAGGTCGGTCAAGCACGTAAATCTTGGTATCAATGGCCATATTGAAGGGATATGCTCTATGCTCTTCTTCTTGTTGTCTGAAAAATCGGGGAGGAGGAGGAGGAGGTGTAGGAAGAGGAGGAGCACGTGAGGAGGAGGAGGAGGAGGAGGAGGAGTAGGAGGAGGACGAGGAGGAGGACGAGGAGGAGGAGGAGGAGGAGGAGGAGGAGGAGGAGGAGGAGGAGGACGAGGAGGAGGAGGAGGAGGAGGACGAG